>Ga0173480_10000881_pt1 | contig 10697 bp, 11 predicted proteins | sample NitcycUS209509C1_FD_122622 | JGI IMG/M metagenome (GOLD analysis project Ga0173480, IMG submission 122622) | Soil microbial communities from Arlington Agricultural Research Station in Wisconsin, USA - Nitrogen cycling UWRJ-S209-509C-1 (version... | ecosystem: Environmental > Terrestrial > Soil... | reverse complement strand
GCTGTCGGCACTGCAGCAGTTCCCCATCGGCACGCTGAAGATCGACCAGTCCTTCGTGCGCGACGCCACCAGCGACCGCAACGACGCCACCATCGTGCGCACAATCATCGAGATGGGCCACAGCATGGAGATGAAGGTGGTCGCCGAGGGCGTGGAAACCCTGGACCAGTTCCAGTTCCTGCGCAACGCCGGCTGCGATTACGCGCAGGGCCAGCTGTTCGGCGAGCCCTGCAGTGCCGAAGCACTCGGCGTGCTGCTGACACGACAGGCCGCCAGTGCGATGTCTCCTTACGCTCCCCTGCTGCCGCCAGGCATCGTTGACACGCCAGCGATCCGCGCGCGCTGAGCGCATGGGGCAGCCGGGCCGGCGCCTTCCCGTCAAATCCGTAATCGTCGCCGCGGCGCTGCTGCTGTGGACGGCAACGGCGTGCTGGCATGCCTTCAAGCCCCTGCCCGAGGGCGCGCATGTGCACGGTTCCACCGTGGCGGTCGACCCCGCCTCGCTGCACTTCCTCACCGATGTCACCTCCGCCAATTTCCTCGGCGAGCGCTCGGCGCAGCCCGGCATCCATGCAGCCACACTGGAACTGGTGGCCAATGCAAAGGATTTCCTGCTGCTCGACTACTTCCTGTTCAACAGCCAGCCCGGACCTCTCGGGGAGCTGCGGTACGAGGCCGGCATTCGCCCCGTGGCCAGCGAACTGGGCAAGGCGCTGCTGGCACTGCGCGCCGAGCAGCCCGGGCTGCCCATCCTGGTGATCGTCGATCCGATCAACAGTTACTACCGACGCAGCCGCCTGCCCCCGGAGCTGGATGCGCTGGCGCGCGGCGGCATCGACGTGGTGATTACGAAACTGGATCCGTTGCGGGATTCCAACCCGGTGTATTCCACCAGCTGGCGGTTGCTGCTGGGCTGGTGGCTGAAGGCAACCAACCGCGGCCGCTGGCCCAACGTGCTGGACGATGCGGGTCCCACGGTGAGCTTCGGCGCGTTGTCACGCATTCCGCACTTCAAGGCCAATCACCGCAAGGTGGCGCTGACCGGCGATGGCGCCGGTTCCCTGGTGGGCATCATCTCCTCGGGCAATCCGCATGACGCCAGCAGCGCACATTCGAATGTCGCGCTGCAGCTGGGCGGTGAGGCGCTGCGTCCGCTGTTGCGCAGCGAGCTGGCCATCGCGCGCATGTCCGGCTGGCAGCCGCGCGCCGCCAATGCGGCACTGGCCACTCTGGCCCAGCAATTGGCCCAGCCATCGTCCCAGCCATCGTCCAATGCGCCCGAGGCTTCCGGGTCCGACACCACGGCCACCATACTCACCGAAGGCGCCATCCGCACCGCGCTGCTCGAGGCCCTGGCCGCCACGGGCAGCGGCGACGCCATCGATATCGCGCAGTTCTACTTCTCCGACCGGCAGGTGATCACCGCCCTGCTGGAAGCTGCGCGGCGCGGCGCCAGCGTGCGCGTGGTACTGGATCCGAACAAGGACGCCTTCGGTTTCGAGAAGTCCGGCATCCCCAACCGCGAGGTGGGCTCCGAGCTGATTGCAGCCAGTGACGGCGCCATCCATCTGCGCTGGTACCGCACGCATGGCGAGCAGTTCCACAGCAAGCTGGCGGCGATACGCCGCGGTGACCGGCTGTGGCTGCTGCTGGGATCGGCGAATTTCACGCGCCGCAACCTGGGGGATTACAACCTGGAGGCCGATGTGGCCATCGATGCACCAGCCAATGGCGAACTGGCGGCGGACGTGGCCACCTGGTTCGAGGCGCTGTGGAGCAACCGGCCCGGCGCCCAGGAATTCACTGCCGATGCCGAGCTGTATGCCGAGCCCTCGCAGGCGCGCTACTGGCTGTACCGCTTCCAGGAAGCCAGCGGACTGTCTACTTTCTGAGGTCGTTGCGCGCCAGCTGCGCAGCATTGGCGCCGATCGCGGCAATGGCCTGCTGCGCGGCCAGTTCCAGCGCCTTGACTATCGCGCCCACGCGATTGTCGGCGGCCACCTGCTTCGCCTCGGCATCGCAGCGACCCAGCACGCGTTTCGGCGCGCCGGTGGTCAGCATGCAGTCCAGCGTCACCTGCGCCGTCGGCGCGCCGCCGGATGCCGCATACACGGCCTCGAAATGCCGCACCGTCAGCAGCAGTTCGAAGTTGCCCTGCACGGAGCCCGGCTCGGTGGCCACCGTCAGCTGGAATTCGCCCGAACGCGACAGGGATTCCACCGCAAATGCCGTCAGGACCTTGGGCAGCGCGGCGCCCCACCGGCTGGCCGCGAGGTGGTCCAGTTCGTTGTCAGCGCGGATGATGGTGATCAGGCTGTTGTCGAGGCCCGGCTGCACCTCGGGACGGACCACGCGAAGGATGCCGGGCACAGGTTCAGCAGTACCGGCGGCCTTGCCGGCAACGGCAGCGGGCCTGAGCACATAGACCTGCTCGGCCTCGCGGCTGCTGCGCAGTCCGCCGCTGCAGCCGCCGAGCAGCAGCAGGCACAACGATGCCAGCCGCAACGACGCCATCCTGCTTCCCTGCCTGTTCACCGCGGCACCTTAACGCCGCGCTGCGGCGCCTGATAGAGGATCTGCGACGGATCATCGCGCAGCGTCTGCGTGAGATCGTGGAATGACTCTGCGGCGGTGCGCGCCTGCTCGAGCGTGCGCTGCAGCTGCGGCAGGCCATCACGCGTGAAGGCCGCCACATCGCCCTGGTTCTGCGCGATGAACTCGCTGATGCCCTTGCTGGCGGATTCCAGCTGACCTGCCGTCCCATTCAGCCGTTCGACCAGCTGCTTGAGTTCCGGTGTCATTTCTGCGGTGGAACCGCGGACCTGCTCGGCCAGCCGGCGCACTTCCTGGCTGGTGGAGGTCAGTCCGGTCATCAGCGCATCGACCCTCTTCATCGTGGCGGGAAGGTTGGCGCTGACCTCGTGCAGGTTGGCGATCATGGCCGCCAGCGCCTCGGTGTTCTCGACGGAAAAAATCTGCTGCGCCCGCTGCATCAGTTCCGCGGCGCCGCCGGCGATCTCCGGCAGGCTGGACAGGAAGCGGTCGAAGTCCGAGCGCACCGAGGCGATCACCGGGTAGCGCTCGCTGGGCACGGCCGGAAATTCCTCCTGGCCCTCTGCCTTCTTCTTCAGGTCGATGAACAGCAGCCCGGTGATGCCCACAAGGGAAAGCTGCGCGCGGGTGTCGGCGTCTATGGGCGCCGACTTGTCGATGTTGGCGACCACCTGCACGCGATCACCGCCGCGGCTGTCCAGGCGGATGCGGCGCACGCGGCCCACGTCCACGCCCAGGTAGCGGATCGCGCCACCCTCGGACAGCCCCGAGATGCTGCCGGAGAAGTAGATCTCGTAGGGCACGTAGCTGCGGCGGTCCCGGCCTTCCGAATACCAGTACACGAACATCACCGCCATCGCCGCCACGAGGATGACGAACGCGCCTACCGCGGTGTAATTGGCCTCACGTTCCATGCGGACCCTTCCCCTGTGCCGAGAACCGCACCGCGCGGGTGCCGTGGAAGTACGCCTGGATCCACGGATGCGGATGGTCGACGATGCGCTCGCGCACATCCTGCACCATCTTGCGGTCGATGATCACACCGACGCGCTGGCAGATGCGGAAGATCGTGTCCAGGTCGTGCGTGATCATCACCACTGTGAGGTCCAGCTCATGCTGCAGGTAGGCTATCAGGTCGTCGAAGGCCGCGGCACTGATCGGGTCCAGGCCGGAAGTGGGCTCGTCCAGGAACAGCAGCGTGGGATCCAGCGCCAGCGCCCGGGCCAGCGCTGCCCGCTTGACCATGCCGCCGGAGAGCTGCGAGGGATACTTGGCGGCGGCGTCCTCAGGCAGTCCTACGAGCCGCAGCTTCAGGTGCGCCAGCTCGTCCATGGCATCCGGCGGCAGGCGCAGGTGCTCCACCATGGGCAGCTGGATGTTCTCGCGCACCGTCAGCGAACTGAACAGCGCGCCATGCTGGAAGGTGACGCCGTAGTGGATTTTGGCAGCGCGCAGTTCTGCGCCGTCCAGCTGCGCCATGTCCGCGCCCTCCACCAGCACCTGCCCCGCCTGCGGCCGGCGCAGTCCGAGGATGGAGCGCAGCAGCACCGACTTGCCGGCACCCGAGCCGCCGAGGATGCCGAACACCTCGCCACGCCGCACCTGCATGTCGAGTCCGTCGTGCACGAGCTGCCGCCCGAAACGGTTCACCAGCCCGCGCACCTCGACGGCGAATTCCTGGTCGGCGGCCATCAGAAGTCGAGCTTCATGAACAGCACCGCGAACAGGGCATCGGCCAGCAGCACCAGGAAGATGGACTGCACCACCGCCACCGTGGTCAGCCGCCCCAGTTCCCGCGAGGAACCGCGCACCTGCATGCCGCGATAGGTGCCCGCCGTGGCGATCAGCACGGCGAACACCGGTGCCTTGATGATGCCCGCCCAGAACGTCGTCGGAGCGATGGCCTCGTTGGCACGACCGATGAACTGCTGCACGGGCATGTCGAGGAGCACGTGGCACAGGACGGCGCCGCCGATCAGGCCGATCAGGTCGGCAACCATCGTGAGCAGCGGCAGCGCGATGACCAGTCCCAGCGCACGCGGCAGCACCAGCGTTTCCATCACGTCGACGCCCGCTGCCTGCAGCGCGTCGATCTCCTCGTTCAGCTTCATCGAGCCGATCTCGGCCGCAAAGGCACTGCCCGTCCTGCCCGCCACGATAATCGCCGTCAGCAACACGCCCAGTTCGCGCAGCACGCCCACGGTGATGAGGTCCACCACATAGATGTCGGCACCGTAGCTTTGCAGCTGGCTGGCCGAGAGGTAGGCCACGATGATGCTGATCAGGAAGGCGATCAGCGCCACGATGGGAATGGCGGTGATGCCGGTGTCGTAGACATGCCGCGCCACGGAGATGGGCCGCAGCCGCCGCCAGTGACGGAACGCATGCAGCTGCGTGACGGTGGCGCGGCCCACGTAGTTCAGGCCATGGCGCATCTCCTTCACGCGCTCGATGGTGGTTCGCCCCAGCGCCTCCACGGGGCTGTGTTCATGGTGGTGCTCGCTCAGCGCCGCCGGGCGGTCTGCAGCCTCGGCGTGCAGCGCATGGCGCACCAGCTGCAGCGAACGCGGTTCGCCGTCCGCGAACTCCACCGCCACCGATGCGGCCGCGAGCCGCCGCGTCAGTTCATCGAGTGCCCAGGAGCCGGCGAGGTCCAGTCTTGCGGCCGAACGCGTGACCACGCGCGCGCGCCGGACTCCGGCCAGATCCAGTGCCCCCTGCTCTTCGAGGATGGGGCGCAGGTTCGCGGCAGCCCACTCGCCCCCCAGAGTCAATTCCAGTGCTTCGCCTTCCCGGCGGCTTTCCAGGAAAGCCATCCTCGTCCCTTATGTATCGTCGCGATATCTGCGCAGACGTATCACGATGTACAACATTCCGGCGGCTACGGCGAGTCCGATCCACAGGTCAGGCCGCTGCAGGCCCTCGCCTACATCACGAATCGGCATCATGCGATTGAATACGAACCGCCACACGTGGCCCGAATGCAGCAGCAGGCCCTCGCCGATGCCCAGTACCACTATGGGCAGGCTGGCCATGAGATAGGGCGAGCGCGAGGACACCACCGAACACAGCATGAACCAGGCGAACAGCGGCGCGTACCACAGCATGGTGGCCACCAGGCAGCCCAGCACCAGCCCCTCCGCGCCAAGCCATTCGGCGAAGCTCCAGCCACCGGTCAGCTCGGAGTACCCGGGCAGCCACGCGGCGGAGATGGCATAGACGATGGGATAGCTGATGGTCGCGACGAGGAAGGTGCCCAGCGGCAGTATCAGCATGGCCAGCGCGAACTTGCTGAGTACCGTCTGGAAGTCGGATACCGGCAGGGATTTCCAGAACAGGATGCTGCGGTCCTTGCGTTCGGCGTACAGGCAGTCCAGCAGGTAGAACACCACCACCAGCGCGGAGATGGAGAACAGCTGCGTTGCCAGTCCGAACAGCCCGAATCGCATGCCCATGGCTCCACGTGGAGCCTGCTGCATCCAGTTTCCCTGAAAGCCGCCGAATTTCGACGAGGCCATTGCCACACCGAAGACGATCAGCACGATCAGTATTCCGGCCGTGACCAGCGGCGCCAGCCACAGCCAGCGGTGTTCCCAGAGCTCACGCTTCACCAGCGTGGGGTAGACGCCTTTCATGCGGCCTCCTTCTGCATGCGGGCAACGAACAGGTCGGCGATGCTGGGCGTGCCCAGCTCGCCCAGCGGCGCGAGCGCATCACGATGCACGCCGTCATAGAAGAGCACGGTGCGTCCCAGCACCGAGCGTTCGCTGAAGGGCTGCAACGACCGCGCCGCAGCCAGCTGGTCGGGTTTCACCATCAGCTGCGAATAGCGTTCGCCGAGCTGCTCCACCGGCGTGTCGAGTGCGATCTTTCCCTGTTCGATGAAGATCACATCGGTGAGCAGGTACTCGATCTCCTCCACCTGGTGGGTGGTCACGAGGATGGTTCGCTCGTCGTCCATGTAGTCGTTCAGCAGGGTGTCGTAGAACCGCCGGCGTACCAGCAGGTCCAGGCCCAGCGTGGGCTCGTCCAGAACCAGCAGCCGGGCGCGGATGGCCATCACCAGCGCCAGATGCAACTGCGTCACCATTCCCTTGGAGAGCTGGCGCACCTTGTGCGAGGGCTTCACATCGGTGATGGCCAGGAACTGTTCGGCGCGCTCGCGGCTGAATCCGGGATGCACGCCTTCCACATAGGCCAGCGCATCGCGCACGCGCAGCCACTTGGGCAGCACCGCCACATCGGCGATGAACGACACTTCGCGCATCAGCATGTCACGCTCGGTGGCGGGGTCACGTCCCAGCACGCGCAGGTGGCCTTCGTAAGGCGTCAGTCCCAGCAGTGACTTGATCACCGTGGTCTTGCCGGCGCCATTGCGGCCGATCAGCCCCACGATGCGCCCGGCACCGACGGTGAAATCCACCCCGGCAACCGCCTGCTTGCCACCGCGGTACTGCTTGGACAGCCCGCGGGCCTCGATAATCGGCGTCATTACTTCTGCTCCGTCCTGGTTGGCAGCGGCGGCGTCACCGCGCCGATGGATTCGCTGTTGAGAAGATCTTCTGCGGACAGGCCCAGTCGCTGGATGACCGCCTGGACCTTCGGCCACTCGATGGTGAGGAAGCGCTGGCGCTCATCCTTGTGCAGTGCGCTGCTGGCGCCGGGGGAGACGAACATGCCGAGGCCACGGCGCTTCTCCACCAGCCCTTCGTCGACCAGTTGCTGGTAGGCCTTCAGCACGGTGATGGGGTTCAGCCGGTACTCGGTTGCCACCTGGCGCACAGAAGGCAGCGCCTCCCCTTCCTTCAACGTCCCTTCCAGCACCATGGCCACGACCCGGTCGCGGAGCTGGCGGTAGATGGGCTGGGACTCGTCCCAGTTGGCGTCGATCGGAGTCACGGGGCCCTCATCATGCGATATCGGCGCCGCGGCCGGGAGCCGGCGTGGCGTCGCCGGCCGGCACAGTCGCCGGGACATCCATGGCCGGGGCGGATATGGGCTGGCCGGTGGCAGTGGCAGGCGGCACCGGGCCCTGATCGAACCACACCATCACGCTGGCGAGGGACAGCCACAGGCAGAACAGGGCGCTGGAGAAGAGCTTCGCTGCCCAGCCACTGTTTTGTACCGCACCTGACATTATCGCACTCATGGATCGCTCTTTTGGTTTGATAACTGAATCAATAACCTGCCGATCAGATGCCGATGACGCTGCGCAGCGGTGCAGCCGCCACAGCTGCCAGCTTCGATCCGAACCCGCCAGCAGCGCCGGCAAACACCACTGCCGTGCTGGTGGCAATGAAGGCCGTAGTGATCACTGCCATGGCAAAGGCCACAGTCCGGGAGAACACCGCCACGCCGAAGTTGTTGTTCCTGATTTCCATGTCCGTACTCCTTTCTGATCCTGGTATCGGGTAGTGGAACCACTCCCCTACCTCGATGGTGTTGTATTCAACTACAACACCTAATCACTGTCAACACCCCCGAAGCAAATCTTTTTGGCCCGGTAGAATCGGCCCCCTTGCGCCCCATCCGGGGCCCCCGCAGCAGCTGGAGACCTGATGAAGAAGCCCGTCACCGTCACGATCACCGGCGCCGCCGGCCAGATCGGCTATGCCCTCGCCTTCCGTGTCGCCTCGGGACAGCTGCTGGGCAACGACCAGCCGGTCAACCTGCACCTGCTGGAGATAACGCCCACGCTGCCCGCGCTGCAGGGCGTGGTGATGGAACTGAACGACTGCGCCTTTCCGCTGCTGAACAAGGTCATCGCCACCGATGATGCGAAGGTCGCGTTCCGCGATTCACAGGTAGCGCTGCTGGTGGGCGCGCGGCCGCGCGGGCCTGGCATGGAACGCAAGGATCTGCTGCTCGCCAATGCGCAGATATTTTCGGCGCAGGGCAAGGCCATGAACGAAGTGGCCGACCGCAACATCAGGGTGCTGGTCGTCGGCAATCCTGCGAACACCAATGCGCTGATCGCACGCGCGAATGCAAAGGACCTGAATCCGCGCAATTTCACCGCGATGACACGGCTGGATCACAACCGCGCCCTGTCGCAGCTGGCCGAGAAAACCGGCACGCACACCACGGACATCCGCAGGCTCATGATCTGGGGCAACCATTCGTCGACGCAGTATCCGGACCTGTCGCATGCAACGGTGGCCGGCAAGCCCGCAAAGTCGCTGGTGGACCAGAAGTGGATCGAGGAGAGCTTCATCCCGGTGGTGCAGCAGCGCGGCGCCGCCATCATCAAGGCGCGCGGCGCCTCATCGGCTGCGTCCGCCGCCGCGGCCGCAGTCGATCACGTGCACACCTGGGTGAAGGGCACGGCGGATGGCGACTGGGTCAGCATGGCTGTGCCCTCGGATGGCAGCTATGGCATCAAGGAAGGCCTGGTCTATTCGTACCCGGTCACCACGAAGGATGGCGAGTACACCATCGTGCAGGGACTGTCCGTGGATGAATTCAGCCGCAAGCGCATGGATCTCAGCGAAGCCGAACTGCGCGAAGAGCGTGACGGCGTGAAGGACCTGCTCTAGCGCGAACTGCGGAACATTTCAGATCCTTCCGCGACGAGGTGAACCAATGAAGCGGCTCAGTCTTGCCCTCTGCTCGACCGTCATCACCAGCCTGGCCCTCGTCGCCTGCAAGCCGAAGACCCCGGAGCCGCAGGCAGCCGGTGGCGGCGGCCTGAGCATCCCCGCGCTGCAACCGCAGCAGCGCACGCTGGCCAATGGCCTGCGTATCTATGCCCTGCCGGATTCCAGCACCGCCAGCGTATCCGTGGCGGTGTGGTACGACGTCGGTTCCAAGCATGATCCAGCCGGCCGCTCCGGATTCGCGCACCTGTTTGAACACCTGATGTTCAAGGCCACGGCGAACATGCCGTCGGAACACTTCGACCGCATGACCGAGGATGTCGGCGGCTTCAACAACGCCTCCACCTGGGACGATTTCACCAACTACTACGAGACGGTTCCTGCAAATCACCTGGAACGCATCCTGTGGGCCGAGGCCGAGCGCATGGGCTCGCTGGTGGTCGACGACGCCGTATTCCAGTCCGAGCGGCAGGTGGTCATCGAGGAATTCCGCCAGCGCATCCTGGCGCAACCCTATGGACGCTTGCTGGGGCTGTACCTGGCGCAGGCGAATTTCGATGTGCATCCCTATGGCCGGCCCGGCATCGGCTCCATCGCCGATCTGGAAGCCGCGACCATCGAGGATGTGCGCGCCTTCCATGCTGCCTACTACCGTCCCGACAACGCCATCCTGGTCGTCTCCGGCAACTTCGACGCGAAGCAGCTCGACGCCTGGGTGGACAAGTACTTCGGACCGCTGGCCTCGCCGAAGCGGGCCATTCCGCGCGTCGCCGCCGTGGAGCCGGCACGCGCGGCGCCGAAGTCGCTGACATTCTATGAACCGAATGTGCCGCTGCCGGCCGTGCTGATCAGCTGGCCGGCACCTGCCGCCAGCAGCCCGGACATCGCGGCGTGGATGCTGCTCGATGCCATCCTGCAGCGCGGGCAGTCCTCGCGGCTGTACCAGTCCATGGTGTACGAACAGCAGCTCGCGGCGCAGGTGGGCTCGCAGTTCGAGATCCATCCAGACCCCAGCACCTATGCGCTGCTCGCCATCCTCTCGGCCGGGAAGTCGGCCGATGAGGGACTCAAGTCGCTGCAGTCCGAGATCGCAAAGATCAGGGACAACCCGGTCAGCGCTGCCGAACTCGACGAGGCACGCAACGAGCTGATCACCGAAACACTGCAGCAGCGCGAGACTTCCGATGGCCGCGCCGATGAACTGGCGCGCTCGGTGATCGTGTTCAGCGATCCCCAGGCCTCCGACAAACTGCTGGCACGCCTGCAGACCGTGACCGCGGCCGATGTACAGCGCGTGGCGAAATCCATCATGGATGACAGCCGGTCGGTGACCATCCGCTATCTGCCGGAGGCGGCAGGCGCGAAGAGCGACAGCATCGGCGACTCGAAGGGCATCCAGACCGCGAAGATCGAGATCGCCGCGTCAGAGATCCCCACGTACAAGCTGGCGCCGGAAGCCGAGCGCAAACAGCCCCCGCCGGCAGGCCCCGCCATAGCCGCCAGGGTGCCCGGTGCCTCGGAGAAAACGCTGGCCAATGGCCTGCGCGT
>Ga0173480_10000880_pt1 | contig 10697 bp, 9 predicted proteins | sample NitcycUS209509C1_FD_122622 | JGI IMG/M metagenome (GOLD analysis project Ga0173480, IMG submission 122622) | Soil microbial communities from Arlington Agricultural Research Station in Wisconsin, USA - Nitrogen cycling UWRJ-S209-509C-1 (version... | ecosystem: Environmental > Terrestrial > Soil >... | reverse complement strand
GACGCACCGAGCAGATCGAGCGGGCGTTCACGCAGGTGTTGTCGACCGAGACCGCGTCGGCCTTTGCCCTGCTGGTGGCCCCCGATCAGTCGGTGTGGAAGGTGACCGTCGACGCGGCCGGCGCGCTCCACACCACCAAGGTGCCCAAGGGTGTCCCGCTATGACCCCGTCGCAAACCAACCAGCTCGAGCGCCTGGGCAAGGCGGTGGAGCGCATGGGCACGCACACCCTGGCCGACCTGTTCCTGTCGGTGAAGGAGGGCAAGGTGCAGCTCTGGAGCGAAGGCGGGCTGCTGCTGGCCACCGAGGTCATCACCTACCCGCGCCTCAAGTCGCTGCGGTATATCGCGGTCGGCGGTGAGATGATCGACAGCAGGAGCCTGCAGAACCGGGTTGACACCTGGGGCCGCGAGCAGGGCTGCACCCGAGCCGAGACGATCGGCCGCAAGGGCTGGGAGCGCGCCCACCTCCACGCGTCCGCAGATTGGACCCGCTGGGGCGGGTTCTGGTTGAAGGATCTTTGACATGGGCGGCGGCAGCACTCCCTCCAACACCTCGCAGACCACCAGTGTGAAGCTTCCGGCGTGGCTGGAAGCGGCGTCGGAACAGAACTTCGGCAAGGCGCAGGAGGCTGCCGCCAAACCGTATGAGAGCTATACCGGCAACCGGGTCGCTGGCTTGTCGCCCGATCAAGAAGCGGCGGCAGCGCAGATCCGGGGCATGCAGGGGCAGACCGGCAACGCGCTGCAAGGGCTGGGGGACGCCAGCGCGCAGTTCGGCAACTGGCAGCCGCAGCAGGTTACGGCGGGGCAGCTCGCCGGCATGGATCTGTCCCCGTATATGAACCCTTACACCGGGGAGGTTGAGGCGAACGCCTTGAAGGCGCTCGAGAGCAGCCGCCAGGGGGCGCAGCAGGGTATTCAGGATCAGTTCCTGTCGTCCAAGGCGTTCGGCGGCAGCCGGCAGGCGCTGCAATCCTCAGTCACCGACAGCATGACCGCGCAGAAGGCGGCCGAGACGGCGGCGCAGCTCCGGCAGGCAAACTACAATCAGGCGGTGGCAGGCGCGACCGGCGACATCACGCGCGGCATGGAGGCGCAGCGCCTCAATCAGGCGGCCGGGCTGCAGGGTGCGCAGATCGGCCTCACCGGTCTGAAGCAGGCGGGCGACCTCTACACCAGCGGGCAGCGGTCCGACATCGCCGACGTGGGCCTGCTCGACACGCTGGGCCAGCAGGAGCAGCAGCGCAGTCAGGCGGGGCTCGACCTCCAATACCAAGACTGGCTCGAGAAGCAGGGCTACGACAAACAGCAGATCGAGTGGATGGGTCAGATGCTGGCCAGCTCGCCCGGCTCGCAGACCACCACTGTGAACACCACAGGCAGTGCCGGCGGAAGCAAGGGCAGCGCGGCGATGGGCGTCCTCGGTGGCGCCCTGAGCGGCGCCGCCGCCGGCTCGGTCATCCCGGTCTGGGGCACCGCTGTCGGCGCGGTCGCGGGCGGGCTGCTCGGCGGTCTGTCGTCACGTTAGGAGAACATCATGGCTGACGACATCGACTGGTTGCAGTTGCTCAGGCTGGGCGCCTCCATCTATGGCGGGGTCAGCGGCGGGTTCGGTGGCGTGGGGCTGCCAGATGCGGGAGCGGGGGCGGCAGCAGCCGCGCCTGTGGCCGCACCCGTGCCTCCGATCCCGCCGGACATCACGATGCCGGCGGGAACCTCGCTGCCGCCACCGGCAGCCGTCACACCGAGAGCAGTCGTGCCGCCGCCGGCTGACCTGCCCACGCCCCCGATCCCACCGGGCGCCGCGCCGACCCCCTTCACATCGAACACGATGCCCAACATCGACGACATGCTGCCGGGGCCGACGACGAAGGGCTACGAGCCCCCGGGCTGGTGGAAGCGCAACATCGGCGACCCACTCGACAAGGCGTTCACCGTCGATCCCAAGGCGCCGGCTGGCACGCTGTCGCCCGGCATGAAGGCGCTGCAGGGCGTCGGGTCACTGGCGGGCAAGCTGGGCACCGCCCCGGCAGCCGCTGCGCCCGCTATCGCGGCGGGTGGCGGTGGCGGGGGCTACCGCCCCACCGGGTCGATCAACGCCTCCCAGAACGCCCTGGCGCGCGAACAGGCGCGGCAGATGCTGATGCAGCGCGCGACACTGAACGCGCCCTGGCTGAAGCAGCGCCTACAGGGCGGCCTGATGGGCTAGGAGACGAGGATGTCGGAGACGATCGGCGGCCTGCTGGACGACGCGTGGCGCGGGTGGTCCAACTTCTGGGAGCCCAAGGAGGTGCCGGCCGGCGCGGGCTATGACGCGGCTGGCCTGGGGCAGGCGCGGGCGGCCTCGATCGGTCAGCTCGGCGGCAGCCTGCTCGCCCTGGGTCAGGCCGGCGTGTCGCCGGAGACCCGGGCGCGCATCCTCGCCGGCATCGGGGATGTGCCGCTGACCTATCAGCAGTCGCTGCTCGCGAGCGGCCAGGGCCGGCTGCAGGCAGCCCAGACGCGCAAGCTGGAGACCGAGGACGCCAGCCAGCGCGCCTTCGGCACGATGGTCGATGATCTCATCCAGAGCCGGCAGGCAGGGGCGGGCGGCCGCCCTGGCGGCGCTACGCCGGGCAATGTCACGCCGGGCAACAGTCCCGCCCGGCTCGCCCTGGCGGCGCTGAAGGGCCCCGAGAGCGGCGGCAACCCGTCGGTCGTCAACAGCTCTGGCTACTCCGGCCTGTTCCAGATCGGCACCGGGCTGGCGAGCAGCGCCGGGCTGTATAAGCCGGCGCAGGACGAGGCGGTGACCGACGACAAGGGCCACGCCGTGAATAGCTGGCGCGGGCAGTGGGTCATCCCCGGCTTCGAGCCGATGACGCATCAGCAATGGCTGCAGAACCCCGCCGCGCAGGAGAAGGCCGGCGAGATCGCCATGAACCACAACTGGAGCGCGATCCAGCAGGCGGGCCTCGACAAATACGTGGGCCAAACGATCGGCGGCGTGCAGATCACACCCCAGGCGCTGCTGCAGGGCGCATGGATGGGCGGCGTTAAGGGGCTCGAGAAATGGCTGACCGGCCAGGGCGACCCGGCTGACAGCAACAAGGCCACGGTGAGCCGCTGGGCGGGCCTGACGACGCCGGGCACGATGACCGATGCAGGTGCCCCGGCCATGGTCCCGACCTCCCAGGGCGGCCCTGGCGGCCCTGCGGCGGCCCCTGGCGGTGGACGGTCGAGCAAGGGCGACCTGACGCAGCTCACCAACCAGCAGCTCCTCCTATTGAAGCAGATGACCCCGGCGGAGCGGTCGCAGTGGCTGCTGCAGCAGAGCAACAAGACCCAGCCCACGCCGCTGACCACCCAGGAGAAGCAGAGCTGGGGGCTCGAGCCGGGCGCGGTCTATGTGTGGGACGAGAACGGCAAGCCGTCCAAGCTGCAGGACGCCCGGGCGTCGGATCTGAGCCCTGCAGAGAAGGTGCAGCTCGGCTACCCGTCCGACGCCGTGGTGCAGCGCAAGCCGGACGGCACATACTTTGTTGCCAAGGAGGGACAGTTCAAACGGCTGGGGCCGGAGGAGCTGCAGCGGGAAGGGCATCGACCGGATGCCATCGTGGAGCGCGGCCCCGACGGCAAGACCAATGTTCTGTTCCAGGGTCGCGACCCCAACGCGCCACTGAACGAGGGTGAGGCGCGATCGACGCTGGCGGAGCTGGGGCAGCGGGTGAAGGAAGGCAAGGTCGATCCCAACAGCCCCGAGGGGCGTAGATACAGGGCGGCATACGACCTCCTAGAGAAGGGTCGGTGGGTCGATCAGGAGATGAAAGACGGCACGACGCGACAGATCTTTGTCCGCCAGCCGGTAGACGCCCCGAGGCTCGGCGATGCGCCGTCACCCACCGAGGGCGTGACGACCAAGCAGCCGGCGCCGCTGACAGAGTTCCAGGCCAAGACGAAGTTCCATGTCGGCATCATGACCGCCGCCGATAGGCGGATGGACGCGGTCATGAAGAAGGGATGGAAGGAGGGCCAGACCTACGACGTGATGGTCAATAAGGCGCCGGAGACGGTCGCCAACTGGCTGCGGACCCCACAGGGCCAGCTCTACACGCAGGCACAGGTTGACTGGACCCTGGCCAAGCTACGCTGGGAAAGCGGCGCGCTGATCGGCGAGGATGAAGCGCGCAAGGAGTATGTGCGCTACTTCCCGCAGCCGTTCGACAGCCCCGAGGTCGTGGCGCAGAAGAACGAGGCGCGGAAGAACGCGCAGGCAGAGATGCGTGGGATCACCGGACAGCCGGCCCCGGAAGGCGGCACGACCCCCGCGTCCAACACGGGCGCCACGCCCTTGCCAGAGGGTCAGACGCAGCGGTCGGTGGTCGAGGGGCTGCGATCGCGCATCACCGCCGGCAAGGCCACGAAGGAAGAGGCGGCCAAGATCCTGCAGAAATACGGCATCCACGAGAGCTGGCTCGACTAGGAGGGCGAGAGCATGGCCGCAGACTTCCTCGACACCGAGCTGGAAGAGAACCGCAAGCAGGCGGAGGCGCAGGCTGCCGCGCAGAAGCAAACCGAGCTGGCCGGCGGGGCGGTGCTGAACCCGTGGGGCGGGGCCGCGCTGCAGGGGCTGACGATGGGCTTCGGCGACGAGGCGACGGCCGGCGTGCGCAGTCTGTTCGGCACGCCCTATCAGGACGCCCTGTCGCAGGAGCGCGCCCAGCAGTCACAGTTCGCGCAGCAGCACCCGTATGCAAACGTCGGCGTGCAGATCGCCGGGGCGCTGCCGCACCTCCTCGCCTCGAGGGGGCGAACGGGGCCGCAGACCGTCAAGCAGGCGCTGGTCGCCGGAGGCGCGCGTGCCGCCGCCGAGGGCGGCGTGCAGGGCTTCGGTGAGGGCGAAGGGGGCTTCATACCCCGGCTGGTGCAGGGCGGCCTGGGCGCCACTGCAGGGGCTGTCCTGAGCGCCCCCATGGAGCTGCTCAGTCGAGGGGTCGCCGCTGGCGGCAGGGCACTGTGGAACCGGGTCGCGCCGGCCTTCAGCCCGGCGGCTGCCGACAAGGCGGCGGCCGACAAGCTGGCGCAGACGATCCAGCGCGACGGCGGCATGCCCACGGTGAAACAGAACGTCGACCAGTATGGCCAGCAGGTGACTGAGAACACGGCGGCCGGCTTGCCCGACCCCAAGCTGACACTCGGCGAGGTGGCCGGCGGGCAGTCGAAAGCGGCCCTGGACGCCGCCCTGGCGATGCCAGGGCGTGGAGCTGGTGATGTGACCAAGGAGCTGCTGGCCCGCCAGCAGGGGCGCCTGGGCCGCGTGCGGGAGGCGCTCACATCGACCTTCGGCGATATGGAGGATCAGTTCACCACCAAGATGAAGCTTTACGAGAGCCGCAAGGCGACTGCCGACCCGCTGTATAAAGCCGCCTTTGACGGTGCCCGGCCGCCACAGGCGCTCGACATCCAGTTGATGCAGCAGCTCCCCGAGGCGGCGGTGCGCGACGCGCAGCAGATCGCCCGCATGGAAGGGCGCGGCTTGTCGTTCCAGCCCAGGTTCAAGGAGGACGGCACCCTCGACATCGAGGCCAGCGGCATCCCGACAGTGGAGGACATGCACCGGCTCAAGGTCGGCCTGGACAACTACATCCAGACCAACAGCCCGAACGGTGTGCCCAATGCCCTGGCCAACCGGGCGTCGACCCTGCGCAACACCGTGCGCGATCGGGTCGACGAGCTGACGACCGACCATAACGGGGTCAGCCTATACAAGCAGGCGCGCGAGCACTGGTCCGGCGACACGACGCGCATCGAGGCAATCAACCTCGGCCGCCGCGCGGTCGACATGGACCAGCACGAGCTGCGCGCCCAGCTCGCCCGGATGACCGAGAGCGAGCGGTCCTACTTCGTCAACGGGTTCATGTCGGACATGACTGACCGGCTCAACAGCGTGCATCAGGCCGGCAACCAGAACCCGGTGCGGCAGGTGTTCTCGACGCAGAAGCAGATGGACGCCGCCGAGACGGCACTGACGACGCTGGGGCTGTCGAAGAAGGAGATCGGCGAACGGATGACCCAGCTCAAAAACTACTTCGAGCATGAGGGGACAGGGCACGCGAACGAGGGCAGCATGATGCGCGGCAGCCCTACCGCGCAGCGCACATCGTGGAAGCAGGATCTCGCCGTCCCGGCGCTCGGCGTGGGCACGGCTGGCACGGCGGTGTTGAGCGGCAGCCCCACCCAGGCGGGGCTGGCGCTTGCTATGACGGGGCTCACGATGGGAGCCAAGGGCGTCAACCAGATGCGGACCGAGAAGATGAACGACGCGATGCTGCGCATCCTCGGCAACAGTGATCCGGCTCAACAGCAGGTGCTGCTTGCTGCGCTGGAACGGAACGCCCAGGCGCGTCTGATCGGACAGCCGCGCGGAGCTATCGAACGCGGCGGAGCGACGATCGCCGGACAGGCCGGCGCCATCGGGACGGACAACATCTATCCGCCTGATGACCCGCGCCTGTATCAGTGACGGGAGGCACGCATGAGCCTGACGGCTTTATCTGATCGATTGATCGCTGCGTTGCCGCCAGCGATGGTGGTGCTGGTCCTGCTCAACATCGTCTGCCTGGGGTTTGTCGGTTGGAGCTTTACGGCGAACACCGAGGCGCGGAACGCGATGATCGGCAAGGTGCTCGATGCGTGTCTGGTGCAGCGCGGCAACAATGACTGAGAGCCTCGCATGGACCTGCTCGCGGTGCGGCCATTGGTGCTGGAACCATCACACCCATTGCAGCCAGTGTGGGATGGCGAAGCCCGCGCCACCGCCGGCTGAGACCAAGCCCGCTGACGAGCCTCGACCGGAGCCACCATGGCGGCTACAGGAGAGACAGTTCCTGGCTTGGCTATGCCGGTGGGCGTGACACCAGCCCGCCAGTGTTGTTCACTTTCGATACCCCAGAACGTGCCAACACCCCCGCACTGACCGCACCCACCGCACAAGAAAAGGCAGCAATTCCTAGTGTTTTGCACTCACCGCACCCCGAGGGCTTGTCTGGTGAACAATACTGGACCCCAGGAAACAGTAGGGGCCCGGGAGGGTTTGGCACCCCGCCGGACCCCCGGATACCCCTGGGGTATTTACTCGGAGGCGGCTTCTGTCACGCCCACGATGTGCAGCTTGTGTGTGCGTGCGCCATGATTGAGCAGCAGACCGCAGCCCTCTGACAGGGCGCGGGCGTGTCGATTGCCATAGTGCGTGGCTGATGCCTGCATGCGCTCCACAAGCTTACTCAGACCCGTGCTGATTATTTTCTGGCGCCAACGCGGCTGCGACAAGGACACGCCCGGCGACTGGTGGGTCTCGAGGAAGAACAACGCTTTGATGATCTCACCGCTGATGACCTGACCGCTGCATAGCTCACCCAATACAGGCCAGATGCGTTTGATCGCAGCCTCGTCGGTGCGGACGCAGGAAAGTATCTGACCAATGCACGCCAGCGTCGTGGCCCCGGCAGCGCCGGAGACATTGCGACCGATGCTGGACACCATGTCTTGCACCACCAGAGCGTGACGCTCCCCTGCCAGCACCATCGCCTTGAACTTGTCGACCGTCGCCACCGCGTGGGCGTCGCTTGACGCCAGGAAGCCGAGGGCTTCCTCGGTGAGGCTGTCCAGCTCGAACACTAGGCACGGCAGCAAATCGACCCAGTCCATCCGCATCGCTGCCGCCAGCCGGTGCTGGCCCGCCATCACGACCCAGACCAGATCGGGCCGCAGGGCGACGGTCAGTGTGCCACACCCGACCCAGGTCCAATGCCTGACGAGGTAATTCACCCGGCTCGGATAGATAGCCCGCTGATAGCGGTGGTCGACCTGTAGCTGGTGCTTGGAGATGTCGGCATACTCGCCCCTCTTATCCCGCCGCAGGGCTGCCAGTGCTGCTTCCTTTTGTTCCGCCCTGGAGAGTGGTTGGCGGCGCGGCGGGAATGGGGTTTCGCCTATGTGAACTGACATGGCTAGCCCTCCTCCGCATCACGCCGCTCGCGCCACTCTTCGACCATCACATGCAGCTCGGCTGCGAGCTGATCTATCAGCGTATCAGCGGCTGCGGGCTGCTGGTCGACGAGCCCCATCACCGTGACAAACACGGTCTGAGCGAGGAGGTCATAAGCGACCATCTCAACCGACAGTCGGTCCCTCGGAAACCGTGCCAGTGACAGCGCCTGCCCGCCGATGAGATCGGCCAACCGACCCGCGCTCCCGCTCAGACGGATCGCATGCCCTTCCCACTCGACGGGGGTCATGGCTGCGGCTCGTTGAGAGTATTGCCGAAGATCAGATCGAGCTGACGGATCGCGTGGTCGAGCTGCACGCGGGCGCTGCCCATGCGATCTGTTCTGACCTGTTCGCTCGAGGCCAACGCCGCCAGGGCCAGGGCTGCGATCGCCTCTGCCGCATCGGCAAGGGCGAGGATCATCCGGCGGTCCTCAATCGGCGGCACGGGGGGCAATGCGTCTTCGCTCATGGCGACCCCTCCCGCTGCAGCATAGGTGTCCGCGCTCCTCGTCCCCGCCCTCGATCGGCGCAGCTCGGGCAGCGGTGCTCAGTGCGGTCTGGGGCGGCGGCGAACAGATAGTTGCACTGCGGGCACCGTCGCTTCTCCATGCCGGGCAGCGGCTCCCATAGCTCCGAGTTGACGGCTCGTGCGTCGAGCATCTTTCCCATCCCAGGTCTCCCTCTCACTTGGTGTATCTACGCCCCGCCCGACCCTTGGCTGACAGCGGGAAGCCTGCCGCCCAGGCCGGCTTGTCGCACATGATCTCGAGCATCTCGTCCACCGACCCGTGGCCGATCACCGGCTCGCATACCGCCTCATCATGCACCAGGGTGATGGGGCGATACTCCGCTGCCTCGAGGCCGATCGTGGCGTCCACCAGCAGATCGCGGCACAACCCCTGCACCGCGTTCTCGGTCAGCCGGCCGCCGTAGGTGTGCTGGCGCTCCCACTTCCGGGTCTTATTGTTCACCCCGAAATAGGTGAGCATCTCTTGCCCCTCCCGGTGCGGGTTGGGCTGGAGCAGGGGCTTGGAATACCAGAGGTATCGACCCGACGGCAGCCGCATGCGCAGCCACGCACGCTGCATCAGGAACCGGATGCGGCCTCCGGCCACCTCGGTGATCCGACCCGGCACCGCGACCGCCAGCTTGGCGGCGGTCTCCATCTCATACCAGAACGCGTATATACGCGGGAACGTGTCACGGTATGTGCGGATGGCGTGCTCGGCCTCGGTGGGTTTGAGCAGCACGCCACACATCATCAGCACGGTCTCGCGGAACTTCCACCAGCCCATCTGATACCCGGCGCCGAGCACCAGGGTCTTGCCCACATGGCGCTCGATGCTGTCGGGGGCGATGTCCGCCACCCGGCGGCCATACACGGCGGCGGCCATCTGCTCGTAGATCAGCTCGCGGCGGCGGAACGCGTCGAGCAGGTCGGTCTGTTCAGCCAGCCACGCCAACCCAACCGCCTCCACCGAGCTGTAATCGCCAGCCATGATCTGACGCCCGGGGCGAGGGATGATCGCGCCGCGCAGCATCCGGCTGATCACCTGCAGCGGCGGCCCGGCCAGGGCGTCGACCAGGGTGGCACCGCCGTCGAGCAGCTCGCGCATCTCATCCCAGTCGCTCACCGTCTCGCGCGGGAAGTTTTGGATCTGCAGACCCATCGAGATGTATCTGCCGGTGTTGGCGCCGTGATACCCGAGCAGACCGCGCACCACGCCCTTGGCGTCTGCTCGGTCTCTGATGGCATCCAGCTTGCGCGTGCTGATCTTGCCCGCCTCGAGGCGCAGCGTCAGAACCTCGCGGTCGTGCTGCTTCAGGTCGGTGCCGGCGAGCAGGCGCATGATGTCCCGGCGCCGGAGGTCGGGCAGCTTCACCCTGGCGTCGGTGTTGGTCTCAGGCTCATCGTCATCGTCTGACAGCAGCAGCTCAGCGACCGGCGTCATCCAGGGCTGATTGTCGCGCTGCATCTCGGGCGGCGGCTCGAGGTTCACACCGCGTCCGATCAGATACCGTTTGAGGTCGGTCATCATCGAGCAGCGTTGCACCGCGCGACCGGTCAGCGAGGACATGGTGCTGTCGAGCAGCACGCGCGTCTCCTCCGCCACCACGCGGGCAGCGGCGACGAAGGAAAGATCGAAGCACACGCCGCGATCGTTCATGATCTCGGTCTGCTCCCACACGCTGCGCTCGAAATCGGAGAACGGCTGCAGGATCACATCCAGCGCACGCTCCACCTTCACGTCCACCGCGCAGTAATCCGACAGAAGCTGCATGCGGTCTTCGTCTTCCCACCATGTCAGGGTGCCATCCGGCTGCACGGCGCGCGGCCGGCACATCCGCAGCATGAGCTGGTGTCCCTTGAGATCCTTGCGCACCTCGAGGCCGGCGGCGTTCGCCGCGCCGTCCAGGGCGCCCGGCAGCGCCTGTATACGGGCGCGTGCCATGGTGCAGTCGAAGCGCCAGATCGGCACCACAGGCCAGCCATGGCGCGGGCCGAGGATGTCGCGGAGGATGATGCGCTCGAACGCCGAATTGTGCGCGACGATGCGGACGTTATGGTCCTCCATCGCCTGTATATACCGAGGGGGCAGCGCCTGCCCGGGGCGCCACTCGTGCGGCGCCTCCTTGTCCAAGGCGAGACGAGCCACCGTCACCGATG
>Ga0173480_10000877_pt1 | contig 10709 bp, 8 predicted proteins | sample NitcycUS209509C1_FD_122622 | JGI IMG/M metagenome (GOLD analysis project Ga0173480, IMG submission 122622) | Soil microbial communities from Arlington Agricultural Research Station in Wisconsin, USA - Nitrogen cycling UWRJ-S209-509C-1 (version... | ecosystem: Environmental > Terrestrial > Soil >... | reverse complement strand
GTGCGCTACCTTGCGGCGCAGCGCACAGAGTTTGACGGGCAGCCACAGCCTCTGTTCGCCGGCGTGTGGGCCATTTTCGGCCACGGGAACGTGGCGGCGCTGGGCGAGGCTCTATGGAGCGTGCGCGACGCGCTGCCGACCTACCGTGCGCACAACGAACAGGCGATGGCGCATGCGGCGATCGCCTTTGCCAAGGCGTCGCGGCGCCGGCGCATGATGGCCTGCACCACCTCGATCGGCCCCGGCGCGACCAACATGGTGACAGCGGCGGCGGTCGCGCATGTCAATCGCCTGCCGGTGCTGCTGCTGCCCGGCGACGTATTCGCCAACCGGCGTCCGGACCCAGTGCTGCAGCAAATCGAGGATTTTTCCGACGGCACAGTGTCAGCCAATGACTGCTTCCGTCCGGTGTCCCGCTACTTCGACCGCATCACGCGGCCCGAGCAGATCATCACCGCGCTCCCTTACGCCATGACCGTGCTCACCGACCCGGCGGCATGCGGACCCGTCACGCTCGCGCTGTGCCAGGACACGCAGGCGGAGGCCTACGACTACCCGGAGAGCCTGTTCGCCGCACGAACCTGGACGCCCCGCCGTATCGCGCCGGATGCCCGCGAACTCGGCGAGGCGACACGACTGATCGCCGCGGCACAACGCCCGCTGATCATTGCAGGCGGGGGCGTGCTCTATTCGCACGCTACCGACGTGCTGGCCGACGTTGCGGAGCGCCACAACATTCCGGTGGCCGAGACGCAGGCAGGCAAGAGCGCACTGCCCCACGACCATCCGCTTAACATGGGCGCAATCGGGGTCACCGGCACGAGCGCCGCCAACGCTCTTGCCGCGCAAGCTGACGTCGTCCTCGCGGTCGGAACGCGGCTGCAGGATTTCACAACAGGCTCATGGGCACTGTTTCGCAACCCGCAACGCGCGATCCTCGGACTCAATGTGCAGCCATTCGATGCGGGCAAGCATCACGCGCAGCCGCTGGTCTGCGACGCGAAGGCGGGGCTCGAGGCGCTCACAAGAGCGCTGGGCAGCCACCGCGCGCCGGACGCCTGGCGCGAGCTTGGGGCCAAAGAGAAAGCGGTCTGGCTCACTGAATCGGCCAAGGCGACGGCACCCTCGAACGCAACGCTTCCGTCTGACGCACAGGTGATCGGCGTGGTGCAGCACGTGGGCGAGCCCACCGACATTGTCGTGTGCGCGGCAGGCGGCTTGCCGGGCGAGTTGCACAAGCTATGGAATGCATCGCAGCCCGGCGGCTATCACCTCGAGTACGGTTATTCGTGCATGGGCTACGAGATCGCCGGCGGGCTGGGCGTGAAGATGGCATGCCCCGATCGCGAGGTGGTCGTGATGGTGGGTGATGGCTCCTATCTGATGATGAACTCCGAGATTGCCACGTCGGTGATGCTCGGGAAAAAACTGATCATCGTGGTGCTGGACAATCACGGCTTCGCTTGCATCAACCGGCTCCAGCGTGCGACGGGAAGCGAGAGCTTCAACAATCTGCTCGAGCACGCGCGCCACGAAACGATCCCGACGATCGACCTCGCCGTGCACGCGCGGAGCCTCGGTGCGATCGCCGCCAAGGTTACGGGACTCGCTGAACTGGAGGCCGCGCTGAAGAAGGCACGCAGTGCCGATCGTACATCGGTGATCGTGATCGAGACCGATCCGTTCGCCACGACCGCCGCAGGCGGACATTGGTGGGATGTGGCCGTTCCACAGGTCTCTGAGCGGGCCAAAGTGCGCGCTGCCCGCGCGGAATACGAGGCTAAGCTCAAAACGCAGCGGCTGGACGACTAATGGCCGTACGCATCGGTGCCAACCCGATCGGATGGTCGAACGATGACATGCGCGAGCTCGGCGGCGCAACGCCGCTGGAGGTGTGCCTCGCCGAAGCCAAGGAGGCGGGCTTCGAAGGCATGGAGCTCGGCCACAAGTTTCCACGCGAGCCGAAGGCGCTGGCGCATGTGCTCAATCAATTCGGGTTGTCGCTCGTATCAGGCTGGTATTCTGCCGAGCTGCTGCGCCGTGATGCCAATGATGAGATGGAGCATCTGCGCCCGCATCTCGACCTGCTCAAAGCGCTCGGCTGCAGCGTGCTGGTGTTTGCCGAAACCTCGAATGCAATCCACAGCGACCGGACGAAGCCATTGGCGGAACGCCCCGTGCTCGCCGCCGCGGAGTGGGCGCAGTTCGGGAAGCGCATGACCGATATCGCCGAGCGCACACTCAGTGAAGGGGTACGCCTCGTCTATCACCATCATATGGGCACGGTCGTCGAGAGCGCGGATGAGATCGACGCGCTGATGACGGCGACTGGACCCTCGGTTCATCTGCTGCTCGATACCGGTCACGCGACCTTTGCCGGCGCCGATCCTGCTGCGCTGGCGCGTCAATACCGGACGCGCATCAGTCACGTTCACATGAAAGACGTGCGGGCGGACGTGATGGCGGCTGCACGCGAGCAGCGGCTGAGCTTTCTTGACGCCGTGATTGCAGGTGTCTTCACGGTGCCAGGCGAGGGTTGTGTGGATTATCCTGGTGTGTTGCGCGAGCTGCGGGGCTACTCCAGCTGGGTCGTCGTCGAAGCTGAGCAGGATCCCGCAAAGGCGGATCCATTCACTTACGCGAAGCTGGGGTATCAAAATGTGCGCGGATATTTGAGAGACGCGAACTTGCTGTAGCGCCGGATGTCGGTCTCTAACGGCTCCGTGGTGTCATTCGCCGCCTGGCGGAAACGGGCACGATCAGCCGGATCGGATAGTTTTCGGCTGCCATTGAAGAAACGCCGAAAGCTGCTGGACTCGCCGCGGCGGAGAGAAGCGAGAGGAGATGGCGCCGTGACAGCATGAGCACCCCCACCTAGACCGACGACTGTCGAACGCACACTTGGCGTCGTCAATCAAGCGAGCGGAGAGCGATGCCACCAGTCATCCCTGAATTCCCTAAGAAACGTAGCAGCGTATTTTCGAAGCCGGATCAGGGTACGGAAAATCGGGATCAGGGAACGATGGAACGCCTGCTTGAGAGCGCAAGTCCGCTTCACTCGCCCACATCAGCCCCGCAACGTCGGATGTCGTCTTATGACCGACCCCATAGCGGACATCCGAATGGGTATGGCTCGAACTAGCGCGCAAACTAAACGCACGGTAAGGAGCGGGTGCTAATTCACATCCCGCCGGCGCGATAACCTACATGAGTTCTTGCCCGCTTGCTAACGACCGCTTTGGGACCCTTAGCGGACATCCGCTCGCGCAACGCAATTGGTCCGCTTCTGGATCCATAGCGAACACGCGCAGCGTTGCGACGCAGTAGAGAATCCCCCATCTTTTTCGACATCTGAATAGCGGGGTGCCTCTTAATCTGTCATGCGTTCCAGCGCCTCCGCCAACTCCTCTTGCGTGTAGGGTTTGGACAGCCGCGGAAATTCGGAGGAAGAATTCGCCGGCAACTCGGCGTAGCCGGTGGCCAGGATGATGTGTACTTCCGGGTACCCTGCTTGCGTTCTCAATGCGAGTTCAAGACCGTTCATTCCCGGCATGGAATAATCCGTGATGAGAGTGTCAAATGCGTCTTCGGATTCCAACAGCTGAAGTGCGTGGATCGCAGAATGCGCCTCCACCACTTCGTGTCCCAAGTCCGCGAGCATGTTTGCCGTATTCATGCTGACGAGGACATCGTCGTCGACAAGCAAGATGCGTCGTCGGCCTCCAGCTGAAGGTAGTTCCGGATCGGGTTGTTTCGATAATGGACGAGGCACCGCATCGCCGGCGGCGCGCGGTAGCCAAAGAGTGATAACCGTTCCCTTCCCGACCTCGCTAGCAATCGCGACCGCGCCACCCGACTGCGCTGTCAGGCCATGGACCATAGAAAGGCCAAGACCCGTCCCCTTTCCGACGCCTTTTGTCGTGAAGAACGGTTCGGTCGCCTTGATGCGTGTCGCCTCATCCATTCCTTCGCCCGTGTCAGCGACGGTCAGGCGGATATAGTCACCCGCAGGAAGATGGGGTGGAAGCTTCGTCCGATCCTTGGTGGCGTTTCGAGCCGCAATCGTTAGCAATCCGCCCTTGGGCATTGCATCGCGGGCATTCACCGCCAGATTCATTACAGCGAGTTCAAGCTGATTTGCGTCGATCGTAATCGGCGCCACGTCCTCAGCAACATCTATTGCGATCTCGATATTCGATCCGACTGTCTGGCGCAGGAAGTCGACCATTTCGGGGATGAGGCTCTGCAGCTCGATAGTCTCGAGTTTGAGGTCCTGCCGCCTTGCAAAAGCAAGCAATCGTTTCGTCAGAGTCGCACCCCGCTCTGCCGCTTGCCTGGCGCCGTCCAAGAGGCGAGAAATGCGGGGCTCGTTAACGCTTCGCTTCTTGATGAGGGCCAGACTTCCAAGAATGACTGAGAGAAGATTGTTGAAATCGTGCGCCACACCACCAGTCAGTTGCCCGATGGTCTCCATCTTCTGGGATTCATAGAGTTGCGCGAGAGCAACTTCTCGCTCGCGGGTCCTCTCCGAGACACGCTTCTCAAGTTCTTCATTGTAGAGACGCAACTTCGCTTCGCTTTGGCGTAGAGCGTTTTCGACGATAATGCGCTCTGTCACATCGCGCCATATCATCGTCATGAAAACCCGATCGTCCGCCTGCCAGCGCGCCGCGGACATCTCAAATGGCGCGAGCGAGCCGTCCTTGCGACGTGCGGTGATTTGTAGGGCGCCTCCAGCGTGCCCCGCAGTATTCACTTCTTCAAAATAGGCTGCCGTTAGATCGTTCTTGTTGTCGAGGATGACATCGATCGTCTGGCCTATGAGTTCCGTGGGCGCATATCCCAAGAGATCGCTCGCGGTCGCATTGATCCACTGAATCGACGTGTTGAGACTGATGGTGATGATGGCGTCGGGAGCAGTGTCAACGATTGCATGGTAGCGCGCGTTCTGACGTTCACGCAGCACGCGCTCTCGCGCGACCGCTACGGTGACGTCATTGATCTGCACGAGACATTGCTGCGATGGTCCGTCTAGCGGCCGCACAATGACGTTGTAGAGCAGCGGCTTGCCGCTGTCGTCGTGCAGAGGCAGCAGCTTGTTAAGCGAATGTGTAAGTATGCTGGATGTGCCATTTTCAAACGACTCCTCGATCGTTTGCGGCAGACGCGACGCTGCGAGGGCGGGAAAAACGTCGAGCAGAGTTCTGCCTACGATCGATTCCTTAGCTGTCTGGGTAAATCGCACCATCCAGTCGTTCCAGACGACGACGCGCATCCGCCGGTCAAGGATGGCGATCCCGACATCCATGGCGTCCAAGATGGGCGCATGCTGGGGTGCGGAAACTTCGGCCGACATATCGCTTATTTCTGCACAGTCTCGATGAAATCTCGCACGATCGCCTTGAGCGCTGCAATTGACGGAAGGTCCATCAGCAGCGCGATAAAGCCGCGCATATCGCGCGATTTGATCGTGAAATCTATATACAGGAAGAGCACGAGGTCGCCGCCGCCCGGCGGTGCTGCGAACAGCATCGCGCCATCTCCGCGGATAACTGTCGGCAACGACATCCGCATGCTCTTCTGCAGAACATTGGCGATCGTGGCTAGACACGCGTTCAGAATAACGTTGCCGGTCTCGGCGAGAGCTTCATGTTCGAGGTCGATCACGTCCTCGAGCGATTGCTCAGCGCCCACGATAGAGCGCACCAATTCAAGGCTTTGCGCCTCGGGAAATATTAGGAGCGCCCGTCCAGAGAAAGGGCCCTCGAAAGCCTGCTGGACCGCGACCAGCTTCGCGCTGTTTCCTCGCTCCACAAGTCGAGCGGCCGTGTCGCGCGTCACGATGTTAACCGCAGGAACAGAGAGCGTGACTTGCGCGCCAAGCATCTGACGTAAGCTGGTAGCGGCTCGACTTACCCCGAGATTGGCGATCTCGGCAAACGCGTCTCGCTCGATGTCCGTCAGTTCGGCAACATCAAGTTCCATGCTTCGCTTTCTTGAGGCGCAACGCTGCGCCAGATAAGAAAGCGCCGAGGGCCTCATCAGTAAGAGGCTTAGCGATGAATGCTGCGTTCAGTTCCCTCGTGCGGGCGATAATTTCATCTTGAAGGTTGGCAGAAACGACGGCGATCGGCATTTCAGGCGCCGTCGTGCGGATCCGCGCGACGAGTTCAAGACCGTCCACAACGGGCATGTTGAAATCGATCAGCGCAATGTCGACGGCGGCGGACTTGATGGCACTCAGCGCTTCGTCAGCGCAAGTCGCCTCCATCAGGTCCCAATCGGGGCGCAATCGCCGAAAGGCACTCGCCATGACCAGCCGCGCGAGCCGGCTATCGTCAACAACCAAGACCTTGTGATTCATCTCGCTCTCACGTCAGTAAGCGTTCGCAAATGCGTCCCCGTCGGGGTGTATACGGCAGAATCCGCGGTTGCACACCCTGGAAGGGCTGAGGTCCTATGCGTCCGCCTTTATCGTCCAGGACAGCCCTGGGACGAGCCACGTCTCCACCCATGGGTCGCCGCAAGGCCCGATAAGCGGGGGCCGGAGATTCATGATGACTTGAAAGACTGCAGTATGGAGCGAGTGGCATGAGCGCCAATCCACTCGCGGCAGAGAAAGTTCCATCAACATCTGCAGAAGGGGCTCGGCGTCTTCTACGCCGCAAATTTCTTCCAAGACAATCGTGTTTTCGTCGCCCCGGTGAACTGTCATCCCAGAATTTCTTTCAGATCGAGCACGAGAAGAACAGTCCCGTCGCCAAGAATTGTAGTGCCCGCGTAACCTCGGGCGCCCGCAAGCAGCCCCTGCATCGGCTTGAGAACCGCCTCCGTTCGAGCCCGAATGGCATCGACTTCAACTGCCGCAATCTTCGTCCCAACCTCGAGCACGATCAAAAGCCGGCTCTCGGCGTCGGTCTTCGTCTGTCCCCCAAGGCTCATCAACTCCGCAAGCGAGCAAATCGGCACGACGCGGTCGCGAAGCACGAAGCCTTCGTTTTGCTTGACCTGACTGACGCGATTCGGCGTGAGCCGCACCGTCTCGGACACCGAGTCCATTGAAATCCCGAAGCGCTGCCCTGCGGACTCCACGACCATGATGCGCGCGGTCGCAATGCTGACCGGCATATCGAGCCGGACCGTCGTACCGCCTCCCTTCCGGCTTGTGAGAAATACGCGCCCCCCGATCTGCTCCACGGTCTTTCGGACGACATCCATGCCAACGCCTCGGCCGGAGATGTCCGTAATCTCGGCGGCGGTAGAGAACCCTGCAGCAAAAATGAGTTCAATCGTCTCTTCGTCGGAGAGCACGGCCAAGGCGTCCGGAGCCATGAGCCGCCGTTGCTCTGCGGTTCGCCGCACCGCCTCGGGATCAATGCCGCGTCCGTCATCCTCTATCTGGATGATGATGCGGTCGCCGGCACGTGACGCCGCGATTGCAATCGTTCCTGCTTCCGGCTTTCCCGCAGCCTTCCGAACTTGCGGCGTTTCGATGCCGTGATCGACCGCATTGCGGACAATGTGCAAAAGCGGCTCGAACAGCCGATCGACAACGGCTTTGTCCGACTCGACTGTCTCGCCGCGCGTTACAAGCTGAACCTTCTTTCCAAGTTGCTGCGAGAGATCGCGCACCAGCCGCGGCATCGGCCGGAAGGCTTGCGCTAATGGCACCATGCGCAATCGGAGGACGGCGTCGTGGACCTCACCCGCCAGTCGATCGATCGCCTCTTGTTCTCGACGCATGGCGCGGGACAAATCTTGACTGCCCTCGCTTTCAATCCGCCGCGCCAAGTGCGCGAAGCTGTTCTTGAGGACGATGAGTTCACCGGAAAGGTTAATCAGGGCATCGACCCGCGCTTCCGGCACGCGAATCCATCGGTTCGCAGCATCTTCGGTCGCATCAGGATTTCCGGCCGTGGCCACAGGCGCGCTGCTCGTCTGAGCGTCGATACTGCTGAGTGCGACCGCTAATGCCGCGACCAACGCGCCGGCATCGGCATCGACCTGTGCGGCTGCCCCAGCCTCGTTGACCTCATCGGCGAGTTGATCAAGCCTCGCATGGCGAAGTGCATTCGCTGCGCTGCGCCCCGCCGCTCCGATCCTGCCCGGCAGTGCATTGTCCGGGCCGGAAACCTGCAGCATCTCGCGCTGTTCGTTGATCAAGCGGCGCACTATGGTATGGGCCCCTGCAGGCGCTACTTCTTCGGGCACGGCATGCAAAGCATCGGCTGGAAGGTCGACGATCTGGACTTGGTCTGGGACGAGCCGGAAAATCCCCGCGAGGGCGTCACGTGGTCCCTCCGCGAGGACGTAGAAGCGCAGCAGACACGCGAACGGGTCGATCTCGGCCGGGGGGATATTCGCGCCTTCGACTCGAAGCGCCAGCAGCGCTGGAATGCGGCGCAGGAGCTGAAGCGGATCGTCGCCGTCGTAGAAACAGCTGGCGCGCGGCTCGTAAGCAATCGCAAACAGTTCACCCACGCCGGCGCGGCTTCTGAGAGTTGCATGGTGCATCTGGATGGTCTGTACCGCCCATCCTGGGAGAACGCCCCCTTGCGGCGCCGCAGCTGGGCCGGACGGTGCGAGGACGCCCCGCAAAGCCTCTGACATTTCCCGGGCTTCGTTCCCGGCGCTTGGCGGAAGATCACCCCCGGATTCGAACGCATCAATCCACCCTGCGACGAGGTCGAGACACGCAAGCATCTGGGTAATGACCGGCGGAGTGGGCGATGTCCCTCCACCTTGAATACTCGTAGCCAAATCTTCCGCGACGTGCATGGCGAGGACCATCGCGGGAAGATCGAGAAGTCCGGCGGAACCCTTCAACGTGTGAAACGCGCGCAGCACCTGGTCCACAAGGCCCGCGCTTACTCCGTCGCGCTCAATCCCCAGCAGCGCATCCGTCGCCTGAGCGACGAGTTCGCGCGCCTCCGATACGAATTGTTCGCCGAGCGCGCTCATCTAACCCTTCCTGCCAGAACTTCGGCATGCGCGACGAGGTCCTCCTCCGATACGGGTTTGACGAGATAGAAGTTCGCGCCCGCGGCCCGGGCCTCTTGCATATCTTCGGACCCGGCTTCGGTCGTAATGATGAGCGCCGGAACGGCCGCGGCTTCCGTCCGGCTTCGCCGCAACTCACGAAGAAACGAAAGCCCATCCATCTTCGGCATGTTGATGTCGACCACGAGGAGATCGAAACCGCCGCCCAGCGCCTTCTCCATTGCCTCAAGACCGTTCATCGCCTGCTCAACTTCGAATCCCGCTTTTTCGAGCGCGTCCCGATAGTAGAGCCGAACCAACGAGGAGTCGTCGACGACGAGCACCCGTGTCCCCCGAACGAAAGCGCCTTCAATCGTTGTCACGCTCTGTCTCCGGTCGCTGATAGACGATCGCGTCAGGATACCGGCAGACGCGAAACAGGGACGAAATGCGGCTCATCGTTTCGGAATGACCCAGACAAACAAAACCACCTGGCCGCAGAGCCTCGTACAGGTTCTCTGCGGCGATACGACGCGAGGCGTCATCGAAATAGATCAGGAGATTGCGACAGAGCACAATGTCGAAACCCTGGTGCTGCGCCACGGCGCGCGCATCGACCAAATTGACTTCCGTAAACTGGATGGAGTTTCGCAATCCCGCATCAATCCGATATGCACCGGGCGATGGGTTCTCGAAGTAACGTTCGATCAGGCTCGGTGGTAACTTCATGAGTGAACGCGTCCCGTATACGCCCTGGGACGCAGCGGCGAGGACGCGCGTGTCGATGTCGGAGCCAACGATCTCGATCTGATAGTCATCGACTGCTGGAAAATGCTCCATCAACCAGATGCCGATAGAGTAAGGCTCTTCACCTGTTGAACAGGGTACCGACCAGATGCGGATCGGTTCATTGGGCGGTTTATTTCGTAGCACAGTTGGCAATAGATCGTTGGTCATGCACCGCAATTGATGCTCTTCGCGGAAGAAATAGGTTTCGTTGACAGTGAAAGCATTGACGAGATGCTCGACCTCGCCTTCCAACCCCGAACGCAGAAGCGCGAAGTAGGACTGAAACGAGGATGACCCCGTTGCCACGATGCGTTCGTGAAGGCGCCGGTCGATGTAGTACCGCTTGTCTTCAGCGAACAACATTCCCGTCCGGCGATAAAGAAACTCGCACAGGCGACGGACTTCCTCCGGCGTCACATGAAAGGCGCGTTCATCCGCAGTTTCGGATTGCGCCATTCCCGGGTTAGCCCTTCGTGTCCGAGATGCGCGCGATGGCAGTCGAGATGGCAAACGGCAGGAACGGAGTTTTCGCGAAGCGTCGCGCGCAGGCTCGAAGTATCGGCAGAGCCTCCTCGGTTCCTAGGTCAGCGAGAGCATCGATGGCGGACGCGCATACGTTCGGATGGTTTTCATGCTCCAGGAGACGGCACAGGAGCGTCGTCGCCTGCTCCGCAGGCATGCCTCGGACCAGCTCAATCGCGAGGATGCGCACGTCGTTGTCCTGGTCGCGAAGCAACGCCGACATGAAGGGCGCGATCGCATCGGGCAGCGACTGCAGCGCCTCGATGGCCGCGCCGCGGCGGGCGGCATCTTGCCAGCGCAAGTACGGCAGTAATGCTTTGACGCTCGCATCCGTGCCAATACGCATCAATGCAGTCATGATCGCCTCGCGTACCCGCTGGACCGGTTCGGTCTCCAGCGCCGCCGCGAGCGCGACCACG
>Ga0173480_10000875_pt1 | contig 10719 bp, 5 predicted proteins | sample NitcycUS209509C1_FD_122622 | JGI IMG/M metagenome (GOLD analysis project Ga0173480, IMG submission 122622) | Soil microbial communities from Arlington Agricultural Research Station in Wisconsin, USA - Nitrogen cycling UWRJ-S209-509C-1 (version... | ecosystem: Environmental > Terrestrial > Soil >... | reverse complement strand
CGACCTGCGCCAGCGCCTCACCGTGGAGTCGCGCGGCGAAGTCGCGGCACTCGGCGAAACCATCAACTCCATGACCGACACACTCGCGGTGTTCGCCGAGCAGGTGACCACCGTGGCGCGCGAGGTCGGCGTGGAAGGCCGACTCGGCGGCCAGGCGCACGTCGCCGGCGCCTCCGGCACCTGGAAGGACCTGGTTGCGAACGTGAACATGCTCGCGGCCAACCTCACGACGCAGGTGCGCGCCATTGCCGAGGTGGCCACCGCGGTCACCAAGGGCGACCTGACGCGTTCGATCCAGGTCGAGGCGCGCGGCGAGGTGTCCGAGCTCAAGGACAACATCAACGCGATGATCCACAACCTCCGTCACACGACGGAGCGCAACACCGAGCAGGACTGGCTGAAGACCAACCTGGCCAAGTTCAGCCGCATGATGCAGGGCCAGCGCGACCTGGTGACGCTGGGCAACACGCTGCTCGCCGAATTCGCGCCGCTCGTGAACGCGCACCAGGGCGTGATCTACATTGTCGACTACGACGGCGGCCAACGTTACCTGAAGCAGCTCGCGAGTTACGCGGACGTGCGGGAGTCGGAAGAGCCCCGTCGCTATCGCTTCGGCGAAGGCTTCGTGGGCGAGTGCGCCGTGCAGCGCCAGCGCCTGCTGCTCGCGCGAATTCCCAAGGACGCGGTGAAGCTCAACAGCGGGCTGCTCGAAGCGCAGCCGCGCAATCTCATCGTGCTGCCGGTGTTGTACGAAGGCGAGATCAAGGCCGTCATCGAACTCGCGTCGCTGTACGAATTCACGGCGCCGCACCTGGCGTTCCTCGAGCAGCTCACCGGGTCGATCGGCGTGGTGCTCAATACGATCGAAGCGACGATGCGCACCGAAGGACTGCTCAAGCAGTCGCAGGAACTCGCCGGCGAACTGCAGACGCAGCAGGTCGAGTTGCAGCAGACGAACGAGGAGATGGCCACCAAGGCGCGGCTGCTCGCCGAGCAGAACGCGGAAGTCGAGCGCAAGAACCAGGAAATCGAGCAGGCCCGAAAGGCGCTCGAAGAAAAGGCCGCGGAGCTCGCGCTCACGTCGCGCTACAAGACCGAATTCCTCGCGAACATGTCGCACGAGCTGCGAACGCCGCTCAACAGCATCCTGATCCTGGGCCAGCAGCTCTCCGAGAATCCCGACAGCAATCTCACCGCCCGCCAGGTGGAGTTCGCCAAGACCATCCACGCGGCCGGCACCGACCTGCTGAACCTCATCAGCGACATCCTCGACCTGTCGAAGATCGAATCCGGCACGGTGACCGTCGAGAGCGAGGAGCTCGCGTTCTCGCAGCTGCGCGAGACCATCGATCGCAACTTCCGCCACGAGGCGGAGAGTCGCCATCTCACGTTCACGACGGACTTCGATCCGCGGCTCGGCCGTCACATGGTGACGGACGCGAAGCGCCTCATGCAGATCGTCAAGAACCTGCTCTCGAATGCCATGAAGTTCACGGCGCAGGGCAGCGTGCGACTGCACGTAGGCCCGGCGATGCTGGGCTGGAGCGCCGATCACCCGGTGCTGTCGCAGGCGAAGAGCGTGGTCGAGTTCTCGGTGACGGACACCGGCATCGGCATTTCGCCCGAGAAGCAGAAGATCATCTTCGAGGCGTTCCAGCAGGCCGACGCAGGTACCGCGCGCAAGTACGGCGGCACCGGTCTGGGCCTCGCGATCAGCCGCGAGCTGGCACATCTGCTCGGTGGCGAGATCCGCCTCAAGAGCGCGCCGGGCGCCGGCAGCACGTTCACGCTCTATCTGCCACTGGCCTACCAGGGCGCGGCGTACGGCCGCGCCGCTGCCGCGCCAAACTACATGAAACCGGCGGCACTGCCCGCGCCGACCCTGGCGGCCCCGCCCATGGAACGCGTCGAGGACGATCGCGATTCCATCGAGGAGGGCGACAGCACGGTGATGATCGTCGAGGACGAACCTCGCTACGCACGCATGTTGCTCGAAGCCGCCCAGGGCAAGGGATTCAAGGTGCTCGTCGCGCAGAATGGAGCGGATGCGCTGTCACTCGCGCGAAAGTTCATCCCGGACGCGATCACGCTCGACGTCTTCCTGCCGGACATGCTGGGCTGGACCGTGCTGAATCAGCTCAAGCACGATCCTGCCACGCGCCACATTCCGGTCCAGGTGCTGACGGTGGAAGAAGAGCGGCAGTACGGCCTCGAGCGCGGCGCGTTCTCGTTCATGACGAAACCGACCACCGTGGAAGGGCTGGAGTCCGTCTTCACGCGGATCCAGCAGTTCATCGAACCACGCGTGCGCGAACTGCTCGTAATCGAGGACGATTCGGCCGAGCGCATGAGCGTGGCGGCGCTCATCGAAGCGTCCGACATCCGCATCTCCTCGGCGGAAAGCGGCGCGCGTGCGCTGGAGTTGTTGCGCGAACGCAAGTTCGACTGCGTGATCCTCGACCTGAAGCTGCCCGACGTATCGGGATTCGATCTGCTGTCGGAAATCCAGCGCGACGAACGCCTGCGGGATGTTCCGATCGTGGTCTTCACGGGCCGCGAACTCACGCATGAAGAAGAGACCGAGCTTCGCCAGCGTGCCAAGAGCATCGTGCTCAAGGGCGTGCAGAGCCCAGAACGTCTGCTCGACGAGACCGCGCTGTTCCTGCATCGCAAGATCAGCGACCTGCCGGAAGCCAAGCAGCGCATGATCGAGAAGCTGCACGAGAGCGACGAACCGCTGCGCAACCGCAAGGTGCTCGTGGTCGACGACGACGTGCGCAACATCTTCGCGCTCAACAGTCTGCTCGAGCGTCACGGTATGACCGTGATCACGGCCACCAATGGCCAGGACGCCATCAAGCTGCTCGACAGCAATCCGGATCTCTCGCTGATCCTGACCGACGTGATGATGCCCGAGATGGACGGTTACGAAACCATGCGGCGCATCCGCGAGATCCCCGCCTTCCGCATGCTGCCCATCATCGCGCTGACGGCGAAAGCCATGAAGGGCGACCGCGAGAAATGCCTGCAGGCCGGCGCGTCGGACTACGTCGCCAAACCCGTGAACACCAGCCAGCTGTTGTCGCTGGTCCGGATGTGGTTACAGCCATGAACGACCGCACCACGGCCAATATCCTGATGGTGGATGACCAGCCGGCACGTCTGCTGACGTACCGCGCCATCCTCGAACCGCTGGGCCACAACCTCGTCGCAGTCAATTCCGGCCTCGAGGCGCTCGACGCGCTCATGAAGCAGGAATTCGCAGTGGTCCTGCTCGACGTGAAGATGCCGGGAATGGACGGCTTCGAAACCGCCGAGCTCATCCACGACCATCCGCGGTTCGAGACCATCCCGATCATCTTCGTGACCGGCGTGCACGTCACGGAGTTCGACCGGCTCAAGGGATACAAGGCCGGCGCCATCGACTACGTGTACATCCCGGTCATCCCGGAGATCCTGCGCAGCAAGGTCGCCGTGTTGGTGGAGCTGTACACGAAGCGCCGCGAGCTGCAAGGCGTCAACCGGGAACTGGCGGAATCCAACAAGGCGCTCGCGGACGCGAACTTCGCGCTGCAGACGGAAAAGACGCGCGAGCTCGAGGAGCTCAACGGCCACCTCCGCCGTGCCAACGACGAACTCTCGCGTTCCAACGAATCGCTCGAGAACGAGATTCGCGAACGCATGCGTGCCGAGGACCAGCTCAAGGAAGCTCTCGTCAAGCGTGACGAATTCCTGGCGATGTTGTCGCACGAGCTTCGCAATCCACTGTCCCCGCTGCGCAATGCGTCCCACATGCTCATGCAGGGCGAGACGCAGGACCCGAAGATCATCTGGTCGCGTGGTGTCATCGAGCGGCAGCTGAAGCACATGATCCGGCTCGTCGACGACCTGCTCGACGTGTCGCGCATCGCGCGCGGCAAGATCGTGCTCGTGTCCGAGCGCGTGAACGTGGCGGAGATCATCGCGGCGGCGGTGGAAACGGTGCAGCCGCTGCTCGAACAGAAGCGACAGAAGCTGGAAGTGCAGGCCGTCGATCCCAACCTCACCGTGCGCGGGGATCCGGTCAGGCTCTGCCAGGTCGTGGGCAACCTGCTGCATAACGCCGCCAAGTACACGGGCGACGGCGGCAGCATCGTGCTCGCCGCGCGATCGAACGACGGCAAGGCCGAGATCTGCGTGCGCGACAGCGGCATCGGAATCTCCGCAGAGTCGCTGCCTCACATCTTCGAATTGTTCACGCAGATCCCGAGCGAACGAGTGAACACCGGCGGCGGTCTCGGCATCGGCCTCGCGCTGGTGCGGGCGCTCGTCGAACTGCATGGCGGCGACATCAGCGCGGCCAGCGACGGCCTCGACCGCGGCAGCGAGTTCACGCTGCGGTTGCCGTTGTTTGCCGAAGAGGCATCCGCCGTGAATGGAACGCACGCGACTCCGGCACCCGAGACGCTCATTCAGGTGCGACGCAACATCCTGATCGCCGATGACAACCAGGACGCGCTCGAGAGCCTGGCATTGATGCTTCGCCTCGAAGGGCACGAAGTGACCTGCGCGTCCGACGGCGAAGAAGCGCTGGCGCTGGCCGGGCAACGGCATCCGGAGATCGTCGTGCTCGATGTCGGGATGCCGAAGCTCGACGGTTGTGAAGTCGCCAAGCGCATCCGCGCGGAAAGCTGGGGCCGGGGAACGGTTCTCGTCGCGCTCACTGGTTGGGGACAGGAGGTGGACCGGCGTCGCTCGCGCGAAGCGGGATTCGACATGCACCTCGTGAAGCCGGTGGATCCCGCGACAATCTGCGAAATGCTTGTTCAGGGCTGACGCCCACATCGGAAAACGCCGGCGAAGCGCCGGCGTCCGTGAAAACTTCGGAACGCTTTCACAGTCTCGAAGCGTGCGGGCCGCGAGGCACCGCGCAATTTGACCTAACTCCATGTAGATTTGCGCCCAATGCTGGGAGGCAGTCGCCATGGCGCTATATGCGTTCGACGGTACATGGAACTCGGAAAAGGACGCCGGTGAGTACGGCAGGAACACCAACGTGGTGCGGTTCAAGGACTCGTACGCGCGCACGAAGTACTTCTACCAGGGCGTCGGGACCAAACACGGTTTCCTCGGGAAGATAGCCGGCGGCGCCTTCGGCGTCGGCGGACACGAAAGAATCGAGGAGGCGAAGCTCGACGTCGCGAAGCAGTTCGCCACTGGCGACCGTGACATCGACATCATCGGGTTCAGCCGGGGCGCGGCAATCGCCGTGCATTTCGCCAATGTGCTCGCGGACGACGGCGTGCGCGTCAACGGCGTCCTGGAGAAGCCGCCGGTGCGGTTCCTGGGTGTCTGGGACGTGGTGGCCGCTTTCGGTATCCCGATCAACCTCGGTTTCAACTTCAACCGGATCAACCTCGGTTACAAGCTCGGCCTGTCGAAGGCAGTGAAGTATTGCTATCACGCGCTGGCGCTCGACGAGGCGCGACAGGCGTTCCGCCCCACGCGCCTGCAGGGCGCCTGCGAAGTCTGGTTCCGCGGCGTGCACTCTGACGTGGGTGGCGGCAACAACAACCACGCGCTCAACGACATCACGTTGCGCTGGATGTTTCGCAAGGCCATGGCTTCGGGCGTCGACATGACCACGGGCTGCATCGAGAAGAACTGCACCGCCGTCAACGTGGACGGCAAGATCGGCAGCAACTTCGATCCCATCCACAATCGTCCGCGCGAGCCCAAGGACGGCGACCGGTATCACTACACGGTAGCCATGCGGCCCAAGTGCGTGAACCCACCCGATCCGTGCACTCGCGAAACCGAAATCTTCGAAGGCCAGCCCTGGAATCCCGCATGACCGAGTCGACGGACGAGGGTGTAGTTAGTGTCTTCGACGATTTCCTGCTGAAGGAGCGCCTCGCGCTCAAGCTGCCTTGCGGCAAGGACGAGCTGGCCGATCCCTGCGGATCGGCGCTGGCGATCTCCGGCGGGGGCATCCGCTCGGCGTCGTTCGCGCTCGGCGTCATCCAGACGTTCCTCAACGAGAAGCCCGGCGACGCGCCCGCAGACTCGAGCGAAACCTGCTTCGACCGTTTCGACTACATGTCGACCGTGTCCGGCGGTGGTTACATCGGCAGCGCCGTGTCGTGGCTCAAACATCACTTCGGCAAGGGCGGCAACTGGCGCACCTACCTCGGCGCCAGCAACCTGGGCGCGCGCAGCGCGGAGTTCAAGGCGGACGGCGTGGAAGGCGTCGACGGCAGCAGGTTCACGTGGCTCGACTACTTCCGCCAGCACGGCAACTACCTCAAGCCTTCGAGCATGTCGACGATGTCGCTGGTCGGCGTGGCGTTGCGCGGCATGCTCATCACGCTCTCGGTCTACACCGCGATCCTCGCGTTGATCCTGTGGGCCATGCAGTACGGCGGCATTCTGCCCCCACCCACCTGTGCGCCACCGTGGGAAGACAATCCGCAGCGCATCGAATCCGTGCTGCTGTTCTTCGGTCTCGTGGTGAGCGGCGCATTCCTGCTGTTTGGAATCGCAAGCTGGCTCGGCAGCATTCCAACGCGGGCGACGATGGCCATCGGGTGGATTCCGCCATTGCTGTTCGTCATCGCCGGCGTCTGGCTTCTCGTTCGCAACCCCGATGGCAGCGCGCTGAGGCACGCGGAAGGCCTGTACTGGCGATGGCCCGTCTCCCTCGGCTTCCTCATCGCCGGCGGCGCGTGTCTCATCCTTCTGTGGTGGGCCAAGGACGACTACGACCAGGCGCGCAGCGGGTCACACGTGGTGCACAAGTGGCAGTACCGCGTGCGCATCATCTACCAGGAAGTACTGGGTCCGTTGCTGACCGGCCTCATCCTGCTGGTCGCGATCTGGAGCGTCCCGCACGTCTTTCAATTCATCTCCGACAAGGTGGGTGGCGCGTTGTCGGCGGGCCTGTCGAGCTCATTGCTGGGCGTGGTCGGCGCCATCTACCAGTTCGTCGCAGGCCGCGACAAGAAGTCGACGTCGTCGACCTTCTCGACGCTGCGCATCCTGCTGACGGCCGTGTTGCTGGTGTACGGCATCCTGCTCATCGCGTATTCGATCGTGCAGTGGGGCGAGAAGCACCCGGTGCCCATGTTCGGCGTCACCGTCCCCATGCTCATCATCATCGGGTTCGCGGGTGTGTTCGCCGGTTTCATCGTGAACGCCAACTACATCGGCATCGGGCGCATGTATCGCGACCGGTTGATGGAGCTTTTCATGCCCGACAAGGAGGCCATTCAGGACAACCAGTGGCGTCGCGCGGGCAACGCCGACCAGTTCGACATCGCGAAGCTCTGCGACGAGGACGGTACCCCGCAGCGGCCCATGCACCTCGTCAATTGCAACGTGGTGATGGTCGGCGCAAAGCAGGACCGGTTCCGCGGGCGTGGCGGAGACAGCTTCGTGCTGAGCCCGAGGTTCTGCGGCAGCAGCGCCACAGGGTGGATAGAGACGACCAAGCTCGGCGACGGGCATTTCACGCTGGCGACCGCGGTGGCCTCGTCCGGCGCCGCGGCGAGCCCGCACGCGGGCGTTGCAGGCCGCGGCATCACGCGCAATCCGCTGGTCTCGCTGCTGCTGTCGCTGACCAACGTGCGACTGGGCTACTGGATCCGCAATCCGCGCGCATCCCAGGAGCCGAAGAACTGGCACAAGTGGTTTCCACCTAACCTGCTGTTCCCGGGCATCCGCCAGGGCCTGTTCGGAAGCGGGACCACCGAGAACGCGTTCTTCATCGAGCTCACCGATGGCGGCCACTTCGACAACACCGGCCTCTACGAACTGATCCGGCGGCGCGTGAAGATCATCGTGCTGTCGCAGGGCAGCCAGGATGTCAGCTACTCCATGGATGACCTCGCCAACGCCATCCAGCGCGTGCGCGTGGACTTCGGCGTGCACATCCGGTTCACGAGCGAGACCTATCCGCTCGATCAGATGCGGCCCGGTCCCGACCTCGGCAGCGTCGTGAAGCGCGGCTGGGCGCTCGGCACCATCAAGTATCCGGGCACGGACAGGCAGGGCATCCTGCTGTATCTTCAGGCCTCACCGATCGCGGCGATGAATGCCGACACGGTTTCCTACTGGAGACGCAACGTCGACTTCCCGAATCAAACTACCGCCGACCAGTTCTTCGACGAAGAACAGCTCGAGGCTTACCGCGAGCTCGGCATGGCGATCGCGCAGACTGCGGTCAGGCAGCTCAAGGGCGAGCATGAGCCGTGGGATGAACCCATGACGGCGTTGCGCCGGACTTTCGGCTGGTAACGAATTGGTATTTCTCCGGCTCGGGCTATTCCTGCTGCTGTTGTTTCGCGTCTTCCACTACGTGGGGCGCTTGCGCATCAGCGCGGGCGAGGCGGTCAACGTCGGCGCCGACACGGGGCATGTCGACATCACGCGCGACAAATACAAGGCCGTGCGCGGTGTGCACCTGTCGGTCGAGGTTTCCGATCGGTTTCGCTTCCTCCTTCGGCCCGAAAGCGCGCTGGATCGCTTCGCCAAGCGATTCGGCATCGCGCAGGAGTGGCAGACCGGGGACGAATCATTCGACGCGAAAATTTTCATCCTCAGCGAAGACCCGGCGCTGCTGGAAACACTCTCCACGGACAAGGAATTGCGATCGCTGATTGCGACGGTCATGGATTTTCATCGCGGCGCCCGCCTGGATTGCGCGCGCGGGAAACTCCATCTCGAGGTCCTGGTCTCCGACGTCGACAAGGAGCAGAGCGACGAGGTGCTGAACGAGAGCTTCGCGCGCGAGATGCTGCCGGCCCTCGCGCGCCTGCGTGCCCGGCTCGAGCGCATCTCGGCAGGCGATTGGCGGGCAGATCGCGATCCGACGCTGCGCCGCAAGGCGTGGCTCGTCGGTATTTCGACGACCATCGCCGCCCTGGGAATCCTCGGATTGCTGGTCAGCATTCGATACGACCGATACCAGGTCGTGCGTGAAGCGATCCCGTACTACAGCGCGTGGATCACGGGCTGCATTGGCGCGGCATTGCTGGCGGGGATATTCCTGTGGTTGGGGCGCAGGCCGCATACACACGCCGTACTGCTCGATGTGATTCTCGCCGCGTTGCCCGGCGCCTGGCTGGCGTCCAACGCAGGGCTGACCCTGTACAACGAGGAGTACGACGCGACTGCGCCTGCGCACTACTCGGTCAAGGTGTCGTCGGCGTACACCTCGCGACACAAGAGCCGGACGCACTATCATCTCGTCGTCGCGCAATGGCCGGATGCGCGGGGTATTCGCGAGGTGGAAGTGCGAGAAGGGGAATACTCGCTGATGTACACCGGTGGCTGCGTGGGGGTCCTATGGCATCCCGGGCGACTGGGAGATGGCTGGGTTTCGGGTTATGAGCGCGCCAACACGGAAAATTGCGGAGTAATGATCGAATGAACATTCGCAAGGGAATGGTCCTGGGCTTCATGGGAATTCTCGCGACTTCGGGCGCGCTCGCGCAGAAGTTCGAAGGTCTCGCGAAAACCCCGCAGATGGGCTGGAACAGCTGGAACAAGTTCGCCTGCAACGTCAACGAGCAGATGATCCGCGAGACCGCCGACGCAATGGTGTCGAGCGGCATGAAAGACGCGGGATATCTCTACGTGAACATCGACGACTGCTGGCACGGCGAGCGCGATGTGAAAGGCTTCATCCACGCGAACGCGGAGCACTTTCCGTCCGGCATGAAGGCGCTCTCGGATTACGTGCATTCGAAAGGACTCAAGCTTGGCATCTACTCGGACGCTGGCTGGAAGACCTGCGGTGGACGCCCAGGCAGCCGCGGTTACGAATACCAGGACGCGCTCACGTATGCGGAGTGGGGCGTCGACTATCTCAAGTACGACTGGTGCGAAACCAACGGCCTCAAGGCCGAGGGCGCGTATCTCACGATGCGTGAAGCGCTGCGAAAAGCAGGCCGCCCGGTGTTGTTCTCGCTGTGCGAATGGGGCGACAACAAGCCCTGGGACTGGGCGAAGCCCGTCGGGCATTCGTGGCGTACCACGGGCGACATCTGGGATTGCTTCGACTGCATCGAAGACCACGGCACCTGGCAGTCACGCGGCGTGCTGCAGATTCTCGACCTGCAGGAAGGGCTGCGCGTGCACGCGGGCCCGGATCACTGGAACGACATGGACATGATGGAAGTCGGCAACGGCGGCATGTCGGTCAACGAGGATCGCGCGCACTTCTCGATCTGGGCGATGCTCGCGTCGCCGCTGATTGCCGGCAATGACATCCGCAGCATGTCGAAGGAGACCGCTGCCATCCTGACCAACAAGGCGGTGATCGCACTGAACCAGGATCCGCTCGGCGTGCAGGCGTTCAAGTACGCAACGCGTGATGGTGTCGAGTACTGGTTCAAGCCGCTCGAGAATGGCGACTGGGGATTCATGGCGCTCAATCGAAACAAGGATGCGCGCAAGGTCTCGTTCGACTGGAAGAAGGAAATCGTGAATGACGATCTGTCGAAGCGCGACGCCGCCTTTGGCAAGACGCGTTACTCGCTGCAGAACCTGTGGACCGGGCGCGCGGCGGGCAACACCGCCAAGGCGCTGACGGCCGACCTGCCGGGACACGACGTGCTGGTGCTGCGGCTCAGCGCCAGGTAGTTCATGCCAGATCAAAATGCGACGCTGGCCGTCTCCTTCGGCTTCACGATCACGGGCTTGGTTGCTGAACGTCCCTTGATGCGCACGGTGTGACTG
>Ga0173480_10000874_pt1 | contig 10720 bp, 10 predicted proteins | sample NitcycUS209509C1_FD_122622 | JGI IMG/M metagenome (GOLD analysis project Ga0173480, IMG submission 122622) | Soil microbial communities from Arlington Agricultural Research Station in Wisconsin, USA - Nitrogen cycling UWRJ-S209-509C-1 (version... | ecosystem: Environmental > Terrestrial > Soil... | reverse complement strand
GACGCGATGACCTTGAGCAGGTCGGATCCGTTTTCGATCAGGAAATCGGCGCGCTCGCGGAATGCATCGGCACCGCGCGCGACACCGGCATGGAACCGTTCGCTGCCCGGCGGTTCCTTGAAGTCGGGGACGAACAGGTCGCCGCCGCCGTGCGGAATGGTGAGATACGGGCCGCTGACCTGCATGCGCGGACCGGCCGCGTTGCCAGAGTTGATGATGTCACGCAGCGCCGTGTCGGCGCCGAGCACGTAGGTGCCGACGTTGCGGACGGCCGTGAAGCCGGCTAACAACGTGGCGCTGGCATTTTCCTTCGACAGGCGCAGGGTTTCCTCGTCGGGCCGCGAGAAGTAGACGGTCAGATCCTTCGTGTCTTCGGGCCGATCGGTGAGATGCGTGTGCATGTCGATGAGGCCGGGGAGGCAGGTGTAGCCCGGCAGCTCGAGCACCGGGATGTGCGTGCGCTTGGCATCGTTGCGCGAAGCTTTCTCCTGGACGCTCTTGATGTTGCCGTCGCGGATGACCACGAGCACGTCCTGCTTCACCACATCGGTGTCACCATCGATGAGCCGTCCACAGCGTATGGCAATCGTTCCGCTGTCAGGCGTGTACGGCACCTGGCGAACGGCAAGCTGGTCGGTTTTGTAGTCGCGTGCGAGCGCGCAGATGCTGAACGGAAGAGTGACGAGGAGGAGGACGAAGCGTGAAGTCATGCGAGGGGGATGAATTCCTGGTTGTCGAAGTCGGGGAGTTTCATGCGGCCGGCGCGCCAGTCGGCCTTGGCCTGTTCGATGCGTTCCTTCGACGAGGACACGAAGTTCCAGTCGATGAAACGTTCGCCGACGGGCTCGCCGCCGAGCGCCATGACGGTGGCGCGCGCGGTGGCGGTGATGGTGCTGTCTTCGCCTTCGTCGAACACGAGCATCTTGCCGGCGCCGAAGGTCTGGCCGCGCGCCTCGACTTCACCGGTGGCGACGTACAGCGCGCGTTCTGAATATTCGCCGGGCAGCGCGGCGCGGGAGCCGGTGTTGATGTCCCAGTGCGCATAGAACAGCGGGGAGTGGGTGCGGACGCCGGCGCGCAGGCCGAAGGCTTCGCCGGCTAACAATCTCGTGCGCAGTCCGCCGTCTTCCTGCAGCGGCAGGGCGGCGGCATCGTAATGTGCGAAGGACGGATCGGTCTCTTCGTGTTCGCGCGGCAGCGCTACCCAGGCTTGTATGCCGTGCAGCGGTCCGCCCTCGGCGCGCGCCTTCTCGAAACGTTCGGAGTGGGTGATGCCGCGTCCGGCGATCATCCAGTTCACTTCCTCGGGCTGGATCGCCTGCTGAACGCCGACGCTGTCGCGATGCATGATCTCGCCCGCGAACAGGTACGTGACGGTGGCCAGCCCGATGTGGGGATGCGGCCGCACGTCGACGGTCTTCGGAAATCCGGGCGAGAAATGTTTGGGGCCGATGTGATCGAAGAAGATGAAGGGCCCGACCATGTGTCGGCGTGTGTAGGGCAATACGCGGCCAACCTCGAATCCGCCGAGATCCCGGCGCCGCTGGTCGATGACATCCATGCCCAGCGGTGTACCACAGCGGTGGGGAAATGGGGACACTCCCCATTTCCTAGCAAAAGGGGCCGGACCTCGAAAGGAGGTCCGACCCCTTTTGCCCGCTTCGCGGGGAAATGGGGAGTGTCCCCATTTCCCCACCCCTCAAAGTGACTTCAGGTATTCCGCCAGGTCCCGCTTCTCGCCGGCCGAGAGTCCCAGCGAGAAGTGCGCGTCGTAGTGGTTGATGACGGCCGCGAGCGTCGGGAACCGCCCGTCGTGGTAGAAGCCGCCGGTCGTGTGCGTCCACAAACCGCGCAGCGGGGTGGTGCGGTAGCGACCATCCGGCGAGCGGCTCGACTGGAAGTCATCGATGCCGATCTCCTCCGCGGTGTGCATGTTCCAGCCCGGCTCGGTGAACAGCGGCGGGACGTGGCAGGCCGCGCAGTTCGCCTTGTTCGCGAACACCTTCGCGCCTCGCTTCGCCGCGTTCCAGTCGTAGCTGCCGCGAGGGGCGGGAGGCGCCGGCAACGCGAGCTGGTAGATCTGCAATGCCGGCAACTGCGGCGTGATCAGGTCTTCCTCGGCGCGCACGTGACCGAACTTCTCGCGCGCGGCAATCGGAAAGCGCGTGGCGTCGTCGAGGCGGGAATCGAGGAACGTTCCCTGGCCATGCATCTCGAGGTTCGCGACAAATGCGTTCCAATGCGAGACGCCGCCCCAGCCGGTCCATGTGTGCAGGTTGACACCCGCGAGACCGAACGCGGGCGGGATCAACACCGAGCCCGACTTCCCGTCGGGGCGGAACGCCTTGCCATCGACGAACAGCGACGCGTCGAAGCGGCCGGGACCCCACGAGTTGAGTACCTTCTTCACTGTCGCTACATCGGTGCCCAGCAACGTGGCGACCGGCTGCAGCCGCGGCGCCAGCGCAACGATGGCGCCGACGTTGAGATCGCGATTGGCCCAGCCGTCGCGTCGATACCCGATGCCCCTGGCAAACGAATCGTCGACGGTGGAATGGCAGAGCGCGCATTGAATTCCCATCGAAGAGATGCGGCCCCGATCATCGAAGATGCCGGTGACGCCGACCACTGCGTCGAGTTTCAGTAGTTCGAGCGTCGTCGCCGGATCGTCGAGATCGACCTTGCCGCGCGCGATGTCGCGCTGCAGGGACCGCGGCAGCGCAGCGAGATCGACCTTGAGTCCGACCGCGAGCGCGGTGGCAGGCGAGACGCCCGCGCCGACTCCACCGTTTGCGGCGCCCGCGATGGCGAGATGTAGTCCGATTCCGTCACCCCAGAAACTCTCGTCGCCGAACGTCGAATAGCGAAACGTGTCGCGGCCCTGCTGGACCTGTTCCACCGCGTGTTTCTCCACGCTGAAGCGGCGAGGAGGGTCCTTGGCGGTTGCCGCGGTGGCGAGCAGTGCAGCCACCATGAGAAATGTCAGATGCTTCATACGAATTCCCCGGTCGAAAGATTGGCCTCCCAGTTCCCGGTGAATGCGTGGTCGCTTGCAAATGTTCCGGGCCGGCTGTAATTTACCAATCGGTTAAATAACAAGGTGACTCTTGCCGGACACACTCAGGGGCGATCAGCTCAGCTCTACTTTCGCGGCCCTGGCCGATCCCACGCGCCGCGCCATCCTGTCGCGACTCACGACGGGAGAAGCGTCCGTCACGGAACTGGCCGAGCCGTTCGACATGAGCCTTCCGGCCGTCACCAAGCACCTCAAGGTCCTGCAGCGCGCGGGCCTCGTGATCCAGGGCCGCGAAGCGCAGTGGCGTCCGTGCCGATTGCAGGCGAAGCCCATGCGCGAGGCCGCGGAGTGGATGGAGCCGTATCGCCGACACTGGGAACAGCGCTTCGACCGGCTCGAGGACTACCTGCGCGAAACCACAACGAAGGGGACGCGCCGTCCCGGAAAGGGGAAATGACATGAGCTCGCATGCGCGTTCCATCAAGCACGGTTCGTTCGTCATCGAACGGCTCTTCAACTACGAGCCCTTGGCGCTGTTCAACGCGTGGACGGATCCGAAAGCCAAGGCGCGGTGGTTCAACGGACCATCGGACAAGTGGACCGAGGAGGTTCGCGAAATGGATGTACGCGTCGGCGGCCGCGACCGGCTCGTCGGCAAGTTCATGGACGGTTCGGAGTCGCGCTTCGAGGCGTTGTACTTCGACGTCGTGCCCGAGCGTCGCCTGGTCTACACGTACGACATGTACTGGCAGGGCAAGAAGATCTCGGTGTCACTCGCCAGCATCGAATTCGTCGCGCAGGGGAAGGATAGCAACCGCGGCACGAAACTCATCGTGACGGAGTAGCACGCCTTCCTCGATGGCTACGAAGACGGGGGCAGCCGCGAGCGCGGAACGCTCGGGCTCATCGACAATCTCGAAGTGGCGCTGGGCGGTGGCGATACGCGCATCCCGCGTAAAGCCTAACTACCGCGGATCGGGATACAGAGACCCTACGTAGGCGACGAGGTCGATCATCTCGCTGAGCGTGAGCTTTTCGACCACGGGCGTCATCTGCTTCGCCGCGTCACCGGTGCGCGTGCCGTTGCGGAAGGCGAGCAGCTGGCGCAGCAGGTAGGTAGGCTGCCGGCCCGCAATCGGCGGGATTGCGTCCTTGCCCATGAGCTTCGGGCCATGGCACGTGGCGCAGACCTGCGTCCTTTCCTCGCTGGCAACGGGAATCTCGGTCCGCTTGGTCTTGTCGAATTCGATGGGCCCGTCAGGGCGCTTGCCGGTCGTCGCGAGCCGCTTGCCGCGGTTGATGCTGCCCGGCGGCACATAGGCCATGTACTCCAGCCGGTCGTCGCGCCGCTCATGGCGGACGAGTTCGTTGGTCACTTCGAGCAGCCGGCCTTCGAGATCTTCCGTGCCGCCCACTTCCTCGTAGATCCACGCCGCACGTTCGGCACGCGGGATGCGCAGGCTCTCGATGACGTACACGCGTCGCTTGAGCTTCTGCTGTGAGAAATATTTGGCGCTTTCGTCGATTTCCTCGTCGGTCATCGCCTTCGCGATCTTGAGCATGGTCCACGACGGCTGATAGACCTCGGGACCCGCCGGCTTGCGCGCGCCGCTGCGCAGGTCGTGCAACTGTTCCTTGATGTAGGTTTCCGGCAGCCCTGCGAGCGCCGAGTTTTCCGGACGGCCCTGGCCGGTGGGCGTGTGGCAATACGCGCAGGCCATGACGGCCGGCTTGCGGCCCTTCGCGACGACGTCGGGCATCGGAAGGTGATCCTTCGGACGCCAGTCGGGCGCGTTGAACGGATCGTTGATGCGCGCCTGCGTGAACTTCTGGTCGCTGCCGGGAATGTCGAGCTGCTCGACGTCGTCGAGCTTCACGGGCTTGGGATTCTTTTCCAGCGACTTCGGGTCGACCGGGAACAGCCATTCCGGCAGCGGAATAGGGGCGCCGGGTTTGATCTCCGGAGTCGCGGCGGCCGGAGCTTCGCCCGCCGCTGGCGCCGCGGCCGGCGGATCGGCGGCGACAACGGCCACGGTGGCAGTCGCGAACAACACGGCACAAAGAATGCTGATGCCTTTCAAGTCTGGGCCCTCGCGAGATGGCACATAGTGCCACGGGCGGCATACTGGCGCCCATGCCGCGCATCTCCCGCCGGGCCATGCCCGTTGCCACCGTCGAACTGGCCCGCTTCCTGGTCGGCAAGCGCCTCGTGCACCTCGGCGACGCCGGCCGGCTTTCGGGCCGCATCGTCGAGACCGAGGCCTATCCGCCCGGGGATCCCACGGGCTACGCGCGCCCCGGACTAACTACCTCGAATGCGCCGCTGTTCGCCGAGCGAGGCACGGCCTACGTTCGCATGGTGTACGGCACCTGCCTGACGCTGAACCTCGCGGCGGAGCCGGCGGGCGTCGGCGCCGCGGTGCTGATCCGCGCGCTCGAGCCCATCGAAGGCATCGAACGCATGGTGGCGAACCGCCCCGATTCCCGTCTCGTGGACCTTGCACGCGGTCCCGGCCGCGTGTGTGCGGCGCTGGGCCTGGGCCGCGAATTTTCCGGCGCCGATCTCACGACACATCCGGCGTTATGGTTGGAGAACATGCCTCGGCAGCCGGCCGTGATCCAGGTGTCGACCCGCATCGGACTGTCGCGAGACCAGCATCGCCGGCTGCGCTTCGTCGAGCGCGGCAGCCCTTTCGTGAGCGTTCCGCCATAATGCGCCCCATGCGAATCGCTGCCGGAATCCTGTCGTTGATGGCGAGTCTCGGCGCTCACGCGGCCGATCGCGCTCCACCCACCGAGGCCCAGTTTCGCGGTGCGTTGGGCGTCAAGCCTGACGTGAAGCTTCTCTATCGCAATCTCGACTGCAGCTCGATGACCTTCGACACGTTCTCCGAGGCGATGCACGCCGATGGCGTGAAGTCGGAAGTGGAACGCGCGATGGATGGCAGCTCCGTCACGCTGACGATCCGTCGCCCGGGCGGCACTTCGTGTCCTTCGCCGTACGCTCCCGTCACGGAGATGCCGCCATTCGACCTGCGCGATCTCGCGGGCAAGCGCGTGACGTCGGCCGCCCTGAAGGGCAAGCCCACGCTCATCAACTTCTATTTCGCGCAATGCATCCCCTGCATTCTCGAAGTGGAGCCGATCAACGGGTATGCGGCCCAGCATCCCGAGATGAATTTCCTCGCGGTGACCTTCGACGAGGCGTCCGTGGCGCGCGAGTTCGTCGCCCGGTTCAAATTCCGTTGGCGCGTCGTGCCGGACGCGCGGGATTTCATCGACCGCATGAAGGTCAAGCAATACCCGCTGATGGCGCTGTTCGATGCCAATGGCCGCCTGCTGGGCACGCGCCGCGGCGGCGTGCGCGATGAGCTCGAGGCCGCGACCGTGGCGCCGCAGCTGGCCCGTTGGGTCGATGGGCTGCTGCATGTCAACCAGAAGGAGTCGAGCGCGTTGGCCAAGTAAGCCCATGACGCCCAAGAACAATGCGACTGCGACGGCGATTGCCGCCAACCGGTTCGGGCTCGGTGCCCGGCCCGGGGATCTGTCCGGCATCGGATCGGATGCGCCGGGCTGGCTGCTGCGGCAACTCAAGGGTGCGCCGCCCGCGCTGACGGGCGAGGGTCTGAAGCCTTCCGCCGAAACGCTGGCCCGGGCGCTCGAGCTGCGCAAGGAAATGGTGGCCGAGCGACGGGCGAAGAAGAAGGAAGCCGGCGGCGGGCCTGCGGGCGAAGACGTCGCCAGCGACGACCAGCAGAAAGTGGCCGCGGCGCTCAAGCTGCCCGCGATCTATCGACCGGTATACATCGACGAGATCCATGCGCGTTTCGCGCACTCGGTGAACACCGAGCGGCCGTTCCTCGAGCGTCTCACGCAGTTCTGGACCAATCACTTCGCGGTGTCGGTCGACAAGATCGTGGTGCTTGGCGTTGCCGGCGCGATGGAGCGCGAAGCCATCCGCCCGCACGTCACGGGGAACTTCACGGACCTGTTGTTAGCCGTCGAGAAACATCCGGCCATGCTGCTGTATCTCGACAACCAGGCTTCGATTGGCCCCAACTCGCGCGCCGCGCGGTACGTCGGCAAGCGTGGCACCGCCCGCAAGGCCGGAATCAACGAAAACCTCGCTCGCGAGATCCTCGAGCTGCACACGCTGGGCGTGGACGGCGGCTACACGCAAGCGGACGTAACCACGTTTGCGCAGGCCATTTCCGGCTGGTCGATCGGCGGCCAGGACGCGGGGCGCAGGCTCGCGAAGCTGGGTGTCGACAACGGCAAGCCCGGTGAATTCCTGTTCCGGGAAGTTTTCCATGAGCCCGGCGCGAAGAAGTTGCTGGGCAAAAGTTTCAGCGACGACGGAGTGCGCCAGGGTGAGGCAATCCTGCGTGATCTCGCGATGCGCCGCGAGACGGCAAGACACATTTCGACGAAGCTCGCGCGACATTTCGTCGCCGATGATCCGCCAAAGGCCGTCGTCGACCGCATGACCCAGGCGTGGCTCGACTCGAAGGCGCACCTGCCCACGGTGTATCGCGCGCTCGTCGAATCGCCCGAGGCCTGGGAACAGCCGCTCGCCAAGTTCAAGACTCCGGTCGACTACATCTATTCGTCGTACCGCGCGCTCGGGATCCCGCTGCGGGAAAAACGACGTGCCCTGCAACCCTTCGAATCGCTGGGCCAGCGCAATCTCATGCCCGGTTCGCCCGCCGGCTGGCCGGATGCAAGTGCGGACTGGGACGGATCATCGGCCTTGCTCAAGCGCATCGCCTGGGCCGACGTGGTGGCGCAGCGCATGGGCGACTCGCGCAATGCGCGCGACCTCGCGCCAGAGTTGTTAGGTGCCACGCTCAGCGAGGACACGGCCAAGGCCATCGCGCGCGCCGAGAGCGGGGCGCAGGCGCTGACATTGCTGCTGGCGAGCCCGGAGTTCATGCGGCGATGAGCCACGGAGACACACCATGAGTCGAACCCTGGACGAGCCTTCGAACCGGGCCATCTCGCGCCGCGCGTTTCTCGAGACTTCGCTCTTCGCCGGCGCGAGCTCGCTCGTCGCGTCGCGCCTGGCGTTCGCCAACGCGCCGACCGACTCGCGCTTCGTGTTCGTGCTGCTGCGTGGCGCGCTCGACGGATTGTCGGCTGTGCCACCCGTGGGTGATCCGGACTCTGCAGGGCTGCGCGGGCAGATCGCGCTGGCGAAGTCGGGCGAAGGTGCGGCGTTGCCGCTCGACGGGCCGTTCGGCCTGCATCCCTCGCTGGAGTTCCTGCATCGAAGTTACGCGGCGAAAGAGTTGGCGGTGTTTCACGCCGTGGCGACGCCGTATCGCGAGCGATCACATTTCGATGCGCAGAATGTCCTCGAGAGCGGCGACCTGCGGCCGCATGGCTCGACGAGCGGGTGGATGAATCGGGCGCTGCTTGCCATGCCGGCGGGGAAGTCTCGCGAGGCCGGCGTGGCGCTGGGCGCCAATGTGCCGCTCGCGATGCGCGGGCCCGCCGAAGTGGCGTCGTGGTCGCCGACGAAAATCTCCGCGCTCGATGAGAGCACGCTGGCGCGCGTCACGGATCTGTATGCGCGCGATCCATTGTTGTCGCAGCGCCTGGCTGACGCGCTCGAGAGCGACGCCATCGCCAACGAGGCGCAGGCGGCTGCGGCGGAATCGGACGAGGCGCCGATGATGAGTGCCAGCGTCGTGGAAAAGGATGCGAAGGAAAAGCGCAACTACAACACGCGCTACGCGGAGACCGCGCGTGCCGCGGCCGGGTTCCTGAAGCGCGATGACGGACCGCGCGTCGCGATGTTCGATACGACGGGATGGGATACGCATGCCAACGAAGGCGGCGCGCAGGGTCAGCTCGCGCTGCGCCTGCGCGGGCTCGACGCGGCGTTGGCGGCACTCAAGGAGTCGCTGGGCCCGGTGTGGCGCCAGACCGTCGTGCTGGTCGCCACGGAGTTCGGTCGTACGGCCGCCATCAACGGCACGCGCGGTACGGATCACGGCACGGGCGCGGCGGCGTTCTTGTTAGGTGGAGCGGTGGCGGGCGGTCGCGTGCTTGCTGACTGGCCGGGCCTGTCGCGAAGCAGCCTGCTCGACAGTCGCGACCTGCGGCCCACGCGCGATCTGCGCACCGTCATGAAGGGCGTGCTGCGCGATCACCTGGGGGTGCCGGCCGGCGCGCTCGACTCCAGCGTTTTCCCCGACAGCGCCACCGCGCGCCCGATGGACGCCCTGATCCGAACCTGAAAATGGGGTCTGACCCCAAATGCCAGGGAATGGGGTCTGACCCCATTTACGCGGGGACGGCTCGCAGCTTCGCTTCGCGGATCGGCAGGTTGATGAACGCCGCGGCCAGCGCCAGCACGATGTCGGCGTACCACATCCACGAGAAGTCGCCGAACGCGGTCAGCGCCTTGCCGCCGAGCCACGCGCCGAAGAATCCGCCGATCTGGTGCGTGAACGTCGCGAGGCCGAACAAAGTGGCGAGGTACCGCACACCAAACAACTTGCCGATGAGCCCGGCCGTGGGCGGCACCGTGGCGAGCCACGTGAAGCCAAGCACCGCGGCGAACGTGTAGAAGGTCAGCGGGGTTTTCGGCGCGGCCAGGTACAGCGCCACCGCAACCGCGCGGCTGAAATACATCGCGAACAGCAACCACTTCATGCGCATGACGCCGCCGGCCCAGCCCGCCATGAGGCTTCCGGCCACATTGGCGAGGCCGATGATGGCGAGCGATCCCGCGGCCACGGACGCCGGCAGACTGCACAGCTTCACTTCACCGGGCAGGTGAGTGACGAGAAACGAGATGTGGAAGCCGCAGGTGAAGAAGCCCGCGTGCAGACACCAGTAACTGCGATCGCGCGACGCAATGACGAGCTGCTCGCGCAAGCTGAGCGCGCTCGGCGTCACTCCCATGGCGTTGGTGCGCGGACTTTCAGGTGTGCGTCGCGTGAGCAGCGGCCCCGCGATCGGAATCGTGGCCAGTGCCGCGACGGACATGGTCCATATCGCCGCCATCCATCCGAAACTCGCGATGAGCAATTGGTTCAACGGCGCGAACACGAACTGCCCGAGACTGCCGCCCGCATTGACGAAACCCGACGCGAACGAGCGTTTCGCGGGCGGCACGTGCTGCGCGACGACTCCGATGAGCACCGCGAAACTTCCCGCGCCCGCACCGGCGGCCATGAGCACGCCGAGCGTGAGCATCAAGGCGAATTCGTTGGTGGCGAACGGCGTCAGCGCCGTGCCGGCCGCCAGCAGCACCGCGCCCGCGATGAGCACCGGCCGCGAGCCGTGTCGATCGGCGAGCGCGCCGAACACCGGCTGTGCCACACCCCACATGAGCTGGCCGATGGCGAGCGCGAAGCTCATCGCCGCGTATCCGACGTGCGTACTGCTGATGATCGGCGCGATGTACAGGCCCAGCGACTGGCGCATGCCCATGGTCACCATGAGCACGGCCGCCGCCGCGCACATCAACAGCAGCAGGCGTCGATTCAGTGTCGTGGGATGTGCAACCGCCGAATCGTTCATCGAGAGCCGCCGGGCTTCGGTCCTTCCTTGCCGGGCGACGTCCAGCGCAACACGAAGTAGCTGGCCTGTCCGTCACCCGCGTTGCGCATGCCGTGCATATCGTTTGAAGCGTAGAAGATCACCGAGCCGGCCGGCGCCTTGTGCGCAACGCCATTGATCGTCGCCTCGATG
>Ga0173480_10000873_pt1 | contig 10720 bp, 8 predicted proteins | sample NitcycUS209509C1_FD_122622 | JGI IMG/M metagenome (GOLD analysis project Ga0173480, IMG submission 122622) | Soil microbial communities from Arlington Agricultural Research Station in Wisconsin, USA - Nitrogen cycling UWRJ-S209-509C-1 (version... | ecosystem: Environmental > Terrestrial > Soil >... | reverse complement strand
CGGCACCGGCAGGCACTGCGGCGCCGGTGCGACGCACCTGGTCGCGTAGCCGCCGCCGGCCACCAGCGCACATACCGGATCACCCTGGCGCCAGCCGCTCACACCCGGCCCGACGGCCGCCACGTGCCCGGCCACCTCGAGGCCGGGAATGTCGCTGGCGCCCGGGGGCACGGGATATAGCCCCTGCCGCTGCAAGACGTCCGGACGATTGACGCCCGCCGCGGCGACGTCGATCAGCAGTTCACCGGCCGCCGGCACCGGATCCGGACGCTCGGCCAACCGCAGGACCTCGGGTCCCCCCGGCTCCGTGATCTCGACACAACGCACGGCGCTCCTCTATGCGCTACTGCCGCTCGTCTGACGCCGTGAGCGACGAGGGCAGACGAGGCGACGCCAGCAGATCCGCGAACGCCGTCCAGCGGCGCGACCGGTCGTCGCCCGCCGCGGCTTCGATGTAGCGCGCGACCATGTCCTTCCCGAGGTTGTAGTTGATTACGTAACTGCGGTACTGGTCGACGAACTTCACGCGCTGCCGGGCGCGCGCCGGCGAGTAGAGGCCGTAGGTCTCGAGCCAGGAGACCGCCTGCTTGGCGTCGATCTCACCGTCGAGATAGCGCCTCGCCGCCTCGTTGCCCGCATACGACAGGCGATCCACGAGGCCCAGCACCCGGTAGTAGCGCTCCGCGCCGGCGGGGTCGAGACCGGCGGCGGGAAAGATCACGTCGCGCTCGAACGTCAGGCGCTCCGCTGGCGGAAAGGCCACCTCGATCCCGTAGTTGGCGGTGCCCTCGGCGATGAGCGACTGCGGTGAGAAGAGCGGATACACCTGGTACTCGGGCCAGCCGCGATCGCGCACCAGCGCTTTCTCGAGCAGGACGTTGTAGACATGGTGGCCCGGATAGCCTTCGTGGCAGGCGAGGTCGATGGCGCGGTCCACGAAGATCGGCAGGTCGGTGTTGATCTGAATGACGCTGCGATAGCCGCCCTGATACCAGTTGTAGCCGCTCCAGCTCTTGTTGGTGACGTACTCGATGGTGAAGCGTTCCTCTGGCGGCAGCTGCACGTGAGCCAGCGTCCGACTCCGGCAGCCATCGATTGCCGCCTTGAAGGTGGCATCGAGACGTGCCGTGGGGATTACGTGGGCGTCGCGGAATCGCGTGTAGCGGTCGAGCAGCGGACCCGGCCCGGGCAAGGCGACTTCGAGTTGGGCCAGCACCGACTGAAACTCCTTGACGTCGTGCGGCGCGTCCACGGCATCGTAGAGCGCCTTCGATTCCTCGTCGAACGACAGTCTGGCGCCCTCCAGCATCCGCACGCGCGCCCGCAACGCCTCGAGCTGTCGCGCGAGGTAGCGGTGGCGGAGCGTGACCATCGAATCGCTGCCGGCCGCCGGCGCGGCGGCGGCGACCCGGCCCGCAAGCGCGGAGGCGTCGTTCGCAATCTCGGCCAGCGGCCGCTTGACCGCGGCCGTTCGCCATTCCGCCGGCCCGTAGTAGGCATCCACATAGTCGGGATCGTGATGCCCGACGGCCAGGACCAGCATGACGTATTCGGTGGCGAGCCCCTGCATCGGGTCGGATCCTCCAGCCGCTGGTGCCGCGGCCTGCGTGGTCACGACGCGGTCCGGCGGCGTGCCGCAGCCCGGGCCGGCCGCGAGAACGGCCAGACAGAGCACCCACAGCCTGCCGCGCGCGGCGGAGGTCGTCATCGGTAGCGCTCCCGAATGGTCGGAAGGAGATAGTCGCGAAACGCCGACGGAAAGTCGAACGCGGGCGCGAAGCCCCAGTCGCGCCGCGCCGCCGAGTCGTCCACGTCTTCCGGCCAGGAATCCACGATCGCCTGCCGCTTCTCGTCCACGTGCCAGCTCAGCCTGGCATCCGGAAATGCGGCGAGCACTGCATCGTGAACGTTCTGCGCGGTCGGAGCGAACGCCGAAAGATTGTAGGCGGTACGGGTGAGCCGCTCCGGGGACGCCGCTTCGAGCCGCAGCAGCGCCTCGATAGCGTCGGGCATGGCCATGAACGGGATCCGGGTGTCGGGCCGCACGAAGCAGGCGTAGGGCTCGCCGCGGGCCGCCGCGTGGATCATCTCGGGCGCATAGTCGGAGGTGCCGCCGGCAGGCGTCGTGACGGCGGAAATCAGGCCGGGAAACCGCAGGCACCGGAAGTCCACCCGCCCGGCCGCCCGGGCCGCCAGCTGCTTGTAGTGCCGCGCGTAATACCGGCCTAGATGCTCGCAATACAACTTGTTACAGCCGTACATCGTCCGCGGCGTGTTCCAGGCGTCCTCGGTCACGCGGCCGGCGGCGTGTTTGGTGGCGGCATCCGGCAACCCGTACGCCGCAATCGAAGACGGGTAGACGAACACCACCGTCCGCCCGTGCGACTCCCCTTCGCGCTGCGCGAACTCGAGGAGCCGCAGCGTGCCCTCGACGTTGACCTCGTGAGCGGCCAACGGCGTGAACTCGGCGCGGGTGGACAGCAACGCGGCGAGGTGGAAGACGAGATCCACCTCGAACTCGGCGAGCACCCGCTCGAGCAGTGTCGTGTCTGTGATCGAGCCCGTGAATTCACGCCGGACGAGCGGCGCCAGGCTATTGTCGAGCCGGGCGAGGTCGACGGTGACGATGGGGCGCCCTGCGCTGGCCAGCCGCGTGACGAGACCGTGACCGATCTCGCCACCAGCGCCGGTGACCAGCGTGACGGGCGTCCGCATGCCGACTCATTCTAGTGCGGCGGAATCGCGTGAGCCGCGCGATCGGCTCAGGGCTCAGGGCTCAAGGGGCCAGGCAAGAGCGGCTCAAGGGCTTGAGCCGTCCCTGCCCAACCCCCTTGAGCCATGAGCCTTGAGCCGAGTTGTCTTCAGCTGTTGTCGCCGTCGAGAAGACCGCCGAGTCCCCCGAGGATGGAGCCCTCGCCCACCCGCGAACCGCCGGCCGAAGGCGCGGCCTTGTAGATGCGGTCGGCCATGCGGCTGAACGGCAGCGACTGCAGCCACACGCGCCCGGGGCCCGTGAGCGCGGCGAAGAACAGCCCCTCACCCCCGAACAGCGCGGTCTTGATCTTGCCGACGTACTGGATGTCGTAGGCGACCGACGGCTGCAACGCCACGAGACAGCCCGTGTCGACCCGTAAGGTCTGGCCCGGCGCGAGATCGACGGGATGCACCGTGCCGCCGGCGTGGCAGAACGTCAGCCCATCGCCTTCGAGGCGCTGCATGATGAAGCCCTCGCCGCCGAACAGGCCGACGCCGATCTTGCGCTGGAAGGCGATCCCGATCGACACGCCGCGGGCCGCGCACAGGAACGAGTCCTTCTGACAAATCAGCGTGCCGCCCAGCTGCTTGAGATCCATCGCCAGGATCTTGCCGGGATACGGCGCCGCGAAGGACACCTGCTGCTTGCCGGCCCCCTGATTGGTGAAGACGGTCATGAAGAGGCTCTCGCCGGTGATGAGACGTTTGCCGGCACCGAGCAGCGCGCCCATCACGCCCGATCGCTGCTGCTGCGAACCGTCGCCGAACACCGTCTCCATCTGAATGCCGGGAGTCATGTACATCATCGAGCCAGCTTCGGCCACGGCGCTCTCACCGGGATCGAGCTCCACTTCGACGAACTGCATCTCGCTGCCGAGGATGCGGAAGTCGATTTCGTGCGCGCGCTTCCCGGGCGTGATCGGCGGCGGCGCGGCCGCAGCCGCCGCCGCGCGGCTGGCCGGCGACGTCAGGTAGGCAGCCATGGCCGGCACGTCCTTGAGCGGCGTCCAGTTCGCCATGCCCGCCGAAAAGACGAGCGTGTTGCCGTCAATGGTGCCGTTCCTCAGATTGGTGACGACGTCTTCCTGCGACACCGGCCCGACCTGATGGCCGCCGATGGCCATGTACCACTGCTCTTGTGCCATCTTCTCCTCTCCGCGGCGGGGCTGATGCCCCGCTCTACGACCCTACCCTTGGTCCCTGCCCTTGTGCTTCGGGCGTGGCGTCGATCCTGGCGCTCGCCGCCGACTCGAGCTGCTGCACCGTAGCCGGGTCCAGACCGAGCAGGTTGGCGAGTTGTGCGAGATAGATACGCTCGGCGCCGCCCACCTGTTCGTCGGCGCGCGCGACCGCGAACGCCAGGTTGTAGAGCGTTGCCCGCTGCGCCGCGTCGGCGACGCCGGCCACGATCTCCGCGAGCGGGCGCGGCTGCCGCAGTTCCTGCTCGACCATCTCGGCCATCCCGGACTCCCTGGCCCGCGCCAGCACTGTCTCTCGTTCCTGCGGACCGAGCGCGCCGTCGGCCTGCGCGGCCGACAAGGCCAGGCGTACCATCCGGGTGGCGTCGCTCATCGGCGCCGCCACGGAAGCGCCGACCGCCGGCAGCGGCGGCAGCGGCGCTGCGGCGACCGGCGCGGAGGCGGGACGGAAACCTGCGCCCGACGTATTCAGCCCTGCGTCCGGCGCGCCGCCCTGCCCCGACTGCCCGCCCTGAAGCGTTTCGAAAATGCCCCAGGCGACGCCGGCGGCCGCCAGCAGCGCCGTCGGGTTCGACAGCAGCGCACTGCCGGCACTCCCCAGATAGCCCATCGTGCGGTGGCCGCGCCGCTTCCGGCCGCCGAGCACCGCATTCATCACACCGTTGAACAACACGCTTTCGTCCATGGCTGTCGAGGCTCCGCCTTGATATGACGTCTACAGGGCGCTCCCGACGCGGGGGGGCGCGGCCGGTTGTTCGGGCTCGGGCGTGAAGTCCTCCCCGGGGTTGATGAACCGATCGGTCTCGAACTTGTACTGCTTGTCGTAGAGCTGGCGGTAGCGGCCGTTGGCCGCCAGCAGCGCCGCGTGCGTGCCGCTCTCGATGATCTCGCCGGCCTCGATGACGAGGATCTGATCGGCGCTGCGGATCGTCGACAGACGGTGCGCGATCACGAACGTCGTGCGGCCGGCGCGCAGGCGCCGCAAGCCGTCCTGGATCATCTGCTCGCTCTCGCTGTCGAGGCTCGACGTCGCCTCGTCGAGAATCAGGATGCGCGGGCTCGAGAGAATCGCCCGCGCGATCGACACGCGCTGCCGTTGACCGCCGGAGAGCTTGACGCCCCGCTCGCCGACGATGGTGTCGTAGCCCTGCGGGAACTGCGACACGAACTCGTCGCAATGCGCGATGCGGCACGCCTCGACGATCTCCTCGCGTGTGGCCCCCGGGCGCGCGTAACCGACGTTCTCGGCAATCGTGCCGTCGAACAGGAAGCTCTCCTGCAGAACCGACGCGAGCTGTTCGCGGTACTCGCCGAGCCGCAGCCCGGCCAGATCGCGGCCGTCGATCAGGATCCGTCCCTGGGTCGGGCGGTTGAAGGCCATCACCAGGCCGATGAGCGTGCTCTTGCCCGAGCCACTCGAGCCGACCAGCGCCGTGGTGCTACCAGCGGGCGCCTCGAACGAGATGCCCTTCAGCACCGGTTGGCCGGGGTTGTACTCGAACCACACGTTGTCGAAGGCCACCGTGCCGACGAGCGGCCCCACTTCCGCACGCTGCGCGTCCTCCTGCACTTCGGTGGACATCTCGAGCACTTCGCGGATGCGGTCCAGGCCGGCGAACGCCTCGGTGATCTGCGTGCCGATCGACGCGATGCCGACGAGCGGCGCGGCGACGATGCCGATGAAGAAGATATAGGTGATGAGGTCGCCGAGCGTCATCTCGCCGGCAATCACCGCCCGTCCGCCGAGCCAGATCATCAGCACGCCGACGACGCCGATAACGGCGGTGGCGCCCGCGCTCGTGGCCGAGACGCCGGTCATCGACTGCGCGATGTTGCGGAACAGCCGGTGGGCGCCCTTCGTGAACACGATCTCTTCGCGCTTCTCGGCCGTGTACGACTTCACGATGCGGATGCCGCCGAGCGCTTCGGTGAGGCGGCCCGTCACCTCGGCGTTGATCTTGCCGCGCTCGCGGAAGAGCGGCCGCAGCGTGTTGAACGCGTAGGCCATGCCGCCGCCGAAGGCCCCGAGGACCAGGATCGTGATGAGCGTGAGGTGCCAGTTGAGCCAGAGCAGCACCACCAGGCCCATGGCGGCGGTCACGAAACCGCCCACCAGCTGCACCAGCCCCGTGCCGACGAGATTGCGGATGCCGTCGGCGTCCGACATGATCCGCGACACGAGGACGCCGGTCTTGGTGGAGTCGAAGTAGCGCACCGGCAGGTGCATGATGTGGGCCTGCACCCGCTTGCGCATGTCGGTAATGGCGCGCTGGGCCGCCACGCCAAGGATCTGCGACAGCGCGAACCCCGTGATCGCGGTGACCAGAGTGGCCCCGGCGGCGGCCAGCGCAATCGGCACCAGCAGATCGGACCGGCCCTTGCCGAGCACTTCGTCCACGATCCACTTGGGGGCGAACGGCAGGACCAGCTGCGACATGCGGCTGACCAGCATCAGGACCAGACCGATGGTCAGCCGGCGGCGGTGGGCCCAGACCAGTTGTCGTGCCTCGTGCCATGCGGCGGAGGCCGACACCTTCTTCTTCTTCTGCGGCTCATCCACGGAGTTGTGCACTGTACTACGGCGCAGCCGCTCGCCGGTTCCGTGCCCGGCCCCTCCACTCAGTCTCACGAATTGAGCCATGACATAATCGTGTTGCCGCCGATCGGTACCTTACTTATGAGTGATGCAACTACCCGCAGCCGCAGGGCGGCCGACACTGCCCTCGACCCGACCGTCCAGGGCGTGCGCACGAGCGACACCACCACCCGCGGCATCCGCATCGAGGTGCGCAGTGAGTTCCTCGCCGAGCGCAGCTCGCCGCGCGAGGAGCAGTATCTCTTTCAGTACCACGTTCGCATCTCGAACGTCGGCGCTGAAACGGCGCAGCTCGTGTCGCGCGAGTGGATCATCACCAACGCCGACGGCGAGGTCGAGCGGGTGAAGGGCCCTGGCGTGGTCGGCGAGAAGCCGCTGCTGACGCCGGGCGCCCACTTCGAGTACACGAGCTTCTGCCCGCTGAAGACGCCCGTCGGCTCGATGCAGGGCAGCTACCAGATGGTGACACATGACGGCACCCGCTTCGACGCCGCCATCTCGGCGTTTACACTCGCGGTACCAAGATCGCTGCACTGACGCTCGCGATTCAGGGCGGGTAAGGCAGATAGGGCGGGTGGGGCGGGTAAGAGCCTCAACCTGAGGTCGTGAGCCTTTACCCGCCTCACCGACGCGCAGCGTCTTTCCTACCAGCCCTACCCACCGGTCAATCGAGATGCGCTTTCTCCGAGTCGCCCATCTCAACGGGCGCGGACGGGAAGTACTCCTTCCACCGGCGCGTGACGAGCGCGGCGGTGTCGTCGTCGCAGGATAGTTCCTTCGGCAGCCCAGGCTTCAACCTCGCATCGATCACGATCGGGAACGCGTAGGCGATGTGGTTGCGCACGATCTGCCGCGAGCCGGAGTAGATGTCGGCGGCGGGCTCGAAGCGCGTGAACGTCGTCCACAGGAAGTTGATGTCGCTGCGGGCGGCGCGTGCCGCGTCGTCGGTGAGCACGACCAGCGGCCACTCCGCAAAGGCCGGGTCGGCCGCGAGCCGCGCCGGCACGCCAGGTTCGTCGGCGTGTGACGGCACCTCTACGACGAGACAGCCGCGGCAGAACACGCGTACGTCGCGGACCCCGGCTGGCGCAGGGCCGGCGAAGCGACGCGGGAGATCGCGCACCGGATCGCCCAGCCCCAGCCACACCCCCTTCGACCCGAGGTTCACGGCCGGACCGGTGTAGTCGAGCGTGTCCATCGACAGATTGGAGAACACGTAGAGGTCAGTCTCGGGATGCGTGCGCGCGAGGACGTGCTCGAGCGTCGTCTTGAAGTCGCGCACGTCCACGCCCCGGTCGGTGACGAGCAGGAACTTCGTCAGCGACAGCTGCCCTTCACCCAGAATCCGGAAGGCGCTCGCCATCGCCTCGCGCGAGTAGCGCTGCTTGACCACCGCGGCCGCCAGCGAGTGATACCCGGTCTCGCCGTACGACCACAGCTGCTCCACCGCCGGCATCACCAGCGGAAAGAGCGGCGACAGCAGCTCCTGCAGCAGATCGCCGATGAAGAAATCCTCCTGCCGTGGCTTCCCCACCACCGTCGCCGGATAGATCGCGTCCTTGCGGTGCGCCAGCCGCTGAACGGTGAACACCGGGTAGTCGTGTTGCAGCGAGTAGTAACCGTAGTGATCGCCGAAGGGACCTTCGGGCCGGCGGACGCCCGGCTGCACCTCGCCGATCAGCGCGAACTCGGCCGCGGCCACCAGCGGATGCGGTCCCTGGCCGTGCACCTGCGGCAGGCGCGACCCCGCGATGAGCGACGCGAGCATCAGCTCCGGTACGTTCTCCGGCAGCGGCGCGATCGCGGACAGGATGAGCGCCGGCGGACCGCCGAGCATCACCGTCACCGGCAAGCTCTCCCCCCGCGACTCGGCGACCGCGTAGTGGTAGCCGCCGCCTTTGCCGATCTGCCAGTGCATGCCGGTGCTGCGCGCGTCGTGCACGTGCATGCGGTACATCCCGAGGTTGTGGCCGTGACGGTCCGGGTGCGTGGTGTATACGAGCGGCAGCGTGACGAACGGCCCGCCGTCTTCGGGCCACGAGGTGATCGCCGGCAGGCGATCGAGCCGCACATCGGCGGTCACCCGTTCCGTCACCGGTCCCGCGGTCACGCGCCGCATGCCGACCTTCAGCAGTTCGCGGCCGACGTCGCGCGCCCCCCACAGCTTGCCTGGTGTGGGCGGCATCAGCGTTTCGGCCAACTCGACGATCCGGCGGATGAGGCGCAGCGGTCGCTCGCCGAAGGCGAACTCGGCCCGGCGCGCCGTCCCGAACAGATTGGTGACGAGGCGGAAGTCGGAGCCCTTGACGTTCGTGAACAGCAGCGCCGGACCGCCTGCCGCGATCACGCGCCGGTGGATTTCCGCCACCTCGAGGCGCGGGTCGACGGGCGCGTCCACCGTGACGATCGAACGGTCACGGTGGAGGACGTCGATGAACGATCGCAGGTCGGGAAAGCTCAACTATTCTGCGTCGGCGCTCGGCCCGTAGATGTTCGGCACCTTCGAGCCCATGGCCCGGAGGTACGCCGCCAGCTGGCCGCGGTGGTGGATGCTGTGGTTGTTGGCGAAGCCGATGAACTGCGCGCGCGGCATCTGCATGAAGCCCATGAAGTCGAGCGTTTCGCCTGCCTGGGCGGCCGGCATCGCGCGCAGCGCCTTCAGCTTTTCGGGCAACGTCTTCTTGTAGAACTCGACGATGTCGTTGACGCTCGCGAATTGCGCCGCGGCCGCCTTGGCCGCCTCGGGATTCCATTCGAATTTGCCGTGGGCGATGCTGTCGGCAAACCAGATGTCGGCCGTCGCCAGGTGCACCGCCAGGTCCCACGCGCTCCGCGACTTGGCGTCCGGCTTGTAGTCCCGGTTGTTGTTGTTCACGGCGGCCAGCACCTGCACCGTCGCCGGAAACTCGCCTTCCCACAACGTGGTCATCGCTTCGGCCGTGGCTTTTGCCTGTTCCGCGTTCATAACGCCTCCTATCGCGTCAGCTTCCGGTACTTGATCCGGTGGGGTGTATCGGCCTCGGCGCCGAGACGGCGCCGGCGATCCGCTTCGTAGTCCTGGTAGTTGCCCTCGAACCACACCACGCGGCTGTCGCCCTCGAAGGCCAGCATGTGCGTGGCGATGCGGTCGAGGAACCAGCGGTCGTGACTGATGACCACGGCGCAGCCCGCGTAGTTGACCAGCGCTTCCTCGAGCGCCCGCAGCGTATCGACGTCGAGGTCGTTGGTCGGTTCGTCCAGCAGCAGCAGGTTCGACCCCTTCTGCAGCAGCTTGGCCAGGTGCACCCGGTTGCGCTCGCCGCCTGACAGCGTCCCGACCTTGCGCTGCTGCTGCCCGCCCTTGAAGTTGAACCACGACACGTAAGCGCGTGAGGCCACGGTCTTCTTGCCGACCAGCAGCTCGTCCTCGCCGCCCGTGATCTCTTCGAACACCGACTTCTTGCCGTCGAGCGCGTCGCGGCTCTGGTCCACGTAGCCGACCTGCACCGTCTCCCCCAGGCGAAGCGTGCCCGCGTCCGGCGTCTCCTGCCCCGTGATCATCCGAAACAGAGTGGTCTTGCCGGCGCCATTCGGGCCGATCACCCCGACGATGCCGCCGCGCGGCAAGGTGAACGACAGGTCGTCCATCAGCAACTGGTCGCCGTAGGCCTTGCGCACGCCGCGCGCTTCCACCACCACGTCGCCCAGCCGTGGACCGGGTGGAATGTAGATCTCGACCTGCTCGATTTTCTGCGACGTGTCTTCGTTGAGCAGCTGCTCGTAGGCGTTGAGGCGCGCCTTGCCCTTGGCCTGCCGCGCGCGCGGCGACATGCGGATGAATTCGAGCTCGCGCTGCAGCGTCTTCTGGCGCTTGCTCTCCGTCTTCTCTTCCTGCGCCAGACGCTGCTGCTTCTGATCGAGCCAGGACGAGTAGTTGCCCTTCCACGGGATGCCCTCGCCGCGATCGAGCTCGAGGATCCACTCGGCCGCGTTGTCGAGGAAGTAGCGATCGTGCGTGACCGCGACGACGGTCCCCTTGTATTCCTTCAAGAAGCGCTCGAGCCACGCCACCGATTCGGCGTCGAGGTGGTTGGTCGGCTCGTCGAGGAGGAGCAGGTCGGGCGACCGCAGCAGCAGACGACAGAGCGCCACTCGGCGTCGCTCGCCGCCAGAGAGCTTGGTGACGTCGGCG
>Ga0173480_10000871_pt1 | contig 10733 bp, 11 predicted proteins | sample NitcycUS209509C1_FD_122622 | JGI IMG/M metagenome (GOLD analysis project Ga0173480, IMG submission 122622) | Soil microbial communities from Arlington Agricultural Research Station in Wisconsin, USA - Nitrogen cycling UWRJ-S209-509C-1 (version... | ecosystem: Environmental > Terrestrial > Soil... | reverse complement strand
CGTGATCGCGAGGTAGTACATCGGGATCTCGCGCTTCTCGACGATGGCGCCGGTGCGCCAGCCGCGGCCGTCGATGACCTGCTCGTTCGCGAGCACGGTCTGATCCTGCGGATCCCAGTTCACGACACCCGTCTTGCGATACGCGATGCCCTTCTCGAGCATGCGCAGGAACAGCCACTGGTTCCAGCGGTAGTAGCCAGGATCGCAGGTCGCGATCTCGCGCGACCAGTCGAACGCGAAGCCCAGCGACTTCAGCTGGCCCTTCATGTACGCGATGTTGTCGCGCGTCCACTTCGCCGGCGGCACGTTGTTCTTGATCGCCGCGTTCTCGGCCGGAAGCCCGAACGCATCCCAGCCCATGGGCTGCAGGACGCTCTTGCCCTGCATCTTCGCGAAGCGCGTGAGCACGTCGCCGATCGTGTAGTTGCGCACGTGGCCCATGTGCAGCCGACCCGACGGATACGGGAACATGGACAGGCAGTAGAACTTCCCGGCGTTGTCGTCGGTGTGTTCCTGGGCTTCGAAGACGCGCTCGCGGTCCCAGAAGTCTTGTGCAGCACGCTCGACCGCGCCTGCCTCGTATCGTTCTTGCATCGGGAAAGTCTGGTTTTTCAGGGGCTTGAGAAGGCGGGCAAGAATACACGAGGCGGCCCGCACAAGCGAAAAAGCCGTTGAAACTGTTGCGCACCATCGGGGACCGTGGAGGCCGCTGTCATCGCCGGATCTTCCACACCATCTGAGGGAACAATGCCTTATCTCCTGCAGGCCGCATTCTGGGTTGGCGTCGTCGGAACCGTGGTCGCCGCGCCATTGCTTTGCATCCTTCGCCTGGAGGGGTCTTACCTGGCTCGCGCGGCTTTCCAGTGGAGTTCCCCCGCCGTGCTGTTCCTCACCGCGGCCCTCTCGTTCATGGCGGCTTACTCGCTGTTGCCGTCGACTCGCTGGCGCACACGCATTGCGGGCGTGCTCGCCGGCGTCATCACATTTTTCGGCTTCTCGATCATCACTGCCGTCATGGTGGACCTGACTCGCGGATGGTCCGGTTCCTGGCCGCGCTTCATCCAATCATTCGCGATCGTATTCGTGATGGCCGGCTGGATACCGCTCGGCGGCGGATGGTTCGCGGGTTGGCTGGTATCGAAGCTGCCCGACACACCGGCGGAGGAAGCCGCGTGAATCGACCGCTATTCCGCGTTCCGAGCGCGGTCATTCCGCTCATCATGTCGGGCGTCGCGCTGACGACGGTCGTGGCTCACGTACTGATTTCGTCGTCAGCCCCCGCGAACGACGAAGGCGCGTCCGCTCACGTGTTTCAGCTCATGTTCGCCGGACAGGCTCCCGTTGTGGCGTTCTTCGCGATGAAGTGGTTGCCGCGCGAACCTTCGTGGGCATTGTTCGTGATGGCGCTCCAGGCGGCGGCCGCAATGCTCGCGCTGGCGCCCGTCGTCATCTTCGATCTGTAGAAAAGCAAAAAGCGTCAGGCGCCACCCGATGGGCGTCGCTACAGTGCCGTCCATGGGCGAATGCGAAAAAGTTGAACCGACGATTCAGCGCTACGAGGAGCGCTTCGCGCGCGTGCTCGCGCACATCGAAGCGAATTCGGAAACGGCGCTGTCCGTCGACGATCTGAGCAGCATCGCGGCCTTCTCGCGTCATCATTTTCACCGGCAGTTCTCGGGCTTCCTCGGCATGAGCCCGCACCGATACGTGCAGTTCATGCGCATGCGGCGCGCGTCCTGGCGGCTCGCGTTCCGGACGGAGTTGTCAGTCAACGAGATTGCGCTGGCGACCGGTTACGAAGGACCCGAGGCATTTGCACGCGCGTTCCGCCAATACGCGGGACAGTCGCCCAGTGATTTCCGCACGAAGCCGGACTGGACCGAATGGCATTCGCGCTTTCGACCTTTCATGCACTTGAGGCAGACCACGATGAAGTCCATCGCAGCGCCCGGACCGGTGCGCGTGACCACGTTTCCTGCGACGCGAGTCGCGTTGCTCGAACACCGCGGCAACGTGCTTCGACTTGGCGACAGCATCCGCACGTTCATCGAATGGCGAAAGGCCAACAAGCTGCCGCCGCACTTGAGCGCAACCTTCAACATCATCCACAACGATCCGGAAGAGACGCCGCCCGACGATTTCCGGTTCGATCTTTGCGCCGCGACGGATCGGCCAATCGCCCCGAACGATGCAGGCGTGCGCGAGTTCGTGATCCCGGGAGGACGCTGCGCGCTGCTGCGGCATCGCGGCTCGGACGATCAGCTCGGCCGCTCGATCATGCACCTGTATTCCAGCTGGCTGCCGACGAGCGGCGAAGAGCTGCGCGACTTCCCGCTCTTCATGCAGCGCGTGAAGTTCTTCCCGGACGTACCCGACGGCGAGTCCGAGACGGATCTCTATCTACCGCTCGCGGACTAGAGCGCGTACCATTTCGTCTCCCGGGAGGAGGAGACGCCCATGACCACGCGATCACTGCCGTCGATGCTGGCGTTGTGCGTCCTCGCGAGCGTTCCTGCCGCATCGCGCGACGCCCCCGCGAGCCGGGAGGTAGTCGACTCCCACGTATCCACCCTGTTCGCGAATTGCGTGCGTGCAGTCCTGGCGCCTGACGACGCCATCCATGTTTCGCTCAAGAAGGTTTTCCCGCCGATCAGCAGCAAGGATCCGAACCAACTTCAGGCGCGCGACATGCCGGGCGTGACTCTGCGCATCCACGGAAAGGATGGAAACGCCTGCATGCTCATCGCCCAGAACAATGCGCAGGACAATCGGGCGATCGCGGAGCTCATGAGGGAAAAACTGAAAGTGGCGAATGCCCGGCAGGAAAGTCCCTCGAAGGTCGCCGGAGGCGAGTCCTGGCTCGTCACCGTGCCGGCGGGTGATGACGAGGCAGCCCGCGTGACGCTCGAACTCGCCTGGGACGACACTTTCCTCGTGATCCACTTCCTGGATCCGTCGGCGCCGGCACCTGTGCCCGTACCGCCGATTCCGCCACCGCCGGCTCCACCACCGCGGCGCTGAGCGCTCCCCACAAAGAAAAGGGCCGAACCCTTTTGAGGTCCGGCCCATTTTTCCAGCAAATGGGGAGTGTCCCCATTTCCAATTCTCAGCTGATGCGAATCGGCAGGAACAGCTGCGCGCCTTCGCGCTCGATCAGGATCGCCACCGTCTTCGAACTGTTGGCGGTCGCGTTCTTGAGCTCGGCGATGGACTTCACGGCCTTGCCATTCACGCCGAGGATGACGTCGCCAGGACGCACGCCGGCCTGCGCCGCGGGACCCGCCACGTCTTCGACGAGTAGATAGCCCTCGGTCTCGGCGTTCTTGCGCTCGTCTGCGCCCAGCGGACGCACCGACAGCCCGAGCTTGTCGGCCTTGGCCGGTTCATCGACGTCGCGATTGGAAACCTTCTGCGTCTCTTCCTGGAACTCTTCGACTTTGACCGCCAGCGACTTGGTGCTCTTTTCACGCCACACTTCGATCTTCGCGGTCTCACCCGGCTTGATGGCCGAGATGACGGCCGGCAGTTGCGTGGAACGCTCCACCGACTTGCCGTTGACGCTGAGGATGACGTCGCCGCTCTTCACGCCGCCCTTCTGCGCGGGGCCATCACTGATGACCTGGCTCACGAGCGCGCCGCGCGGACGGTCGAGACCGAAAGAATCGGCAAGCTGCGCGTTCACGTCCTGGATCTGCACGCCGATGCGACCGCGCGTGACCTTGCCCGTGCTCACGAGCTGCTGGCGCACGTTGTTGGCGACGTCGATCGGAATGGCGAACGACAGGCCCATGTAGCCGCCGCTGCGCGAGTAAATCTGCGAGTTGATGCCGACCACTTCACCATTGAGGTTGAACAGCGGGCCACCGGAGTTGCCGGGGTTCACGGCGACATCCGTCTGGATGAACGGTACGAGATCCTCGCCCGGCATGGCGCGACCCGTAGCCGACACGATGCCTGCGGTCACGCTGTTCTCGAACGTGAACGGCGAACCGATGGCGAGTACCCACTCACCCGGACGCAGCTTCGACGGATCGCCGAGCCGAACTACCGGAAGATCCTTGCCTTCGATCTTGATGACCGCGACGTCGGTGCGCTTGTCCACGCCGACGACCTTCGCGGTGTATTCACGTCGATCGGTCGTACGCACGGTGACATCGTCCGCGTCCGCGACGACGTGCGCGTTGGTGAGGATGTAACCATCGGCGCTCACGATGAAGCCCGAGCCCTCACCCTGGCGCGGCTGCGATTCGAATCCGCGACCCTGCGGACCGTTCGGCATGCCGAAGCGACGGAAAAATTCCTGCACCGGATCATCGGCGTCATCCGAAGATCCCTTGGCTACGCGGTGAGCACGCTCCACGACGGAGACGTTGACGACGGCCGGACCGACCTGCTCCACGAGCGTGGCGAAATCCGGAAGTATCCTGCCATTGAGAGTGCCTACAGGCTGCGGCGATGACGGAGGCTGCGCGGGTACGGCGACGGGCGCCGGTTGATTGTTCTGCGTCGGTGCCGCATCGGCGGCCACGGAAGATTGCGGAGAGCATGCGCCGACCGCGAAGGCCACGATCGCAACGCCGGCAAGGCGCTTTGCAACGAATAGCGACATATCAGCAAACCCTCGAAGCTGGGAAAGTGAAAACGACATCGACGAGATAGACCGACGGGTAAAGCCTAAGTTCAGCGGCTGCGGATCCATGTCTCCTCCTTCAGGCCTTCTGGCCACGTCGCCCCACATATGCGCCGATGAGGCCAAAAACAAGGCTCAGGGTCACTACGGGCCAGTTTCCGGCATGTGCATATGGCGTAAGACCTATACGCGGCTGGATCCGAGCGCGCATTACATTCGCTTCATATTCCGGCGCAGTTTTGACAATTTCACCATGCGCGCCGATCACCGCCGACACGCCGTCGTTGGCGGCCCGCACCATGGGCCGGCCTGCCTCCAGCGCCCGCATGCGTGAAATCTGCAGATGCTGGTAGCGCGCCGTCGAATGACCGAACCAGGCGTCGTTGGTGACGTTCACGAGCAACGTCGCAGTGCGCAGTGCGGGGAGCTGGGTGGCCCCGTAGGCATCCTCGTAACAGATGGTGGCCGCGACCCGCTGGCCCGCGGTCTCGAGCGGTGCCTGCTGCGCCGCGCCACGGTTGAAGTCGGAATAAGGCAGGCCCTGCAGCCTGAGCCATTGCCTCACCAGCCCGGGCACGGGCACGAACTCCGTGAACGGCACGAGATGATATTTGTCGTGCCAACCCACACCGGGCGTGGACTTGTCCATCGACAGCACCGAGTTGAAATATTCCTCTTCGCCGGTCTTCGCGTTTGCTTCGGCGCGCAACGTGCCGACCATGAGCGACGAGCCGTGCGCGCTCGCTTCCTGGTAGACCTCGCGATAGAACTCGATGTTGTTGTTAGCCAGGTCGGGAACGGCCGATTCCGGCCAGACGATGAGATCCGCGCCGTGCGCTTCGCGCGTACGCGTGCGGTAGATGTCGATGATCTTGTCGAGATACTCCTCGATCCACTTCTCGTCCTGCGGGATCGCGCCCTGCACCACCGCCACCTCGATGGGACGGCTGTAGGGCTGCGTCCATTCGATGTCGCGCAGCGCGAACGCCAGGCCCCAGATGGCGACGAAGACACCACCGGCGACGATCCGCGAACGCTTCTCGCCCAGCAGCAGCGTCACCAGCGCACCCGCCAGCATGAGCGTGAGGAGGCCGAGGCCGAACTGTCCGACCACGGGCGCCAGGCCGCCTAACCAGTTGTCGGTATGCGCGTAGCCGAGCGCGAGCCAGCCGAAACCCGACAGGAACCAGCTGCGCCACCACTCGATGAGCAGCCACGCGCCTGGAATGGCGACGAGCCAGCGCAGCGCTCCGCGCGGCGGCAGAAATTTCGCGACCAGCCATCCGAGCAGCGCGTGGTAGGCGCCCATGATCGCGACGAGGCCGACCATGAGGAACAACGCGAGCAAGAGCGGCGCGTGACCGATCTCCTTGATGGCGATGTACAGCCAGTACGTGCCCACGAAGAACGTGCCGGCGTTGAACCAGAACCCGAGCACCGCGGCGCGACGTGGCTTTGCGCCGTCCCAGAGCCACATGAGGAGCGCCGGCGCCAGAATGGCGAGAGGCCACCAGCCAATAGGCGCAAAGGACAGCGCCAGCAGCATGCCCGCGATGAACGCGGCCGCACTGCCGGCGTACCGGCGTTCGACGAGTTCGCGGGGACTCACTCTTCTTCTAGCGGCCGGTCTTCCGGCGGCACGATGTCGCGCGGCGCCGTGAGCCGCAGGGAATCGATTCGACGGCGATCGAAACGCATGACCTTGAGCTCGCAATCCGCGAGCTGCAGCGTTTCACCGCGGCGGGGCAACCGGCCGAGCTGCTTCATGACCAGGCCAGCGACCGTGTCGAACTCGTCGTCCGAGAGTTCGGTCTGGAAGTATTCGTTGAATTCGTCGATGGGCGTCTGGCCGCGCACGACGTACTGACGGTCGCCATCCTTGCGGATGTTCACGTCTTCGTCGATGTCGTGTTCGTCGTCGATGTCGCCGACGATCTGCTCGATCACGTCTTCGATGGTGACGAGTCCGGCAATTCCGCCGTACTCATCGGCGACGATGGCCATGTGGACGCGCGATCGGCGCATTTCGCGCAACAGCACGTTGAGCCGCTTGGACTCGGGCACGAACACGGCAGGCCGCATGAATTCCTTGATGTCGAACTGAATCCCGTCGCTCAAATCCGGATCCTGCGCGGCCAGTCGCAGCAGGTCCTTGGCCAGCAGTATGCCGACGACCTTCTCGCGATCCTCATCCAGCACCGGGAAGCGTGAGTGACCGCTCTCGACCACGGTCTTGAGCAGCACCTCGGACTCGTCATCGCGATTGAGGAAAGTCATCTGCGCACGCGGCACCATGATGTCGCGCACCTGGATGTCGGCTACGCCGAGCACGCCTTCGAGCATGACGAGTGCATCGCCTTCGATAACCTCGCGCAGCGCGGCCTCGCGCAGGTACTCGACGACTTCGCCGCGATCCTGCGCATCACCGCCGATCTTGCGCGAAAGCTTGCGCAGCCAGCGCCCGCTTGCGCCGGTGTCGCTCTTTTCCTTGTCTTTCTCTCGGTTCTTCGCGTTCACAGGTAGGGATTCCCGATCCCGAATCGTTTCAGCACGGAAATCTCCCGGCGCTCCATGCGCAGCCGCTCGCGGCGTCCCAGTTCGTGGTCGTAACCGGCGAGATGCAGCGAGCCGTGCACGATCATGTGCGCCCAATGCGCCTCGACCGGCTTGCCATGCTCCTCGGCTTCCTTTCGCACGACCTGCGCGCAGACGACGAGGTCGCCCAGCGGCTGCGAATCCGCACCAGGCACGCGCCGTTTCGGCGCGGGAAACGAAAGCACGTTCGTGGGCTTGTCCTTGCCGCGCCATCGCTTGTTCAGCGCGCGGCTCTCGCTGGCCGCGACGACGCGAACCGCGATTTCGCGACCCTCACCGAGCCGACCGAGCGCCGCGGCCGCCCAGCTCGCCATGCGCGCGCGCGTGGGCGACCAGGCACGGGACGCGCGCGCCAGATCGAGTTTCAGCGCTCTCGTCTTGCTCATCCTTTTCGGCTCATAACTTTTCTGAAGGCGCATGCGCTTCGTACGCCTGCACGATTCGTTGCACGAGCGGATGCCGCACGACGTCGGCCGCTTCGAAGAACGTGAACGCGACTCCGTCGGTATTCCGCAGGATGTTGATCACGTGGCGAAGGCCCGAAGGTTTGCCGGCAGGCAGGTCCGTTTGCGTGACGTCGCCCGTGACCACGGCGCGCGAGCCGAAGCCGATGCGCGTGAGGAACATCTTCATCTGCTCCGGCGTGGTGTTCTGCGCCTCGTCGAGGATGATGAAGGAGTCGTTGAGCGAGCGGCCGCGCATGAACGCCAGCGGCGCCACTTCGATGACGTTTCGCTCGATGAACTTCGCGACCCGATCGAAGCCCATCATTTCGTACAGCGCGTCGTACATGGGACGCAGGTACGGATCCACTTTCTGCGTGAGATCTCCGGGCAGGAATCCGAGGCGCTCGCCGGCTTCCACCGCCGGCCTCACGAGGATGATGCGGCGGATCTTGTCGGCCTGCAGCGCTTCGACGGCACAGGCGACGGCGAGATAGGTCTTGCCCGTGCCCGCGGGGCCGATGCCGAAGGACAGGTCCTTCGCGCGGATATTGGTGAGGTATTCCTTCTGATTTCGGCCGCGCGCACGAATGGTGCCGCGCATGACGCGCACCGAAGCGCTGTCCGCGGGTTCGTCGAGGCCCAGCGCGCCGGGCATGTCGCGCGAGTCGCGCAATGCGAGATGCACGCGCTCGAGGGACACGTCTTCGTTGCGGGTCGCCTCGAAGAGATCGCGTACCACGTCTTCGGCGGCGTGGGCACGCGCGCCGGCGATGCGGAAGTTCGCGCCGCGACGCTTCACCGACACGGCCATGCGGTCTTCGATGAGACGCAGGTTCTCGTCGAGCGGGCCGCAGAGGTTCGCGAGCCGCGTGTTGTCCGGGGGCACGAGGTCGAATTCGCGCACCGGTTCGATGGGAGCGGGAGTCGCCATCAATGGGCAGCCAGGCGTTGCAGGCCGGCCGGCGCAATCATTGCCGAGGCGCGCACGAAACGGCCGCGCAGCGACTGGGGCCGCGCTTCAACGACGACTACGTCGACGAAGTGGCCGATGAGATTCGCAGGACCCGCGAAATTCACCCAGCGACCGTTCTCGGTACGGCCGGCGAGTTCAGCGGAGTCCTTTTTCGACGGACGCTCGACGAGCACGGTCTGCGTCGTGCCGACCATCTGCTCGCTGATCGCGCGAGCCTGTTGATTCAGCTGTTCCTGCAGCCGCGCGAGTCGCTGCTGCTTCACTTCGAGGCTGACATCGTCCGGCAGCGATGCGGCGGGAGTTCCCGGACGCTGGCTGTAGATGAACGTGAACGACTGGTCGAAATTCGCTTCGCGCACGAGTTTCAGTGTGGCCTCGAAGTCGCGATCCGTCTCGCCGGGAAAGCCAACAATGATGTCAGTGGATACCGATATCGTCGGGCGCACGGCGCGCAGGCGCCGCAGCTTTTCCTTGAATTCGAGCGCCGTGTAGCCGCGTTTCATCGCGCTGAGGATGCGGTCGGAACCGGACTGCACTGCAAGGTGAAGCTGGTTCGCGAGTTTGGGCACGTTCGCGTACGCCTCGATGAGGCTGTCGCCGAATTCCACGGGATGCGAGGTGGTGAAGCGGATGCGCTGCACGCCCTCGACCTCGGCCACGTAATGGATGAGTGTCGCGAGATCGACCACCGTGCCATCGGCCATCGGGCCCGCGAACGCGTTGACGTTCTGGCCTAACAACGTGATTTCGCCCACGCCCTGCGAGGCGAGCGAGCGGACTTCGTCCATCACCGAGTCGAACGAGCGCGACACCTCGTCGCCGCGCGTGTACGGCACCACGCAGAACGTGCAGTACTTGCTGCAGCCTTCCATGATCGATACGTAGGCGCTCGAGCCTTCGGCGCGCGGCGCCGGCAGGTTGTCGAACTTCTCGATCTCGGGGAACGACACGTCGACCACGGCGCGGCCGGTGCGCTTCAGCTCGCCGATCATGTCCGGCAGGCGATGCAGGGTCTGCGGCCCGAACACGAGATCGACGTAGGGCGCGCGCTTCGTGATGCTCTCGCCTTCCTGGCTGGCCACGCAGCCGCCTACGCCGATGACCACGTGAGGCTTGAGTTTCTTCAACCCACGCCATTCGCCCAGCAGCGAATAGACCTTGTCCTCGGCCTTCTCACGTACCGAGCACGTGTTCATCAGCAGGACGTCGGCCTCGGCCGGGTCGTCGGTGGGGGTGAATCCAGAGCCAGCTTCGAGGACGTCGCCCATGCGGGTCGAGTCGTACTCGTTCATCTGGCAGCCGAAAGTTTTGATGTAGTAGCGGCCGGGCATCGAGGAGGTACGGGGGAAAGCGGGCGCTAGGGTATCGCACTTCGCCCGGCAGCTACTTTTCTCTTTTATTTCTGGTAGTTACGAGCACCCGCCAGAAGAAAAAAGGCCCGTGACGAACCACGGGCCTTCCTCGAAATCATGATCGCAAAGCTCTAGAACGGAATGTCGTCGTCGAACTCGCCGCCCTTGTCACCACCGGGAGGCGGGCCACCCTGGTCAAAGTCGTCCGGCGGAGATTGCTGACGGCCGCGGCCACCGCCGCCTCCGCCGCCACCACCACCGCCGAAGTCGCCGCCACCACCGCCCATGCCGCCGCCACCGCGCGAGTCGAGCATCTGCATTTCGTTGGCGATGATTTCCGTGGTGTAGCGATCGTTGCCGGACTTGTCCTGCCACTTGCGAGTGCGCAGCGAGCCTTCGATGTACACCTTGCTTCCCTTCTTCAAGTACTCGCCGGCGATCTCACCGAGGCGACCGAACATGGCGACGTTGTGCCACTCGGTGCGTTCCTTGTTTTCACCCGACTGCTTGTCTTTCCAGTTCTCGCTGGTCGCCACGCGGATGTTCGCTACCGTCATACCCGAAGGCATGGCGCGGGTTTCCGGGTCTGCGCCCAGATTGCCGATCAGAATGACTTTGTTGATTCCCCGCGCCATGGCGAATGCCCTTCATCGAAAGTCGTTGTGGGGCCGGATTGTACGGCGGCGCGCGCGCAGTGCCAGCGTCAGAATCTTGCGAGACTCGCGCTGTATGAATCT
>Ga0173480_10000870_pt1 | contig 10735 bp, 12 predicted proteins | sample NitcycUS209509C1_FD_122622 | JGI IMG/M metagenome (GOLD analysis project Ga0173480, IMG submission 122622) | Soil microbial communities from Arlington Agricultural Research Station in Wisconsin, USA - Nitrogen cycling UWRJ-S209-509C-1 (version... | ecosystem: Environmental > Terrestrial > Soil... | reverse complement strand
CGCGTACTTCGAGGAGCCTCTGCCGGCCGACGCGGCGGAGCCGCCCGAGATCGTCGCGTACTGCGGCTCGGGCGTGACTGCAGCCGTGATCGCCCAGCGGCTCGTGCTCGCCGGCCGCGACGACGTCAGGCTCTATCCCGGATCGTTCAGCGAGTGGTGCCGGGACCCGTCAAACCCGATCGAGCGAGGAGATCCCACGTGACGACCGCCTACGACACGCCGTCCGACCCCGCGAAGCGCCGGAGCGCCGCCCTGACCGACGGCCCCGATAGGGCGGGCGCGCGCGCGATGCTGAAGGGCACGGGGTTCACCGACGAGGACCTCGCAAAGCCGATCGTCGGCGTCGGCACGACCTGGATCGAGACGATGCCGTGCAACCTCAACCAGCGCGACCTCGCGGTGCACGTCAAGCGGGGCGTCCGCGACGCGGGCGGCACCCCGATGGAGTTCAACACGATCGCGGTCTCGGACGGCGTCTCGATGGGAACGTCGGGGATGCGGGCCTCCCTGATCTCGCGCGAGGCGATCGCGGACTCGATCGAGCTCGTCGCGCGGGGACACCTGTTCGACGGTCTCGTGATGCTCGTCGCCTGCGACAAGACCAATCCCGGCGCGGCGATGGCCGCCGGACGGCTCGACATCCCGACGATCGTCTCCTACACGGGCTCGATCGCGCCCGGCCTCTACCGGCAGCGTGAGGTCTCGATCGGCGACGTGTACGAGGGCATCGGGGCGCACGCGGCCGGGAAGCTGTCCGATGCGGATCTCCACGAGCTCGAGTCGGTCGCTTGCCCGGGCGCCGGCGCGTGCGGCGGCCAGTTCACGGCCAACACGATGTCGACGATCCTCGACTTCCTCGGCCTTTCGCCCTTCGGCACGAACGGCATCCCGGCGATGCACCGCGCGAAGGAGGAGGCCGCGTACGAGCTCGGCCGGCTCGCGGTGCAGCTCGTGCGCGATGACGTGACGCCGCGCTCGCTCGTCACGAAGGAGTCGTTCGAGAACGCCGTCGCGTCCGTGGCGGCGACGGGCGGCTCGACAAATGCGGTGCTTCACCTGGTCGCGATCGCGCGCGACTTTGGCATCGACTTCACGATCGACGACTTCGAGCGCGTGTCGGCGCGAACGCCGATCGTCGCCGACATGAAGCCGTGGGGCCGCTGGCACGCGAACGACGTCTACGCGGCCGGCGGCGTCGCGCTCGTCGCGCGCGAGCTGAAGAAGGCGGGGCTCCTGCACGAGAGTGCGCGGACGGTCGACGGCAAGACGCTCGGCGAGCACGCCGCCGGCGCAGTCGAGACCGAAGGGCAGACGGTCATCCTCCCGATCGAGACGCCGCTGAAGGCGCGTGGCGGCGTCGCCGTCCTGTACGGGAACCTCGCCCCGGAGGGCTGCGCGGTCAAGCTCGCGGGTCACGACCGCACCGTCCATCGCGGGCCGGCGCGCGTCTTCGACTCGGAAGAGGACTGCTTCGCGGCCGTCAAGGCGGGCGGGATCGTCGCGGGCGACGTCGTCGTGATCCGCTACGAGGGGCCGCACGGCGGGCCGGGAATGCGCGAGATGCTGCACGTGACCGGCGCGATCGTCGGCGAGGGTCTCTCGGACTCCGTCGCGTTGATCACCGACGGCCGCTTCTCCGGGGCGACGCACGGGTTCATGGTCGGCCACGTCGCCCCGGAGGCGTCGAAGGGCGGCCCGCTCGCGGCGCTGCGCGAGGGCGACACGATCGTGGTCGACGTCGACCGGCACGTGCTCGAGGTGGAGCTCGGCGAGGACGAGCTCGCGGCCCGCCTCGCCGGCTGGACGGAGCCGGAACCTCGCTACCGCCGCGGCGCGCTCGCGAACTACGCGACGCTCGTCTCGTCGGCCTCCCAGGGCGCGGTGACGCTGTCGCGGTACGAGCAGAGCTAGGGGAGCGGGCCGCCGCCCGCTCCCCCCGAAACGCTGCGCTACGGCCGGTTGTCGCGCGGGTCCCAGAGCGGGATCGGCGCGGTCGCGGCGTAGGCCTCTCCCTGCGGGTACGAGATGAGCTCGAGGTACGTGCCGAACGGCGTGCGGAAGTAGTTGATCGTCTGGCCGGCCGCCGGCCCGTCGGTGACGGGCAGCGGGCCGAGCAGCTTCTGAGCGCCGAGCGCCGAGAGGCGCGCCACGGCCCGGTCGATGTGGCGGACGTAGAAGGCGATGTGCTTGCCGCCGAAGTCGGAGTTCTTCCGGAACGTCCGGTCCTGGTCGGGCGACGTGTACTGGAAGAGCTCGATACTCGGGCCGTTCCCGCAGCGGACGTGCTGGATGCGCTCGATCACCGCGCGCGGGTGCACGTCGAGCAGGTCGTGCATGAACGTTCCGGTCGGGTCGAGGAACGGCCCGAAGGCAAGGGGCGAGGAGCACCCGAGCACGGTCTCGAACCAGGCGACTGCGCTCGGCACGTCGGGCACGGTGATGCCCACGTGGTCGATCCCGAGGAGGCCGGGGACGCTCGTCACGACCGGGTCGGACCCGTTTCGCTTCGGCGACCAGAGCGGCCGGCTCGGGTCGCTCTCGTAGGCCATCCCGTTCGGGTAGCTGATCAGCTCCACGTACGTGCCGAACGGCGTGCGGAAGTAGTTGATCGTCTGCCCGGCAGCCGGCCCGTCGGTGAGAGGCACCGGGCCGAGGAACTTCTGCGCCCCCTTCGAGACCATGTACGCCACGGCGGCGTCGATGTCCGTGACGTAGAAGGCGATGTGGTGCCCCGCGAAATCGGAGTTCTTCGGGAACGTCGTCCGCTGGTCGGGCGCCGTGTACCGGAAGAGCTCGATGTTGGCGCTCCGCCCGCAGCGCACCATCGTGATCTGCTGGACCACGGCGCGCGGATCGACGTCGAGCAGGTCCTGCATGAACGTGCCCGTCGGGTCGGCGAACGGACCGAACGTGAGCGGTGCGACGCAGCCCATCACGTCCTCGAACCAGGCGACCGCTGCGTCGATGTCCGGAACCGTGATGCCGACGTGGTCCATACCCACGACGCCGAGCTGCCCGTTGGCCTCGCCCGGCGCTCCCGAGCCCGGCCCGGCGGCGGGCGCCGGCGGAACGGCAAGCGCCGCGGTGACCGCCGCGACGAGGAGCGCGAGCCCGGCGAGCGTCGAGCGCATGAGGTGTGGCATGGCTTCCCCTTTCGATCCCGCGATGTCGACTGACATGTCAGTCGAGCGTAGGCCTCGGGCGAACGCCATGTCAACCGTGCAGCCGATGCCTGGCGAGGCCGGTAGGGTCGCCCGATGACGCCATACACGCTGATCAACATCGACGACGTCGAGGACTCGGCAACCCAGTTCGGGCTGTCGCCGAGCCTCGAGGCGCGCTTTGCGCGGAGGGCGCTCGGAAGCTCGAACCTCGGCGTGTCCCGCGAGACGCTCGCACCCGGCTTCCGTGTGCCGTTCGGGCACACGCACCGGGAGCAGGAGGAGGTGTACGTCGTCCTGCGCGGCAGCGGCCGGATCAAGATCGACGACGAGATCGTGGAGCTCCGCGAGGGCGACCTCGTGCGTGTCGCGCCCGGGGCCTGGCGCTGCGCCGAGGCCGGCGCCGACGGGATGCAGCTCCTCGCAGTGGGCGCGCCGATCCCCGCGGGGGACGACTCCGAGCTCGAGCAGGGGTGGTGGGCCGACCAGCCCTCTCCCTGATGCCCCGCTCAGAGACGGCGCAGCAACCCGAGCACGCCGTCCGTCCCGTCGACGACGAGGTCTGCGGCCGCGAGCAGCTCCGGCGGAGCCTCCGCCGACCGGACCGCCACGCGGACGCCGAGCTCGAGGCCGTCGAGCCCGTGGAACGCGTCGAGGTCGGTGCGGTCGTCGCCCGCGTACAGTGCGCGCCGCACACCCGCACGGGTCACGAGCGTCCGTACCGCTGTGCCCTTGTCGGCGGCGACGGGCGGCCGCACCTCGAGCACCATGCGTCCCCAGCGGGGCACGAGGCCCTCCGCCTCCGCCGCGTCGGCAACCCGGGTCAGATACGCGCGCGCTGCCTCCTGGTCGTCGGCGCGCCGGAAGTGGAACGAGACGGAGAGCGGCTTTCGCTCCGCGGGCCAGTCGACGCCGCGCGCGAACTCGGCGACGCGATCCGCCCACGCGGCCGCCTCCGGCGCGAGCTCGAGCCCGTGCTCGCCGACGACGGCGACCCCTGCCACGCCGACCATCCGCTCGACCTCGCTCCGCGGGCGCCCGCTCACGCACGCAACGAGCGCATAGCGACCGGCGAGCCTCGCGAGCTCTCCACGCGTCTCCTCCGGGACGTATGCGTCCTCCGGCCGGGCGACGATGGGGGCGAGCGTACCGTCGACGTCGAGCAGGACGGCGGCCCGCTCGGGCTCCGCGGCGAGCAGACGGAGCGGGTCGTCGGGCATCGCCGACCAGGATACGAGCGCTCCGCTCCGAACGGCGTTCCATGACCGCCCGGCTGGCGCTGATCGGCCTCGTCGCCGGCGTGTTCTCGACACTCTTCGGCGTCGGCGGCGGCATCATCGTCGTCCCGCTGCTGGTCGGGCTGGCCGCATTTCCTACACACACGGCCGCCGCCACCTCACTCGGCGCGATTCTCCTCACCGCGACCGCCGGCGTCGTCCTCTACGCGGCGCGCGGCGAGGTGCGCCCGTGGTACGCGGCGCTCGTCGGCATTCCCGCGGTAGCGGGAGCGCTGCTCGGGACGCACCTGCAGCAACGCGTCTCCGGAAGCGCGCTGACGCTGGGTCTCGCAGGGCTGCTCCTCGTCATCGGCGTGTGGCTGGTCGCCGGATGACGACGTGGACGATCCTCGTCGCGATCGTCCTGGGGCTCGGGGCCGGGCTGTTGTCCGGCATGCTCGGCGTCGGCGGCGGGATCCTCTTCGTGCCGACGCTCGTCCTGCTCGGGCTCGGGCAGGTCGAAGCATCGGCGACCTCGCTGCTCGCGATCGTTCCGACGGCGGCGGCCGGCGCATGGCGGCAGCGTGCATACGGCAACCTGAGGGTGCGCGCCGCGCTCGTCATCGGCGTCGTCTCCGTCCTGGGCGCCGAGGTGGGCGTGCAGATCGCGACCCGGATCGACGAGAGCGTTCTGCGACGGCTGTTCGGCGTGCTCGTGATCGGCGTCGCGGCGCAGCTCGCCGTCCGGACCGTCCGCCAGGGGCGGCGCTACCCTGATGGGTCGTGAGGGCCGCCCGCGCCGCAGTCGTGCTCGTGCTCGCCGCCGCCGTCGTAGGCATCGCGGCGGCAGCGCCCTCACCTCAGACCGACGACGCCACGCAGGCGACCGCGCTCGTCGCCCAGGTCGTCGTCCCCGGCCAGCCCGGCGGCGCCACGAGCCCGGTCGTCGCGCCGCCGACCGCGAGCGGCGGCGGCTCCTTCGCCTACCCGGCCGACGGCTCCGTCCTGCGCGTCGGCACGTCGACGGCGACGGCGACCGCCCAGTCCGGGACGTCGTCCGCTGCCGAGGGCGTCGTCAAGGCGCTCGCGGTCTCGATGTTCGCGGGCGAGATCACGGCGGACGCCGTCGACGTGCGGGCCGGTGCGGCCGCAGGAACGGCCGGAGCGACCGGCGACGTCGGCACGTCGACAATCACCGGCCTGACGGTGCTCGGTCAAGCCGTCACCCCGAGCGGCAACGTCCAGCTTCCGCTCGCGGACTGGGGGACGCTCGACGTGTTGTCGTCGACGCGCTCGACGTCCGACGTGCCGCGCTCGGCGGAGAGCACCGTCACGGGGCTCCGCGTCAGGCTCATCGCCGAGCACAACGGCCTTCCTGCGGGGACGCAGATCGTCGTCGGCTCCGCGACCGTCCGCGCGGTCGCGCAGGCGACGCCCACGACTCCGCCTCCGGCCCACATCGACGGCGCGCCGCGCGCGGCGCCGACGGTTCCGGCGTCGCCCAAGCCGACACGCGTCGCGCCCCTGCCGAACGCACCCAAGGAGCCCGGACGGTCGATCCCGGGTGCCCCGCCGGAGGTGGTGCGCGCAGCTCCCGAGGTCGTGGCACGCCTGTCACGCGGGGGGTACGTGTTCCCGGTCTTCGGCCCCGCAGCGTTCGGCAACAGCTTCGGCGCCTACCGCGGAGACGTCGCCGGCAAGTGGCACCACGGCGAGGACCTCGTCGCGCCGGCCGGTACGCCGCTCCTTGCCGTCGCGGACGGAACGCTCTTCTCCGTCGGATGGAACGACATCGGAGGCTGGCGGCTGTGGCTCCGGGATGACGCGGGGAACGAGTTCTACTACGCGCACCTGAGCGCCTACTCGCCGCTCGCTATCGCCGGTAAGCGGGTGAAGGCTGGCGACGTGCTGGGCTTCGTCGGCAACTCGGGAGACGCCGACGGAGGCGTCACGCATCTGCATTTCGAGATCCACCCCGTCGACCTCCTGAAGTACGGGTACGACGGGGCGGTCGCGCCGTACCCGTTCCTCGTGGCGTGGCGTCGCGCGGACGACATCTCGTTCTCCGAGGGACGCACCTACGTGCTGGGTCAGGACGGGCTCGCAGGCCCGCCGGGGGCACCCGTCGCGTCCGCCCAGGCGGGTGCCGTGCTGATCTCGGCGGAGGACATCTCCACCGCCAGCGGCCTCGTGCCGGGGGCGCTGAAGCGGGCGCTCGCCGGCGGCGAGGCCCGCTCCGGCGCTCGCCCCTAGCTCGTCCCCTTCTCGACCTTCGCCTTGGCGTCCTTCGCCGTGTCGGCGGCGGCGTCGACGGCGTCCGCCGCAGCCTCGCTCGCCCCGCCGTTCGTCGTCTCGAAGGACTCGAGCGGCTGGAGGTCGTCGTTGCCCGCGATCACGTCGAGCAGCTTCTCGCGCGTCTGGGGGCCGGTCCAGGGGTTGTAGAGCGCGCCCGCGATGACGCCGGCGAGCAGCACCATGTTCCGCCCCTTGTGGGTCTTCTTCTTCTTGCCCTGGAGCGTGTCCTTGGCGCTCATCAGGTCCTCGATCGCGCGGCGCATCTGCTCCTGCGCCTTCTTGTCGGTCGCGAGGGTTCTCGCGGAGCCGCTCACGCCGTTCTGCTTGGCGAGCGGCCCGTAGAGCTCGCGCGCGGCGCCGAGGGCGTCCTTCAGGTCCTTGCGGAAATCCTCGTCCTTCAGCGCCCGCTCGAGGTAGGGCTTCACCAGCTCGAGCGTGTCCGTCATCTTTGCCGCCTTCTTCGCCATCTCGCGGCCTTCCTTTCTCTCGTTGAGTCGTCGCCGAAGTATTACCCGCAAAGCGCTTCTACGATGCACGACGTGAAGAAGGTCAAGCGAATCCTGCTCGCGCTCGCCGCCGCGGCTGCAGCGCTCGCCTACGTCTGGGTCGCCGCGGTGCGTGCGGTGCCCGGCGTCAGACGCCGCAAGGCAGAGGCCCGCGCGCGGCGCCATCGCTGAGCGGCCGCCGGCGCGCGCGGACGAGTACGATCGCCCGTCATGAAGGGGCTCGTTTGTGCGGGGGGCGAGGCGACGCGGCTCGGTGAGCTGACGCGCGTCGCGAACAAGCACCTGCTGCCGGTCGGGAGCTGGCCGATGATCTACTACCCGCTGCAGCTCCTCGAGCGCGCGGGGATCGAGAGCGTCCTCGTCGTGACAGGGAAGGGCCACGGCGGTCAGATGATCGACCTGCTCGGCGACGGCCGCCTCACCGCGCGCGGGTCCGAGGAGCCGCTGCTCTCGCTCGACGTCACCTACAAGGTGCAGACCCAGCCGGGAGGGATCGCGCAGGTCGTCGGGATGGCACGCGACTTCGCTCGGGACGAGAGACTCGTCGTCGTGCTGGGCGACAACATCTTCGAGCGCTCCCAGTCGGCCGCGATCGCTGCCTGGGCGTCCGGCGGCGACCGGGCGATGATCTTCGTGAAGGACGTCCCCGACCCGGAGAACTTCGGCGTCGTGGTCTACGAGGACGGCCGCGTGGTGGACATCGTCGAGAAGGCGGGAGTCGTCGACAAGCGCTACCCCGCGCCGCCGACCAACGAGGCCGTGGTCGGGCTCTACTGCTTCCCGCCCGACGTCTTCGACGTGATCGAGCGCCTCGAGCCATCCTCGCGTGGCGAGCTCGAGATCACCGACGTCAACCGCCACTACGCGCAGCAGGGACGCCTCGACGTCATCCGGGTCGAGGGCTGGTGGGAGGACGCAGGCAAGCACTGGCAGCACCTCGCCGAGATCGGCCGCCGCGTCGACGAGACGGGGGCGAACGGATGAGCGTCGACGGCGTTCGCCGGATCCCGCTCCGGCGCTTCGAGGACGGGCGCGGCTGGTTCTGCGAGCTCCGGCGCGACAGCGCGCTGCCGAAGCCGACCGTCCAGACGAACCTCTCCTTCTCGCGGAAGGGTGTGATCCGCGGCCTCCACTTCCACGAACGCGGCCAGGACGACCTCTTCGTCTGCCTCCAGGGCACCGCCCGCGTCGTCGTGCTCGACCGGGTGAGCGGCGCGACCTTCACCGAGGACATCGGCGACGAGAACCCCGTCGCGATCTACGTCCCCGGCCACCACGCGCACGGCTTCGAGGCGCTCACAGACCTGCTCTTCTGTTACCACGTGACCGAGGAGTACGACCCGGCCGAACCCGACGAGCACGGCGTCCCGTGGAACGACCCGCGGGTCGCGCACCTGTGGAGCACGACCACACCAACCCTCTCGGAGCGCGACGCCGCACCCTGATCACGGGCGCGGGCGGACAGCTCGGGCACGCGCTCGTGCGGGCGTTCGGCGACGACGAGCTGCTGGCGCTCGACCGCGCGGGGTGGGACGTCCGGCACGAGGCGCCGCCGCTCCCGTGGCCGCCCGACCTCGTGCTGCACGCGGCCGCGTGGACGAACGTCGACGGCGCCGAGGACGACCCGCAGGGGGCGGCGGCCGCCAATGTCGGCGGCACAGCCCATGTCGCCGCGCTCGGCGCGCCGCTCGTGTCGTTCTCGAGCGACTACGTCTTCGACGGGACGAGGGCCGGCCCGTACGTCGAGTCCGACGCCCCGGCGCCGCTGTCGGCCTACGGCCGCTCGAAGCTGCACGGCGAGGCAGCGGCCGGAGAACAGGCCTGGGTCGTCCGCTCCTCCTGGCTCTTCGGTGAGACGGGCCACAACTTCGTCAGGACGATGCTCCGTCTCGGGGCCGAGCGCGACGAGCTAGCGGTCGTCGACGACCAGCGCGGCTGCCCGACGTACGTCGCTCACCTCGCGGGTGCGACGCGCCAGCTGGTGGACGCCGGGGCCGGGTTCGGGATCTGGCATCTCGCGGCACAGGGCGACTGCACCTGGGCCGACTTCGCGGACGCGATCTTCGAGGACGCCGGTCTCGACTGTCGCGTGCGGCGGATCTCGTCGGCCGAGTTCGGCGCGAAGGCGCCGCGGCCCCCGACGTCGATCCTCCGCAGCGAGAAGGGCGCCCCGGAGCTGCCGCACTGGCGCGACGGGCTCCGGGCCTGCCTCGCGGCGCTCGGCTACGGCTGAGCTCGCGCGGCGAGCGCGGCGATGCTCGCGAGCCCGCGCGCCATCGCCCACCCGTGGTTCCAGGCGAAGAGCGGCCGCAGGACAGGCGTGAGGCGTCGAACGAGCCCCTTGCGCACCTCGATGTTCCACTCGAGCACTGCCCGCGTGCCTGCCTCTGCCGGCGAGATCGTCCAGACGCCTTCGCCCACGAAGTCGCCCTCGATCCGGGAGACGAGCCTGGCCGGGGCGACAGCCTCGACGCAGGTCAGCTCCCAGCGCAGGCGGTACGGAAGCCGGCCGCGCGTCAGGAGCCGGGCGCGCTTCCCGGGCTCCGCCGGCCCGGGGTCGCCCTCGCCCGTGAGGAACGCGTCGCCCCACCACTCGGGGTACTCGCGCGGGCACGAGAGGATGCCGTAGACCCACTGGGGCGAAGCGGGGACGAACCACTCGTCGACGAACCTGTACGCGGCCATGACCCTTGTTCGCCGCACGAACCGGATCGGTTCGCCCCGGGTCAGTGGGTCTTCGCTCGTCTGAGCGCAGACCGTCGCGGCCGGAGGCCGGCTTTGCCGGCCGGGAGGCCAGACCCGGCACGCAAGGCCGCAACCTGGAGGAGGGGGCTCGTGGGGGAACCAGGGGTTCCCCCGCGTTCAGCCAGGGGTTCCCCCACGTCGACTACCCTTCCGCGATGCGCGTGCTCGTCACCGGCGGCGCCGGCTTCATCGGCTCGCACTTCGTCAGGCGGCTGGTCGCGGGCGGCGACGACGTCGTCGTGCTCGACAAGCTGACGTACGCCGGCAACCCCGCGAACCTGGAGGGAACCGGAGCCGACCTCGTCATCGGCGACATCGCCGACCCTGAAGCCGTCGAGCAGGCCGCGAAGGGGTGCGAGGCAGTCGTCAACTTCGCCGCGGAGACGCACGTCGACCGCTCGATCCTCGGCCCGCAGGAGTTCGTTCACACGGACGTGCTCGGGACGATGACGCTGCTCGAGTGGGCGCGCGCAAACGACGCGCGGTACGTCCAGGTGTCCACCGACGAGGTCTACGGCGACCTCGAAGCGGGAGGGCGCGCGCTCGAGGGCGATCCGCTGCGGCCTTCCAGCCCCTACAGCGCCGCGAAGGCGGGGGGCGACCTGCAGGTGCTCGCGTACGTGCGGACCTACGGCGTCCGCGCCTCCATCACCCGCGGTGCGAACACCTTCGGCCCGAACCAGTACCCCGAGAAGCTCGTGCCGCTCTTCGTCACGAACGCCCTCGAGGGCGAGCCGCTCCCGGTCTACGGCGACGGGAAGCAGGTGCGCGAATGGCTGCACGCCGAGGACCACTGCGCCGGCGTCGAGCT
>Ga0173480_10000868_pt1 | contig 10739 bp, 8 predicted proteins | sample NitcycUS209509C1_FD_122622 | JGI IMG/M metagenome (GOLD analysis project Ga0173480, IMG submission 122622) | Soil microbial communities from Arlington Agricultural Research Station in Wisconsin, USA - Nitrogen cycling UWRJ-S209-509C-1 (version... | ecosystem: Environmental > Terrestrial > Soil >... | reverse complement strand
CCGGGGCCTGTGTCGGAGGCTGAGCTGACACGGTACTAACAACTGATTGTAATACTAACAAAACGACAAAAGCCATCGCTGGCAACAAGGATCTGCGTTTTCTGTTCATAGTAGACTTCTTTTTATAGGTTATGAGCTTTAAAATTCCATTTAGGATGATCACTGTTAAAATCAAATTCTGCAAGTTCCGGTGTGCGATCTCCCGAAGATAACAGTGCTAACTTCTTTCCTGAAATTGGGAACTAACTTAGGCATTATTCTGTAGCTGCCATCAGTTAATTGTCAGATTCACAATAATTTTTCGAGGGAGCCACTGCTATCATGAGTTTGCGACTCATGACTTTTTTTACGGCCGCTAACTACACTGCTTCATAAAACTCCACATGTACACCAATGCGGAATGCTAAATTAGGGCCGCATAGAATTGTTACCGTACAAGAGTGCGATCTTTCGACTAAGCTCAGGATAAACTGCCACCATTTGTTCAATAGTATTACCGAACGATGAACCGAGCGTGGCAAGAGAAGCATTATAGTAACTATGCAGCCGGGTACATAAAAATTATTTTCTTTGTTAACGAGCACCAACAAAGCCAGGTGAATTTATTACCTGGATTATCTGGTTAAATTTGTTGGTAACAGTTGGACCATGAACAAGCAAATGAATTATCGCCTGAAACCAATTTTATTTTTATTCGCCTGTTGCTGCCTGGTGATACCTCACCTGGCCTTTTCCCAGGATGTTAATGAAGCAACCGAACCTTCTGTCAAGGGTGCCGGCGTTATTGATCTGCTTAAGGGAGGTGGGCTGGAAGCATGGAAAATACCCTCGGCCCGCTGGCATTTGAAAGATGGGAGCATTGTTGGAGAAACCGGAACGGAGAAACTCACCACTCCTGAGTGGATATATACCAAACAAGGGTTTAGCAACTTCGAGTTCACCTGTGAATTGAAGCTTACGGGAGACAATCGACGTAACACAGGTATTTACTTCCGCGTTAAACCAATTTCTTACAGGGGCAGGTTTGAAGCGCCTTCAGGATATGAATTTGACGCCGCTGCCACAGGCGATAAATTAACAGGCTCCGTTGGTGATTGGTACGCAAGGCCGTCGTTGCGCATATCCGCTGACTCCGCCATCATTAACCAGATCTATAATTCAGATAACTGGAACCGCATGACCATCCAGGCACGTGGAAATCGTTTGGAATACTGGATTAATGGAATAAAGGTTATGGATTACCGTGATGAAGACCCTAAGGGATCCCGCGAAGGTGTCATTGGTTTCCAGATGCATGATGGATCTGTAATGAAGATAGAATACCGGAATATACGGGTGCTTACACTTGCACCATAGGTGGAGAGTTTTCCAGGCTATCCGTAGTTCTCCTCGCCCTTGCCGTGTTCCCCGCCGACGGGCCGTTATTGTGTATTTTATCACAATGGCAATTCCCCAGACAGACCTATAAAGGCATAGAACTTGTAAGGCTTGGACCAGGGAGAATAGTTCGTTGACCATGTCGCAACTTCCCCCTCAAATTGCCGCATTATAACACCAGTAGATATTGCAATTAATGTCAACTTTACGTTGTCATTTTTGATAAAGTCTAAAACATTTGGTTATGCAAACAAAATATAAAATCACACCCCATTTATGGTTCGACAAAGAAGCCCCGGAAGCGGCTAAGTTTTATTGTGCCATCTTTCCTAATTCCAAAATAAAAAACATCACTACCATCAACAATACACCATCAGGTGATTGTGATATAGTTTCGTTTGACTTATCAGGTCATCCGTTTATGTCTATAAGCGCAGGCCCTTTGTTTCGCTTCAATCCCTCGGTTTCCTTTATGGTGAATTTCGATCCATCAAAAGACCCAAAGGCACAAGAGCATTTGGACGGTATATGGGAAAAATTATCTGAGGGTGGCACTGCACTGATGCCTTTGGGTGAGTATCCATTTAGTAAGCGGTATGGATGGATTCAGGATAAGTATGGTCTTTCCTGGCAGCTCATTCTTTCCAACCCTGGTGGCGAAGAACGTCCCTTTATTGTTCCTTCTCTTTTGTTTACTGAAAACAGGTCTGGCAAAGCGGAAGAAGCGAGTGAATTTTATATTTCGGTATTCAGGGATGCAAAGCGGGGAAGTTTACACAGGTACCCCGCAGGCATGGAACCTGACAAAGAAGGTACCGTAATGTTTACTGATTTTATGATCGAAAACCAGTGGTTCGCAGCTATGGACAGCGCCCGGGAACATGGCTTTGTGTTCAACGAAGCGGTATCATTGATGATCAATTGCGACACACAGGAGGAAATTGATTATTACTGGGAAAAGCTTTCTTCTGTTCCTGAAGCAGAACAATGCGGCTGGTGCAAAGACCAATATGGCCTGTCATGGCAGGTGTCGCCTACGGTAATGCAAGAGATGATGACGAAAGGTACACGTGAACAAGTTGACCGTGTGACGCAGGCTTTTTTACAAATGAAGAAGTTTCATCTCGAAGAACTAAAGAGAGCATACAAAGGAGAATTGGCCGGGGTATAAGTAATCAATCTAAAAGAATAAACGAGTAAGAGAATTTCGGCTTCTCAATGTTTCAAGCCCGTTGACGTTGTTGTGTGTTGTCACCAACAACCGTAGCGCTGGCCACAAGTACAACATACATTTATTCTATAGCGTTGGTGACAACAGCACGATTGTGTAAGCGTCAAATTTTCTAACTGGAAATTTTCTAACTTTCATTTTCTATCTGTGACTTCTTTCTATTTGTGTGCGGAAAAATGTTGACAGGTAATATGCTAACCCGTGGTTGAACACCCGCACACAGATTCATTGTTCGCATAACAAATAAACCATGGAAAAAATAAGCCCGGAAATTTACAACCGTATCAACAACGATGTATACAAGCTACAAGGCGATATCTGGTGGAAACCGGATACTGTTTTGCACTTGCTTAAATCTTCTATTAATCCATGGCGGGTAGGCTATGCACAGGCTACCCTTAAAAACCTTGGCATTGATCCGCACGGTAAAACGGCTTTGGAAGTAGGCAGTGGTGGCGGTATTCTTACGGAAGAAATTTCCAGGATGGGATTCATTACCACCGGTATTGATCCCGCCAAAGAATCGGTAAGCACAGCCAGCAACCATGCACAGGCAAGTGGGCTTAGTATCAAATATGATATAGGTAGTGGTGAGCAGCTTCCCTATGCCGATGCTTCATTCGATTGTGTGTTTTGCTGCGATGTGCTGGAACATGTACAGGATTTGCCCAAAGTAATTTCAGAAATTTCGAGAGTGCTGAAACCGGGTGGCATCTTCTTTTACGATACACTGAACCGGACTTTCATTAGTAAGATCGTAGCTATAAAAATATGGCAGGAGTGGAAGCGTTGGGCATTCATGCCGCCCAATTTGCATGTATGGGAGATGTTTATTAAACCGGAAGAAATTAAAACACTCTTGCAAAACAATGGTTTTGACTGGAAAGAGCATGCAGGCTCACAGCCCAATGTTTCCATACCCAAAATGCTTAGTTATTTAAGAAAACGTGCAAAAGGTGAGTGGACCTTTGAAGACCTTGGCAAAAAATTTTGGCTGGTCAAAAGCAACGATATGAATATTCTTTATGCAGGGCATGCAATAAAAAAATAAGCAATTCAAAAGAAGCCTTAGGCAGATTCCTCATTGCATTCGGAATGACAAGGCAGAGACACAATGATGGTTTTGTGAAAATGAATGTTAGAAAAATGACAATGGTTGTTTGTCATTTCGAGCATAACGAGAAATCTGTCGAAAGCAAAACAGTAGGTGAAAAACTGCGGAGAATATGTGGTAAACAAAGCCATTGATTTAAAAATGCAACCTGCTCTAGTTTTTTCAAAAGGTTGTTAGTGACAACACAGAAAAATGGCTACCGCTCTCTGGCTCCCCTCCATTTAAAAGATCTTTCGGGCACATGTAACAATTCATCTCATCTTGCGACTAGTAAATAAAATATACCTGAGTTGATAAAAGCAGAAGTGGAAAAGCAGTTTGAAGTATACATAAAACAAAACGAACTATTGCTTTATAAAATCTGCCGCATTTATGCTTTTACGGACACAGACAGGCAGGACCTTTTCCAGGAAATGGTGATACAACTTTGGAAAGCATTTCCAAAATTTAAGGGGAAGTCGAAGTTCAGCACCTGGCTTTACAGGGTGGCAATTAATACTGCTATCACCGGCCTGCGAAAGAAAAAAGATTTTATAGTTTCTTACGAACCGTCACAACTCCCGGTTCAGGCCTATGAAACCGGCAGCATAGAAGACGAACAATGGCAACAACTGTCTTATGCCATTGACCAATTGAGCCCCGTGGAAAAATCAATTGTACTGTTATACCTGGAAGATAAACCCTACGAAGAAATGGAAGATATAATAGGAATAAGCCAGGGCACATTGCGAGTAAAGATGACAAGGATAAAAGAAAAATTACGACAACTGGCAAAAAAAATTGACTATGGAACTTGATGATCTGAAAAAAAACTGGAAACAAAATATTCCCAAAAAAACAACCAATACAGATATTATGGAACTAATACAACACAAAAGCTATGGACCTATAGCAGCACTAAAAAAAGCTTACCGGAGACAAATAGTCTTGATGAGCCTTCTTCCCTTTATTTTATTGCTTGGCCAAATAGACGATCTAAGTAAGCCATTAACCAGTGTGCTGTTCTGGACATACGTGGCATTTTGTGTCGCAATGGTCATATTTGCATCCTATAATTACCGTATAGTAAGCAATATGGAAGGTATGGATGCCATGGTAAAAGATAACCTGGAGCAACAGGTAAACCTGCTGGACACAAGAATGAAAAATATGCTTACAGGCCAAAAAGTGGTAATGCTGCTACTAATTGCGCTCACAGAAATAATGCCCTATTTCCAGCACTACCGCATGCTTGATAAATGGCATTCTTTAAATCCAATGATACGCTATGGAGCTTATGGCCTGTTGCTCGTTTTCCAATATTTTGTTGGGAAATGGAAATTCAAAACAAAATTTGGTGAACACATTAACTATTTAAAAAACCTGGTAAAAGAGATGCAGTATCAATAATTAGGATGCTGCATAGGTTCCCAATGTTGGCCAGGCATGTAAAGCGGAATCAAATTATAGTACGGCTGGCACCGATGTCATGAGTTGCAACTAGGGGCTTTATTCACCATTCAAAAAATTAAGAAATCCTTGTGTAATATATCTGGAAATTGCATCAGCTATTAAACCATTATCATGAGAATACTGCTTTCCTTCCTGGTAGTTTGTTTCTCACCTGTTTTTTTATTTTCACAATCAGTACCACTTCCTTTAAACTTTAATAGTTATGCCATTAAACTTTCGGTGGCCAAAGATGAAAGCTTAGTCTTAGTAACTAGAGCAGGCGAAGTAGGTTTAACCACCTCTATAAAATCTGAATGGCGCAGAAGTAAATCATTTTCAGAAAACCAGGCTTTTGGACCCACTCTTGACAATGCTAATTTTTTCAACAAGGACACGGGATTTGTATCTGGTTTTATAAGCGGAAAAAGCGGTAAATACAATATTATCTATCACACTATGGATGGAGGACATTCATGGAAAGAATTAAATTTTGGGCAAGATGGGTGGGTAGATGATGCCGTAAACCTGGGTAATGGAGAGGCCTGGTTAAGCGTTGCAGGAAGCGGAATTGCTTATACAAATGATTATGGCTTTAGCTGGAAAAAATTCAAAATCCCGGAAGTAAAGCAAAGGTTCAGCAATATATTTTTCAATTCAAAAGGAGAAGGTTTCATTGGCTCTTTGTGGAATATGTTGGCTTATACGGCAGATAATTGTGGTTCTTGGAAAATTATTCCTACACCATTAGATCAAAAACGATATAATAAAACTAACAAAGGCAACAGGCCAGAATTTAACCGGGTTGCTATTTTTGGAGATTACTTACTTGTCAAACAAGAAGACCTGGTTTTTTATAGTAAGAAAGACACGGTGGACTGGCTATGGCTTTCTGAATATGATGATTTTTATACCGACCCTGAAAACAGTGCTATTTTTTTTAAAACTTCCAAAGGCAATATTGTTAGGGTTGATTATAACCTTACGCCAATCCATACTTACGAATCAATAACTCCGGCTTACAGTAGCAGGTGTAAAAATGGAAGTTTATTTATTGTTACTAATAACAAAGTGCAACAGATAGATCCAAATAATCGAATAGTTTCAGTGCTATTCAATACCAATCAATCTTCTAACATACAACCTATCTATGTTGGTTACACGCCAAATGGAAACATTGGCGTTTTAGATAGTAAAGCGTATAGACAAAAAGATTACAACGGAAAGTGGGATTATGTTTTCGATTTTCCTTTTTCTATAAGCGATGGTAGCATTTCACTCATAGAAAACAACTTGCTTTTGTATAGTCGCACTGATGATTCCCTTTTCTATTTCAACTTATCTGGAAAACTTGTAGCGGTAAAGTCTAAATTAAAAATGGCAGATGACTTTTGTAAAGCAGGAATAAGCAAACTTACTTTTGGCAGCGGAAGCCAGGGATGTTTTCATTATTATTCGGATCAGTTAGAATACATATATGCTAATGGCGTTTTTGGTAATCAAATCGAAGTTTCATCCGGTTCGAAACATCCAAGTGTTTTGCCGGAAAATGATGAAATACGTGAAGGAGATGTAATGAGTTTTGTGAAAAATATACCGTCTCTTTTCGATTTAAGCAAAATGCCTTCAATTGTCGATTTGGGATTTACTGAGAAAGATTATCAGCAATGCAAAAACGATATTCTTGAATTTAAAGCTTCCCTTGAATCTCAGGAAACCAAAAAAAGAAAAAAGGAAAGCAACACGAAATTTTATTTTTTGAAAAACAATCTTGACTTTAGCCGACTTCTGGCCATAGTTGACTCGATAAAATATTTGGATAGCGAAAGGCTCAACAGTATGCTCATTAACCTTACAGACCTTTGGAGTACAACAACTAACTGGAAACAATTTCAATTGATAAATAACAAGAATGAAGTTATCACCATTACCAGTAGATATTACGAGTCCAATGCATTTTATCTCCCGTGGGTTGTAAGATTAAATGGATATTCGGTAACAACAACAAATATGGCGATAAACAATTTTTTAAAGAAAGTATATCCAGATTTTTTAGGTAATGGGGATAAAGTTGCAGTCTTGCATGCACTGGTAAAAAAGATATATTAACTCCATACCCAACTATCCATAATATTTTCCAAATTATAAACGACCGCTGTCCTGATTTTAACCGGACAGCAACCCTACAAACTGAGGACAACATTTTCTTTAATTAAAGTCATTCTTACGATAGCATAACTGCAATTTTCTGTAGACTTATAACTATAAATTTTCCGGCAACAAAAAGCCTCAGCATTTTGCTGAGGCCTTGCCAAAATTTTTACGTTACTAAGCCTATTTTGCCTTATCATAAACCAGCTTGCTGGTATTGTTATTGTCTCCAAAAGAAGAACTGGCCTCAATAGTTAAAACGTTACCACCATCGCTAAGTTTCCATACTTCTTTTCTTTTTACCTCCATAGACTGGCCATCTCTATCAAAAACACTTACGGCATTAATAGTCATAGCGTCGTCTGTAATTGTAGCTTTTGATTTTGTTTTAGCATTACCAAAACCGCCAGTGCTTTCCACTTCTTTACCATCGAAGGTGAGTTTTTCTTTTCTTACCACTTCTTCACCAGCCTGGTTGGTGCTGGTACGCTCATAAGAAATACCTTGTGCATCCACGGATTCTACTTTAATTTTTTTTGCTGCTCGTCCAAACTGGCCCATTTCACTTTTTGATTCATTGAGTTTCCACTCACCTGAAAAATTTGGCGGCGCATTAAGAACAGTTGCCGAACTAAGAACTACTACGGCTGCTGCAGCCATGAGTAATGATGTTTTTGAGGTTAATTTTTTGCGAAGAGATTGATACATATTCATAAAGCTTGTTTTTTATGGACGAAAAGGTATTGAGTTTTACAAAACCAAGACGCAAACCATGGAAAATTTTATCCTTAATTAACCTTGGCGGCATTAACTGCAGAGATTGTCCACCACAATTTTTCGTAGTTTACAATAAATAGGATGAGGGGTTGCCTGGCCCTTTTAACCAATCGTTTTTTACCCTCAAAATAAAGATCATGCAGATCAGAACGCAACTAGCAACCGTTAGCTTTTTCTTTTTTATAGCAGGCTCCTTATCGGCACAAAGCGATAGCATACGACGGTCGTTTCGTTCTTCTTCCGGGCAAAAACCCTATACTTCGGTGATTACGCCTCAAGCCATTAGCAGCAGCGGGCTGTTCCTGGTTCATAAGACAGAAGACAAATATTTTTTTGAAATACCTGGGCATCTATTAGGCAGGGATTTGCTTATTGTAACCCGCTTATCCAAAGCGGCAGCGGACCTCCGTTCTGTTATGTTAGGATATGCCGGTGATGAGGTGAATGAACTGGTTATTCGCCTGGAAAAAGGACCCAATAATAAATTATTCTTAAGAAAGATTTCTTTTAGCGAGTATTCGAAGGATAGCACGATGCCCATGTACCAGGCGGTAACGAATTCTAATATTCAGCCCATTGCTTCTTCCTTTGATATTAAAGCCATTAACCCCGATACCAAAGCGCTGGTAATTGAAACTACCGACTTCATCAATGGCGACAATGATATTTTGTTTTTTAGTTCGGGAGCCAAATCCAATCTTCGTTTGGGAAGCGTGCAAACTGACAAATCTTACATTGTCCAGGTGAATTCTTATCCTTTGAACACAGAAATTAAAACTGTAAAAACCTATAGCAGGAGTGGGCCATCACAAGGGGGACCATTCTCCGGTGGTGGTACCGCCACCATGGAACTCAATACTTCTATTGTATTGCTACCTGAAAAGCCAATGCAGGTACGCTATGCTGATGAAAGGGTAGGTTATTTTACAGTCGGTTATACTGATTTTGATAAAGACCCACAGGGAGTAGAACGTATTAACCTGGCAAAAAGATGGCGCCTAGAACCAAAAGATGTAGCAGCCTATAAAAGGGGAGAGTTAGTAGAACCTAAAAAGCCGATTGTCTTTTACATTGATCCCGCAACACCTAAAAAATGGGTTCCCTATCTAATACAAGGGGTGAATGATTGGCAGGCAGCGTTTGAAAAAGCGGGTTTTAAAAAGGCTATTTATGCAAGAGAGGCACCTACTCGTGCCGAGGACAGTACCTGGAGCCTCGAAGATGCGCGGTTTTCAGCCATTGTATACAAACCTTCTTCTATTTCCAACGCCAGTGGTCCGAGCATTTCTGACCCGAGGAGTGGTGAAATTTTAGAAAGTCATATAAACTGGTATCATAACATTATGGAACTTTTGCGTAACTGGTATTTTGTGCAGGCAGCAGCCGTAGATCCGCAGGCGAGAACCATGCAGTTTAGTGATGAATTGATGGGGCAATTAATCCGCTTTGTGTCCAGTCATGAGGTGGGCCATACCCTGGGGTTGCGCCATAATTTCGGTGCCTCTTCAACGGTGCCGGTCGATAGCCTGAGAAGTAAAACCTTCCTTGCAAAAAATGGACATTCCCCTTCGATAATGGATTATGCAAGGTTCAATTATGTAGCCCAGCCGGAAGACGGCATCACGCAGCAAAGTCTTTTACCTCGTATAGGCGCCTATGACCATTGGGCCATTGAATGGGGTTATAAACTACTGCCTGACATTGATGAACCCGATAGAGAAAAAGCTTTGTTGAACGAGTTAACCATAGCAAAAAACAACAGCAATATTTATTGGTTCGGAAGTGAACAGGAACAAAATGACCCAAGAGCACAGGACGAGGACCTCGGCGATAACGCCATGAAAGCAGGAAGCTATGGGATTAAGAACCTGCAACGCATTGTCGCCCACCTTCCGGAATGGACAAAAATTGCGCATGAAGATTACAGTAGCCTTGCACGGATGTACCGCGAAGTACAGAACCAATATCAACGGTATATTGAACATGTAGTTAAAAACATTGGCGGTATTTATGAAACACAAAAAACCGTGGAACAAAGAGGGGCTGTGTTTGAATTAGTGCCCAGGATGAAACAAAAAGAAGCCATGGCTTTTCTTAACAGGCAGGTATTTACAACACCTGAATGGTTGATTAGCCAGGCTATTAGTAGTAAGATTGGCGGTGATCCTGTAACAAGCATTGGAAGAATACAGGACAGAACGATGAACGATCTGTTAAGTGCATCGCGGCTTATGAAGCTAATCAGCGCAGAGGCACAGTCGGGCAATACAGCTTATACCATAAATGAGCTTTTTAATGACTTACGCCAGGAAGTGTGGAAAGAACTGGCGGGCAAAAAAACCGCGGATGTTTATCGGAGAAACCTGCAAAAAATGCACCTTGCGCGGCTCATAGGAATGATAGAACAAAGACCAGCTGGTAATACTTCCATTATTCAAACACAGGGAGGTTATACAATCACGAACACACTGAGTTCTGCAAACAGCGATGTTATATCAATAGCAAAAGCAGAATTAAAAGAATTAAAACGAATGATAGACATTGCCTTGCCGGCAACCACCGATAGAATGACAAAGTATCATTTGCAGGATTGCCTTGAACGCATAAACCTGGCACTTAATCCTAAATAGTGCACAACTATCTGCGGGAGCGAATGGCAAT
>Ga0173480_10000867_pt1 | contig 10742 bp, 12 predicted proteins | sample NitcycUS209509C1_FD_122622 | JGI IMG/M metagenome (GOLD analysis project Ga0173480, IMG submission 122622) | Soil microbial communities from Arlington Agricultural Research Station in Wisconsin, USA - Nitrogen cycling UWRJ-S209-509C-1 (version... | ecosystem: Environmental > Terrestrial > Soil... | reverse complement strand
GCCGAGTCCCGCCGAGACAAGCGGCGCCAGCCCCACGTCAGCGCCTGCGGGCGGCGCGGACGCGCGTGGCGGCTCCGGCGCCGGCGGAGGCGCCGGGCTGCGCAGGTCAGGACTCGATGTGGAACGCTTTCCGAACACGCTTGTCTCCGGGCGCTACGACTGCTTGCGCCTGAGCTTTTCGAGCAGCGGGGTGAGCAGGCTTGAGCGCGCGCGCTTCGCTTCGGCGCGGCCCGTCAGCGTTTGCGCGAGCGAGCGGAACGTTTCCGCCGCGCGATGCCCGGACGAGACCTCTGCGATCATCTGCCCGTTATTCGCCGCGGTGCCGAAGAGCTGAGGCTCGAACGGAATCGAGGCGAGGGGTTCGAATTCGAGCGCCTTGGCGAAATCGCCTGCCTTGATCTCCGGCCGCTTCGGCACGCCGACCGTGTTCAGGCAGTATTGCGGGCGCGAGTCGTTCGGACGCGAAGCTTTGAGCAGGTCGATCAGGTTCTTGGTGTTGCGCAGGTTGGCGAGGTCGGGCGCCGCCACGATCAGGATATCGTCGGCGCCAATCAGCGTGCGCTTGGCCCAGCCGGTCCAGACATGCGGCACGTCCAGCACGATGCACGGCACGCTCGAACGCAGCACGTCGAAGATCGAATCAAATGCCTCGGTACCGAAATCGTAGACGCGGTCCAGGGTCGCGGGCGCGGCCAAAAGGCTGAGGTGGTCGGTGCACTTCGACAGCAGGCGATCGACGAACGCGGTGTCGATGCGATCCGGTGACATCACCGCATCCGCGATGCCCTGCGGGGGATCCTGGTTGAAGTCCAGCCCCGCAGTGCCAAACGGCAGATCGAGGTCCGCCACCACCGCGTCGAGGTGCACATCGCGCGCGATCGCCCAGGCGATGTTGTGCGCGACCGTCGAGGCGCCGACGCCGCCCTTGGCGCCGACCACCGCGAGTGTGCGCCCGACCGGTTTCGCGTCGGCCGCATAGAACAGGCCCGAGATCGCGCGGATGAGGTCGACCGGACCGACCGGCGCGATCAGGTAATCGCTCACGCCACGCCGCACCATCTCGCGATAGAGCAGAATGTCGTTGAGATGGCCGACCGCGATCACGCGCGTGCCGGCGTCGCACACCTCCGCGAGGGTATCGAGACCGTTGAGAAGCTCGTCGCCATGCCCATCCGACTCGATGATCACCACGTTGGGCGTGGCGGATGCCCGATAGGCCTCCGTCGCCGCCGCGATGCCGCCCATCTGCACCTTCAGGTGCGCCTTGGTCATGCGTCGGTCTTCGCTCGCGGCCTGCATGGCAGCGGCGGTCTCGGGCGAGGCACAGAATGCCTGGATCGAGATGCGCGGCACCGGCGCGATGTGCTCTTCCTGCACGATCGGGTCGGCGGATGCGGCGCTTTCGCCGCCTTTGAGTGCAAATTTGATCATTGGCCTAGGTCGCTGATCTTGCCTTTATTGGCATCCTGAGACTGCGTCGGCGTCGGCTCACCCTTGCGATACTTCTCGGTCACTGTGTTGCGGCGCGAGGCCAGCACCGGGCCTTCGCCGCGCGGCTGCACGAGATCGGCCGGATTGGCAACCTGGGCGGCCAGATTGCGCTGATTGGCGCAGCCGTGATTCCAGGCTGGCTTGTTCGCCCAGTAGCTCGGGTCGGTGGTTGGGCCGATGTCGTTCGGCCAAAGTCCGCAGGGCCCCGTCTCCGCCGCCATGCGCGGATAGTTCACGCGGATCGTGCCCAGCCTGACCGGATCCTGCGCCGGATAGGGCCGGATTTCGATCGCGCGCGCCGGTACACCCGAAGCGGCGAGGATCGAGCGGATTTCGCGCGAAGCGCTCGCGGCGGCGCGCTCGTTCGGCGAGCCGGCCGGCATTTCGATCACGATGCCGCCAGTTGCTTCCTGGCGCCAGCTCGAGGCGAGCTCGCCGACCTCGGCGCGCTGCGTCGGTGTGAGCGTCCCGCGCGCGTCGCCGATGAACACGGTCAGCGACTGCACCTTCTCGCGCACCGCGATCGGATGGCGCAGGCGATAGTCGTCCGGAATGCTCTGGACCACGTCGACCCGCGAGGCGGTCTGACAACCCGCCAGCGTGGTGAAGCTGGTGAAAGCAAGCGCGAGGCTGAGTGATTTTTTCATCGTTCTGTTCCTCGTCGCGTCAGTCGAGAATGAAGCCGTATTTGCCCTGGTAGCCGGCGGCAGGCGCGATGTTGCCGGGCGCGCCGTAGATCTTGTTGAGGCGGCCGAGCAGCACGGCGGCGGGATCGGACGGATCCTGGAAGCCGTCATCCGGCCGCGACAGGTCCTTCCGCGCCACCGCCCGCGCGATGTATGGCGTCACGATCACCATCAACTCGGTCTGGCGGTTGACGTAGTCGCGACTCTTGAACAGCGCGCCGAGCACCGGAAGCTGCATCAGGCCGGGGAAGCCGCTGATGGCGTGCTTGGTCTGCTCCTGGATCATGCCGGCCATCGCGAGCGCACCACCGGACGGGATCTCGACCGTGGTCTCGGCGCGGCGCGTCTTGATCGAGGGAATGTTCTGGGTGCTCTGGCCCGACGATATGGTGATCGAGTTCTCGTTCGAGAGCTCGGACACCTCGGTCATCACCTTCAGGCTGATACGCCCCTCGGACAACACGACCGGCGTGAAGTTGAGGCCCACACCGAACTTCTTGAACTGAATCGCGAGCTGGCAGATGCGGGTGGTCGGGTCGCACTGATAACCGGCCGGAATCGGGAATTCGCCGCCGGCGAGGAAGTTTGCGCTTTCACCAGAGATCGCGGTCAGGTTCGGTTCCGCGAGCGTGCGGATCACGCCGGCGCGCTCCATCGCGCGCAGCGTCGCGGAGACGTTCTTGTAGGTGCCCTGGACGCCGTTCCCGTCGACTAGATTTTGTCCCACCGCGGTGAATGGGTTGTTGTTGGCGAAATTGAGCACGGCGCTGCCGAAGCTCAGGCTGCCGTTGAGATCGATGCCGAGCTGCTTGATGACGTCGCGTTGCACTTCGGCAACCGTCACCTTCAGCATCACCTGATCGCGCTCGCGAACAGTGAGGTTGTTCACGACCTTATCGACGCTGCCGACGAGCTTCGCGGCGACATCGGCGGCCCGCTGCGATTCCCCCGCATTCGCGACCGCTCCGGTGAGCACCACGCCCTCGCCCGCACCGTCGACGCGCACGTCGGAACCGGGCAGCATCCTCTGCAGCAAGGCCCGCACGCCGTTGAGATCGCGCGTCACCGCCACGTCGAAGCCGGCGATCTGCCGTCCTTCGGCGTCGAAGAAGAAAATGTTGGTCTGGCCGACTGAGACACCGATGAGATAGGCCCGCCGTGTCGAGCGGATCACCGCGTTGGCATATTTCGGCTCAGCGACCAGCACGTCCTTCACGTCGCGCGGCAAATCGATCACGACCGACTTGCCGATGCCGAGCTGCACGAATCGCGATGTCGTATCCGAGCCGGCAACCTGGATGCTGCCGCCCGGCGGGGGAAGATAACCCGCTGGTTCGCTCGCGCGCGCCGTGAGCGCCGCGCCGAGGCAAGCCGCGAGCACCGCAGCGGAAAGCGCTGCCCGTGTCAGTCTACGCGTCATCTTACTCTTCCCCCACCCAGCTCATTTCGGCGTCGACATGGTGCTGATGCCGAAGCGCACCGTGTTGATTCCCGCGCGCCGGCCCGTCGCGCGATCGTCCTCGTTCGGAAGCGTGGTCTCGCCCGCGTCCGCAAGGCTGCGCAGCGCGAGCGAAAGCGTTCCGAGCTGGCGCGACAGTGCGAGCGTTTCCGCCTGGCGCGGGGTCAATTCGAGCGTCGTGGTCTTGCCGATGACGACTTTCTGGCCATCCTTCTCGCCCAGCGTCTGATCGATTGCGAGGATGCGGATATTGGACAGGATCGTTTCGCTGACCTGCGTATCGGCGGCGCCGGCCTTCTCGGCTTCGCGGTCGCGCCGCGAGAGAATCACGTCGACCCGGTCGTTCGGCAGAATGAACCCGCCCGCGCCGGTCTCGGGTGAAATTTCGGTCGAGACCGCGCGCATGCCCTTGTCGAGCACGGCAGCCATGTAGCCCGAGCCATTCGCCTTGATCAGCTTCGCTTCGCGGATCGGCTCACCGGCGACGAACGGCGAGCGCGCGATCGCGCCCGAGAGCTGCTCGATCGCATCGGGCTTCTCGGTCCGTCGCACGAAAGCCGGACTTGCGGCCTGCGTCGGCCATTGCTGCCACTGCAGCTCCTGCGCAGAGACCGCCTGACCGAGATTGATGTCGCCGCGCGCGACCAGAATGTCGACGGTGTCCATCTTGACGGTCTGGACCGGTGCGGGGGGCGGCGGTTCGTCGCCACCGCGTCCGGCGAGCAAGGCCGCAACGCCGCCGGCAGCAACCGCAACCACGAGAACAACGAGACGCGCGGCTTTCATACGCTTCACTTTCCACAATGACGCTGTGGCCGAACGCGGCCGACACGCTGATTTCACCAGCGAAACGTCAATCCATGGTTAATGTCGCGTATCCAATTTGAGTTAACCGAATATTGCGCGGAGTTTTGCGCACGAATTCATTTCAATGCGGGCAGCAACGTGCGCGCGCGATACAAACGAATTCTTAAGGAGCGTAAAGAAAAGCGCGCGCTACATGCCGAGCGTTTTCATGAAGGGCGTGTCGGCATAGACCCACAGCGCCGCAATCGCCAGTGCGATGCCGTAAGGCACGCCCGCATCCATGCGATGCAGACGCTTCGCCCATTCCTGATTGGCGAGCAGGGCAGGGAGCGGCATCAGGCGGAAGCGCATGATCAACAGCGTCAGAACGCCGCCGAGGATCGACGCGATAGTCAGATAGTTGAGCAGTTGATCGAAGCCGAGCCACAGGGCGGTCGCGGCTGCGAGTTTCGCGTCCCCGCCGCCGATCCATCCAAAGGCGAAGAACGTGAAGGTCACGACGAGCACGGCGAGCGCGGCCAGCACATGCATGCCGATGTCGGCGGCCGGCATGCCTGACCAGACCGCGAGGAAGAAGAAGCTCCCGACCAGGATCAGCGAGATCCGGTTGGAGATCGTCATGGTCAGGAGATCGCTCGATGCCGCGAAAGCCATCAGCGCCGGAAACAGCAAAAGCCTGATTGTGTCGGCGACCATGATCCATCCTGCAAGGCGAGCTGGACCCCAAAGCCAGCGCGCCCGGGCAGCTTAGGCCCAGGCGCGTTGCAGATCGGTTAGCGGCGCGACGCAAACCGCGGGTTTCCCCGCGGAGAGCGCGATCAGTTCAGCTTGGAATCGATGTTGCTGAAGGTGTTGGTGAGCTTGGTACCGAGGCCCTGCACGACCGTGATGATCGCGACAGAGATGCCGGCCGCGATCAGGCCGTATTCGATTGCGGTGGCGCCGGATTCGTCGCGAAGGAAGGACTTGAGGATGGACATTCTTGTCTCCCGAAAAAGGTGGTTCCCGACCCGTCCGGAATGGAACTTACCGCCAAGGCTATAAGATCGCGTGAGTGACCATGCTAAAATTTGCCGGCGCGAATTTCAGAAATTCGTCGGTAAATAATCCGTAAACAAACGAAAAGGCTCCGGCGAGCGCCGGAGCCTTTCTGATTTGCCGACTCGACTGTGTTAGTTCAGCTTGGTCGAGATGTTCGTGAAGGTGTTGGTGAGCTTGGTGCCGAGGCCCTGCACGACCGTGATGATCGCGACAGAAATGCCGGCGGCGATCAGGCCGTATTCGATGGCCGTCGCGCCCGACTCGTCCTTGGCAAAGCGCTTGAGGGTCTTCATCTGGATAGCTCCTTTGTGGATCCACACGTGGCTGTCTGAGCACTGTCCGCCCGGGCTTGTTGTCTGACCCGATGCGATAGTGCGGCAAGTTAACGCCGACCAATTGCAACAAAGTTAATCCGCGGGAGGAAAAACGCAGTCATTCTTGAGGTTAATTACGTGGTTAACAGTCAATTTCTGAGATTACAGAATGTAAATAACCAAATGAATGTTTGAGTTGGCAAGACGAATATTCGTTACAACTAGCGTATAGTCAAGAATTAGCACGACCATTTCCTGGACCCTTGTAAGAAGGCTCGGATCGAATGCGAAAGACCTCGCGAAGACCTCAAGCGGCCGGCGCCGCGAAGACGCTGCATTTGCATTTCATTCACCAATTTGCAGTCAAATCCGCCCCGGCGGTTCGCGCCAATGTGCTGACCCACCCGCAGGCTGGGCCTCGGAGAATGCTCTGATGAAGGCGATCCGCATCCGCAAAACTACTGCTGTCCTGACCCTGGCCCTGTCGCTCTTTCTTTTGCCGCGCATTGGCGGCGCCGCCGAGACTCTCGAGGTCGTGCTCGACCAGGCCGCCTTGATGAAACTGCCCGACAAGGTGTCGACCATCGTGGTCGGCAACCCGATGATCGCGGACATCGCGCTCCAGTCCGGCGGGCTGATGGTGGTGACCGGCAAAGGCTTCGGAGCCACCAATCTTATCGCGCTCGACCGCTCCGGCGCCGTCCTGATGGAGCGCTCGATCGTCGTAAGCGGACCGCGTGGCAAGGATACCGTGCAGGTTTATCGCGGCGTGCAGCGCGAGACCTATAGCTGCACGCCGAGCTGCGAGCGCCGCATCACGCTCGGCGATTCCGCCGACTACTTCTCTGCGATCGCCGGACAGGCCGAAGCGCGCAACGGCGCGGCCACGAGCGGCGGTGCGGCTGCCACCAAGGGGGCAGCGCGGTAGCGTTTTCTTCCGCCTTTGGCTGTGCGTGGTTAGCAAGGCGTGAATCGCGCGCCCAAGTGTCTCGTTAATCCGCGCAACAATTCGACAACGCGCTTTTGCTAATGCTCAACCGGATCACGTGTATCGCGTGAATGCGGTGCCGCCGGCACCGGGAGCGATCCGGAGCTATCGCGTCATGTTGCAGGCAATCCGTACTGCATTTGCCGTAAAGACCGCGCGGCTCTCGCGTGCAAGCTTCTTCCGCTTTGACACGGCGCACCGCTTTGCGCGCGGCGACGATGGCGTCGCCGCCGTCGAGTTCGGAATTGTTGCGGCGCCGTTTCTGGCGCTCATGTTCGCCATCATGGAGACGGCGCTCGTTTTCTTCGCGGGTCAGACGCTGGAGACCGCGGTTGCCGACTCGGCGCGGCTGATCATGACCGGGCAGGCGCAATCGCAGAGCTTCAATGCGGCGCAGTTCAAGACGCAAGTGTGTTCGAAGATCGGTGGCTTGTTCGACTGCGCGGCCGGCCTCTACGTGGACGTAAAAACGTATTCGTCGTTCGGCTCGATCGACAACTCTTCTCCGGTCGATGCCAATGGCAATCTCACCACCGGCAACTTCGGCTACACGCCTGGCGGGCCGGGTGACATCGTCGTGGTCCGGCTGATGTATCAATGGCCCGTCTACGCCTCGATGTTTGGGCTCAACCTCGGCAACATGGCGGGCAACAAGCGCCTTCTGATGGCGACCGCCGCGTTCCGCAACGAACCGTATCAATGAGAGTGCGTGCCATGCGTCCAGCCCGTCTCATCATGCGTGCGCGCCGCCTGCTGCGCCGCTTCCAGGAGGACAAGCGCGGCGTCTCGGCGGTGGAGTTCGCCATGCTGCTGCCGCTCATGGTGACACTTTACATCGGCGGTGTCGAAGTCTCCTCTGCGATCGCGGTCGATCGCAAGGTGACGCTTGTGGCGCGCACCGTCGGCGACCTTGTGGCGCAGTCGACCAGCGTGAACGCGACGGATATGACCAACATCCTCAATGCGGCGAGCTCGGTCGTACAGCCTTATCAGCCCTCGCTGATCAAGGTGACGGTCTCGCGGGTCGATGTCGATGCGAACGGCGTCGCGAAAGTCATCTGGAGCAAGACCAAGAACGGGACCGTGCAGAGCGGCACCGTCACTTTGCCGGCCGCGCTGAACACGGCGAACACATCGGTGATCTGGGAGCAGTCCCAGTACACCTATACGCCGACCATCGGCTACGTGATCACCGGCCCCCTCACGCTGCATGATCAGATCTACATGCGGCCGCGGCTCTCCGACACGGTCGCTTGCAACGCGTGCTGATCCGCGATCGCTTCACGCGATCGGCAACGCGGTCGTCTGCTTGATGCGCTCCATCGCGAAGCGCGACGTGACGTTCTTCAGCGGAATCGCGGCGATCAGCTTCTTGTAGAACGCGTCGTAGTCCTGAATGCTCGCGACTGCGACGCGCAGCATGTAGTCCACATCGCCGGCCATCCGGTAGAACTCCAGCACCTCCGGCATCGCACGAACCGCTTCGGCGAATTTGCCGAGCCATTCCTCCGAATGGTCGCCGGTCTCGATCGCGACAAACACGGACACGCCGAGGCCGATTTTGTCCGGGTCGACCACCGCGACGCGCTTCTGGATCACGCCTTCGGCTTCCAGTTTCTGGATTCGCTTCCAGCAGGGAGTTGATGACAGCCCGACGCGATTGCCGACTTCGGCGACCGAGAGCGAGGCATCCTGCTGCAGCACGCCGAGAATTTTACGGTCGATAGCGTCCATGCCATGAGGCTCCTACGAAACAGGAGAAGATCGTCCGAATGGGCGGTCAGTTGGAAAGATTTTCTTATTTAGGAACGCCATCTGTTATTATAGAGAAGAATATTCTATTTCAAGGGCCAATTCGATTGGGGCCCCTCCGATGCTCATTGTTGCCCGAACATTTCGTCTTTTCAGTCTGATGGCCGCCCTCGCCCTCGCGCTTGCGCTGCCCGCATCCGCCGAAAACGCAGCGCCGCTGGTCTCGACGGGTTGGCTCAAGCAGCACCTGAAGGACCCCGACGTGTTGGTGCTCGACATCCGGTCTGCGATCGATAGCGGCGGCGTTGAGGCCTATCAGCAGGCACACATTCCGGGGGCCATTCACAGCGACTACGACAAGGCGGGATGGCGCGTGACTCGCGGCGGCGTGCCATTCATGCTGCCGACCTTGCCCGAACTCGAAAAGCTGATCGGCGAGCTTGGTATCGACGAAGATACCCACGTGGTCGTGGTGCCGGCGGGCGTTCACTACACGGATTTCGGCGCGGCGGCGCGCACCTACTGGACGCTCAAAGTGACTGGCGTCGCTAAGGTTTCCATCCTCGACGGCGGCGTTGCGGCTTGGAGCCGCGACGCCAACGCGACGGAGTCCGGTCCGAGCAAACCGTCACCGAAGATCTTCACGGCCTCGCTGAACAAGGCGCTGCTTACCGAAGCGAATGAGGTGCAGAAGATCGAGCAGACCGGTGGCGCGACGCTGATCGATGCGCGGCCCGCGTCATTCTTCGCCGGCAAGGAGCGTGCGCCGGCCGCCAAGGCATACGGTCATATCCCCGGCGCCGTGAATGTCGACAGCGCGACGTTCTACGACGCGCAAACGAACCGGCTGAGGCCTCAAGATCAACTTGCCGCAATCGCGGCGGCGCTGCCGAGCGGCCCGGTGGTGACCTACTGCAACACCGGGCATTGGGCCGCAACCGACTGGTTCGTGCTCTCCGAACTGCTCGGCCGCAAGGATGTGCGCCTCTACTATGGCTCGATGGTGGACTGGACCTCGGATGCGAGCCGTCCGCTTGTCTCAGCGCGCACCAAGTGGGATGACCTGAAGAAGACGCTCGGCCTCGGGTCGTAATCATATTTTTTCCGCTCGTCCCCGCGAAAGCGGGGACCCAGTTCTTGGCCCTGGATTCCCGTTTGCGCGGGAATGAGCGGAGCGAGAGGCACGAAACACCCATGACAACCGCTGCTTTGGATAGGTCGGCCAATGCGGTCGTGCCGCAACTCGACTGGCCATTCCTCATTGCGGCGCTGCTCGGCACCGCCGTGCTCCTGGCGCTGGTTGGACTGGACGGACAGCCGGCGTCGGCGGCGCTGATCGTCGGCGGCTTTGCGCTGGGCGTCGCGTTTCTGAAAGCGGAGTTCTCGTTCACAGCGGCGTGGCGGCGCTTCCTGGTCAGCGGCGAGGCCGGCGGCCTGATCGGCGCACTCATCCTGATTGCGGTCGCCGCGATCGTGATCGTGCCGGTCGCCGCGCTCGTGCCGGGATTCGGCGGCGCAATTGCACCGATAGGACCTTCGCTCATCGTCGGCGCTTTCGTGTTCGGCATCGGCATGCAGCTCGCGAACGGTTGCGGTTCCGGCACGCTCTACACGGCCGGCGGAGGCTCCGGCCGAATGCTCGTCACGCTCGCGCTGTTCATCGCCGGCAGCGTGATCGGAAGCCTGCACCTCTCGGCGTTTCTCGCGCTCGGCGGCATCGATCCGGTCCTGGCATCGAACTACTTCGGCGCATGGGGCGGGCTCGTGGTGACGCTTGCAAGCATCGCCATCGCGGCATTCGTCATCGCGGCGATCGCACGCGCGCGCGGCGCGAACTACAAGCCGCGGCCGTTGATCGTGATCGGCGGCATTGTGATCGGCCTTTTGTCGATAGGTGTGTTTCTCGCGGGCCATCATCCCTGGAGCGTCACCTTCGGCTTTACCGTGTGGGGCGCAAAGCTTGCCGCACTCGCGGGCTTCGATTTCTCCAGCGCCGAATTCTGGCAATGGCCCGGTCCGAAGCGCGCACTCGCCGAGTCGATCCTCTCCGACACATCGAGTCTGACAAACCTGGGCATGATTCTCGGCGCGATGGCGGCAGCCGCTGCCACCAGGCCGTTCGCGCGGACTAAATGGCCGCCGGCCCGCTCGCTCGTTGCAGCGGCGATCGGCGGGTTGCTGATGGGGTGGGGCGCCCGCATCGG
>Ga0173480_10000866_pt1 | contig 10749 bp, 7 predicted proteins | sample NitcycUS209509C1_FD_122622 | JGI IMG/M metagenome (GOLD analysis project Ga0173480, IMG submission 122622) | Soil microbial communities from Arlington Agricultural Research Station in Wisconsin, USA - Nitrogen cycling UWRJ-S209-509C-1 (version... | ecosystem: Environmental > Terrestrial > Soil >... | reverse complement strand
GCGCGACATCGGATCCGGGCGCCTCGAGGTGGTGGCGCTTGAGGCGTGGATTGAGCGCATCCTCGAGCGCTGTCCCGAGCAGCGTCGTCGCCAGCACGACCCACACGATCGCGAAGCCGGGCGGCAGGAGCGCCCACCAGGCACCGGCCGACACGGCGCCGCGGTCGAAGGCGAAGTTCAACATCTTCCCCCAGCTGATGACGGTCGGGTCGCCGAGGCCGAGGAACGCGAGGGTCGACTCCGAGAGGATCGCCAGGCTCACCACGAGCACCATGTTCGCGAGCATGAGCGGCAGCACGGCCGGCATGATGTGGCGCCGCAGGATGTGGCCGTCCCCGGCGCCGATCGCGCGGGCACGCATCACGTACTTGCGCTCACGAACGCTGAGCGTCTGCGACCGGACGAGGCGCGCGGTCGTCGTCCACCCCAGAACCCCGATGACCAGGATGATCGTGAAGATCGACGGGCCGATGATGGCGACGAGCACGATCTGCAGTGCCAGGTCGGGAATGACGAGGAAGAAGTCGGTGATGCGCATGAGCAGCGAGCCGAGCCAGCCCGACCGGTAGCCGGCCACCACCCCGACAAGGCCGCCGATGCCCAGCGCGATGGCCGCCGCAGCGAAGCCGACGATCAGCGAGACTCGCGCGCCGTACAGGAGCGATGACCAGACATCCTTGCCCCCGTCATCGGTCCCGAGTGGGTGCGCCGGAGACGGCGGCTGGTAGACGTCGAGGAGGGTGACGTGGCCGACCTCGTACGGGTCGTACGGAGCGATCACCGGGGCGAAGATCGCGACGAGGATCGTCACGCCCAGCATGGCCGCACCGATCATCCCCATCCGATGACGGAGGAAGTTCCGCCATGCGCGTCGCGGCGTCACGGTGACGGTGGTGGGAGCGGTCGCCTCGATGACGGCGGTCATGCGCCTATTCCTCGCTCACGCGCGGGTCGAGCCAGCCATAGACCAGCTCGGCGATGAGATTCGCGACCACCACGGCGAGGGCGATGATGAGAAAGGCTCCCTGCAATACCGGGTAGTCGCGGTCGGCGACCGCATTGACAGTCAGCGCACCGATGCCCGGGAACGAGTAGACGGTCTCGACCTGGATGGCGCCGGCCACGGTGAAGCCAAGGTTCAGCGCGATCAGCGTGACCATGGGAAGCATCGCGTTGCGCAGCGCGTGGTGGCGGATGATCCGGTAGTTCGAGAGGCCCTTCGCCCGCGCGGTAAGGATGTAGTCCTCGCCGAAGACCTCGAGGACACTGCTGCGCATGATGAGCATGTATTCGCCGAGCAGGACGAGCGTCAGCGTCAAGGTCGGCATGATGAGATGGCGGCCGACATCGATCGCCTCCTCCCACAAGCTCCCGAACTCGACGCCGATTGTTTCGCGTCCGGCCACCGGGAGCCCGAGCCAGTGCGCCCCGACGACGAGGAGGATGATCGCCAGGAAGAACGTCGGCAGCGACCACATGAAGAGGCTGAAGGTCAGCGCGCCGACATCGGCCGGCCGACCGCGCTTCCATGCGGCATAGAGGCCGAGGATCGTGCCGATCGCGATCGAGAAGAACTGCGCCGGAAGGACCAGCCAGAGGGTGTTGACGAGCGCCTTCCCGAGCAGGTCGCTGACCGACTGGTCACGGAACGCGTAGCTCATCCCGAGGTCGCCGCGCGCCAGAGCCGCAACGTAGGCCGTGAACTGGGTGTCGAGCGGGTTGCCCTCCTCAAGGTTCAGGAAGACCGGCTTGTCCAGGCCGAACCGGACCCGGAGCGCCTCGACCGCCGCGGGATTGAGCCGCGGGTCGTGCCCGCCCGCCTTGGCAGGATCGCCGGGAAGCACCCGGAAGAGGAAGAAGTTGAAGACGATGACGACGAAGACGGTGACGGCGGCCCAGGCGACCTTGCGGAGCAGATAGCCGCCCCGGCCGCTCATGCGATCCTCACGCGGGCACCGCCGACCGAGCGTCGGGTGAGTGCTCGGCCGGCACGAACCCTACTCGGCGGGCCGGATGGCGCTCAGGTTGGAGGGGTCCTCGAGCCCGAGCGTCGGATTCGTCTGCAGCCAGCCGGTGAACGTGTCGGTCCGCCACGCGGAGAGCGATTGCGCGTAGTACGGAATGATGTACGGGACGTCGTCCACCAGGATCTGCTGCATCTCGTGGATCATCTCGACGCGCGCCTCGTGATCGGTCTCGACCGCCTGGGCGTCGTAGAGCGCGTCGTAGTCCGGGTTGCAGTACCCGGTCTCGCTGAAGCCCGTGTCGATCTCGGTGCACACCGCCACACCCAGGAGGAAGGCAGGATCAGGGTCGCTGCCCCAGCCCCAGAGGATGACGTCGTAGTCGAAGATCGGACAACAGAAGTTCTCGGTCAGGGTGTCGGGGTCGATCCCCTGGATCTCGGTCGCCACGCCGATCTGCTCCCAGTTCGCGGCGATGAGCTCTGCCTCGCGCGGGGCGGTGTCGATGTCATCGGCGTAGTTGAATCGGAACGTCAGGTTGTCGCAGTCCTGCGACGGGAGGCACTCGCGAATCCCGTCGCCATCGGTGTCCTCGTATCCCGCGTCGTCGAGCATCGCATTCGCCGCGTCGACGTCGAACGGATAGTCGGCGACCTCGTTGGCGTAGAAGTCGCCGAGGCCGGGCGGGACGAGCGAGAGCCCCAGCGAGGCGGTGCCCAGCGTCGCGACGTCGACGATCTGCTGCTTGTCGAAGGCCGTCGCCAGCGCCTGGCGCACCGCCACGTCCTTCAGGGCCGGGTGGCCGGAGCAGACGCCACCATCCGGGCAGTCCTCGTCGGCCACCATGTTGAAGAACACATCACGCAGCGAGCCGCCCGCCGCGATGTCGGCCAGGTTCACGGTGATGTTCGGCTCGTTTCGCAGGGCGCTCACCGCCGTCGCTGGGAACTCGCTGATGGCGTCGACGTTGTTCGTCGTCAGCGCCGTCACGCGCGCGTCCGGGTTCGTGATCGTCTGGAAGACGACGCCGTCGATGGCCGGCACTGTGCCCCAGTAGTCCTTGTTGGCGTCGAGGATGACGTACTCGCCTTGGCTTGCCTCGTGCAGCTTGAACGGGCCGGATCCGATCATCTCCTCGTTCTCGAAGGCCAGCGCGCCGCACGGCGGCGGAGCCGACTCCTCAGGCGGCGGCGACGCCGTCCCCTCACAGGGGACGGCGGCGACGGCCGGCTCCCAGATGTGCTTCGGGACGACGTACATGAAGACCATGTTCGCCTCGAAGTTGCCGAGCGGCTCGGCCGTGGTGAGGGTCACGGTCGTCTCGTCTGGCGCCTGGATGTCCTCGAAGTAGGTCGCGTAGGACGGCAGGTACGGGAAGTCCGGCGTGTCACGGTAGAGCTGAATGCTGTACGCGACGTCCTCGGCCGTCACCGGCGTACCGTCGTGGAAGGTGGCGTCGTCGCGGATCGTGAGCGTCCAGGTCAGGCCGTCCTCGGAGACCGTCCAGTCGGTGGCGAGCTCCGGGACGTAGGCGCCCGTTGCATCGACCGCGATCGGCGTGTCGAAGACGAGCTCGTACATGGTGTAGGACTCGGCCAGCAGCCCGTTGCCTGGGTTCAGGCTGTCCGGGTAGCCGCCCATGCCGATCCGGACCTGCCCGCCGGTTGCCGTTCCGCCCCCTGAGCCACCGGGCGATGCTCCCGCTGACGACTGCGTCGTCCCACATGCAGCGAGCAAAAGGCCGAGCGTGGCAAGAGTGGAGAAAGAGCGGCGGCGTCGCATCGTCTCGTGTGCCTCCAAGCAGACCCGCGATCGCGGCGATGCCCGGGGCGGGACGGCCGCATCAGTCGCGCGAGAATGGCACACGCTGCGGAATCGGGTCAATGATTCCCGCGCGGCAACCGAATCCGTGCATACTCGGCCGACATGACCGATGCTTCACCCCGCGCGCTCGTGCGCGCCCAGGTTGCACTCGAGTCGTTCGCCCTCCACCCCGACGGATCGTCCATCGTCTACGTCCTGCGCCGCGTGCGCGGCGACGACTACGTCTCACACCTGTGGACACGTCCTTGGCGCGGCGGGCGCGCACGTCAGCTGACCCGAGGCCGCGTCCGTGACGGCTCGGCCGCGATCGCACCGGACGGCGAGCGCGTCGCCTTCATTCGCACGCCCGTGGGGCCGGACGACGCCGTCGCCCAGGTCTGGCTCCTCCCGCTGGACGGCGGCGAGCCGTACCAGGTCACGTCGCTCGAGCATGGCGTCGGGTCGGTGCACTGGAGCCCCAACGGCGATCGGCTGCTCCTCGTCGCGCAGGCAGGCGACCATCGGTTCATCGTCGGCGAGGAGCGGAAGGGCCGCGCGCCGCTCGCGCGCCGCATCACGCGCCTCGACTTCCGCGACGACGACTCCGGCCACGTCGTCCGCCGATCCCACCTCTGGGTCGTTGCTCCTCGTGCCGGCGCGGCGCCGCGACAGCTGACGAGCGGCGACTTCGACGTCCTCACCCCGACGTGGCTCCCCGACGGGCGACGGATCGCCTTCGCGGCCGACCGCGGTCCGGACGCGAACGTGCATCCGCGAACCCAGATCTGGTGGGTTGACGCCGATGCTGGCCGCCAACGAATCCGCGAGCTCGTGAGCCTCGCCGGCGACGCCGATGAACCGTCGGTCTCCCCGGACGGGAAGCGGCTGGCCTTCATCGGCACCGACGTCGATGACCCCGCGGACCATGTGCCCCCTTCGGTGTGGGTCATGGACCTGCCGAACGGCACACCACGCAATCTGACAGCCGCCCTCGATCGGCCGGTCGGCGACTGGGCCTGGTCCGACCTCCTGATGTGCGACGAGATGCCGGGACCGGTATGGCTCGACGACGGCTCGCTCGCCACGGTCATCGGCACCGAGGGCCGCAATCTTCCCTACCAAGTCGATCTCGACGGCACGGCCACGCCGCTCCTCGACCCCACCCTCCCGGTTGCCGTCTGTGCGATCCAGGTCGCGGCTGGTCGGATCGCTGTTGGGGCGGCGGAGGCGGGTCGCGCCGGCGAGGTCTGGGCACTGGAGGCAGGGCGGATGCGCCAGGTGACCCGCGAGGGCTCTGCCTGGCAGCGGCGGTTCCCCGCCGTGGAGACCCGCGAGCTGACGATCCCGGGTCCCGCCGGTGCGATCCACGCCTGGCTCGTCTCTCCGGCGGGCGCAGGGCGGCGACGCCTGCCGACCGTCCTGCACATTCACGGCGGGCCGACGGGCTCCTGGGGACCCGGTGGAACGCTCGACCAGATGTCGCTGTGCGCCGCCGGCTTCCGGGTGCTGCGACCGAACACTCGCGGGTCGACGACGTTTGGCGCCGCATGGGTGAAGGAACTCTCCGGACGGTGGGGCGAGGTTGACGCCGCGGATGCCCTCGCGGCGGTCGACGCTGTCGTTGCCGAGGGTCTCGCCGATCCTGAGCGCCTCGGCGTCATGGGCCTCTCGTACGGCGGCTTCCTCACAAACTGGCTCGTCGGCGTTACGGATCGATTCGCCGCCGCGATCTCGGAGAACGGCGTCGCGAACCAGGTCTCGGCGTGGGCGAACTCGTACTTCGGCGTCCATTACAACCGGCATGCCGGGCTCGCGACCCCGCTGACCGAACGCGGGATGCGGAAGCTGTGGAGCTCGTCCCCGCTGAGCAACGCGGAGCGGATCACGACTCCTCTCCTCATCCTGCAGGCCGAGGAGGATCGGATCTGCCCGCCCGGCGACAACGAGCAGCTCTTCACCGCGCTCAAGGTGCTCGATCGCGAGGTCGAGTACGTGCTCTATCCCGAAGAGCATCACGAGATGAAGAACTACGGCCGGCCCGACCGGCGAATCGACCGCATGGAACGCATCCGCGACTGGCTGGGTCACCACGCGCGGCGCCCAACGAGGGTCAGGCGGCGGGCGACTTCCGGCTGAGGCGCTCGCCGAGCCCACCGATCGTCAGAGCCAGCCCGAGCGCCAGGATCCCGATCGCCGCGATGAGCCGGAACGCCTCGCCACCGAACGTCGTCGCGAAGACGAGGTAGGCGACGACGCTGCCGACCGCGATCGCGAACCCGATCCACTTGAACGCGGGCGCATCGGCGATCCAGCCGGCGGCATACATCCCGAGGCCGAAGCTGAAGGGGAGGACCGTCCACAGCGAGGCCCACGCCTCCCATCGGTCCGTGAGGCTGGTGTAGAGGAGGGCGCCGCCGGCGCCGGCGAGGATCGCGCCGGGAATCACCATGCCGGCGCGCAGCCGGCGGTTCGGCCCGCCAAGGAGCGCGGGCACGAGGAAAAAGAGCGAGAGGCCGATGATAAGAAGCGGCCACCAGGCGAGGACGGCCTCGTCGATCCCCACGCCGCCGACCAGGTTGATCAACGGCTCGCTGGCGAGCACCGCGATCCCAACGACGAGGAGCACGACGCCGGCGATGAGCTCGATCGTCCGACTCACGCGCCGAGTATACGGTGGCATCATGCCGCGGATGCCCGCCTCCATTGGCCTTCGAGCGCTGTTGCGGACGCTCGGCCGGCGTCGGCCGCGGACGCGCGGGACGCTGCGGGTCACCGGGCTGCACGCGCCGGTCACGGTGAACCGCGACCGATGGGGGGTCCCCCACATCGAAGCGCAGACCGATGTCGACGCCTGGTTCGGGCTCGGGTTCTGCCACGGACAGGACCGCGCCTTCCAGCTCGAGCTCCTTGCGCGGGCTGGGCGCGGGACCATCTCGGAGCTCGTCGGCGTGGCCGGGCTGCCGATCGATCGCCTCACGCGGACCCTCGGGTTCGGCCGCTTGGCGACGGCCCAGCGTCCGCTCCTCGCCGCGGACGTCGACGCCACCCTCGCCGCGTACGTCGCCGGCATCAATGCCGCGGCCGTCGTGACGCCGCGGCCACATGAGCTCGTTGCGCTTCGCGCCCAGCGATCGGCATGGGACGTGGGCGACGTCCTTGCCTTCCTCGGCCTCCAGTCGCTGGCACTGGGTGGGAACTGGGACACGGAGCTCGCGCGGCTCAGGATCCTGATGGCCGACGGTCCCGACGCCCTGCGCGCCGTCGAGCCGCAGTACGGCGAGTGGCTGCCGGTCGTGATCCCCTCGGGCGCGGCCATCGGCGCGTCACCAGATCGCATGACCGCCGATCTGGTGCTGCTTGCGGACATCGTCGGCGGCACGGGCGGCTCGAACGCCTGGGCCGTGGCGGGCATACGAACCGCGTCCGGGACGCCAATCCTGGCCAATGACCCGCACCTCGCCCCGGCCATCCCGGCACCGTGGTACCTCGCCCACCTGCGGACGCCGGACTGGGAGGTGGCCGGCGCGTCATTCGTCGGCGGTCCGGCATTCCCGAGCGGTCACAACGGCCACGCGGCATGGGGCGTGACCGCCGGGTGCACCGACGGCGCCGACCTCTTCTGGGAGGAGCTCGACCACAGCGCATCGACCGCTCGCGGCCCGGCGGGCGACGAGCCGGTGGAGCGGATCCGAGAGGAGATCGCCGTGCGGGGCGCTGCGTCGATGGCACACGAGGTCCTCGTGACCGAGCGCGGACCGATCCTCAGTCCGATCCTCGAGGGGGTCACCGCCGCTCTCTCCCTCAGCGCGGTCTGGCTGAAGCCGGCACCGGTCCGCGGCCTCCTCGACGTCGTCCGCGCCCGCGACTTCGAGACGTTCCGCCGCGGCTTCGCCGACTGGGCCGGCCCCGCCCTCAACGTCGTCTACGCCGACGCCGACGGGCATATCGGCTGGCAGCTGGTCGGTACCGTGCCACGCCGCCGGACTGGGAACGGCATGCTCCCGCGGCCGGCGTGGGAGCCCGGTTGGGAAGCCGACCCGGTCCCGTTCGAGCAGATGCCGCGTGCCTTCGATCCGCCGGAAGGTTTCATCGCGTCGGCGAACAACGCCGCCCGAGCTGACGGGCCCGACGCGCCGTTCCTCGGCGTCGACTGGCTCGACGGGTATCGCGCCGCACGGATCGTCGAGGTCCTCCGGTCGCGCCGCGACTGGGACGTCGCGGCAACCGCTGCCCTCCAGGTCGACAGGGTGAGCGGCGCCTGGATCGAGATCCGCGAGCTCGTTCTCGCGGTGGAGCCACCCGACGACGACGGCCGCATCGCACACTCGATCCTTGCCGACTGGGACGGCGTCGTCGACGCCGGCTCGGCCGGGGCATCGGTCTTCGAGCTCTTCGTCGCCGAGCTGGCGGCGAGCCTGGCGAAGGCGGCGGCCCCGACGAGCTGGGAGTCGGCGATCGGCGCGGGCTTCGGCGAGTCGCTGCCGCGCACCTCGTTCGGCGCACGAACGATGAGCCATATCGTCGGCAAACTCCGCAGCGGGCGCCACGAACCGGACATCGGCGTCGCGCTGTCAACGACGGTCGATGGCCTCCGCCGTCGATTCGGGTCCGATCCCGCCGGATGGGCATGGGGCCGCATCCGCCCGCTGCGCCTGCTCCACCCGCTCGGGGCGCGGCCGCCGCTCAGCGGCCTTGGGGTCGGACCCGTCGACTGGGGCGGCGACGCGAACACCGTCGCGCAGGCCGGCGTCCAGCCGCTCGACCCGCTCGCCAACCCGGCCGCGATCGCGAACCACCGCATGGTCGTCGACCTGGGCGATCCCGACGCGAGCCGCTACGCCCTCGCCGGCGGCCAGTCCGGCAACCCGCTGTCGCCGCACTATGCCGATCTCTTCGAGCTCTGGCGCCGCGGGGAGGGCATCCCGATCGCCTGGTCCCCCGCTGCAGTCCAGGCGGCGACCCGCCACGTGCTCGTGCTTCGGCCCTCGCCGGCGCTTGCGCCTACTGCACCGGGACCGGCGAGCTCTGGATGACGCCACCCGCCCCACCCGCGCTCATGAGCCCAACGATGGGGAGCAGGACAACGACGAGGACGACCAGCGTGATCACGAGCTTCCATTGCGTCGACCATGCGCGCGACATCCAGACGAGGACGATCCCGATGGCCGGGCCAATGATGGGCACGAAGAAGGCCCCGACGGTGACGAGCAGGACGGCGACGACCTCCAGGGGCCCGATCCCCGGACGCTCGGCTGTCACGGTCGGGCTCATGTCCGTCGTGGCCGCCGCGAACGACGCATCGCCTGGAGGGATCTCGGCGCCGACGATCACCTCCGGCTTACCGAGACGGTCGAGCACGTTCCGAACTGCGGCCTCGCCGGAGGTCGGCTCGGCCGCGATGGCAGCCTCGATGTGGCCGCGCACCTCATCGACGAGCTCCGCTCGCCGTCCGGCCGGCAACCGCACGGCGGCCGCCTCGAGCCGTGCGATGTAATCACGAACCAGCGCGTCAGTCTCCACGCCTCACCTCCCCGCCGCTCGCCAGCAGCGCATCGACTCCGTCCCGGAATCGCGCCCAATCGCCCACCATCCCGACAAGGGCGCGGCGGCCGCCATCAGTCAACCGGTAGTAGCGCCGCGGTGGACCGGAGGCGGACTCGCGCCATGTCGTCGTGACCACCCCCTGCTCGCGCATCCTGGCCAGCAGGGGGTAGATGGTGCCCTCGCTCGTCAGCAGCTCGCCGGCATCGGACAGGTCGCGGACGATGTCGAACGCGTAGGACTCGCCCCGCTGCAGGACCGCCAGGACGCAGAGCTCGAGGACACCCCGCCGGAGTTCGGTCGCCTGGTTCCGTGTCTCACCACGTACCATGCGTCACATGATACCGATGAGCCGCCGGCCGTCAAGGGGCTGGTGGGCAGCCCGCCGTGGGACGAACTACATCTCGCCTTCGAACGGTAGCTGCGGCATGCGCAGCGGCTTGTCGGCTCGGTAGCCGAGCAGGTAGTCCGCCTGCATGAGCGTGTGGATCTGCGAGGTCCCCTCGTAGATGACCGAGCCCTTCGAGTTCCGCAGGTACCGCTCAACCGGGTACTCATTCGAGTATCCGTAGGCCCCGTGGATCTGGATGGCGTCCATCGCGGAGGCGACGGCGTGGTCGGTGGCGAACCACTTCGCCATCGAGGTCTCGCGCGTGTTGCGCTCGCCGCGGTTCTTCTTCCAGCCCGCCTTCCACACGAGCAGCCGACCAGCCTGGATTCCCTGCTCCATCTTGGCGAGCATCTGCTTCACGAGCTGGTGCTGCCCGATCTCCGAGCCGAACGTCTTCCGTTCGTGCGCGTACTTCACCGAGGCGTCGAGGCACGCCTGCGCCAGTCCGACCGACCCCGCGGCAACGGTGTAGCGGCCCTGGTCGATGGCGCTCATCGCGATCGTGAAGCCCTCGCCCTCCTCGCCGACGCGGTTCGAGGCCGGGACCTCGCAGTCGTCGAACGTCAGGATGCCGGTGTTGCCTGCCCGGACGCCGAGCTTGCCATGCAGCGATTCGGAGCTGAACCCTGGGAACGCCCGCTCGACGATGAACGCCGTGATGCCCTTGTGCCCCTGGGCCCGGTCGACGTTGGCGAAGACGAGGAAGTGGTCGGCGGTGTCGGCCAGGCTGATCCAGATCTTGCTGCCGTTGAGGATGTAGCGGTCGCCATCGCGTCGCGCGGTGCTCGCGAGGTTGGCGGCGTCCGAGCCGACACCTGGCTCCGTCAGGCCGAAGGTCGCCAGCTTCTCGCCGCGCGCCTGCGGGGCGAGATACCGCTCCTTCTGCTCCTCGCTCCCCCACTGGAGCAGCGTCAGCGAGTTGAGCCCGGTATGCACGCTGAGGATGACGCGGAACGCCGTGTCGGCCCGCTCCATCTCCTCACACAGCAGGGCGAAGGCGATGTAGTCCATTCCGGCGCCGCCGTAGCGTTCCGGAATCGGCAGGCCCAG
>Ga0173480_10000863_pt1 | contig 10758 bp, 10 predicted proteins | sample NitcycUS209509C1_FD_122622 | JGI IMG/M metagenome (GOLD analysis project Ga0173480, IMG submission 122622) | Soil microbial communities from Arlington Agricultural Research Station in Wisconsin, USA - Nitrogen cycling UWRJ-S209-509C-1 (version... | ecosystem: Environmental > Terrestrial > Soil... | reverse complement strand
CGATGTAGTCGAGCAGCGACTCCTTCGAGCGATCGGAGATGTTCACACGTCGCACAGCAACAGTCACCATCTCCGCACCGGATGCCGCGTGCGCCTGCGCCATCACCGCATGCGACGGATACTTGCCGGTGCCGACGATGAGGCGGGACTTGAATGTGCGACCGGCGATGACGAAGGGTGAATCAGCCACGACTCCCAATCTCCAACTCCCAACTGCCAACTTCCAATTCCCAACTGTGAACTGTGAACCGCCTACCGCGATCTACCCACCCCCAACGAAGTTCACGATCTCCACCGTGTCGCCTTCGCCGATGAGGACGTCCGGATAGGTCTGGCGCTTGATGATGTTCAGGTTGTGTTCAATCGCCACTCGGCGCGGATCGATGTCGAGCTTCGCGAGGAGCGCGGTCACCGACAGCGGGCTGTCGAGCTCGAAGCGTTCGCCGTTGAGGATGATGGTCACTGTAACCAGACTCGACCGCAGAGCGTCGAATAGTGGAAGCCCTTGCGTATTGAGCGTACTGCCCGCTATTCCGGCAAGTCAAGGTAAGCTCGAATGGATCGGGGTGAATCGCGATGCCTCAGCTTGGACCATCCACCGTTCTCGATCGCGCCGCCGTCCTGGCCCGCTATGCCATCAACCGGCGCCGGACGCGCGAGTTGTTCGATCTGCTCGACGAATCGATTTATTACACGCGTCCGATCTCGCTGCGCAACCCGGTCGTGTTCTACGAAGGACACATCCCGGCGTTCTCAGTGAACACGTTGATCAAGAAAGCACTCGGGTGGAAGGGCGTCGACGAGCACCTCGAGACGATCTTCGCGCGCGGCATCGATCCTGAGAGCGAAGCGACGTCGGTGGCCCGTGGAAATCCGGCCTGGCCATCGCGCACCGAGGTACATCAGTACGTCGACGCGGCGGATCGCCTGATTGAGAAGGCGATTGCGTCAGCCGATCTCGAGCGGCCCGGTCAGCGCATGCTCGACCAGGCGCGCGCGCTCTGGACGATCCTCGAGCACGAGGAGATGCATCAGGAGACGCTCGGCTACATCTGGCATCAGGTGCCGTACTCGTGCAAGCGTAAGCCGGTTGGCTATCGCACCGAGACGCCATCCGCGACCGAAGCGGACGAGCCGTCTCACGCGCGCATTCCTGCCGGCAGTGCCACGCTCGGCACGGACCTTCACGAGAGCGCATTTGCGTGGGATAACGAGTGTCCCGTGCACCACGTTCACGTGAACAGCTTCGCCATCGACAGGTTCAAGGTCACCAACGGACAGTTCATGGAGTTTGTCCGGGCCGGCGGCTATCACGCCCCGCAGTGGTGGCGGCCCGAGGACTGGGCGTGGATCGAATCGGCCGGCGTCGTGCATCCAGCCTTCTGGGAGCGTGATGGCGATACCTGGTTCTGCCGCGGCATGTTCGAACGCGTGGCGCTGCCCGTGGACTGGCCCGTCTACGTGACATGGGCCGAAGCTCATGCCTTCGCGCGATGGCGGAGACTGCGACTGCCCACGGAAGCTGAATACCATCGCGCCACGTTTGGAACGCCCGAGGGTCGCGAGCGCAGGTATCCGTGGGGAGAGACCATCGGCACGCAGGTGCCGGGCAACTTCGACTTCGTGCGATGGGATCCGGAACCAGCGAGCGCGCACCCGGAAGGCGCGAGCGCGTTCGGCGTACACGATCTGATTGGCAACGGGTGGGAATGGACGTCAACCGTCTTCGGGCCATTCGATGGCTTCGAGCCGCTACCAACCTACCCGGAGTACTCAGCTGAATTCTTCGACGGTGACCATTTCGTCATGAAGGGGGCATCGCCGCTTACGGCGCGGACGTTGGTGCGTCGCGGATTCCGTAACTGGTTCCGCCCACGCTATCCGTACGTCTACGCCACGTTTCGATGCGCAGGGGAGGCGTGATGTTGTTTCCATCGGAAGGGGTTGCGTCTTCTGCTCGCACCGATTTCGTCTCGGATGTCGCGGAGTACCTGCAGCGGACGCCGCGCCAGCTTCCATCTCGTTACTTCTACGACGCGCTGGGCTCGGCGCTTTTCGACGCGATCTGCCGGCTGCCGTGGTATCGCGTCACGCGGGCGGAGACCGCGCTGCTCTCGCGCCACGCGCGCCAGATTCTCGAGCCGCTGCCGAGACCGCTGAACATCTCGGAGCTTGGATGTGGCAACGGCGAGAAGCTCGCCATACTGCTCGAGCGCGGCGGCGAGCGATTCCGGCGCGTGCATCTGATCGACATCTCTCCAGCCGCGCTCCTGAGCGCTCGCGCGCGATTGGCCACGCTGCCCGCCAACCCGGTGACGACCTTTCATGGCACCTACGAGGAAGGTCTCGCTCGACTCGCCACGCATCGCAGTCAGGGCGCGTGGCTCGTGCTCTTCCTCGGTTCGAACATCGGCAACTTCGATCCGCCGGCGGCGCGCGAGATGTTGCGCCGTATCCGCGGGTCGCTCGTCGAGGGTGACGCGCTGCTAATCGGGACGGATCTCGTCAAGTCTCCACGCGCACTGCAGTTGGCGTACGACGATCCGCTGCAGGTGACGGCGGCGTTCAATCGCAATCTACTGCGTCGAATCAACGACGAGGCCGGCGGTACATTCGATCTCGACGGCTTCGCGCATCGCGCAGTGTGGAATCCGCAGCACAGCCGGGTCGAAATGCACCTGGTCAGCACGCGTCAGCAGCTCGTGCGAATTGCGGCGGCCGATCTCGAAATCGAGTTCCAGAAGGACGAATGGATCTGGACGGAGAGCTCGTACAAGTACGAACCGGAGCAGGTGCTCTGCGAGGGGCGGCAGGCCGGATTCCAGCAGGGCGGGCAGTGGATTGACGAGGATGCACGGTTTGCGCTGACGCTGTTTACGGCATAGACGCAGCGACCTACAGACGTCAGTCCCCGCCACCGATATTCCGACTGGATATCGGTGTCGATCCACATCCTGAAACCTCTGCCACGGACGATTACGCGACCCATAGCGTTGCTTGTCCTCGTCGCGTGGGCGGCGACCATGGCCACGCTCGTCGCGAGATCGTACGGGCAGTCGTCGAAGACAAATCTCGCCACCGACCTTGCGCGCTACGGATCCACCGCCGTGTGGCGCGGCGTGTATTACCGCGGCGAGAAGATCGGCTTCACCGTCAGCCAGACCACGAAAACTGAAAACGGATTCGAGCTGCAGGAGGACGGCCGCCTGCAGATGCTGCTCCTGGGTCAGGACACAGCGGCACGCATTCACACCATCGCCCGCGTCGATGGCAGCTTCACACTGCACGGCTTCGAGTTCTCGCTCGATCCGGGCACGGGTCCGATCGAGGTGAAGGGCACGGTGGACGGTCCGTCTGCCGCGAATATGTGGCGCCTGAATCTTGCCATCACGTCTGGCGGGGTCACGCGAACCGAGACGCGCGATCTGCCCGAAGCCCCAGTCGTGACGCAGAACCTCTCGAGGCTTCTCGCCGACAAGCGCCTCGTGCCGGGCACGCACCACGAGTGGACGGTTCTCGATCCGGCCACGCTTCAGAGCGCCAAGGTGTCCATTCGGATCGGCGCCCGCACGATCGTCAGAGCCAACGACACCGTCGTGCCCGCATTCCGTGTGGACATGGATTTCCGCGGGTTGCAGACCACGTCGTGGGTGACGGATACGGGCGAGGTCGTGCGCGAGGAAAGCCCGCTCGGCCTCATCACCGTGCGTGAGCCCGCCGAGCGAGCGCAGGGTCTTGCCGTGTCGAGTCGAATCCAGGCGGACCTTCTCCAGGCGGCAGCGGTCGTGCCGCAGACCACGGAACGGATCGACGAGCCGCGCGATGTGCGCCGCTTGAAGCTGCGTCTCGACGGTGCACCGCTGTCGGTCGAAGACATCGATGGTGTGGGTCAGCGGATCGATGGCAACGTGATCGAGCTGACGGATCCGCGGATGCTCGAGGCGAGCGCGGCCGATCCACGTGCGCGTGAGTATCTCGCCGCCGAGGCGCTGATCGAGAGCGACGACCCGCTGATTAGCGCGGAGGCCGAGCAGGCGGTGCGCGGCGCACAAGGCGACCGCAATCGGGCCGAGCGGCTCACGCGTTACGTCAACGGGTTGCTCGACAAGAAACCGACGGTCAGCTTGCCGTCAGCGCGCGAGGTTCTGCGCACGAAGGTCGGCGACTGCAACGAGCACACGGCGCTCTTCGTTGCCATGGCGCGCTCGATCGGCATCCCTGCGCGGATCGCCGTCGGGCTCGTGTTCATGCACGGAGCGTTCTACTACCACGCATGGCCAGAGGTGTACATCACCGAGCGGCCTGGTCGAGGTTTGTGGCTGCCAGTGGATCCGACGCTCAATCAGTTTCCGGCTGACACGACCCACCTGCGACTCGCCCGCGGCGGACTGGATCGCCAGTCGGCCATCCTGCCCCTCATCGGCCGCCTGAAGATGACTATCGTCGAGCTCGAGTTCGTGCCCGGTACCGAGCGGGTCATCGTCGGGCGAGCAACCGAGCAGGCGGCAGATGGTGCGGCAACCTTGCCGATCGATCTGCCGCGTCCGGCTGCCAGTGGCTGTCGATGCGGATCGACGAAGAACAACGCGACCACGCGGAGCACTCAATGATTGCGGTTCAGGATCTGGTGAAAGAGTATGGCCGCTTCAGGGCGGTTGACGGCGTGTCGCTCGACGTCAAGCCGGGCGAAATTCACGGATTCCTGGGCCCGAACGGCGCCGGCAAGACGACGACGATGAGGATGATTGCCGGGCTGCTGAAGCCGACGTCAGGCCGCATCCTCGTGGACAACCACGATCTCGAGACCGAGCCCGAGGCCGCAAAAAAGGCCCTCGGCTTCATCCCCGATCGACCGTTCATCTACGACAAGCTCACGGCCGGCGAGTTCCTGACGTTCCATGCCGGGTTGTACGGATTTGGCAACGGCAACGTCCCGGCGCGCGTAGGCGAGATGCTCGACCTCTTCGAGTTGAGCCAGTGGGAGCATCAGCTGATCGAAAGCTTCTCCCATGGGATGAAGCAGCGCCTCGTCATGAGCTCGGCCTTCCTCCATCGTCCGCAGGCGGTAGCCGTAGACGAGCCGATGGTTGGTCTCGATCCGCGCGGTGCGCGGCTGATCAAGGACGTGTTCAGGAAGATGAGCGAGCGCGGTGTCGCCATCCTGATGAGCACGCACACCCTCGAAGTCGCGCAGGAGATGTGTCACCGCGTCAGCATCATTCAGAAGGGACGCATCATCGCGCACGGTACCGTTGACGAAGTGAAGCAGATGGCTGGTGGCAGTACGGGCGAGCATCTGACGTCTGTGTTTCTCAAGCTGACCGGCGGCAGCGCTTTGCAGGAAATCGACGAGATCTGAGCCCATGACGCAGCCATTCCTCTTCCTGCTGCTGCCCCACGCATGGGCGTCACGCAACCGCGTGCGCCGCCGCGAGAAGGGCGATGCGCTTCGCGGCATCGTGTTCGGCACACTTGGAGTGCTCGTCGCCGGCGCGCTGTTCTACGGCGCCTACTGGGTCACGTCTCAGCTCTCCGCGTACGAGGAGTTCGGCGACTACCTGCTGCGGCTTGGATTGTCCTGGCTCTTTCTGAGCTTCCTCGCGTTCCTCGCGTTCAGTGGAGTTGTCACAGCGCTGTCGACCTTCTTTCTCTCCGACGATCTGCGCTTGCTGATGGCGAGCCCAGTCTCGGCACGGCGTCTGTTCTTGGCTCGGTTCGCACGCACCGTTGGGTCTGCGTCGTGGATGGTCGTCATCTTCATGGCACCGGTGTTGATTGGCGTCGGCGTCGGCCGATGCGCACCATATGCGTTCTACGCGACGATGATTGCGACCATCATTCCCTTCTCGATCATCCCCGTCGCACTCGGCTCGGCCTGCACGTTGTTCGTCGTCAATGTGTTTCCAGCGCGGCGCGCGCGTGATCTGCTGATGCTGATGGGGCTCGTGTTCGCGGCCGCGGTCGTGCTGCTTCTCAGGTTCATTCAGCCGGAGCGGCTGCTAAGGGTTGAATCGCTCCCGGACATCACCGACTTCTTTGCGACGCTGCAGTCACCTGTCACGCCGATGCTGCCATCGTTCTGGGCGGGCGAGACGCTGTTCGCGGCCGTGCAAGGTGCATTCGACTGGCTGCATCAGAGCGCGCTGTGGACGACGGCCGGGGCGTTCACCGTGATGCTCGGCGCCGCGCATGGTCGATGGCACTTTGCCGGATACAGCCGATCGCAGGAGGCGCCAAAGACCCGCTTCGCGCACTTCCGTACGCTCGACCTCGTCGCTGCGGCATTGCCGCTCTCGCCAGTGAGGCGACAGCTCCTGGTTAAGGACGTCAAGATCTTCCTGCGCGACGTGAGCCAGTGGGTGCAGCTCCTGCCACTGCTGGCGCTCGTGCTGCTGTATCTCTACAACTTCCGCGTGCTCGATCTCGATCGCATCCCGTACATGAGCGGGTTCATCAAGAACGTGTACGCGTTCATCAATCTCGGGATGGCGGGCTTCGTGATGGCGACCGTCGCGGTGCGTTTCGTCTTCCCGGCGGTGTCGACCGAGGGCTCGGCGTTCTGGATTATCCGAACAGCGCCCATCTCGATGCATGACTTCCTGTGGTCGAAGTTCTGGACGGCACTGCTGCCCGTATTCCTCTTTACCGAGGCGCTGACGATCGCGGCGAATCAACTTCTCGGGGTCGATCCCGTCCTGAAGCTGGTGGCGGGGGGAGCGATCTTCTTCCTGACGTTCGCGCTTGTCGGTCTCGCGTGTGGCCTCGGCGCGCGTTACCCACGCTTCAACGCCGACGCGACGCAGGCTGCCGGCTCGTACGGCGGCGTCATGTTCATGATCGCGGCGGTCGCTCTGATCATCGTCACCATCGTCCTTGTTGGCTGGCCCTCGTCGATGTATCTGATGTCGCAAAGCGGTCAGTTCCGGTTCCGCCTGACGCCCGGGCGGCAGGCGATGATCGTGGCCAGTGTCACTGCCGCCGTGGCGATTTGCATGGCCACCTGGTGGCTCTCGATGAAGTCCGGCGTGAGGGCGCTTGATGAGATGAGAAAGTAACGACACTTTCGTGCCTTCGAGGTGCCTAACGATTTCTGGCCTCGTATCGTGGTACCGTCGATCGGGCATGCAACCGCAGGACATTCCACCGAACTTCGATATCACCGTACGTGTCGGTTGCAGCCTCGTCTACGAAGTCACGGGCACGGCCTCGTTGCTTCTCAATCTCAAGCTGCATCCCGACCACAACCACGTCGTGCTTTTCGAGGCGCTGGCGCTCGGCAATGGGCTTCCCTTCGAAGACTTCGTTGACAGCCATGGGAACAATGTCTGTCGCGTGACGCTCGCCCACGGCACCAATTGCTTCAGGCACGACGCGATTGTCGCGGTGCCCTCCCAGCCGGATAACAGCGGTCTTGTCGCCACGTTTCCGCAAGTGCCAGGAGAGCTGCCCCTCCACTTGTTGCGGTACACGCTGCCCAGCCGGTACTGCGACTCCGACAAGCTGACGAATTTTGCATGGCAGCAATTCGGCCAGATCGAACACGGCATGCCGCGGGTGCAGGCCATCAGTCGCTGGCTGCACGACAACATCGAGTACCGATACATGTCTGGCCGGCCCGATTTGTCGGCGTGGGATGTCCTGCAACGCGGTTATGGGGTCTGCCGTGATTTTGCCCATCTCGCCATCGCACTGAATCGCGCCTTCAACATCCCGGCCCGCTACGTGACGGGCCATCTACCAGACATCGGTGTTCCCGATCCGGACGGTCACATGGACTTCCACGCATACGCCGAGGTGTATATCGGAGGCGCCTGGTTCACGACCGACGCGCGCTTCCACGTGCCGCGAATAGGCCGGATCAAAGTCTCGTGCGGACAGGATGCGGTGGATGGGGCGTTCTCGACCATCTACGGCGGCGCTAACTTGACCTATTTTCAGGTGTGGGCATACCAGGTCGCGCGCGGGTCCGTGCATGTAGGCGATCCGATCGATCTTGCACAACGTCTCGACAACCAGTGGACTGTGTATACAGATCGGCCTTCGGCTACCTCGGCTTAAGCTCCACCGTCGCGTCGTTCGTCGAGCCGTATTGAACTCATGCATGTCTCACCGTTCGAACCTCACGCATCATGCGTTTAGATCGATAGGACAGCGCGCCCTACGCATAGAGGCAAGTCCTGTAAGGAGACAGTCGTGAAGATCGAAGAACGGACGATCGGTCCCGTCGTCGTGCTCGACATGGCGGGAAGGCTCGTGGCCGGCGAAAGCCAGGGGCAACTGAAAGACAAGATCAACAGCCTGACGATGCAGGGGCGCCTGCAGATTCTGCTGAACCTGGCTGAAGTGTCGTACATCGACAGCACCGGCCTCGGCGAGCTCGTGTCATCGTACTCGACGGTGACTCGACACCGCGGTCAGATCAAGCTGCTGAACCTCACCAAAAAGGTGCAGGATCTGTTGGCGATCTGCCGACTGTCGACGGTGTTCGAGACGTTCGAATCAGAAGCCGAGGCTCTGAGCAGCTTCACCGTCGTCAGCACCGTGTAGCGCTGAGCCTGGGTACGAGTCGTCATCTTTGCGCCAGCTCGTTCGCGCGCGTCGCGGCGCCTATGAGTCCTGACTCAGCGTTCAGGATCACCTTCACGGGCACCCTGGTCAGCATGTCCGCCATTGGTGCCTTGTCGAGGAACGCCTTCATGAAACCACCGCTCCGCATGGCGGGCAGAATCTTTGGAGCGATGCCGCCTCCGACGAAAATGCCACCGAGTGCGAGGCCGCGGAGCGCAAGGTTACCCGCTTCGGCACCGTACGCGCTGACGAACATGCGCAGCGCCTCCGCACAGCCCTGACAGCGTCCGCCCAGTCCGGCTTGGGACACGGCGGCCGGCGCGTCAGGCGAGTCGAGGTCGGTGACGATCTCGCACTCGCCTCCACGATGCGTGAACCGATGGAGGTTCACCAGGCCAGGTCCGCTGAGCACCTGTTCCACCTCCGCGCGTCCGTCGCGGTCGCGCAGCATGCGAACGAGCTCGAGCTCGCGGTCGGTGCGGGCAGCGAAATCGGCATGCCCTCCCTCGGACGGAGAAGGCAGCAGCCGGCCGTTGCGTCGATGCAGGAACGCCTGGCCCATCCCTGTTCCGGCAGCGATCACGGCCGCGCTGGCTTCGTCATCAGGCATTCCTTCCTGAAGCACGAGCAGCTCCTCAGGCGTAAGCACCTCGATCGACCGCGCCATCGAGGCGAGATCGTTCAGCAGCTCGACGTGCGGCGTGTCCAGATGAGAGCGGATGTCTGCGGCTGCGATCGTCCATCCGACGTTGGTCAGCTTCGCCCGATCGTGGACGACCGGGCCTGCGACCCCAAACGCGGCCGCGCGCAGCCGGGCAGACGGAGGCACGTCGCGGCGGAACGCGTCGAGCATCTCGAGGAACGATGAAAAAGCGGTCGTCTCGTAGCTCCGCGTGGCCACCGGGGTTGGCCGCCTGGCGCTCGGCTCGAACAGTCCCAGCAACGTTTTCGTTCCGCCGACATCGCCCGCAAGCACCATGAGTGGATTATAGTGAGGACGCCGTGGCCACTCCTGGTCCCAGCGCTGTTTCGCGTCGTCAAGTTCTCGAGCGACACACGCACCTGCGCGACGACCATCTTCGCTACATGCAGAAGTGGGGCCTCATCCAGCCTCATCGAGCTCATGGCGAGGTCTTCTACGCGTTCGGGGACCTGGCGACAATTCGGCAGGCAGATGCCGAATTGGGAGAGGGCGTGAGCTTCCGTGCGGTTCTGCGCAATCTGCTGGCGTCCCGACACGGGCAGCTGACATTCGACTTCCGGCTCGACGCGCAACCTGCGAAGATTCTTCAGCTCAAGCGGCCCGAGGCGCCGCCGCTCGCCACGCTCATGGGAGCCACCACGCCGGAGGATGCTCGCATCGCCGAGCAGGAGTTCGCTCTGGCATCGTCACTCGACGATGGCGACCCCGGGCACTTCGATGAGGCGCTGGAAGCCTATCGCCGGACGCTCGAGATCGATCCGTATCTCGTGCCTGCGTTGATCAATCTGGCTAACATTCATTACGCGCGCAACCAGATGGCGGAAGCGCAGGCTCTCTACGAACGCGCGATTGCACTCGAGCCGGGTGTCTTCGAGTCGCATTTCAATCTCGGAAACATCTTTCACGACCTCGGGTACTACACCGAGGCGCAGGAGTGCTATCGCGAAGCGCTCCGCGTCAACCCGACGTACGCGGACGCGCACTTCTACCTGGCCGTGTCACTCGAGAAGAGCGGCATGTCACAAGAGGCGCGACTACACTGGAAGGCCTATCAGGAACTCGCGCCGAACGGCGAGTGGGTTCACCTCGCGCGCGAGTTCTCGGACTGAACGCAACCGCCAATTCCGACCGCCTAACTCCCAATTGATTCGGAGCCGAAATTGGAGGGTGGGCGTTGGAGAATGGGAGTCGACTGGCGGAGCCGCTAATAGCGGTAGTCGTCTGGGTTCCGCTTCTTCGGTGCCCGCCGCAGCTTGTAGTACTGGCAGTCCACGCACCACGCCTCGGGATCGAAGCCAGTTGTGCCCGCGTAGGGCTTCACTTCGCGGTGCGTGCAGAATGCGGCGTTGCCTTCCTCGGCTGGTTGCTGCCAGCGGCACGAATTGAATCGCACAGCGCCCGTGGCCTCCGGCAGGGGAGCGGGCTGTCCTGACGATTCGCCGCCGCCTGGTGGATCCTCGGCAGGTGGGCCCATCGGACCGTTACTG
>Ga0173480_10000862_pt1 | contig 10759 bp, 10 predicted proteins | sample NitcycUS209509C1_FD_122622 | JGI IMG/M metagenome (GOLD analysis project Ga0173480, IMG submission 122622) | Soil microbial communities from Arlington Agricultural Research Station in Wisconsin, USA - Nitrogen cycling UWRJ-S209-509C-1 (version... | ecosystem: Environmental > Terrestrial > Soil... | reverse complement strand
GTTCCCGCCGCGCGACGTCTTCTGGCGCCGGCCAGAATAGCCGGCACACATTGCGCACTTCTCCCCGCAATCACTCCCGGTACGCTGGCATTGCTCCTTAGGTCGCGTCTCATCGTGCGACAGCGATGAGCAAACTGGTAATCACTTCGGATCCCGAGTCCTGGATCCCGGATCCCGAACGTGTGCTACGCGAGCACGTAGCTGCGCATGCTGATGCCCGGCCACTGAAACCCCTCGCAGAAGGTGCGCACACTGCCTTCCGGAGTGGCGATGCCGAGCACGTAGAGCAGCGGCAGGAAGTGATCGCTTCCCATCGTGTCGAATTGAGTATACCGGGCCGATTAATTGAAGTTCTTGTTCTTGACGCCAGTCTCGAGGAACTCGTGCGACAAGGTGTAGAACCCGGATGACTTCAGCGTGACCGTGACCGGACTGCCCGTCCGATTCTCCCAATACCAGCCGTGGATGCCTGAGAACGGTGCGGTGAGCGTGCCCGACGAAGCTGCCGCCGAGTCCACTTTCTCGTACGTCTGCGCGTAGCCACGCGGCCCGCCATCCGGTTCGGCATGAAACTCGAAATGCACCGGCGCGGTGGCCGACCACGAGTAGAGCAAGACCTGCCCCTTGTCCAGCCGGTACTTGTATTCCATTCCCTTACCCGGCTCGACGCGGAAGTCGACGGTCTCACTGGCGAACGGACGCTTCTGCGGCACCACGATCTCCGCCTGACCGGGCGAGCCCTTTGCTGTTGCTTCGATCGCCGCCACCTGTTTTCCGGTTTCGCCCAGGTCCAGCAACCCGAGCTTGGCGCCGGTACCCAGCGGATCGGCGGCGTACTCCGCCGGCAGCACCACCGTCACGAGGAGCAAGCCGGCCACGAGGATGGCGACGCCGGTCGCTACAGCCAGGCGATCGCGCGAGCCTTGAATCGGTTCATTGAGAGTCGTCATATCAGGGCACCGTCAGGAAATAGCCGGAGAGCTGGTAACCGATGAGCAGGAAGCCGCAGGCCATCACCATCGCATTGGTGGCGAAGGCATGTCGCAGAAAGCCGCTGCGGGAACGCCAGTACGTCAGCCCGATGAGAATGGCCGCCAGCGAAAGTCCCTGCCCAATCTCGACGCCGACGTTGAAGCTGACGATGTTGGCGACCAGGTCCTTGGGCGTGAGCGCAAACTCCTGGAGCTTCGTGGCAAGACCGAAGCCGTGAAACAGACCGAACACGAGCACGGCGATCCGGGTGTTCGGCTCGATGCCGAACACCGTCTTGAATCCGCCCATGTTCTCGAATGCCTTGTAGACGACCGAGAACCCGATGATGGCGTCGATCAGGAATGGATTGGCCCGGATGCCGCCGAGTACGCCGGCGAGCAGCGTCAGGCTGTGACCGATGGTGAACAGCGTCACGTACTGGACCACGTCCTTCACCCGGTAAAGGAAGAAGATCACGCCGACCAGAAACAGCAGGTGGTCGTATCCCGTCACCATGTGCTTGGCACCGAGGTACATCAGCGGGATGATGGCGCGGCCGTCCAGCCCTTGCAGATACACGGCGTCCTTACCCGAGACGCCATGAGCTTCCACGACGGCGGGGAGCAGTGCCACACACGCGGCGATAACAGCAAGGGTCAGAACCGATCGCTTACTGACGCAGATATTTGGCATGGCAGTTCGTGCACGCGTTGTAGATGGTTTCGCCGAGTTTGAAGAGATCGTCGACCTTGTGCGCTTCCGCGGCTTTCATCGCCTCGGTGCTGGCCGTCGCCATCTCGCGGGCGTACTTGGCCCAGTCGCCGCCGTCGACCGCACGGTTACCCTGTAACAGCAGCGAAGACGACTCCACGATCAGGGCCGCACTCGTCGCGACCTGCGCCCATTCCTCGTCGGTGCGTGGCTGCTTCTCGTCGGTTCCCTTCTCACTGACGGTCACGGACACCGACTGCCACACCTGTTCCGCCGCCGGCTGAATCATGCCCGCCATCAGTTGCCGCACGCTGGCCACCGGCGGCGCCGCCCGCACCTCCGCTGGCGCTGTCTCCGCCGGTGTCGCCGCGCGGCTCGTCCGTTCCGCAGCGACGATGAAGCCAATCCCGCTCACGAAGAGCAGGACGCTGATCAGAAACAGTGTGTCTCGAAGCCGCATAGGTTCTCTCCTACACCGCCGGGTCCAAGCCACCTTCGCGCTTCGCGCTACGGTGGCCCAAGGGGAACCCGGCCTACGGAAGACCGCCCAATACCTACGGAAGAACGCCTGATACGGCGGGACGGCCGTATTGGAGATAGAGCGTCGGTACCACCAACATGTTGAGTAGTGTGGAGGTCGTCAATCCGCACAGAATGACGATCGCCATCGGTGTCTGAATCTCGCTGCCGGCGTCACCCGCTGCCATCGCCAGAGGAATGAGCGCCAACCCTGCCGCCATCGCGGTCATCAGGATCGGCACCAGCCGTTCCTCGGCCCCTCGACGAACCGCCTCCCGGAAGTCAGTCACGCCCTCGCCCTCCATCAGGTGACGGATGTGCGACACCAGCATAATGCCGTTGCGCGTGGCGATCCCGAAGAGGGTGATGAAACCGATCATCGACGCGACGCTCAACACACCCCCTGCGAGAAACACGCCGGCCACACCGCCAATCAGTGCCAGCGGTAAGTTGACCATGACAATGAGGGCATCGCGCGCGCGGCTGAATGCCAGCACCAGCATCATGAACACACCGGCGATGGCCGCTCCACCCAGTACAAGTAGTCGCCGACTCGCCGTCTGCTGACTTGCGAACTGGCCGCCATACTCAACGCGATACCCGGACGGCATCTGCACCTGTTCCGCGACGGCTCGCTGTATGTCGGCGACGACGCTTCCCAGGTCCCGCCCGGCCACATTACACGACACGACGATTCGGCGCTGCACGTTCTCACGCAGAATCATGTTGGCACCCATCTCGCGACGCACATCCGCCACGACTCGAATCGGCACGGTACCGCCGGACGGCGTGTGAATCGGGAGATCCGCGATCCGCTCGAAGTCCATGGCCGAAGCCGGGTCGAGCTTGACGACCAGATCGAACGCCACACCGCGATCGAACACGCGTCCGACGGTCCTCCCGGCAAAGCTGGTCTCCACGGCATCCGCCACGTCCTGCACGGTCAGCCCGTGTCGGGCGATGGCCGAGCGGTTGAGGACGAAGCGGATGAACGGGATGTCCATCTGCTGTTCGAGCGAGATATCAGCGGTCCCTTCGACGCCTCTCACCGCATCGCGCACGCGCTCGCCCAATCGTCGCAGCGTCGGCAGATCGTCGCCGGCGATCTTCACGGCGATGTTCGCACGCGTCCCCGACAGCATGTGGTCGATGCGATGCGAGATCGGCTGGCCGATGGTGACGTTCGTTCCGGGCAGCCCGGAAAAGCTGCGCCGAAGCTCGGTCAGCAGCGCCTGTCGCGGGCGGTCGCTCTCACGCAGACCGACGTCAATCTCGGCGCCCTCGACGCCCTGGACGTGTTCGTCCAGCTCTGCACGCCCCGTCCGCCGGGCCGTCGCGACCACTTCAGGCTGCGCCAGCAGAATCTGCTCGACACGGGTGCCAATCTCATTCGACTTGCTGAGCGCCGTCCCGGGCAGGGTATTGACGCTGAGGGTGAGGCTGCCCTCGTGGAACTCCGGCAGAAAGGCGCTGCCCAATTGCGTCGTGGCCGCAATCGCGGCGGTCAGCAGCAGGACGGCGATCCCGGTTACCAGCCGCGGCCGATCGAGCGCGACCGGCAGAACCCGCGCGAACGCCGACTTCAGTCCGCTGGCCACACGGCCTTCGTGGCCGCGCACGATCGACGCGGCGCCGGGCAGGAACGCGTAGCAGAGCGCGGGTGTGACGACCACCGCAACCGCCAGCGAGGCCAGGAGCGCCACAATGTAGGCCCAGGCGAGCGGCGTCAACAGCCGTCCCTCGACACCGCTCAGGCCGACGATCGGCAGGAACACGAGCACGATGATGACGGTGGCGAAGACGATCGAGGTGCGGATCTCCAGCGTCGCATCGCGGACGATGGTCGCCGCCGGCAGCCGCTCCTCGGGCGGCCGCATTGCATTCTCGCGCAGGCGGCGCACCACGTTTTCGACGTCCACGATGGCATCGTCCACCAGCGCGCCGATGGCAATCGCCAGTCCGCCCAGCGTCATCGTGTTGATGGTGGCGCCGAAACTCCGCAGCACCAGTACCGTTGCCGCCAGTGACAACGGAATCGCCGTCAACGTGATCGCGGCGGCGCGCAGATTCGCCAGGAACAGCACGACGATGACGATGACCAGGACGCCACCGTCGCGCAGCGCCGTGACGACGTTGTTGACAGCCACCTCGATGAAGTCCGATTGCCTGAAGATACGGCGATCGATGCTGATGCCCTTCGGCAGCTCGGTCTGCAACGCATCCAGCTCGCGATCGAGGCGGCCGGTCACGTCGATGGTGTTCGCGCCCGGTTGCTTCAGCACGCCGACAATCACCGCCGGCTTGCCGTTGCGCGAGCCTTCGCCGCGCTTCAGCGCTGCCCCTTCCTGGACGTCGGCGACATCGCGGACGAGGACGGAACGGGCGCCACGCATCACGACAATGCTCTCCCCGACTTCCTCGGGCGACCGCACGCGTCCAATGGCTTGCAGGACGAACTCCTGTGGTCCCTCCGTGTAGATGCCCGCCGAAGTGTTTTCGCTCGACGCGCGTACGGCATCGAGAAGTTCGGTGAGCGATACGTCGTTGGCCCGCAGCGCCTCCGGGTGGGCGATCACCTGATACTGACGCTCTGCTCCACCGATTGGCGTCACCTGTGAGACACCGCGCACCGCCAGCAGACGCCGGCGCACGACGGTGTCAGCCACCGTGCGCATCGTCAGCGGATCGACGGTGTCCGAGGACAGGGCAAAGAACAGGATCTCGCCCATGATCGACGAGATCGGCGCCAGCACCGGGCGCTCCACCTGCGGTGGCAGTGTGCCGGCAACCAGCGCCAACTTTTCGGCGACGAGCTGTCTGGCGATGTAGATGTCAGTACCCCAGTCGAATTCCACCCAGATCACGCCGACACCGACGGCAGTGGCGGAACGAACCCGGCGAACGCCAGAAGCGCCGTTGATGGCGCTCTCAATCGGAAAGGTGACGAGCGACTCCATCTCCTCCGGTGCCATGCCGTGCCCCTCCGCAAGGATGGTGACGGTAGGCGCGGTGAGATCAGGAAACACGTCGACCGGCATGTCGCGCGCGGTCCAGGCCCCTGCGGCGAGCAGCAGGAGCGACAATGTGATCACGATCCAGTGATGTTCGACCGACCAGTGAATGAGCCGTTTCATGATCACCTCAGTGCACGTGCCCTTCAGCCGGCAGTCCACTGGCGGCCGACGCAAGCTGCACGTCGTAGGCACCTTTGGTGACGACACGATCGCCCGGCTTGACGCCGCTGCGCACGCCGACCAGGTCTCCGTCGCGTACGCCAACCTCGACATAGCGCCGCGCGAAACTCTCGCCGCCGGTCTGTACGAACACATAGGCGCGGCCGGCCTCCATCAGGAGGGCTTCCTTCGGGACCGTCGTCATCCTCTCCCGCTTCGAGCTGTAGAGAATGGCGATTGGCGTCTGGCCAATGAGGAGCTGTCCATCGCGGTTGTTGACGTCGAACTGCACCGGCAGGGCGCGCGTCTTCGGGTCGATGATCCCCGCGTGATGCATGTGGTCGGCGTCGACCACGATCGGATCAGGCCGTCCGGGAATCTCGATGCCGATGTCGTGGACGTCGTGTCCCAGTGGCAGATCGGCTGCGGGAACGTGGGCCTGCAATTCCACCCGGTCCGTCCGTACCACGCGAAACAGCGGCGCTCCTTCGTCGTAGGACGCGCCGAGCGCGACGAAGACCTCGGCGACAACGCCGGCAATCGGCGCCCGGATCGAGTAGCTGTTGCCCGCGGCTCCGCCGCCTCCGGTGCGCAGTGCCTCGTCCCGTTGATCGAGGCGTGTGCGCGCCGCCATGAGACGCGCTTCGGCAACGACCAGGGCGCGCCGCGCCTCCTCGACCCGGCGGCCGGGTACTGCACGGTCGGCCAGTAACCGCTCGGCGCGGGCAAGCTCGGCGCGGCTGGCCTCGACGTCGGACTCCGCCTCGGTCACCGCCACTTCGAGCGTCGCCCGGTCGGTGCCCTGATTCGATCGTGGCTGCAGCCGCCCGAGCTCCTGATTCGCGTCGACGCGCGTGCCGACGGCGGGCAGACTGTTCGACACGAACCGGCCATCAGCGGGAGCCGACACGATAGCCTCGCCGCCACTCAGCGGCTCTATCACGGCCGGGACGCGGATGCCCCGGCGCAACTCGGATTCAGCCACCTTCGCGGTCGCAAACCCGTTGGTCCACTGCTGCTCCTTCAGATAGGCAATCGTGGTGGCATCGGCGTCGCCGTGCTTCTCCGCATCGGCCACAGCCGTGGGCTGGTCGGCGAACACCATAACGTTGCCGAGCTCGTGACGATCCGACAACCCCGGCGCGTCGATCACGAGCGCCCACTGATACTCCCCCGGTGCCGGGAGTGTGCCCTCCACGCGGAACACGCCGGGCCGCGACGGTTCGTTGCCGGGCAGCGTCGCGGTGGTGCCTCCCCGGACCGGGCTCAGCTCGATGCGGGGGCGTCCCTGTGTCATCGCCGAGAAGTCGCTCAGGCGCGTGAGATGCACGGCGAACCGCGGCGTCTGACCGGTGACGAGTGGCGGGTACTCCATGAACAGCTCGGTCTTGTCCGTCCAATGGGTGACGTCCAGCGTCGGCAGTTCCGGCTTCGCCACTGCGGGTTCGGATTTTCCGCATGCCGAGGCGAGCATGCCTGCGACCAGGGTGACGGTGACGGTCGTCCTGCAGATCTTCGGGTGCATCACGGAATCTCCCATCCGCTGACAAACTCCAGTTCGATTTCCGCTTCGCGTGCCGCGCCATCAAGGGCTGCCTGACGTAACCGCGCGGACGCCGACGTCCGGTACGCGTCGAGCAGTTCCAGAATGCCGCGCTCCCCGGCGTCGTAACTCACCTGCGCGATGCGCTCGATCTCTCCGGTGCTCTTCACGACGGAGGCGCGATACCGGTCGGCGGCCCGACGTCGCTCGACAGCGATGGTTCGTGCCGTGGCGACCTCGGCAGCCGTGGTCGCCCGCAGCGCTTCGAGGCGAGCGTTCGCCTGACTGGCGCGTGCTTCCGCCAGCGCCTTCTCCGGCTTTCCGCGCTCGAACAGTGGAATGACGGCCTGCACGCCGATCACGCTGCCAAGGTCGCCGCCGGCGGCAGACGATGACTTCGTGCCGGCCATGACTTCCGGTTCGGGAATGCGCCGCCGGTCCGCGGCCTCACCGGCCAGGCGCGCTCCCTCGAGGTCCTTCTGCAGCGCCAGGAACTCACCCCGGGTTCGGGTCGCGCGTTCCACAAGTACCTCGAGCGCCGGCACATCCGGTACCGTGGCCGCCCGCTCCTCGGCGACGACTGTCGACGGATTGGTGCCGATTGGCGAGAAGCCCGCCAGACGCGCCTGCGCGCGGGCCCGGTCTGCGGCGGCGGAGCCGCGGTCCGCGTCGACGTCGAGCACTTCGTGCTCAGCACGAAGGCGGTCGAACCCGGCGGCATCGCCGGCCGCTTCTCGCTTGGCGAGCAGGCCGGCCAGCGACTCGAGGCGCTCACGGGCCTGCGTCAGTTCACGTTCGCGAATCTGCGCCGCCACCAGATCGGCATACGCGAGACGGACCTGGGCGCGGAGTCGTCTCAGCTCATCGTCCGCACGGTGCCCGGTCGCGTCCGCCGCCGCTGCTGCGGCTTCGCGCTCGAGTGTGCGGCGACCCGTGATCGGAAGCGGTTGGAGCACGGTGGTGAGCACCTCCGAGATCCCGGCCACCGCTTCGCGGTCTATGGTGAGGCGCGGATTCGGCCATGTGCTGGGGCCCAGCGCTTCCGCCCGGGCGACGTCGACCGCCGAGCGGATCGCCCGCGCCCGCGCGCTGTCCGGCGCCACCCAGGCGATGGCGTCGCGTTCAGAAACTACCGTTTGGGCCCCGGCCGGGACGCACGTCGCGACGTACGTCATGACCGCGAACCACGCCACGCGTGTTCGCATACGACTCCCTGCAGAGAAAGAAATAGCGAGACGGCGGTCAGGCGACCGCAGTTACAGGAGGGAGAACGAAGGAGGGCCGCGAACGACGGCGGGCGCGCGTGGCGGGCTGTGAATCAGCCGTTCGACATAGACCGTGGCGACGAGAGGCTCGTCAGCTGGTGGCTCGGCCAGGAGCTGGACGGGTGATGCCGGCGGCGCCAGCGTCAGTGACGCGTGTGGGAGCGCAAAGACCGGATCGAACGTGATCAGGACGGTGTCCTGATCGTCGAATGCCGTCTCGAGGTGCTCGCCCTGCGAACTGTGGTGGTGATGCGCCTGACTGTGCGCCTCATGATGACTGTGAACCAGTCGATCGTGGTGCCCGGCTTCTCCGACCTCGTGGAGGTGCATCGGCGGCACCAGCGGAAGGCCGGCGACACTGAGAGCCACGAGGGCACAGACAACTCGGACTGGAAGCACTGCCGCCATCCTACGTGGTGGGGAGATTACCCGCAACTGAAGTTTGGTTAAGGATCGACCAGCGTCCAGCGGTCTACAATGCGCCTGTTACCGCACGCGAGCGGAGCGAGGGGGAGCGCATGCGCAGCATTGTTGTCGGACTTTGTGTTCTGTCGGCGGTCGTCATCGCGGCTCAGCAAGCTCCAGCGCCGGATCCCCGGCAGCAACCGGGAGCGGCCGTCCACATCTTCGCGCCAGACCAGCACGACCTCTATGACGGGCATTTCGTCATCTCCGCGAATCGTATTTACATGGTGGGCAAGGTCGACGATCCGGAAGGCTGGGATCATCTCGACAACGCGGCGAAGACCGTCCGGCAGGTCGGCGGCACCGCCGAAATCGACGTCAACGAGATCCAGAACAGCGGCAAGTTCGAGGCCCGGCTCAAGATTCCTGAAGGCGACCTGGTGCTGGTCATCGATCGCTGGAACGAATTCAGTCCCTGTCAGAACGGCGGCATCGTCGCCTACATCCACGAACACGGGACCGACTCCGGCTGCGGCGACAACAACTGGCCGAAGACGGTCGGCTTCCTCGCCGGCTGGGGCTTCGGGCATGCGACGCTGAACGGCAAGCCGCTCTACCAGGACTACGAGATGCACTTCATGGTGACGCAGGGCCTTCGCGATCGGAAGACGCTGCAGGTCAACTATCCGCTGGCGGGCAAGAAGCTGCCTGGCGGTGAGACCAATCCGGCCACCCAGCAGATCGACTTCTACATCCGCAGCCCGCAGATGAATGCGAAGAACAAGCCGACGCGTCAGGTGTTCATGCACTTCTTCGGCATGGAGATCACCTGGAAGTAGTCGGACCAGGTTCCTGCCTGTTATGGGGACCGGCTTCAATGTGGGGCCGGCTTCAGCCGGCCCTGAGCACCGAAGGTGGCCTCCACGATATCCACTCAGCTGAACTCCGGCAGATCAATCGGGCGTGATGGCGAGAATCCGCGCGCAAAGAGGCGCGAGAGCCGCCTGGTATTTCGGATCCGGCAAGGCGGCTTCGCAGCGCAGGTAGTCGCGCAGCGGTTGGGAGCGGCCGAGCACGGGCAGAATTCGCGCCGGCGTCGGCGCTTCATCGAGGCGCGCATTCACTGTGAACGTCCGGACGATTCGCCCGCCGCCGGGTGCCACGACGTCATCCACAAGGATAATGTTGCCTGTCTTCAGATCGACCGTCTGACCGAGTAGCGTCAGCGTTCGCTTCGTGAGGTCGGCGGTGAGCTCGAACTCGAAATCTCCCTGGTAAAACCGGTGCTGCCAGACGGTGCCGTTTCCGCCGCCGGAATTGCCCGATCTGCCGCCCTTCGTGAACCAGCCCGGCGTACCACGCCACAGCACCAGCAACTCCAGGGCATCACCGGCGCCGATGTTCCGAATGAGGAAGGTCCCCATGACAGAAGCGGACAACGGCATCGTGCCGCTGCTGCTGATGTCACTGCTGCTGCCGTGGACGGCCAGCGTGCCTTGCGTCGTCGTCCTGGGCGTCGATTGTGCGCTCGTTAACGCTGCGAACGCTCCGAGGACCAGCAGACTCAGGGCGGCTGCCGTTACACGGGGACGAGTGCCGCCGGAACGAACACGCCGGGATAGAGTTCGCGCATAACGCTCCACCTGTCGATGTGCGCCGATTCTCGCGGCCATCGCACTGCGGCCAACCATGGGATTGGGGGAATCTTCCGCGGTCCCGGGAAAATCTCGCGCCACGTTTCCGCTGAGGGTAACGGGATCATCCAAGGACCGCGAACGCCGTGAGCGAAGCCAAGGGCTGTCAGATCGACGTCAGTGTTCGTAAGATGCGCGAACGTGGCGAGGATTCGCCAATGTCCCGGAGGCTATTTACGACACGACGGCCGCGAAGGCATTGCCGATCACCACGGCGATCGCCAGTGACAGCACCCAGCCCACGATACAGACGGCAATTGCACGCCAGGTATGCCGGTAATCGAGAGCCTGACGCACGGCGACGATCATCGCGACAAGCATCCACATCGAGACGACAGCGTAAATCGTCCGACCAACGTGCGGAACTACACCGAGAATGCGAAACAGGCCCGGGGTACTCGCAAACGCCAGCGTTCGGAGAAGCTCGCCGACGTCGGCACGCGTCTGTGGCTCGGAGAGGAAGTGGGTGCCGATCAG
>Ga0173480_10000861_pt1 | contig 10759 bp, 7 predicted proteins | sample NitcycUS209509C1_FD_122622 | JGI IMG/M metagenome (GOLD analysis project Ga0173480, IMG submission 122622) | Soil microbial communities from Arlington Agricultural Research Station in Wisconsin, USA - Nitrogen cycling UWRJ-S209-509C-1 (version... | ecosystem: Environmental > Terrestrial > Soil >... | reverse complement strand
TGGCGGTCGCGCGCGGCTCGAGCGCGAATGACAGGGACTTTTTCGCGGCCATGATTACTTCGCGACGGCGGATTCGAATCCGGCTTCGAGTTCGGCGCGATCGAGATCACGACCGATGAACACCAGGCTGTTCACGCGCGGCGTCGTTCCCCACGGGCGCTCCGCCTGCGCATCGAACATCATGTGCACGCCGTGAAACACCTGGCGACGGTCTTCGCCTTTCACGTTGAGCACGCCCTTCATGCGGAAGATGTCCTGCCCGCGCGTCTTGAGCAGGTAGTCGAACCACTGGTTGACCTTCACGGGGTCGAGCGCACGCGGATCGCTGATGCCGATCGAGCTGATGTCGTCCTCGTGATGATGCGAGGCGAACTTGCGCTCGGCGGCCGGACGTTGCCCGACGAGATGCAGGCCGAACTCGAGCGGATGGTGCTCGCAGAAGATCGCGTAGGCGCCGGCCTTCTCGATGGTGATTTTGAAATCCGATCCGGGATGGGAGATATCGATGGCGTTGTGCGACGGCGCCGCGTCGAGCGTGCCGTGGCAGGGCACGACCGTCGCCGGCTCGGCGAATGCGCGAACGGCCTGTTCGACGGCCGTTTCGAGTGCCGCCGGCGTGGCCGCGGTGAGCGGCAACACCACGACGTCAAGGTCTTCATGCTTGTGGCCATGATCGTGGCCATCTTCGTGATGGTGGTCATGACCATGGTCGTGGTCATGGTCATGATGATGGTCATGCGCGTGAGCCGAGTGATCGTGCTCACCCGCAGTCTTGAGTAGATAGTCACCCGGCGTCAGCTGGTAGACGCCACCCCACTCGAACGGGTACTCCGGCTCGAGGAATGAGCCATCGACGGCGAGCGCGCGCTGCAGGTCGAATGCGCCGACGTTGAGCACCTTGTCGATGGGCGCGTCGGCATTCTTCGTGCGCAGGATTTTCGCCGTGCCATTGATGCCGCGGATGCGGCGCTCGATGCGCTCGAGCGCGGCCTCGTCGACGAGGTCCGTCTTGTTGAGCAGCACGAGATCGGCGAAGGCCACCTGCTCGGCCGGCTCGTTGAGCTCGTCGACGTGCTGTTCGAAGTGCCGCGCGTCTACCATGGTCACGATGGCATCGAGCGAGAACTGGTTCTTCAGCTCGTCGTCGAGGAAGAACGTCTGCGCCACCGGGCCCGGATCCGCCATGCCCGTGGTTTCGATGATGATGTAGTCGAAACGGTCGCGCCGCTTCATGAGCTGGCCGAGGATGCGGATCAGGTCGCCGCGCACCGTGCAGCAGATGCAGCCGTTGTTGGTCTCGAAGAGCTCCTCCTCCGCGCCGATGACCAGCTGGTGGTCGACACCGACCTCCCCGAATTCGTTCTCGATGACCGCGATGCGCTTGCCGTGTTTCTCGCTGAGGATGCGGTTCAGGAGCGTGGTTTTTCCGGAGCCAAGGAAGCCCGTGAGTACCGTGACCGGCACACGTGATGGAGTGACTGACATAGGGCGCGAATTATAGGGGCTTGCGAGGGTCAACCAACCCTGTAAACCCACTCGATAAGTGCGTCGTGGGCCCCAGTTCCGCGACTTGCATTAGGGTGATTGATGATGGCCACCACCACGTAGCGCTTGCCGCTGGCCGCCAGTACATAACCGGCCACCGCGCGCGTGTCTTCCAGCAGACCGGTTTTCATGTGTGCGGCGCCGGTGGGCACGTTGCGCGCCTTCATGGTGCCGTCCACGCCCGAGATCGGCAGCGATGCCATGAGTTCCGGCATCCACTGGCTCTTCCAGGCATCGACCAGCAGGTTTCCCATGGACCCCACGGAAATGCGCTCGACCCGCGACAGGCCACAGCCGTTTTCGAGGACCAGCTCGGGCATGTCCAGGCTGCGGGAAGACAGGAAATTCCGGACCGCGGCCCCGCCCCGGGCCGGGTTGCCGGGCTCGCCGTTCGCCGCCCCCATGGTCAGGAACAGCTGCTGGGTCATGACATTGTTAGAGAACTTGTTGATGTCCCGGATCAGCATGGCGAGCGGCGGCGAGTCCTGGACGGCGATGGCTCGTGCGCCCGTGGGCACGACGCCATTGCGCACCTGCCCGGCCCATGTACCACCCTGCCGCTCCCACAACGCGCGGAACACGGCGCCAAAGTAGTTAGTGTGCTCGAGCGCGCCGAGATAGATGGCACGCTCGCCGCACGAGGTGGCGTACACGCCGCGCAGGCGGATGTTCATCGGGTCGTTGATGTCGGCCTGCAACTTTCCACGCCAGTCACCGCAGACTCCGTCGACCGCCGGCACGGTCGCCGGCACCTTGAGCCCCGCGACTTCCGGCACGACGATGACTCGCGCGACTTTCGACACCGGATCCGGCACGAACGTGATCGCGATGGACTTGAAGTTCACGAGCAACGCATCGGGCCCCACGTTGTAGGCGCGCCCTTCTTCGCCATCGAACTCCGCGGGATCGTGTCGCAACGGCTCGAAGAACGTCTTGTCGAGCACGACGTCACCCCGGATCTCGCGGATTCCGAACCCGCGCAGCCGGTTGACCAGCAGCCACAGGTCCTCGATCACGAGCTTGGGATCGCCACCGCCGCGCACGTACAGGTCGCCGCGCAACGCCTCGCCGAGCACCGGCGCCTCCGACAACATCTCCGTGCGGAACGTGAACGCCGGCCCTAACAAGTTCAGGGCTGAGTAGGTGGTCACGAGCTTCATGGTGCTCGCCGGGTTCATCGGCTTCCTGTCGTTGGCCGACCAGTTCAGCGCGCCGCCGTCGAGTGGTTTGACGACCACGGCCGCCGCGCCGGCGGGAATGCCCGCCGCGGCCAGCCGCGCGAGATAGGTACTCGGGACTGGCGGGGCTGTGGGTGCAACCGCGGGCTCGGCGGCGCCGGCGGACGTCGCCAACAGCGCCCAGGCAGTCGTGCAAATGACATTGAATTTCATGGGCGCAAGACTACCGAGATGGGCGCGGTCCGGGGAGAGTCTTCCCGCGCACCTTGCATCCGCTTCGGGTAGATTCCGGCAACCGAAATGGGGGAGATGTTCTCTTGTCGAGTCTCACTCGCCACGCCGCAGTGGCCTGCCTTGTCGTCGCCTTCGTGTCCTGCGCCAGCCCTGCCTTCGCGCAGAGCCCGTCCCGGGCCGAGGCACTGCTCAAGAAGATGACGCTGGACGAGAAGATCGGCCAGCTCGTGCAGCGCGCCGGTGGCCGCAGCAAGTCGCTGAACTCGAAACTGGACGACGCCGAACTCGAACGCGTTCGCGCGGGCTCGGTGGGCTCCTACCTGCACGTGGCCGGCGCCGAACCGCTGGGCAAGCTGCAGAAAGTGGCCGTGGAGGAGTCCCGGCTCGGCATTCCGTTGCTGTTCGCGATGGACGTGGTGCACGGATATCGAACGATTTTCCCGGTGCCGCTGGCCCTGGCCGCCACGTGGGCACCCGAGAGCGAAGAGCGCGCGGCTCGCGTCGCGGCGGACGAGGCCACGTCGGCCGGACTGCACTGGACCTTCGCTCCGATGATCGACGTGGCGCGCGATCCGCGCTGGGGTCGCATCGTCGAAGGCGCGGGCGAGGATCCGTATCTCGGCGCGCGCATGGCCGTCGCGCAGGTGAACGGTTACCAGGGTGGCAACACGCTGCGGCCCGGCTCGCTGATGGCCACTGCCAAACACTTCGGCGCGTACGGCGCCGCCATCGGCGGACGCGACTACAACAGCGCGGATCTCTCCGAGCGCACGCTGCAGGAGGTCTATCTACCTCCCTTCTACGCAGCCGCGCGTGCGGGCGCGGGTTCGTTCATGGCCGCCTTCAATGACATCGCGGGCGTGCCCACGACGGCTAACAAGGATCTGTTGCGCGGACTGCTTCGCGACCGCTGGGGCTGGCAGGGACTCATGGTCAGCGACTGGGGCGCCATTGGAGAGTTGCTGAATCACGGCGTCACGGCGGATCGTGCCGGCGCGGCGGCGCTTGCACTCGACGCGTCGGTGGACATGGACATGGTGGGCGGTGTGTTCGCCGACGACCTGAAGGGCGCGATCGGCAAAGACGCCGCGCGTCTCAAGCAGCTCGACGAAGCGGTGCTGCGCATCCTGCGCGTGAAGGAGCAGTTAGGCCTGTTCGACAAGCCGATGCAGTATCACGACACCGAGCGCGAAGCGCGCGAGCTGCTCTCGCCCGCGCATCGGGAAGCGGCGCGCGCCATCGCGCGCCAGTCCATGGTGCTGCTCAAGAACGACGGCAAACTACTGCCTCTCGACGCTTCGAAGCTGCGCAGCGTCGCCGTCATCGGTGCGCTGGCGACGGATGGGCTGTCGGCATTGGGATCGTGGCGTGCGCAGGGCAAGGCCGACGAAGTCGTGACCATTCTCGCGGGCATTACCAGTGCCGCCCCGAAGACGCTCAAGGTGCTCTCGGCGCCGGGTGCGGATCCGCGCACCGCGGATCTCACCGGTATTCCCGCGGCGGTGAAGCTCGTGAAGTCCGCGGACGTCACGATTCTCGTGATCGGCGAAGACTACGACCTCTCCGGCGAATCGCGCAGCCGATCCGACCTGGAGGTGCCCGCGAGCCAGCTGGAACTGGCAAAGCGCGTCCTCGCGACGGGCAAACCCGTGGTCGTTGTTCTCGCCAATGGTCGTCCGCTGGCGCTGCCGTGGCTCGCCGATAACGCACCCGTGATCCTCGAGAGCTGGATGCTCGGCGTGGAAGGCGGCAACGCGGTTGCCGATGTCCTGTTCGGCAAGTACTCTCCCGCCGGCCGGCTGCCCGCGGCGTTCCCGCGCACCACGGGCGCGGTTCCTTTCAACTACTCCGCCAACGCCACGGGCCGTCCCGCGGATCCGGATCTCAAGAAAGACACCGTGCGTTATCACGACCTGCCGATCACGCCGCAGTTCGCGTTCGGTCATGGTCTCTCGTACAGCGAGTTCCGTTACAGCGATCTCACGCAGAGCACGCAATCAGTCGGCCCGGACGAGCGCGTCGACATTTCCATCGTGGTCGAGAACGTCGGTGGCGTCGCCAGCGACGAAGTCGTGCAGCTTTATGTCCGCGACCCCATCGCCAGCATCGCGCGGCCCGTGCTCGAACTGCGCGGCTTCAAACGCCTCGAACTCGCTGCGGGCGCGCGCAAACGCGTGACCTTCAGCCTCACGCCCGAGCAGCTCGCCTTCTGGGGACCGCGCGGCCAGTGGCTCATCGAGGCCGGGCGTATCGACTTCTGGATAGGTGCGTCATCGGCGGATTTGCGCGCCAATGGCTCCTTCGAGATCACGAAAACACATACGGGCACGGCGCCGGCCGCGGCACTGCCCACGCGGGTCGTCGTTTCAAACAATTGATGAGGGGAAGCACATGCGTTTCTTGTCAGCCACGGCGTTGATGTTGTCAGGCTTCGTGTCCGTTGCGTGCGCCGCCGCGCCGGCGGCGCCGACGAAGGTGAGTGAAGCCTCCATCGATCGCTGGGATCCGGCCATGGACGCCATCGTTCCGAAAGACTGGAAGATCGAGAAACTCGCCGAAGGCTTCGGCTGGGCCGAAGGGCCGATCTGGGTGAAGAATGGCGGCTACCTGCTGTTCACCGACGTGCCCGGCAACAAGATGTGGAAGTGGTCCGAGAAGGGCGGCCTGGAGAAATACCTGGATCCGTCGGGCGCCGCGAACCCGGATCCGAAAATCTGGCGTGAAGCCGGAGCCAACGGCCTCGCGATCTTCGACAAGAACAGCATCCTGGTAGCGGATACCGGCAGCCGCATGATCCAGCGCCTCGATCTCAAGACGAAGAAGAAGACGCCGTTCGCGACGCAGTTCGATGGCAAGAAGTTCTCTAGCCCCAACGACGTGGCCCGCATGAAGTCCGGCGTGGTGTTCCTCTCCGATCCTCCGTATGGCTTTGCCAAGGGCGACGACGAGCCGATCAAGGAACAGCCGTTCAACGGCGTGTACCGCGTGGCGAAGGACGGCAGCGTCACCGTCATCGAAAAGGAACTGACTCGCCCGAATGGCGTGGCGCTCTCACCCGATGAGCGCACGTTGTACGTGACGCAGTCGGAGCCGAAGAAGGCCATCATCCTGGCGTTCTCGCTCGACGCGCACGGCAACGTGACCGGCAAGAAGCTGTTCCAGGATCTCACCGATCTCGTCGGTGACAGCACACCCGGCCTGCCCGACGGCCTCACGGTCGCGAGCGACGGCACGATCTTCACCAGCGGCCCCGGCGGCATCATCGTGCTGTCGAAGGACGGCAAGCGAATCGGCCGCATTCGTGACGGCAAGGCCACGGCGAACTGCAAGTTCGGCGACGACGGCAAGACGCTGTACCTGACTTCGCACGACATGCTGGCTCGCATTCGGCTGAACGTGTCCGGCATCGGTTTCTAAGGCACCGCCGTGGAACTCGTTTACGTACTCTCGTCCATCGTCCTGCTGGTGCTGCTCATCAGCTGGGGCAAGATCCAGCCGTTCCTCGCGTTCCTGGTGGCATCGTCGGTCGCGGCGATCCTGCTGGGGCTGCCCATCGACAAGGTGCCGGGCGTGCTCGAGAAGGGCGTCGGCAACATCCTCGGCGGGTTGTTAGGCATCGTCTGCATCGGCGCGATGTTCGGCAAGCTCGTGGCCAACAGCGGCGCGGCGCAGAAGATCGCGGTGGTGCTCATGCGCGTGTTCGGTGAGAAGCACCTCACCTGGGCGCTGATGTTCACCGGGTTTCTCGTCGGCATTCCGCTGTTCTACAACGTGGGCTTCGTGCTGCTGGTGCCGCTGGTGTTCTCGGTGGTGCAGCAGACGAAGGTGCCGCCCATCTACCTCGGCATTCCGATGTTCGCGTCGCTGTCGGTGACGCACGGCTTCCTGCCGCCGCACCCGGCCCCCACCGCGATGCTGCCGATTTTCGGTGCCGACATCGGCACCACGCTGATGTACGGCCTCGTCGTCGCGCTGCCGGCGATGATCTGCGCAGGGCCGTTGTACGCGCGCCTGTTCCGCAACGTCGAGTCGAAGCCGATCACGCTGTTCGTTGCTCCGCTGCGTCCCGAGAGCGAACTGCCCAGCACGTTCAACTGTTTCGCTAGCGCGCTGCTTCCCGTGGCGCTCATTGCCTGCTCGATGGCGGTGCCGATGGCGCCGGAGAGCTGGCACCCGATGCTCAAGTTCTGGACCAATCCGCTCATCGTCATGCTGCTCGCGCTGGCCGTTGCCACGTACACGCTCGGCACGTCGCGCGGCATGAAGCTGCAGCAGCTCATGGAGGACTACGGCAATTCGGTGAAGGACATCGCCGTGATCCTGCTCATCATCGCGGGCGCCGGCACTTTGAAAGAAGTGTTTGTCGCAACCGGTGTGGACAAAAACATCTCGGCGGCCCTGACCGGCATCTCGATCGATCCGCTGGTGCTCGGCTGGCTCATCGCAGGCGTGATCCGGGTGTCGCTGGGTTCAGCGACCGTGGCCGGCATGACCGCCGCAAGTCTCATGGCTCCGGTGGTCGCCGCGGGCGGAGTCGATCCGAACCTCATGGTGCTGGCCGTCGGCGCCGGTAGTTTGATGTTCTCGCACGTCAACGACTCCGGGTTCTGGATGGCCAAGGAGTACTTCAACCTCTCGTTGAAGGAAACGATCCTGAGCTGGACGCTCATGGAAGGCATCGTCGGAATCGTGGGTATTGTCGGGGTGCTCATCCTCGAGGCCGTGCTGTATTAGCAGCGCCATGGCGGGATAGGGAAACCCTTAGACGGATTCGACACTTATATACGTGCGCTCCGGCACGGCCGGGGCTGCCCCGCTGCGAAGTCGCTCACCGACGCAAAAGGGCTTCGCGGGCAGGATGGGCAAATGTCCGCCATTCCCGCCACCGCTGGCAAAAAGGTGAATCCGCTGCGCGACGCGTTGTACGCCGCGCTGATCACCTTTGCGACGTCGGTCATCGGGCTCTCGATCATCTATTTCCAGGCGCGCGACGCGCAGATGGACGCGGTCCGCAGCGAGCTCCTTCAGCTCGCCAAAACGGGCGCGGCCCAGGTCGACGGTGACCTGCACGAGACGCTCGTGTCGCCCGACCAGGAAGGCACCCCCGACCACGAGCGTGCCCTCGCGCCGCTCGTGAAACTGCATCGCGCATCGCACGACGTTCTCTACGTGTACACGGCGATCCAGCGCCAGGGAAAGATCTACTGGATTCTCGACAGCGCGCGGCACTATCGCGTGCCGGGCAACGACGTGCCGGCCGATCCGATCATGACGCCGTACGAAGGCAAGGATCCCGATCTGCTCAAGGCGTTTCGCGAGAAAACCGCGCAGGCGGATAGCGAGCCGTTCTTCGAAGGCGACCACACCTATCTGAGTGCCTACGCACCGATTCTCGACAGCAAGGGCCAATTCGTCGGCCTGTTCTGCGTCGACATGGTTCTCGACGATCTCGACAACCGCGTGGCGTCGCTGAAGCGCGCGGGCCTGGTCGCGTTGTTCGTGGTGCTCGTACTTTCCGTCGTCGCGGGCTACGTCGCGTTGCGGATCCGGCAGTTCAGCGCGGCGATCGTGAAGAAGCTTCGCGTTGCGCGAGCACGCGCCGAGGAAAACGCCGCGGCCGCGGAATCCGCGAGCCGCGCCAAGGCGGTGTTCCTCGCGATGATGAGCCACGAGATCCGCACGCCGATGAACGGCATGTTGGGCGTGGCCGATCTCCTGCGCACGATGTCGCCCAATGCCGAGCAGAGGCGATTGTTGGACATCCTGGGCAGCAGCGGCGAGTCCCTGCTGCGGATCATCAACGACATTCTCGATTTTTCGAAGATCGAAGCAGAGCGGCTCGAGCTCCACCCCTCGCCGTTCGAGCTTCGCAGCCTGCTCGACGAACTCCAGATGTTGCTGAACGCGCAAGCGCGTACGCGACACGTGGCGTTCATCGTCGATGCGGATCCGAAGCTGCCCGCCTCGGTCAATGGCGATCGTCAGCGACTCTCGCAAATCCTGCTCAATCTCGGCACGAACGCACTGAAGTTCACGGACAAGGGCGAAGTGCGGCTCATCGTGCGGCTGCTGGAGCTCGACGGCGGCAAGGCGCGCCTGGAATTCACGATGCGCGACACGGGCATCGGCATGAGTGCGGATGCGCTCGGACGACTCTTCACGTCGTTCACGCAGGAAGAAGAGGCCCGCCATCGCGGCGGCACGGGGCTCGGGCTCGTGATCACGCAGAAACTGGTGGCGCTCATGGGCGGCGAGGTCCGCGTGAAGAGCGTGGTGGGCAAGGGATCGTCGTTCACGTTCACTATCGAACTACCCGTGGCGGAATACGCGGCCACGGCCATCTCCACCCGACTGCGCAAGCTGGACAGCCTGTCGATCCTCGTCGCCGAGGACAACGCCGTGAACCAGACCATCATCGAAGCAATGCTGCGTCAGCTGGGCCACCGCGTCCGCATCGTGAGCACGGGCACGGCCACGCTGGAAGCCCTGGTGCACGAGTCGTTCGACGTCGTGCTCATGGATTGCAACATGCCGGAGCTCGACGGACTGGAGGCCACGCGCCAGTTGCGCGCGGGCATGGCCGGCGAACGAAGCGCCAATGTGCCGGTGATCGCCCTGACGGCGAACGCGCTGGACGGCGACCGCGAGCGTTGTCTCGCGGCCGGCATGAATGATTTCCTGGCGAAGCCGGTGACCATCGCGACGCTGCGGCTGGCGATCGATCGAGCGGCGGGCGCCCGCAAACCGTCCGGGGATATTCGCGCAGCCAGCTGACACCGGATCGATTCTCCTGATTAAGCCGTTGGGGATTATGTCGACTCCCCGGCTCTTCCCCGCCGCGACTCCGCTACATTCGCCCGGCACCCGGAGATTGTCGGAGAACAAAAATGAAAATGAATCTGGCGCGTGCAGCAGTCGTCACGCTTGCTATGGGATGGATCGGCACTGCTCACGCGGTACCGATCTACTTCGATTTCACGGGTAGCGTGATACAGGAAAGTCCCAGCATCGGGATTGGCACTGCGGTGTCAGGCGGATTCACGCTCGAGACGGATCGACTGGCATTCCTGCCTTCGAGCCCGAACCAGTACATTTTCGCCGACTTCGCAGCGCCCGGCCTGACCGAGCCGCTGGCCTTCATCGACTTCGCTGGCATTCACCAGGAAATTCCCGACCGACCGATCAGCTTCGCGACGGTAGCGTTCGTGGATGCCTGCACTCCAGTTTGCACCCCGGGAGTTGCCGAGGGCATCCATGTGACGGCAGCGACGCAGGATCCCTGGAGCGCAGGCTACACGGGCCAGATGCGCCGGGTAGACATGTCGGTGAACAACATCTACTGGAATCGCCTGCCCGATTATCCGTTCTACGACCTCTACAACGGCTTCGATGGCACGACTGCCGCACCGATTGATGTCGTCTCAATGGCGTTCGGCGAGCTCAGCGGCACCTTTTTCGAGTCCGAGTTCGATTGCGTCGCCGGCGAATGCACGGTGACGCGCGAAGAATATTTCGTGTTCAGCATCGATACGCTGAGCCGCGGCGTGGGCACGCGCGCAGTACCTGAGCCGGGCACACTCGGACTGATGGGCGCGGCTGTATTCCTCGGATTCACGATGCGCCGGCGGCGCACCGTGAAAGCGGGCTGAGACCCGCTCGCTACCTCAGGATCGCTTCGATCGCCGAAAGCTCGCTCGCCGAGAACGCGAGGTTGTCGAGCGCGCCAACGGCTTCGTCCACGTGCGCCACCTTGCTGGCGCCGATCAGCGAAGACGTGACCTGCGGGTGACGCAACGTCCAGG
>Ga0173480_10000860_pt1 | contig 10759 bp, 5 predicted proteins | sample NitcycUS209509C1_FD_122622 | JGI IMG/M metagenome (GOLD analysis project Ga0173480, IMG submission 122622) | Soil microbial communities from Arlington Agricultural Research Station in Wisconsin, USA - Nitrogen cycling UWRJ-S209-509C-1 (version... | ecosystem: Environmental > Terrestrial > Soil >... | reverse complement strand
GTGCGTCAGTTCTTCACCGAGAACGCACTCTATTGGCTGATGGAATACCGCTTCGACGGGCTACGCTTCGACGCCGTGCACGCGATCACCGAGGCGGACTGGCTCGACGAGATGGCCGCCGCGGTGCGCGCGAGCGTCGAGCAGGACCGCCACGTTCACCTCGTGCTGGAGCATGATGGCAATGTCGCCGAACATTTGCGTCGCGACTTCGACGCGCAATGGAACGATGACGCACATCACGTGCTGCACGTGATGCTTACAGGAGAGAATGAGGGATACTATCGCGACTACGCAGACTGCTCCGCCGACCGTCTCGCCCGCGCGTTGCGCGAGGGCTTCGTTTATCAGGGCGAGCCGTCCGCGCAGCGCGAAGGCGAACCGCGGGGAACGCCGAGCTTGGACCTGGCCCCGACCGCGTTCGTTCTGTTCCTGCAGAATCATGATCAGACCGGCAATCGCGCCTTCGGCGATCGCCTGACGGTACTTGCGAAGCCCGAAGCGCTCGAAGCCGCCATCGCGCTGCAGCTTCTCTGTCCGCAGATTCCCTTGATCTTCATGGGCGAGGAGGTCGGAAGTCCGACACCGTTCCAGTTCTTCACCGATCATCACGGCGAGTTGGCCGACGCCGTCCGCGAGGGGCGCCGGAAAGAATTCGCGAGCTTCGCGGCGTTCTCCGATCCCGCTCGGCGCGAAAGGATTCCCGATCCCAACGCGGCAGGGACATTTGAGAGATCCCGACCAGCACCTGACACGAATAACAGCGCCGAATGGCCGGACCTCTATCACCGGCTGCTTGCGGTTCGGCGCGATCACATCGTTCCACGACTGAAAGATGCGAGGGCAATCCGAGCTGAGGCCATCGGCCCGGCGGCGGTCGTCGCGCGGTGGCGGTTGGGCGACGCCGTGCTGACCATCGCGACAAACCTGGGCTCAGAGGCCTGCGAGGCGCAGCGCGAGGGAGGACAGATCATCTTTGAAACAACGGGCGGCGCGGAAGCGTTGGAAGCGGGGCTACTCCCTTCTTTCACGACACTTGCCTTCCTGGAGCGATCACGTGGATGACGCCGTTCGCGAGCTCGCACGCGACGCCGGGATCGCGGACGAGTGGATCGACGCGGCCGGCAAGCCGCAGCGCGTTTCGGTGGAAACGCTGCGCAGCATCCTGACCGCGCTCGCGCTTCCGTGCGCGTCACCGACAGACATTGCAGAGAGCCGCGCGCGCCTGAGCGAGCAGGCGGGCCATGCGCGAACCTTTTTCACCGGGACCGTCGGCACCACCATTCGACTTCCGGACCCGACTGACGAAGTAGCCGAGCTGATGCTCGAAAGTGGCGGGGCGCTGCCGGTCCGACTGCGCGAGCAAGACGGCGCCGCGCTCCTTCCCGCTGTGAACACGCCGGGTTATCACCGGCTGCGTCTGCGCGACCTCGAGATTGCGCTTGCGGTAGCGCCGCCGCGCTGCATTACGTTCGACGACGTTGCGCCAGGCGAGCGGATGTATGGCCTCGGTGTGCAGCTCTATTCGCTGCAGCGCGAGGGCTGCTGCGGGTTCGGCGATGCGGCGGCGCTGCGCGAACTCGTCGCGAGCGCGGCGCATGAGGGCTGTGATGCGATCGCGCTGAGCCCAACGCACAGCCTGTTCGCCGGGGACAGCGCGCACTATGGGCCGTACTCGCCGTCGAATCGCCTGTTCCTCAATACGCTCTACGCCGATCCCGCAACCGTGTTCGGGCGAGCGCACATCGCGAAGCTCTCCGCCGAGGATGCTGAGTCTTCGGGCGATCTGATCAATTGGCCGAAGGCCGCTTCCGCAAAGTACGCGCTGTTGCGGCGGCTGTGGGATGATTTCGCCGCCAATGAGCTGCGCGCCGGGGAGGGTCTTGCGCAGGACTTCGTGAAGTTCGTGCACGAGGGCGGCGAGCGGCTGCGCGAGCACGCGCTGTTCGAGGCGCTGCATGCGCACTGGCTGGCGCAACCGGACGCGAAATGGAGCTGGCGGGATTGGCCAGCCGGCTGGCGTGCGCCGGCAGGACCCGACGCCGCGAACTTTGCCGCCGCGAACCCGCACGAGATTCAGTTCCACATGTTCGCGCAATGGCTCGCGGGGCGCAGTTTCGCAGCGGTCCAGCAGGATGCGCGGGCGCAAGGCATGCGTATCGGACTGATCTCCGACGTGGCGGTCGGCATGAATCCGGGCGGAAGCCATGCCTGGTCGCGCGCGCAGGATCTGCTGCCCGGCTTGAGCGTCGGCGCACCGCCCGATCTGCTCGGCCCGCGCGGGCAGGACTGGGGCCTGACCGCATTCTCGCCGCAGGGGCTGCTCGCGGCCGGCTTCGAGCCGTTCATCGCGACGCTGCGTGCAGCGATGCGTGCAGCCGGTGGCGTGCGTATCGACCATGCGATGGGCCTCAAACGCCTCTGGCTGGTGCCGCGCGGCGCATCTCCCAGCGAGGGTGCCTACCTTTCCTATCCACTCGACGATCTGCTGCGTTTGATTGCACTCGAGTCACATCGCCACCGCGCCATCGTCATCGGCGAAGACCTCGGCACCGTGGAGCCTGAATTCCGCAAGCGCATGGAGGAGGCGGGCATCGCCGGAATGGACGTGCTCTGGTTTCAGCGCGACGGAATGGCATTCATGAAGCCTGCGCAATGGCGGCGCAATGCCGTCGCAATGACGAGCACGCACGATCTGCCGACTGTGGCGGGCTGGTGGAGCGGTGTCGATATTGAAACACGTGCAAAGCTCGGGCTAGGCGACGAAAAACGCGAAGCCAAAGAGCGCGTACGTGATCGCAAAGCCTTGTGGCGCTCATTTCGCAAAGGTGGAATCACCACAAAAAACGAGCCACTGCCGTCCCAACCCGAATCTGCGGTTGACGTAGCAATAACATTCACGACGCGATCGCCATCGCCCCTTGCGCTCATTCCGATGGAAGATGTTCTCGGGCTTGCCGAGCAGCCGAACCTGCCCGGCACGATCGACGAGCATCCGAACTGGCGGCGGCGCCTCGACAAGCCGTCGGCCGAGCTCTTCGACTCACCGCAGGTGCGGGCGCGGCTCGAAGCCTTGCGGAAGCGCTGATGGCTCCGCGCGCAACCTATCGCCTGCAATTCCACAAGGGCTTCGCGTTTGCGGACGCCGAGCGACTTGTGCCGTACTTCGCGCGGCTTGGCGTGAGCCATGTCTACGCCTCACCGATCACGACCGCCCGTGCAGGATCGATGCACGGCTACGACGTGATCGATCCCACGCGGCTTAATCCGGAGCTCGGTGGCGAGGATGCGTTGCGCCGCCTGGTGGCGGTACTACGCGGACACGAGCTCGGCCTGATCGTCGATATCGTGCCGAACCACATGGCCGCAGTCGCGGCGAACGCCTGGTGGTTCGATGTGCTGCGTCACGGGCCGCAAAGCCGTTTCGCGCCGTTCTTCGACGTCGACTGGAATGCCGAGGATGAAGCACTGCGCGGCAAGGTGCTGTTGCCCGTGCTCGGCAGGACGTTGCGCGAAGCGATCGAGGCGAGCGAATTGAAGGTCGATGACGGCGAAGTGCACTATTTCGAGCACCGCTTTCCGCTTCGGCAGGCTGTGAACCCATCCATGCCGCTCCCTGACCTGCTTGCCCGACAGCATTACCGGCTTGCCTCCTGGCGCACCGCGAATGACGCGATCAACTGGCGGCGCTTCTTCGACATCAACGAGCTTGCGGCGATACGCATGGAGCACGAGCCGGCGTTTGAAGAGTCGCATGCACTCATCTTCCGGCTCTATGCGGAGGGCCTCATCGATGGCGTGCGCGTCGACCATGTCGACGGGCTCTCCGATCCGGCTGGCTATTGCCGCAAGCTTCGCGAACGGTTTGAGGCACTCACTGCGGGACGTCCAGCATCGGCGCCGCGGGAGCGGCCATACATCGTCGTCGAGAAGATTCTGCTGCGCGACGAAACTTTGCCGGTGGATTGGGGCGTCGATGGCACCAGCGGCTATGACTTCATGAACGACGTCAGCGCCGTCGGACATGATCCCGCCGCGAACGTCACGCTCGACACATTGTGGACCTCGGTTAGCGGCCGCAGCCCGGATTTCACGATTGAGGAATATGCGGCGCGGCGCGAGATTACTTCGCGCAGCTTCCCGGCGCAGCTTGAGGCCTGCGTTGCGAGCTTCCACCGGCTCTCCGATCTGGAAGGCGCCGAGTTGACGCATGCTTCGCTGCGCCGCGCGTTGATCGAGATCCTGGCGCACTTTCCGGTCTACCGGACCTACGCAACGGCGACTCAACGACCGGTCCACGACCGGCCGTTCCTTGAGACAGCCCTTGCAGGCGCGCAGTCGACTTGCTTCCCGGCCGATCGCACCATTGCGGAGAAGCTTGCGGCTTGGCTCGCCGAGCGCGCCGGCGATCCGGAGGCAGCGCGCATTCAGCATCGCGCCATTACGCAATTCCAGCAGCTCAGCGCGCCCATCGCCGCCAAGGCGGTCGAGGACACCGCGTTCTATCGCTACGGTCGCCTGCTCTCGCGCAACGACGTCGGCTTCGAAGCCGACATGCTTGGACTCGACGCGGCGCAATTCCATGCGCGCGTCCTGCGACGCCAGGCGGATTTCCCGCACGCAATGCTGGCAACCGCGACTCATGATCACAAACGCGGCGAGGAGGTGCGTGCGCGCCTCGCAGTGCTCAGCGAGAAGGCGACCGAATGGGCCAAGCTGCTGCCAGCGTGGATCGAGCGATGCCGCTCGCTCTGCCAATTCGCCACGCCTTCCCACAGCGATATCGCAATGTTGCTGCAGACCATCGTCGGCGCGTGGCCGCTCGAACTGTCGGCAGATGATAGCGAAGGGCGGCGCGGGTTCGGCGAGCGGCTCGTTCGCTGGCAAGAGAAGGCCTTGCGCGAAGCCAAGCTCGCAACGGACTGGACGGTCCCGGATGACGAATATGAATCCGCTGCGCGACAGCTCACGTTGTCGCTGGTCGCCGAGAATGCATCGCCCGACCTGCTGAATGACATTGTCGCTTTCGCCCGCCGCATCAGCGCGGCGGGCGCGGTCAACGGTCTGGCGCAGACCCTGCTGAAGCTCACTGTGCCGGGCGTGCCAGACTTCTATCAGGGCACCGAGTTCTGGGACTTCAGCCTGGTCGATCCGGACAATCGCAGCCCGGTCGATTTTTCGGCGCGCGTGGCAGCTCTCGATCCCGCACCATTGGAGACGCAGGTATCGCAATGGCGGAACGGACATATCAAGCAAGCGCTGATCGCGCGCATTCTTGCGGTGCGTCGGGCGTGCCCTGCGCTATTTGCCGACGGAAGTTACGAACCGCTCAATGTGCGCGGCGCATTCGCGGATCGTGTCATCGCGTTCGCGCGGCGGCTGCATGATGAGGTGGTCGTCGGGATCGCGCCGCGTATCGCTTCCCAATTGCTGCACAGCGAGAATGAAATCGTGTTCGACGCCCGGGCTTGGCGCGACACCAGCGTTGCCTTTGATCGCTCCGATCTCACCAATCTCTTCGTGTCCGGCGTCTCGACCCGCGGCGCAATCATGATTGGTGAGCTTTTCAAGAATTTCCCCGCCGCGCTTCTTGTCTCGTCCGGGATTTCGAAGGCGCTGGCCACGTGCGAGAATGCTGCAGCGCACACAATCCTGCGCTGATTATACGAATTGCCCAATGCCGCGAATCATTATCTACCGCTAACCTATGTGGCGTATCGAAGAGCACTCGCGGCGGCGTGGAATGCAGACACGCAGCTAACGCACGGGAGCCGGGGCATCCAGGGGGCATTCCCACGAGCGGACATCCGTAAGCAGCGGCCACGACCTCACGGTGCGTAGGTAGCAGAACATGGCCAGCCGGAGTGGCGACCGGCCCGCGAGTGCATCTTCGACTGTTCTAGCTTTTGAGCACGATCTTGTCCGAAAGCCGGTATCCACTTTTCGGGATCATGCTCTAAGCCGCAGCCAGCACGATGCCTTCGTTCGCGCGTAACCGCACGGCGCTGCCGCGCGCCCGCTCTGCACGATCGAGATGCGTTGAGATCAGGATCGCATCCTGATCCACGGGCTTGTTGAACATCTGCGGCTCATCCGCGAAATTGAGCGCAACGGTGATCCAGCGGCCCGCATAGAAGCGGCGATAGGTGAGCACGCTTCCAATCGCCTCCGCCTTCACGTGCACTCCAACAGAGAGCGCCGGCTCCCTCCGCCGCAGCGCGATCAGCGCGCGGTAGAGCGAAAGCATCGAGTGCGCTTGCGCGCGCTGAGCCTCCACGTTGACCTCGCGATGATCGCTGGCGAGCGGCAGCCACGGATCTCCATCGGTGAAGCCGGCATTTTCACTCTCATCCCATTGCATCGGCGTGCGCTCGGGATCGCGGCCGAGGCCAAGGCCCGGCACATTCCTCTCCCAAGGGTCTCGCACGCATTGCGTCGGGATCGGCACGTCAGCCATGCCGATCTCCTCCCCTTGATAGATCGTGGGCGTGCCGCGCAGCGTGAGCAGCAGCATCGCGGCGACGCGCGCCTGTGCGGGACCGACGCGGCTTGCCACGCGTGAGCGGTCGTGATTGCCGAGCACCCAGTTCGGCCAACGCCCCTCACCGCCCGCGAGTGCGCCCTCGTACTGCTCGATCAACGCCGCGATCACCTGCGGATCCCACGCCGACTTGATGAGATGGAAGTTGAACGGGAGGTGGAAGCCGGGTCGCTCGATGCCATAGTAGGCCATGAGCTGCTCAATCGGCAGAGAAGCCTCGCCGATGAGCACGCGATCCGGATAGGTATCGGCGAGCGCGCGCATCTCGGCGATCGCGTGGTGCGTCTCCTCCTGGTCGAGCGTGTAGACGCGCGCGAGGCGCCTGGCGGGCGATTGACCTTCGCGCCAGTCCGGATTCGGCGGATTGTCTTTCAGGTGCTCGGCTTCGATCAGGTGATGGATCGCATCGACACGAAAACCATCCACGCCGCGGTCGAGCCAGAAGCGCAGCACGTCGAGCATCGCGGCGCGCACGTCCGGGTTACGCCAGTTGAGGTCCGGCTGCTCCTTCAGGAAGGCGTGGTAGTAATGCTGTTGCGTCAACGCGTCAGACGTCCAAGAGCTGCCCCCGAACTCGCTGACCCAGTTGTTCGGCACGCCGCCGTCCGCCTTGCCGTCACGCCAGATGTACCAATCGCGCTTTGGATTGTTGGGCGAGGAGCGGCTCTCGACAAACCACGGATGCTGGTCGGAGGTGTGGTTTGGCACGAAATCCAGAATGATCTTCAGTCCGCGCGCGTGCGCCGCGGCGACCAGCTCATCAAAATCCGCAAGCGTGCCGAACATCGGATCGACGTCGGTGTAGTTCGAGACGTCGTAGCCGAAATCTGCCATTGGCGAGGGATAGATCGGCGAGATCCACACCGCGTCCACGCCAAGCTCGACAAGATAGTCGAGCCGGGACGTGATGCCTTTCAGGTCGCCGATCCCGTCCCGGTTCGTATCCTGAAACGACCGCGGATAGACCTGATAGACAATCCCGCTCTGCCACCAGTGCTGTGTGCCGGGCACTCGTTCCCTCGAGATGATTCTCGTGCCGTGGGCGAATAGAGCGCGCGACTGTGAGTCGCGTCAAATCCGTAGCGACACGGACCTTGTGAAAACCGAGGAGCGGTTCCAAGCCGGAACACGGCGGCTTGAACGCGCGCCGTTAGTGAGCCTTGTCCGCGCGGCTTCGGAGAGAAGACATCCGCCCGTTTGCGCAATGCGTCGTCCATGCGATGCTGCGACAAAGGATCAACCGATTCAAAAGTCCGATTCCCCTCAACTTCCGCCGGTTGGACGCCCTTCGAGGCTTCCCTGACGCCTCCGAAAGCCAATGATCACACGACGGAAAAAGCTGCGCACAGAGGAGACACTCTGGCTGCACGAGCGCGCTCCGCGGGTCCCCGTTGCACGACTCGCGCGGGATGTGCGGACCGACGTGCTCATCGTCGGCGCGGGAATCACCGGCGCGATGACTGCACAGGCACTGAGTGAAGCTGGCTTCGACGTCATCATCGCCGACCGTCGCGCGCCGGGGCGGGGCGCGACTGCCGCCAGCACCGCGCTCGTGCAGTATGAACTGGACTCGCCGCTGCTTGAGCTGAGCAAAGCCATTGGCGCGAAGAATGCTGCTCGCACGTGGCGCCGGGCACGGCTTGCCCTCGATAACCTACGCGCGCTTTTTCGCAGGCTGGAGATCGACGCGCAGAAACGTGACGAGCTCTATCTCGCGGGCAACCGCCTCAACGCAACGCAGCTTCAAAAGGAGTCAGGCCTGCGCCGCGCAATCGGACTGGACAATGTCTATCTCACCGCCGGTGAAGTCGAAGCGCGCTTTGGACTCCGGCAGCGCGCAGCGCTCATGAGTTTCGACAATCTCACCATCAATCCCCGCCGCGCCACGGCCGAACTTCTCCTGCATGCGCGCGCCAATCGCGCCCGCATTTATGCGCCGACTGAGATTGTCGACATCGAGATCCGGAAGGCTGGGCTTGCTGCCCGGACCAGGGACGGTCCTGTTATCCGCGCGCGTTGGATCGTGCTCGCGACGGGATACGAGTTCCCCAAGATCGTGCCAATGCGCGGACACCGCGTAACGACGACGTGGGCCTTCGCGACACGTCCACAACCGCGCAAGGTGTGGCCGGAAGAATGCATGATCTGGGAGGCGGCGCGGCCTTACCTCTACCTTCGCACGACACAGGATGGGCGCGTGATCTGCGGCGGCGAGGATGCGCCGCGTGCGAAGCGTCCGGCCGACGATGCGGACATGGACTCCAAACTGGCCCTGTTGCAGGCCAAGCTCGCCAGGTTGCTTCCGGATCTCGACACCCGTGCCGACTTTGTCTGGGCCGCCTCCTTTGGCGAAACCAACAACAGTATGCCGACGATCGCTCCGGTGCCGCGTTACAGGAATTGCTGGGCCGCGCTGGGCTATGGCGGCAACGGCATCGTCTACAGCCGGATCGCGGCGGAGATCATCGCCTCGGCGTTCTCGGGAAGGCGTGATGCGGACGCAGACCTCTACGCCTTCGAAGCGCGCCGCTGAATCAATCGTCGCGCTCGCGGCCACCTTCGGCAGCAGCGAACGCCGCAGCGAGCGCACCGGCAAGCATCGCGCCAGCAACCCAGAACGCGAGCTTCGCGGCAGCTTTGCGCGCCTCGTCCGCTGCGTTCCTGGCCTGTGTAATGACTTGGTCGACACGCTGCTCGGCCTGGTCCTGTGGCATGCCTGTGCGTGCAGCAACGCGTTGCGCCACATAGGTGCGGTCCGCCTGTGACAAGCCGCCGCTGCTCGCGAGCGCACGTGTCACAATTCGCCCGGTTTCGTCATTCGAGCGCTGCGCATCCTGCGGCGCGGCCGGCGCATTCGCGTTGTCTGAGCGGAAGAGCATGTCGGTGTAATACGACGTGTCCGGCACAAGCGCCGGGTTGCTGGTTGCGCCCTTGACGGCACCGCTGAGCAGGGTGGTCGCTCCAATGCCGGCCGCGATCGCCATCAGCATCAGCGCGAAGGCCCAGGCGAGGAAGCCGTGGGCGGAATCGCGGAAGTAGGTTTCGTCGTGGTGCAGACCGACCCAGCGGGTACGCAGGCGCCCCGCGATGAAGCCGCCGAGGCCAGAGGCCATGATCGAGATCAGGCAGAGACTGATGCCCGCCGCAATCGAGATCGTGCTGCCGGAGGTCGAAGAACCCGTGGGGCTCAGAAACGAGAGACCGATCCCGACACCGAGCTCGTGAAGGAAAATCGAAAAAGCCGCAGCAGCAATCCCGCCCGCCGCGATCGCGCCCCACGAGGCCGCGGAGCTGCTCGATTCATCGGCGCGGCCTGCGAGGCCTCCATTCGGAATGACCGAAATCTCTTCGGTAACCAGCGTAGACATGATCGGTCTCCTTTGTGGCGCAATGGCTGAAATGCCTGCTCCAACGTCATGGGAACGCTTTGGGTTCCTCGGTTCGCGCCGTGACGGAGGAACTATTCGTCGATTCCGGCATTGAGCGGCAAAACGGAGAAGCATCATGGGTTTTGGACGAGGTATTCTTCTTTGGATTCTCGGAATCCCGCTGCCGATCATCCTGCTGCTCGCCCTGTTCTGGCGCTAAGCAGCGGTCGGCAGGCCGAAGGTCGGCTGAACAAAGGTTAAGTCAGCCTGTCTGGCCGCGGCGCAATGCTCGCGCCAATCGCACTTGGGCTGCCGTCATGAATGCGGCAGCAACTCAGGCACGTTGATCCAGCTTCGCTCGCGGTCGCTTTGATAGCAAAGCTCGGTCAGCTGCACGTCCTTGGCGCCCTCCAGCATCGGCGAGGTTAGTGGCGCGCCGTCGGCGACGTGGCGGAGAAACTGCTCCCAGCCTTGGCGATAGCTGTTCTGGAACGGCTCGACGTCGGGCACTTCCTGCCATTGTTCATCGAAGTTCATCGCCTGGGGGACCTCTACGTTCCACGCGGGCTTCGGCGTCGCGGCGAGTGACTGCACGAAGCATTTGTGTCCGCCAGCAATGGCCGAACCCAACGTTCCGTCGATCTGGACCTGGATGAGATCGTCGCGTTTCACGCGCGTTGCCCATGACGTCGTCACCTGCGCGAGCGCGCCGCTCTCGAACTCGAACGTTGCGAACACCTCGTCCTCGACATCCACCTGAAACGGATTTCCCGCCTCGTCGATTCGTTTTGGGATCTGCGTCAGGCGGCGGCAGGAGACGGCTTTGATCGGGCCGAGCAGACTCGCAAGCAGG
>Ga0173480_10000859_pt1 | contig 10761 bp, 10 predicted proteins | sample NitcycUS209509C1_FD_122622 | JGI IMG/M metagenome (GOLD analysis project Ga0173480, IMG submission 122622) | Soil microbial communities from Arlington Agricultural Research Station in Wisconsin, USA - Nitrogen cycling UWRJ-S209-509C-1 (version... | ecosystem: Environmental > Terrestrial > Soil... | reverse complement strand
CGCCGCACGCCCCGAACGCCCGATTACGTCCCCGACAAAGAGAATTCGCATTACCGTCCGCGCAGATCGATCACGTCCCGCTCCGTTAGCACGAGATCGAGGCGCGCGTCGCGCGGCGTGACCGGAACCTGTTCGATCTCCTGCACGGCGAACGCGATGCCGGCGGCGATGACCGGCTTCATCGCGCGCGTTTTCGCGATCGTCATGTCGTAATAGCCCGCGCCGTAGCCGATGCGATGGCCGGTCCGGTCGAAGGCGAGCAGCGGGACCAGCATGATGTCGGGTGCGGCTTCCGGAGCGTCAGGCTTCGGCTCGCGGATCCCCCATTGGCCCGACGCGAGCTCATCGCCGAACGCGAAGGCGCGCATGATAAGCGGATTGCCGCGGCTTGCGATGCACGGCAGCGCCAGGTGCGCGCCTGCGGCGGCAAGTTTGCGCATCAGCGGCAGTGGATTGATCTCGGTCTTCAGCGGCATGAAGCCGGAGACGATGGTGCCGGGCTTGATCGCGAGCGGAAACGCCCGCGCCGCGATTGCCTCGGCGCCCTGCGTGCGTTCGGCCGCTGGGATTGCGTCGCGGCGCATCAGCGCGTCCCTGCGGACAATGGATTTCAGGTCGGAGACGGCGTCGGACATGGCGGGATCGTGCTTTGGTACGCGCACGAGTCAAGCTCTGCGCCCAGCGCGCGAGGTAATTGCTGAAAGTAATGGTCAGCGACTATTGTCGTTCGGTCATGGCTTTCACGATCCGACCGGCGACGCCTCGGGATCTTCCCGCGATTGTCGCATTGTTGAACCAGGCCGCCGAGGAGCGCAGATCGCTCGATCCCCTCCTCTGGCGAGTCGCTGGTGACGCGGCGGCACGGATCGAAACGGCGGTGCGTGCCGCCTTTGCGCCGCCCCAGGCATCGCCGCGGGAGTTCTGGTTCGTCGCCGAGCACGCGGAGCGGATTATCGGGGTCACGCGTGCGATGCTCGTGCCCGTGCCGCCGATCTATGACCGCGCGGCGGGCACCCCCGGGCTCCTCCTCGACGACTGCGTGACAGCGATAGACGCGCCGCGAGACATGGCAGAGGCCCTGCTCGCCGCGACCGAAACGGCTGTCACAAACGCGGGCGGAGCGCGGCTGATCGCGTCCTGTCCGGCGGGCGGGCACATGCGTCCGCTCTATGAGCGCCGCAGCTATGAGCCTGTCACGCTCTACATGGCGAAACACGGGTTTGGCGGTGCGGCGCTCCCGCCGCGGGTACGGTTGGCCAGTATGGAGGATATTCCGAGAATCGTGGCGCGGAGCGCGCAGCATCGAAGGATGCTCGCCAGGATCAATGCGCGCTTCTGGCACATTCATCCCGAAGCCGACCAGCGTTTCGAGCGATGGATGCGCCACAGCTTGACGCTGACGGATCGCGACATGCTCGTTGCAGCCGAGGCGAGCGACGTGCACGGCTACATTATCGCCCAGCCAATTTCGCCTTTGCTCATTCCGGCGCCCCATGAGATCGCGGGCATCGGCGTCATCGACGACTTCTACGACGCGGACTTGGCGAACGTGTCGGCCGTGTCAAACGGCGAATCGAGCGCTGCGAACCTGCTGGCGGCGGCGGAATGGGCCTTCGCGCGACGCAACGTCGACAGCGTTCTTGTCGTGTGTCCCGCGGCGTGGGCCTCGAAGATCGCCTTGCTGGAGCAGAGCGGCTATCGGACAGCGAAGCTCTGGATGCTGAAGGGCTGACAGGGAAGAAGTGCGGAGCCGCATGAGCCGTCGGATTTCGACCCCGGGAACCTACACAAGTAGGTGGGCGCCATATGACCGGATCCACGGACCCGGCCAGGGACAGCTCCCTTAGGGATCGTAAGGCCCCGGGAGTATGTATCCGACAAACACCGCAGCCCCGCTCCCGCAATGTAGTCGGTTCACCGCCGTATCGCCAGCGCCACTGCGCTGAGGAGCCCAATTATTGGCACCCGGCCGGCGGCGTTGGCGTTCCGTACTGCGTTTCGGTGAATTGGGCTTGTTTCCCCGCGAGCTGCAGGACGAAGAGTCGATCATAAACGGAATCGCAGATCGTCGGGATCTGAGGACCGCCGAACTTCGCGATGATGCCAGGCACCGTGTTGCTGTGATGGACGACGAGAACGTTTCCCTTCGCGGCGCGGACCTTGCTCACGACACTGTCTACGGACGAAATTTTCGTTACCGTCGCCTGCTTTCCAAGTTTTTTTGCCAACGGGTCTGCAGTCTGCACCGTCCGTTTGAAGGTCGACGTGATGATGGCCACAATGCTTTTGTCAGCCAGCATCGCGGCGAGCGTGTTGGCCCGCGTAACCCCTTCCGGCCGCAAGGGTGGATTGTCCGTGCCATCGTCCGCCTTTTCGGCATGGCGCACGATGTAGACCGTCGACGACTTGTTCGGCTTGGCGTTCTGCGCGGTCGCGGGGGACTGACGCAGTTCGAGCAGCGCAAAGACGATCAACGCGCAGATGAGTCCTGACCAAAGGCGCGGCACGCTCCCCTCCCGTGATGTTGGGAGCAACAATCTATCGGAGTGACCGCTGTCGTTCTAGTTGTGGGAAGCGCCGCTACCCGATCCCGACATTCTCGCCGCGGCTCTGATTGAGGCTGCGCGTCACGCTCTCGATGCGCTCGGAAGCCGAATTGAGCGCGTTCGCGACCGCGATCTGCATCGCCTGGGCCCGTTCGCTCGAGGCGACGCGCGCATCCTGAAGCGCAGTCAGTTCCTCCTCGAGCCGGCGCAGGCGCTTTGCGGCCTCGGAGAGCTCATCGCCCAAGGTCAGCGCCGCCATCACGATCAGCCGCATGTCGCCGATCGCCCCGAAGCTCCCCTTGAGCTGCTCGATGCGCTGGTCGAGATCCTTGGCGAGCCGCACCAGATGATCTTCCTGCCCGTCCTCGCAGGCCATGCGGTACTGCCGGCCGTGGATCGTGACACTGACGTGGCTCATGGCCGCGCCTCGAGCACCGAGCGGATGTTCTCCATCGCTGTGTCGAGCCGCTGGGCGATCTCGCGGTTGGCGGCTTCGAGCCTGCGGGCGCGAGCCGTCGCGGCATCGAGATCGGAGGCAAGCTTCGAGCGGTCGGTGCCAAGGGCGTGCACCTGCGCGGCGAGTGCGTTTTCGCCGCGATCGGTGTCGCGGCGATGCTCCAGCGCCCCTTCCAGGGCGTCGAGAGCCGCGGAAAGCCGCCTGGTTGCGGCTTCGAACGCGCTCGCGTCAGTCATGGCCTCCCCTCGCGCGGGCAAGCCGCGCGGCCGCCCGTGCGCCCCGAAATCCCTGAAGCGCCAACGATTTGCACTCGAAACTTACGTTGCGCTCCACCGTGGCGTCAACGCTGGCGGATCATGCGGGCAAAACAATGTCGTGGATTTGTCGTGGATTTGGCCGCGCGGTGGTGAAAGCGTCACACGCCGCGATGGCCGTGGCCCGATCCCCCACGTTAGAATCGCGGTTTCGCCACCGGGAATTCACCATGGATCAATTGCACTACAAGTCGGCAACCGACCTTGCCTCGCTCATCCGCCGCAAAAAGGTGAGCGCGCTCGAACTGCTCGACCACTTCCTTGACCGCATCGAGAAGCACAATCCCAAGCTCAACGCGGTCATCTGGATGGATCGCGAGGGAGCGCGCAAGCGCGCGAAAGCCGCGGATGCCGCGCTGAAGAAGGGCAAGCGCCTCGGCCCGCTGCACGGCGTGCCCATGACCATCAAGGAGAGCTTCCAGGTCGCAGGCTCGCCCACGACCTGGGGGTTGCCGGCGATGAAGGACAACGTCACGCAGACGACCGCCGTCGTGGCCCAGCGCATGATCGACGCCGGCGTGACGCTGTTCGGCAAGAGCAACGTGCCGGTGATGCTCGCTGACTGGCAGAGCTACAATTCGGTCTACGGCACGACCAACAATCCCTGGGATGTCAGCCGCACGCCCGGCGGCTCATCGGGCGGCTCCTCGGCGGCGCTCGCCGCCGGCCTCACCGGAATCGAGGCGGGCAGCGACATCGGCTCCTCGATTCGCAACCCGGCGCACTACTGCGGTGTGTTCGGCCACAAGCCGACCTACGGGCTCATCACACCGCGCGGGCAGGCACTGCCGAACGTCGTTGCACCGTCGGATATCTCCGTGGTCGGCCCGCTCGCGCGCTCGGCGCAGGATCTCGATGTCGCGCTCGGCATCATGGCGGGACCCGATCCGGATGACGGCGGATACCTCAAGGTCGCGCTGCCGAAATGCGAGAAGACGTCGCTCAAGCAATTCCGCGTCGCGGTGAAATTCACTGATCCGGCGAGCGAGGTGGACGGGGAATATGCCGACCGGCTCCAGGCACTCGCCGACAAGCTCGCCAAGGCCGGCGCCAAGGTGAAAGAGGCCGAGCCCGAGATCGACACGGCGCGGCTCTACGACGTTTATGTGCGCCTGCTCCGTGCCGCCACTTCGGCGCGAATGCCGGATTCTGAAATCGACGATCTCAAGCGCGCGGCCGCCGAAGGCGAGACCGGCGAGTTCCTCGCACGCACGATCGATGGCGTGACGATCCCGCATCGCCGCTGGCTCCAGCTCAACAACGAGCGTCACCAGATGCGGCTCAAGTTCAACGCCTTTTTCAAGGACTACGACATCCTGCTTTGCCCGGTCGCGGCATCCGCGCCATTCCCGCACGATCACTCGCACGAAGGCAGGCGCTGGCGCCGCCGCATACCCGTCAACGGCAAGCAGGTTGCGCCGACCGACCAGTTGTTCTGGGCTGGCTACTCGGGACTTGTCTATTTGCCGTCGACGGTGGGACCGGCAGGCCTCACACGCTCGGGTTTGCCTGTCGGTTATCAGGCGATCACGGCGCAAGGGAGGGACAAGACGTCCCTCGCCTTCGCCAAACTGGTTGAAAAAGCCGTCGGCGGCTTCACGCCGCCGCCCGGTTACGAGTGATCAGCGGACCGCACCCCAGCGCATTGGCGGTGCAAATTCGCCATCGCGGTGCTTGCCGCCAAGGCCCGCTGCCATCCAGGCCGCCGCCGCACCAGCCAGCAACGCCGCCGCGAGCGAGAAGCCGAGGATCACGCCGCTGCGTCGCGCTTGCGAGGCCGCTACACGCGCGTCGGCCAAGACCTGCACCACGCGCTGCTGTGCATCTGGCTGGGCGAGCCCGGTGACCGCGGACGTGAGCCGCACGAGCTGTGCGCGGTCATCGGCGGGGAGATCGTTTCGCCCAAGCCCGCGCATCAGCATGCGTGATGCCTCGGCGCGTATTTCAGGGCGCGCCGGTGCGGCGCGGTCGGCGCGGAAGAGCTTGTCGATCTCGTAGGAGAGGAAACTCGGCGCACCATCGGTATCGCGCGGCGCCGAAGCCGTATTGGTCGCTGCGAATGTGCCCGCCGTAAGCGCGAGCAGTGCCGCGCCGAGCATCACGCCTAGCCCCCAGGCGATCAGGCCGTGAACACCGTCGCGGAATTCAACCTCGTCGGTGGAAGCGTTCCAGGTCGAGCGGACGCGGCCCGCGATATAGCCGCCGAGTGCAAAGCAGGCGACCGCAACCACGATGATCCAGATGCCCGAAAGGATCGCGAGCCAGACAGACGTGTCGCGCCATGTCGGCGACGGAGACGCCACCATCAGGCCAACCGCCGACGCGAAGCTCATCAGCACGAATGATGTTGCGGCCGCAACGATCGCGCCCGCGATGCCGGGACCCCAATGGATGTAAGAGAGCGGGCCTCCGGGCGTCGGAACCGGACCGGCTCCCGACCCGACCTCGACGGTCTCGACCATAACCATGTTTCAACTCCTCAGCGCAGGCCGAGGAACGACAGGATGGCCAAAACCACCACGATCAGGCCAACCAGATAGATGATGCCGTTCATGTGCTCCTCCACGCCGGCGCCAAGGGCCGGCTCCTGCGCAAGGAACAGGGGTGGGCCGGAATGGTTCCGCTCCGACGGTCGACGAAGGTCCCGCCGCTATCCTGTGTTGAGGCAATCCACCGGAGTCTGTGGCGCGGCATTTGATTGCCCCGCCTCGCGTGTTAATCAGCCTCGAATTGCAAGGAAACGCGATGAATCCTCCGGCTGCCGCAATGCGCGAAGCAGAAACCCCGCCGCAAAGTCGCGCCGAGCATGACCGTATGGCGAATGCCATCCGGGCGCTCGCCATGGACGCGGTCGAACAGGCGAAGTCCGGCCACCCCGGCCTGCCGATGGGCGCGGCCGACGTCGCGACCGTCCTGTTCACCCAGTTCCTGAAATTCGATGCCGCCGACCCCAAGTGGCCGGACCGCGACCGTTTCGTGCTCTCGGCCGGCCACGGCTCGATGCTGCTCTACGCGCTGCTCTATCTCCTCGGCTACGAGGCGATGACGATCGACCAGATCAAGCGCTTCCGCCAGCTCGGCTCGAATACGCCCGGCCACCCGGAAAATTTCGAGACGCCCGGCGTCGAAACGACCACCGGCCCGCTCGGGCAGGGTCTCGGCAATGCGGTCGGCATGGCGGTCGCCGAGCGGCATCTCGCCGCCGAGTTCGGCGACATTGTCGATCATCGCACCTACGTGCTCGCCTCCGACGGCGACCTGATGGAAGGGATATCCCAGGAAACGATTGCACTTGCCGGACATCTTAAGCTCAACCGGCTGATCGTGCTCTTCGACGACAACGGCATCTCGATCGACGGGCCGCTCTCGCTTTCCGACTCGGTCGATCAGGTGAAGCGCTTCGAGGCGGCAGGCTGGAACGCATCCCGCATCGACGGGCACGATCCGCAAGCCATCGCGGCAGCAATTACCGCGGCGCAGAAATCCGACAAGCCGACCATGATCGCGTGCAAGACCACGATCGGCTTCGGCGCGCCAACCAAAGCCGGCAAGTCATCCTCGCACGGCTCGCCGCTCGGCGCGGACGAGATCAAGGGCGCACGCGAGAAACTCGGCTGGACCTCACCGCCGTTCGAAATCCCCGCCGATATCCTGAACTGGTGGCGTGCCGCCGGCCAGCGCTCGAAGGCTGCGCACAAGGCCTGGGACGAGCGGCTCGCCGCATTGCCGATGGACAAGCGCAGCGAGTTCGCGCGCCGCATCAATGGCGACTTGCCGCTCGGGCTGGACGACGCGGTCCGCAAGTTCAAGCAGGAGCTTGCGAACGCACCGAAGGAGATTGCGACGCGCGTGGCCTCGGAGAACGCGCTCGGCATGCTGACCACGGTCGTTCCCGAAATGGTTGGGGGCTCGGCCGATCTTACCGGCTCGAACAACACGCGGCCGAAGGGTATGGCGGCGATGTCGGCGAGCGACTACGCCGCCCGCTTCATCCACTACGGCATCCGCGAGCACGGCATGGCGGCGGCGATGAACGGCATGGCGCTGCATCGTGGCGTCATCCCCTACTCCGGCACGTTTCTGGTGTTCTCGGACTACTGCCGGCCCTCGGTCAGGCTCGCCGCACTGATGGGCGAGCGCGTGATCCACGTCATGACGCACGACTCGATCGGGCTCGGCGAAGACGGGCCGACGCACCAGCCGGTCGAGCACCTCGCGGCGTTGCGCGCGATCCCGAACCTGCATGTGTTCCGCCCGTGCGACACGGTGGAGACCATCGAGTGCTGGCAGCTCGCGCTTGAGAACCGCCATGGTCCGAGCGTGCTTGCGCTCACGCGACAGAACCTGCCGCAACTGCGCAAGGACTATGTGACGCGTAATCTGTGCGCGGGCGGTGCCTACGAGATCGCGCCCTCGATCGCAGGGCAAACGCGCGTGTCGATCTTCGCGACCGGCTCGGAGGTCGCGACCGCCGTCGAGGCCAAGAAGCTGCTCGACGCGCAAGGCGTGCTGACGCGCGTCGTCTCGGTGCCCTGCCTGGAGCTGTTCGCCGCACAGGACGCGTCGGACCGTGCGGCGCTGATTGGCACGGCCTCCGTCAAGGTCGCCGTCGAGGCCGGCGTCCGTCAGGGCTGGGACGCGATCATCGGCTCCGACGGGGTGTTCGTCGGCATGCAGGGTTTCGGCGCCAGCGCCCCGTACAAGGACCTTTACCGGCACTTCGGCATTACGCCCGAGAAGGTCGCCGAAGCGGCGTTGAGCAGGCTCGGAACTTGAGCTAACAAGCCGCCACGCTTTGGCGTCATCGCCGGGCTTGACCCGGCGATCCCGCTTAGTGACGCACCATCGTGCCCACTCTATCGGGATGGCCAGGACAAGCCCGGCCATGACGAGTGGAAAATCAGGAGCATGAGAACAATGTCCGTCCGGGTCGCCATCAACGGGTTTGGCCGCATCGGCCGCAACATCCTGCGCGCCATCGCCGAGTCGGGCCGCAAGGATATCGAGGTCGTCGCTCTGAACGATCTCGGCCCGGTCGAGACCAATGCGCATCTGCTCCGCTACGATTCGGTGCACGGCCGCTTCCCCGGCACCGTGACGGTCGAGGGCGACTCGATCAGCCTCGGCAACGGCAAGATCAAGGTCTGTGCCGAGCGCGACCCGACCAAGCTGCCTTGGAAGGACATGGGCATCGACATCGCGCTCGAGTGCACCGGGCTGTTCACTGCGAAGGACAAGGCGTCGGCGCATCTCACCGCCGGCGCAAAGCGCGTGCTGGTCTCGGCGCCTGCCGATGGCGCGGACCTGACCGTCGTCTATGGCGTCAATCATGACAAGCTCACCAAGGATCACAAGGTCGTCTCGAACGCTTCGTGCACCACCAACTGCCTCGCACCGGTCGCCAAGGTGCTCAACGACGCGGTCGGCATCGAACGCGGCTTCATGACCACGATCCACGCCTACACGGGCGACCAGCCGACCCTCGACACCATGCACAAGGATCTCTACCGCGCGCGTGCCGCGGGACTCTCGATGATCCCGACCTCGACCGGCGCCGCGAAGGCGATCGGCCTCGTGCTGCCGGAGCTCAAGGGCAAGCTCGACGGCTTTGCGATGCGCGTGCCGACGCCGAACGTTTCGGTGGTCGATCTCAAGATCGTCGCCAAGAAGGCGACCACCGTCGACGAGATCAACGGCGCCGTGAAGCGCGCATCCGAGCAGCAGCTCAAGGGCATTCTCGGCTACACCAACGACAAGAACGTCTCGATCGACTTCAACCACGACCCGCACTCGTCCACGTTCCACATGGACCAGACCAAGGTGATCGACGGGACGTTGGTGTCGGTCCTCTCCTGGTACGACAACGAATGGGGTTTCTCGAACCGCATGGCGGACACCGCCGTCGCGATGGGGAAGCTGATCTGAACTCCGCGCCGTCCTTCGAGACGCCGGCCTCCGGCCGGCTCCTCAGGACGAGGTCCGAGTTTCCTGTCCTCATCCTGAGGAGCCGAGCGTAGCAAGGCGTCTCGAAGGATGGCCCGAGGCGAACCGCATGCCCGATTTCCGCACCCTCGACTCCGCAAACCTCTCCGGCAAGCGCGTGCTCGTGCGCGTCGATCTCAACGTGCCGATGGACAACGGAAAGGTCACCGACGCAACGCGCATCGAGCGCGTCGTGCCGACCATCACGGAGATCGCCGACAAGGGCGGCAAAGTTATTCTGCTGGCGCACTTCGGACGGCCGAAGGGCCGCGACCCAAAAGAGTCGCTGAAGCCCGTGGCCTCGGAGCTTCACCACATTCTCAAGCGGTATGTCGCGTTCGCGGACGACTGCGTGGGCGAAGCTGCCGAGAAAGCTGTCGCCGCGATGAAGAATGGCGACGTGCTGCTTCTTGAAAACACGCGCTTCCACAAGGAAGAGGAAAAGAACGATCCGGCCTTCGTCGAGAAACTGGCGAAGCTCGGCGACATCTACGTGAACGACGCGTTCTCGGCGGCGCACCGCGCGCATGCCTCGACCGAGGGACTCGCGCGCAAGCTCCCGGCCTATGCGGGCCGCTCGATGCAGGCCGAGCTCGAGGCGCTCGGCAAGGCGTTGGAGCAACCGCAGCGCCCCGTGATCGCTGTCGTCGGCGGCGCCAAGGTCTCGACCAAGCTCGAGCTGCTCGAAAACCTGATCACCAAGGTGCAGGCTCTGGTGATCGGCGGCGCGATGGCGAATACGTTCATGCATGCGCAGGGCGTCAACGTGCAGAAGTCGCTCGCCGAAAAGGAGATGGCCGACACCGCGCGGCGCATCCTCGCCAAGGCCGAGGCCGCGAACTGCGCGATCATCCTGCCGATTGACGCCATCGTGGCGTTTCACTTCGAGGCGAATGCGCCTTCGCACGCCTACGGCTTCGATGCGATTCCGGAATTCGGCATGGTGCTCGATGTCGCTTCGCAGTCGATCGAGCGCATAAAGGGTGCGATCGACGATGCCGCAACGCTGGTGTGGAACGGCCCGCTCGGCGCCTTCGAGATGCCGCCGTTCGATGCCGGAACGGTCGAGGTCGCGCGCTACGCGGCCGAGCGCACTAGGAGCGGCAAGCTGATCTCGGTGGCAGGCGGCGGCGACACGGTCGCGGCGCTGAACCACGCGGGCGTGGGCGACCATTTCACTTACGTGTCGACCGCCGGCGGCGCCTTCCTCGAATGGCTGGAAGGCCGCAAGCTGCCGGGCGTGGAAGCTTTGCGCACCTGAGCTCTACGCCGGCGGCTTCATCAGGCCGGCCTGCGTCAGCGCCTTTGTGATCACCGCCATCACGTCGATGGGGCCAGCGCGTGGCGCATCGTCGAATTTTGAGTCATCCGTTTTTCCGTTGAGGATCTCGACGCGCTCGTCGGGAATGATCTCCACGTCGTCGGGTACGACGGGCGTGCGGTCCGGCACCACGGGCGTGTG
>Ga0173480_10000858_pt1 | contig 10762 bp, 7 predicted proteins | sample NitcycUS209509C1_FD_122622 | JGI IMG/M metagenome (GOLD analysis project Ga0173480, IMG submission 122622) | Soil microbial communities from Arlington Agricultural Research Station in Wisconsin, USA - Nitrogen cycling UWRJ-S209-509C-1 (version... | ecosystem: Environmental > Terrestrial > Soil >... | reverse complement strand
GAGGCGAGACTTCGCCCGGTGCCCGAGAGGACGACGTTGCGCATGTCGCGCCTTAGCGAGGCGGCATCTGCCGGATCGAGCCATTTCATCCCGGGGCTCTGGGCTCGGCTTGCGTGCCCGGCGCTGTCTGTCACAGCCGGGGCTGAAGCCCCGGCCCACGAGGGAGTGGGAGTGCCGGGGCTGCCACCTTCGCGCGAAGCGCTACGGTGCCCAAGGAAGCCCCGGCCCACAAAAACGTCTCTGAGCGCGCCGTCCGAGGCGATCGCCGCAACGACGCGCGCCATGCGCAGCGGTGTCGCCACGACGTCGCCCTGTCCGTAGCCCGCGTAGGGAAGCGAGCGCCGCAGGTTGGTGCTCGCGGGCGCCGGGGCGAGCGATATCTGCGCCGCGGCTGCCGTTTCGATCAGTGCCTTGGTCCCCAGCTTCTGCGCCAGGTTGGCAAAGTAGGCGTTGCACGACACGACCAGCGCGCGATGCATGTCGAGCGTCCCATGCGGTGTCTTGTCCTGCAGGTCGTCTCGAATCGGACGACCCACCCCAGGCACGCGGCCGCCGACACGTCCGTCAGGCAGGCGCTCGCACTGGTAGGTGGGAGCCGACTGCGCGTGGTCGCTGCGAAGGGCGGCCGCCGCCGTGATCAGCTTGAACGTCGAACCGGGAGCATACAGGCCGTAGCGTGCGCGATCCAGCAGCCGCAACGGTTCGATCGGAACGTCGCCACGCAACTCGCGCGGTTCGGGCCAGGGATAGCTCGCTGACGCCAGCAGCTCGCCAGTGCCTGGATCGACCACGATGGCGGCCGCGCGGCCGGATCCACTGGCCATGGCCTGCCGTCGCACCGCACGTGCCGTGAGAATCTGGAGTCCGGCATCGATGGTGAGATGCAGATCGCGGTTGCTGTCGAGCAGCCGGCGCACATCCGGGTGTGACGGATTGTCTTTGTGCCGGATGAGCGGCAGCAGTTCGCGGTAATCGCGCTTCACCGCATAGAACGTCTCTCCGGTCTGCGGATGCGTCACCGCGACGGTGCGCGCGCGATCATCGAAGCCTCGGAGATGCACGTCGAACTCCTGCTCGGCAAACGAGGTATTGCGTGCCGCCCAATTGAGTTGCCGCTGGGCGTCGCCCAGGAGATGGAATCCGAGTCCGCCCAGCGGATAGCAGCGCTGGTTGCGGTCGGGACAATCGAGGGACACGCCGAGCTTCTGGTACTCGCTGGCGGACGCTGTCAAGAGCTCGCGGTCGCCGGTCGCGAGCGGCAGGCCGTGGCGATCGAAGATCGTCCCACGCGGGATGGCGCGAGCGGCGGCCACCAGTCTCGGGTTGTACTGATACCGGTGACCGCCGTCGGCCTGTTGGGTCAGGTTGGCGTGTCCGGCGATGGCATCGGCCCGCACCACCTGCACCAGACCGGCGCGCGCCACGAGAATCATCACCAGCCCGGCACAGGTCCAGCGGAGTGCGCGCACCGGAACGACGAAGGGCATGCGCGGCGCTCCCTGTCGTCGTGCGATGGCAGCGCAGATGGCGACCGCCGCAAAATTGCTCAGCATCGACGAACGGCCAAGACTCATGAACGGCGTGACGACGCCCGCCAGCGGAAGCAGGCCAAGCATACCGCCGACGATGACCGCGGCCTGGGCCACGAGCGCGAGGGTGAGGCCGGCAGTCAGAAACGCGGTGTAGTCCCCCGGAGATCGCGACGACACGCCGAGCATCCGCCACGCCAGCAGGCCCAGCAAGGCCAGCGCCGACGCGATGCCGACGAATCCGAGATCCTCGCCCATCGCGGCGAGCACGAGATCGGTATGGCCGGCCGGAATCAGCTGCGGGTCGCCGCCGCCGGGACCGAGGCCCAGGAAGCCGCCGCTGGCCAGCGCCCACAAGCCATGGGCAATCTGATCGCCGCCGGCCAGTGCGTTGTCCCAGGGGTCGAGCCACATCGTCACCCGCTGCGCCACGGTGCTCGGCACTCCCAGCAGGAATCCGACGCCGAAGCCGATGCCGAGGACGGCGAAGCCGCACAACACGAGCGCCAGCCGCTTCCGCGCCAGCCCGTACAACCCGAGGAAGACGCAGGAGAGCACGAGTGCGGGTCCGAGGTCCTTCTGCAGAAAGAAGAACACGAGCAGCGTGGCCAGCGTGATGCCGAGCGGCCGCACGTCCTTCCAGCGTGGCAGCTGCAGATGCCGCCTGATACGAGCTGACGGCCCCACACTCTCGGAGAACTCCCGCAGAAACGGCCAGCGGCGCGCGAAATACGCCGCGAGCGCAAACACCACCAGCAGACGGATGGCTTCGACCGGCTGAAGCCCGAAAAGGTTCACTTTCGCACCGCTGCCCGTGGGTCCGCCGCCCGCCACCAGCAGTGCAACGGCCAGAGACACGGCGGCGCCGAGAGGCAGCAGCACGGCTCGGCGCAGCATCGGCTGTTCGAAATCGACGAAGCTCACCAGCGCCCACAACACCGTGCCGGCGGCCACGCCTTCGGCAAACGATTGCGCAATGATCGTGTCGCGGAGCGGATCGCGCAGCGCAATCATCGTCATGAGCCCGAGGCTGGTGAGCAGTTGCACGGCTGGCAGCAGGACGCCGTCGCCAGTCGTGCCGAACCACCATCGGACGACGTGCACGATCCAGAACGGGACGAAGAACATCAGGACAATCTGCACGATCTGCTGCGTGTAGCCGTCGAGCGTCCTGACGATCACGTCAGGCTTCAACGCGGTGATGTCCGCAGCCGACAGGACCGCGACATCAGTCAGGGTCGGGTGCTCGCGCAGGCGCTCGTTGAGCCGAACGAACGCCGGTCGTGTCCGCACCTGCGCTGCCGGCATCGTGATGGTGGCGAGCTGGCCGACGCGCGTGATCGGAGGCGAGTTCGGATCCGAGGCGCGCGTCATGATGGCTCGGGCGACGGCCGTACGTTCAGCAGGCTCTGAAAACATGGTGAGCGCCGGCGCGAGGTCTGCCGGCTGCTTCAGCGTCGTCAGATTGATGCAGGCCGATGACGGGCGTGCCGAACCGTCGCCTGTAGAGGCGTTCCCCGCGCTGCAGCCGGTGACTGTGCGCACCTGCCCGGCGTACACCAGCCACAAGCCGAGGCACGCCACGGCCGACGTCACCAGAAGCGCAAGACGTTCGATGCGTGCGGCACGGCCGGTGGTGAGCGGCCGTGACGGCATCGTCCAGCGCGTCACGGGAGTGGCTTGCACGACACGCATTTCTATGGTCTCCATGGCGGGTCCAAGGGGACCCGGCCTACAGTTGCGAGCCGCCGATGCTCGCGGGCACTGGTGCCGGTGGCAGCTGCGACTGCACTTCCGCCAGACGCTTCCGGCACGTGCGCAGGTTCACTTCCGAATTGAACAGGCGCAGGCCGTCGAAGTACTCGATGCATTTCGAGTAATCAGTGACCGCCCGTTCGAGTTGCTCGATCTTGGCCGGACCGCTGAGGCGTGTGGCTTCGGTACGCCGATCGTCGGCCAGTGTCTTGTGGAGATCGCCGAATTGCGCGCGCTCGCGGCGTCCCGGCTTGTATCCGCGGCGTTCGGCTTCGGCCACCGCTTTCGTCAAGCCGTCCAGATCGTGCGTGCCGTACGCGAACACGCTGGCAAGGCCGAGATATGGATCGAACGATTGCTGATCCAGCCGCGCGGCTTCGCGGAACAGTCTGACGGCGGCACGGTAACCGTCACGCGTGCGTCCGAGCTGTTCGTCGATCCGTGCCTCTTGACCACGCACATAGGCGCGTCGGCTCGCCACGCGAAGGTCGCCGGGCGTGATGCTCGACGCGAAGTCGAGCGCCAGTCGCGCCTGTTCCCATTGCGCCTCGGCCACAGCCGGACGCTCGTCGCGATATTCGAGAATCGTGCGATCCGCGAGCTGCACCATCTGCGTCACCAGGGGGGCCGACACACGCCAGCGGCCGAGACCGATGACGGTCCACGTCCCCAGGCGCGCGTACTGCTCGCGAACGCGCCCGAGATCGGCGACGTCGATCGCCCGAATCTGGCCGCGAAGCCGTTGACCCCGGATCAGGGACACGCCTTCGCCCGCGATCAGACTGATGACCAACGCGATGATCGCCACGCGGGCCATTCGCACCAGCAGCGGCGGCCGCCACGCGGCGGCAGATCGTACGCCTGGTGCGGGCGGCTCGGCGGTCAGCTGCGGAGGGGGCTGCGTCCGGTGGGCGAGCGGCTCGGTCGGTACAGTTTGCGTCACCGGCGGTCGTACCGGCGCCGTCTCCGCCGTCTGTGCGACGTCGTCGCGCCTGAGACGCACCGTTGCCTGGCTGGCGTGTGCGTGTTCGAGCCCCGCCGCCGTCGGCGCGCCACTCATGAACGCGTCGAGGTCGCGGACGATGTCGTCGGCGTGCTGGTACCGCCGTTCGGGCTGCGGCGCCAGCAATTTGTGGACGATGGCGACGAGCGCCGGCTCGATGTGCGGCGGCAGCGGCTCGCGCGGCTCCTGGCGCCGGATGGCGTTGTCGAGCAGGCTCGGGTTGTGCTCGTAGTTCCGATACGGCCTGAAGCCGGCCAGCATCTCGAACAGCATGATGCCGAGCGACCAGAAGTCCGCGTGCTCGTTCACCTGACCGTCCGAGTGCAGTCGCTCCGGCGACGCATACTGCACCGATCCCCATTTGTTGGTCGTGACCAGCGTCCGCGCCGCGAGCGCCTTGGCGATGCCGAAGTCGAGGACGCGGATGCCGCCGCTGGCCAGCAGCAGGATGTGATCCGGCTTCAGGTCGGCGTGCACGATCAGCGCGTAGCGCTGTCCTTCGATCTCGGTTTCGAATCGATGCGCCCGTTCGAGGAAGCGCGCGATGGCCAGCGCGATCTCGACTGCACGGCGCGATGGCACCGGCCCGTCGGCGATGAGGGTACTCAGCTGGCGCCCCTGCACCAGCTCCATGGAAATCGCGTAGAAGGGCGAGAGTGGCTGGTGCTCGTAGACCTCAGGGACGAGCCCCGCATGTGCGGCGCCGAAGCGCTGCTGCAGTACCGCCCCGTGTCGCTCGGCGGCCACCTTTTCGTCGCTGTCCACTCCTTGCAGCGGAATCAGTTTCAGGGCGACCTCGCGTCCCGTCGGCGTATGTTGCGCGTGGTACACGGTGCCGAAATGGCCGGATGCGATCAGGTGCGTAATCGAGTACTGCTGCAGCACCCAGTTGAGCCGTTCCACGCCGCTCATCAGCGGGTCCCTCGCGGCTTGTCTCGCCGTGGCTCCGCAGGAGCGAAGGCGGACGCCGGTCCGACAATCAGGTTCCCATGCAGCAGCTGGTCGCGGCGCGTCGCATCGGCTTTCAGCACGTCGGTGTAGCCGACGAAGACGTTGTCCTTCAGTTCCGGTGCGGCATCGGCGGTGACGTCGATCGCCGGCGCTCGACCGGTTGCAAGCCGCACGAAGAGGTTGCGATCGAAGCGCGGCTGGGCGGTGCCGGCGACCCTGACCGGCAGACCGGTGATACCGGTGAAGCGGCTCGTTCGCACGCTGACTGCGCCGTCGTTGACGACGTCGACCCCGACGTCCACGGTGCCCTCGATGGTCACGTCGGCGACATGAAGCTCGTGTCCGGCAAGACGCATGGCGACGCCAATCGGACGCGCGGCGTCGCCTAGAACCCGGATGCCGGAGATCTGCTGGCCCAGACGCCCCTCGGCTCGCAGCGCAATCCATCCCGGCGTTGTCGGCGGTGCCACCAGCGTGACGGTGCCAGGGTCGCGGGCCTCGAGATTGACACCGTCGCTCATCACGACAGCCTCGGCGTACTCGCCGGGACCGAGCTCCACCGTGTCCCTGGGCGAGGCGGCGGCCATCGCCGCGGCAATCGTCGTGTATTCGCTGCCTTCCACTGGATCGACATGGAGGGTTCGTGGGGCTCCGACGCTGACGGGGTCGTCGAGGGTCAGCATCCACGCCAGCACGAGCCCCAGTGCCAGACCGGCGAGCAGGCCGGCGACGAGCCACGCCCCTCTGGTCATCAGGAGTCGCGCCAGCGCGTTGTCCACGACTGGCGCCGACGTTGCGGATTCGATCACCGGTGCCAGCGGCGTCGCACCGCGGGTGAATTCAGCGCCTTCCACATAGATAACGGAGACGTTGTCCTTGCCTCCCGCTTCGTTGGCGGCCATCACCAGCGCCTCGGCGACGCGTTGTGGCTCGCCCGCATGCTGGCGGACGAGCCGCTCGATGGTGGCGGCCGACACCAGGTCGGTGAGCCCGTCGGAGCAGAGCAGCAGCGCACTGCGCTCATCGAACGACGCGTCGGTGATCTCGATGAAGTCGGGATCGCCTGGAGCATGGAACGCGCTGCCCACATCACGGAACACTTCGTTCCGTCGCGGGTGGCGCATGGCCTCGGTTTCCGTCAGCTCGCCTGAATCCTCACGCTCGCCGACCGGCGAGTGATCGCGGGTCAGCTTCTCCATCCCGTTCGCGTCGAGCCGGTAGAGACGTGTGTCGCCGACATGCCCGATCGTCAGGCCACGATCGGTGAGGAGCGCCAGCGTCAGCACGCAGGTCATGCCGGCGCGGTCGGGCGATCCGGCAGCCTGGGTGAGAATCTCGTTGTTGGCGAGCGCAATCGCCTCGCGTACCCGCTGCTCCGGACTCCAGAGCGGCCGCGACAGCCGTTGCGCGATCACGTCGACGGCGATCGTCGCCGCCACTTCGCCGGCCGCGTGCCCGCCGACGCCGTCCACGACGACGAAGATGCCGCGTGGGACGTCGACGTACACGCGGTCCTCGTTGCCGTCGCGCACACGGCCGCGATCGGAGGCGGCGGCCGCGGTGACACGAGCCACGCCGGTCACGGGAACGTCATCAGGCATCGTGGCGGGTGATCCAGGCCAGATAGATCAGCCAGCAGACGGCCGATGGCAAAGCGACGAGAAACAGCAGCGGCAGATACGTGTTCATCGTGGCGCTTCCAAAGAAAATTCGATCGTGACGGCGTCGGCCAGCTGAATGCGCGCCGGACTGATCAGGAGCTGTTCGTGCCCCAGCTCTTCGACGCTGCCATCCACCTGGCGTGCAAACGGCTGCACGCGCGAGCCGTTGACCGACGTGCCCCAGGTGCTCACATCCTGCAGGTAGAACCGGCCATCGTGCCCGCGTCGGATGCGGCAGTGCTCGCGTGAGACGCGGGTTGACGTCACCAGCTGCACGTCCACCCAGTGCGCACTGCCGCCTCGGCCGATGGAGATCAGGTCCTTGCGCATCGCATAGGAATGAGTGCCTTCATCGTCCACGTACGTCAGATGGGCTCTGGACGCGGAGCTGCCGTCGACTGCCGAAGGTGCGGATTCGTGCGTCGCGGTGTCGCCATGATGTGCCGCCGGCGGAGGTGCCGGTGCAGCCTCAGATGCCTGGGCTGCCAGAGACGCGGAGGAGGCGAGTGACCTGCTGCTGGCATCGGCCTTCGGCTCGGGGCCTCCTGCGGTAACGCTCTGGAGGACTGGCGCAGGCGGGGGCGGCGCCGCCGTTGCCGCGACAAGCTGCTCCGGCATCTGACGACGAATCGTGCCGGTCACCGTCGTACGCGCGATACGTGTCGTCGCCGCGCCGCCTTCGTAGCGCCGCGCCGGTGGAATGGACAACAGTGATTCGATGCCGAGCTCTCCCCGGGACAGCTCGCCGTTCGATTCAGGATGCAGGTGGATCTCCCACCCGCCGGGAGGGACCTCGATCGGCGCCTGCTTCCCGGAGACCATGCGAGTCCAACGGGCGCGCGCGTTCAGTTCGTCGACGCGGCTGTTCAGCCCCTGCTGGGCGTCAGCGACAATGGCGGCCGCAATCGGATGAACTTCTTTGTAATCGTCCGGATGCAGATAAACGTGGAAGACGCCCGGCGCGAGCGTCCGGTACATCAGCGGGTAGAGACGGGCCTCCATCTCCCGCTGCAACTCGAGCACGATGGTCCGGCCGGACGGTGGATTCAGCGTCGTCATCTTGTGGGTCGGGGCTTCCTGGGGCGCCGTAGCGCTCTTGCGCAAAGGCGGCAGCCCGACGCGTGTCCAGTATCCCGTGGCTAATGCGGTAAAGTCCTGAGGAAGATCCAAAAAAGTTGCAAATGAGCCGAGGTCGAGCCGCGCAGTGAAGCTGCAGTTTTCCGAATTTCTCATCGATTCCGACAGCCGCATGCTGACCAGGGAACAGCAGCCGGTCCACCTGTCCCGCAAAGCGTTCGACGCCCTGCTCCTGCTGCTCGAGCGCCGGCCCAACGCGGTCAGCAAGGAGGAGCTGCACGAACGACTGTGGCCGGGCACGTTCGTCGTCGACGCCAACCTGTCGGTGACGATGGCGGAAGTCCGCCGCGGCCTGGGCGACGATCCGCAGGAGCCGCGCTTCATCCGCACCGTCCATCGCGTGGGCTACGCGTTCTTCGCCGACGCCCGTGAGGCTGCCGGAACGCGACCGGCGTCGCCACCGCCGCGCGCGTGGTTGGTGTGGCATGACCGGAGGCCTGAAGGCCTCCGGCTACCGAACGAGCGTGTGCTGCGGCTGGATGAGGGCGAGAACCTCGTGGGACGCGAGCCGACGTGCCCCGTGTGGCTCGACGTTGCCGGTGTGTCGCGCCGGCACGCGCGGGTTCGCCTCGAGGGCGAGAGCGCGACAGTCGAGGATCTCGGCAGCAAGAACGGCACGTGGCTGAACGACGAGCGCATTACCGATCCGACGGCTCTGCGCGCCGGCGATCGTCTGCAGCTTGGCCCGGTGTCGCTGGAGTTCCGTACGTCGGCCACGTCGTCAGCCACGAAAACCGTGCGACTGGCGAGAGGGAAGAGGAAGTAGCGCCGGGCCTGCGCACGCCTGTCCGCCGCAGCCTTGGCCAAGGCGGAAGGCCCGGCCTCCACTCCATCATTTGCCGGGCCCAGGCTGCACCGGTGATGGCGCCGACTGCGGCACCACGGGTTGCGTGGTCACGCCCCGATTCGGGGCGACGTCGCCGGCGCGCTTGATGCTGCCGGCGTCGAGCGTCTCGCCCTTGTCGCTGATCGTCTGAAAATACAGCTCGTCGCCATCGATCTCAGCGAGCATGAACGAATAAGCGGAGTCGTTGCCGTACACGGTGAGTGACGACTTCCGGAGGTCGCCCTTTCTGAGCTTGGACGACGACCCGATGATGAAGTACGCCACGCCCTTCTGCGGATGGATCCGCTCGTAGAAGTGTTCGTGCCCCGTGAACGCTACGTTGACACCGTACTTGAGAAATATCGGCTCGAGCAACTGCCGCTGGGCGTCGGCCGAGCCGTGTGTGGCGCCGGATGAATAGAGTGGGTGGTGGAAGAAGACGATCTTCCAGTCCGATCCGCTCGACGCCAGCTCCTTGTCGAGCCAGTCCAGCTGCTTCTGGTCAACGTAGTTGCTGTCGATGGCGAAGAAGCGCACGCCGCGCTTGGGGCTGAACGTGTAGTACTTCCGGCCGTCCATGTTGAACGGCTTGTACTGCGTCTGCCCCCCATCGTCGTGGTTGCCGAGCGCCGCGTAGAACTTGACGCCGCCGTCGAGGAGCGCTTTGTAGGGCTGCTCGAACTTCTTCGCGTAGTCGCGGGCACGCTCGGTGCCGTACAGGTTGTCACCCATCATCAGCACGAACTCGAACGGGAACCGCGTCCGCCACGAGGCCATCTGTTTAGCCACGGCCGTTTGCCCGGTGCCTGGCTCTCCGCTGTCGCCAATGATCGCAAACCTCACGGAGCCGGCTTTGTTCGGCAACCGCGACTCTTGAGTGGCCGTCGCCAGCGGCAAGCTGGCCAGCAGGAGTGCAAGAACGACAACACGACGCATGATGTCCTCCGTGAGACGTGGGGGCCGGCTTCAGCCGGCCCTGGGCCGCCTGAAGGCGGCCCCACAGGTGAACTCCGGACTAGGTGGTGATCGCATTCAGGATGTAATCGACGATCAGATCAGCGGACGTATCCAGAAGCAGCAGGTGCTGGCCGACGATGCGGTATTCGAGAGGCTCCGGCAGCGGCGGCAGCGTGATCAGCACATTCGCGGGGACCGTCGGCAGCGGCTGGCTGTCGGGGTATTTGGCGTTCACTTTGAACGGCACTGTGCCGGGTGCCGGGCTATCGTCCTTGAGCACGGCCTTGACGTCGCGCCCATCGGCGCCCTTGAGTTTCGGCGCCAGCAGACGGCGGAAGACCGGGCGAATCTCCGGAGTGAAGATGTCGCCGTGCCTGGCGTCGGCACGCGCGGCCTGCACTTTGGCCGTGAGGGCGTCAGTCCTCGCGTTGATCTTTGCGGCGTCGTGCGTCTCTTTCTGCTTGGCCTCGCCCGTGGCCAGTTTCTTGTGTAGAGCCGCGTAGGCATCTACACGAGCTTTGAACTCGGCCATCGCGGCCGCATCCGGGTTGACCTCCGGATCGGTACTCGTCTTCCTCGCCCCTTCCTGAAGTGCGACGTTGGTCGTCGTTTCAGGCTGACTCGCCGAGGGGCCACTGCACGCCGCCGCAAGCAACGCTACGACAACCAACCGCATGGGCTTCATGGCTGACGCCTCCCTGTCTCATCGCTGACACGTTCATCATTCGTGCCCGTACCGACTCAACCGGGAATTGGGGTCAGGTCTTGAATCCGCGGTTTTTGCACGCTCTGGCGCCTGATCCTGCTCAACCGACCGGTTCGCGCCCATTGCTTCTTCGGGGCCAGGGCGTGCAAAAACCGCGGATTCAAGACCTGACCCCAGGTCAGCTGTCGCGGCGTTGGTGGAGCAGGAGTTCCAGCGCGTGCGTCATGGATCCGGCAG
>Ga0173480_10000857_pt1 | contig 10771 bp, 7 predicted proteins | sample NitcycUS209509C1_FD_122622 | JGI IMG/M metagenome (GOLD analysis project Ga0173480, IMG submission 122622) | Soil microbial communities from Arlington Agricultural Research Station in Wisconsin, USA - Nitrogen cycling UWRJ-S209-509C-1 (version... | ecosystem: Environmental > Terrestrial > Soil >... | reverse complement strand
GTGGGCGCCCGCGTACAAGCTTGGATGCCCATCATCGATGCCGCCTCTGGTCAACTCCTCGTTGATCCTCTGCTCGCGGTGACGAGCCCGTTCCGCCCGCCGTGACGTACGCCGGTCCGGCCCGTTATTCATACGAGGAAGGGGCCCCTCCTCCTCGGCCAACGCGAGGTCCTCCAACGCATCGCTGATCAGAGATTCCAGTTGTTCCCAGCTTGACGCTGAGCCCACTCCCTGAATCTCTGCGGTCCGCCCATCTATGAAAACGAAATAGGGAGAGTTGGGAACGTCATAGTCCTCCCATGCATCCGAGGACATCACTACCTCTATCGGTCCTTTTATGAGCTTCCGCAGGCGACTGCGACTCTCATGGCTCGGATCCTTGGTCACCACTATCGCGCGTGCTTCACCCGGCAGGGTATTGGCAGGATTGCTCAAGGCCTGCCAGAAGCTTTCGCAAGTTGCACAACCGCCGGTGAGAAAAGCGAGCAGAACAGGTCTCTCGCCTCGGTGCATTCCCACCCGTACTAGATCCCCGTCAGGCGTAGCTCCTTGAAGATCGTGAGCAGGTTCCGCTCCTTCGCCACCGGCTTCGGCGGGCGCGGGAATGCGAGGGTCGATTCTCTCTTTTTCTCCCGACCCACCGCCTTCGTCCAGCTTCCGGAGTATCTCTGCGTGGCTCCGTAGAAGGCCGCCGACTAGGAACACGACGACCGCGAGCAGGACGGTATCCGCGATGATCAGGACGGTCATTAGTTGACGCAATCGCCGCAGTTACAGCACGCCTCATGGGCGCAGGTGTTGTCGTCAACGATGAGCTGGGTGCCGCATTTGTAGTTTTCGATCGTTGAGGGGTTCACGCACCTTACGATCCGGCAGACGACAGCGGTAACCCCCTGCACATTCGTGTGGCACTGGCCATAGCGGAATTGATTGCAGCAGGTCACACGACATTGACAGGTATCCGTTACACAGTGGCAGCCACCGGGACACGAGTAGTTGGGTCGCCGGTTGCAGTCGATGAGATAGCGGACCCCTGCGTTGTTACACACCTTCGTCCCGGTGTAGTTGGTGCATTTCCACCAGCCTGCGACGTAGGCGTGTTCGGGGCAGGCGTTACTTCCGAAGTTCATCGAGCAACAGAACTCGGTGTAGCCGTCGGTGCACAGCCCACCGCTGCATTCGCCGGGGCGGATGACCGCGTAGGCACTTTCAGGTCGCGTCAAGTAGCGCAGCGGGCTGACCGCCAGCGCTGATCCGATGATCGCGCTCCGCGCTAGGAAGCTGCGCCGAGAGGTCTTGGCTGCGATGATTTCACTCGTCTTTCGGACAATTTTGTCAGTCATGTCGCTTCCTAACCGTGAGTTTGAATTCGGGAGCGCCGGACGCCGGCGCCCGCTGTTGAGTTGGATCCCACGCCGCTAGAGCGCCGGGTAAAAGCGTTAGGGACAGAACGAGCGCCTGAACAAGAGCGATGAGTGCCATCCCTAGCGCCAAAGTCGTCGCATTGAGTTGTTCCAGGAGGAGCCGCGTCGATTCGGTCCCTCCGGATGCCGCGGCGCCGATCAGGAGCACCGCCAAGGTCGCGGTGATCGCGACGTGAACCGGTCCCGGTGGAGCAGTGGTCTCCCCCAAGCATCCACAGCTCTCTAGCGAACCGTCTCGCCACTGCCATAGTGAGACCAGCGCGAAGATCAAATAGGCGCCCGCAAGGAAGCTGAGGACTACGCGGGATTCGGTGAGGAGGGCTGCGAGCCCCAGCGCGATCTCCGCCACGCCGATGCACACGGTCAACACGCGCACGGCCGGCAGGCCAGCACTTGCGAGGACCGTCCGCGTCGGCGCGGGGGTCCTGAGCTTGGCGATGCCCGCAACGAGAAGAAGACCGGCCGCCGCGGCCACCACGATGCTGAAGGTCTCCTGCATCGAATTCATTAGAAAGTCGCCTGCTCCGCCCTACTCGTGGCAGCGCGCATGAAATCGTCCCTTCCTTGATTAGCGCTCACTGAGTACCCGAAAAAGACCTAAGCAAAAAAAGGCTTTCTAGTCAATCCGAACTTCGAGCGCAGAGACGAGGCGGCGAAGGAATCGAACCTTCCAAGCGATGGGCTACACCGCCCTACTGGCTTTGAAGGCCAGATGGGCCACCAGACCCCTGCCGCCCCACGCCGAAGATAGATGGCTACGCGGACCGGCCAGCGATCCGACGACGCAGCTCATGCCGTTCTCCGCGCCGGATCATCACTCCGCTGGAGCCGAGGTGCTCGAGTACCGCCACGGCGTACTTGCGCGTTATCCCGAGCGCGTCCCTGAGGTCGGCGACCGTGATCCCGCCGGAGGGTCGGGCAAGCAGGACCGCCCGCTCTTGGAGCTCCCGCAGTTGCGCCGTCGGGAACCAGACGTCTCGCTGGATGCGGACCACCTCGTCGCGGGAGACGAGGCAGTCAAGGGCCGCCAGTACCTCAGTGTGGGATAGCTGCAGCGCCTCCCCCAGTGCCCGGGAGCCACGGGGCGCTAGACCGTCGGCCTGCAGGCATGCGAGCACGACAGGCGCGGCCGGGTTTACGGCCTCCGGGGCAGGCCCCTCCAAAGCCTGCTGTTTCACGGCGCTCACTCCCTCTCGCGTCACTTGGGCCTTGGCCCGCGGCCGAACGTGAGCGCGAGCACTGCGACGCGGAGGCAGTGGGTCGAGCACCCTGGCGCCGCCCAGCGTGTCGGCCGGCGCTATGCGTCGCAGCACCACATGGTCTCCCCGCCTGGCGATCAGCGGAGCCTCGAGGCGCAACTGCACCGTCGCGCCATGGAGCGGCACCATGCGCCCCGGGGCTTCGCGGGTTCCGTGGTGTACCTGGACTCGCTCATGGGCGGCCCATTGATCAGTGGGGAACGCAAGCTCGACGTCGAGGCGATAGCTCGCTTGAAGGTCTGCGTCGAGGCTGGCAATCACATCTCCGCGCTCCACCTGCTCACGCCCGACCCCCGCCAGATTGAGAGCGACCCGCTGATGGGGTTCGGCGTGCTCGCATGGACGGTCGTGCACCTGAATCGCTCGCACCCGCGCCTTCTCTCCGCGCGGGAGCACCACGAGGCGACTACCGCGGCTCACGATCCCCGAGCGCAGCGTCCCCGTGACCACGGTCCCGTGGCCGGCCACAGTGAAGACGCGATCGACGTGCAAAACAATCGGGGTCTCCGGATCCGCGGTCCTGTCTTTTTGCCCATCGACCCTGGCAGCGGCTGCTGCAAGCTCGCGACGGAGTTGCTCGATGCCCGCCCCGGTACGACTGCTCACCTCAAGCAGGGGCACTTCCGGTAGCAGGAGCTTTGCTTCGTGCGCGGCCTTCGCAATCGAGTCGCCCTCGGCGGAGTCGCACTTGGTCAGAGCGATCACTCCCGCCTCCAGGCCGAGCGCCTTCAGCACAATCGCGTGCTCGACCGTCTGCGGCATGACTCCGTCGTCGGCGGCGACCACCATCAAGAACAGGTCGATGCCGCCGGCACCGGCGATCATCGTGCGCACAAACCGCTCGTGCCCCGGTACGTCGATCAAGCTGATTCGGCGGTCTCCAAGATCGAGCTCAGCGAAGCCGAGCTCGATCGAGATGCCGCGCCGCTTCTCCTCGGCGAGCCGGTCGGTGTCGCGACCGGTGAGCGCCCGCACCAGCGCCGTCTTGCCGTGGTCGATGTGTCCCGCCGTGCCGACAGTCAGCGGTTGGCTCATTCCTCCTCCAGCGCGACCCTGACCGCGTCCGCGAGCGGCGCGAGCTCCGCCTCGGAGATGGTTCTCGGGTCGAGCAGCACTCGACCCGAGCTGATGCGTGCGACTACCGGCGGCTCGCCTTGGCGAAGCCTGGCCGCCAGAGCATCGGCCCCACAAGATCCCGGTTGCACAGCGCAGACGTCACCCTGCAGCTCGAAGTCCGGGAGGCTGCCGCCGCCGGGTCGCGCGCTCGCCTCGATGACCTCCGCGCTCGGACCAATGTCTCGGGCGAGGGCCGCCGCCCGATCCCGAAGCGCAGCCCCGGAAGCGTTCAGCATCGCCTGAACCGGGATGCCTTCCATCCCGCCCAGTTGGCGCAGTCGCAGCGTCGCCTCGAGTGCTGCCAGCTGCATCTTGTCAAGTCGCAACGCCCGAGCCAACGGGTGCCGGCGACAAAGATCCACTGCCTGCGCCGCACCGAATATCAACCCTGCCTGCGGGCCTCCCAAGAGCTTGTCCGCTGAGCAGCAGACAAGGGTGGCACCTGCCCTAACGCTCTCAACCAGCGTCGGCTCATCCGCGATCGGCTCAACAGCGCCGGAGCCGAGGTCGTCGACCAAGGGCACCCGGTGCTCGGCAGCCAGCTCGCAAAGCTCCCCAAGAGGGACTTCTTCGGTGAAGCCGTGCAGCCGGAAGTTGGACTGGTGCACCCGCATCAGCGCTGCGGTGTTCGGGCCGATCGCGGCACGGTAGTCGTCGAGCCTGGTCCTGTTCGTCGTCCCGACCTCGACCAAGTTCAACCCCGACTGGGCAAGGATCTCCGGGATGCGGAAGGAGCCGCCGATCTCGACCAGCTGGCCGCGGCTGACGATCACCTCCCCCTCTCCGAGCGAGGCCAGCGCCAGCAGGACTGCTGCTGCGTTGTTGTTGACCGCGATTGCCGCCTCGGCACCGCCCAGTGGGAGCAGCAAGGGTTCAAGGTGGGTTTGACGACTACCACGCTCGCCACTTTCCAGGTCGTACTCGAGGTTCGTGTAGGAGACAGCGACTAGAGCGGCCGCCTCGGCAGCCGCTGGTGCCAGCGGGGCCCGGCCGAGGTTGGTGTGGAGGATGACTCCGGTTGCGTTGATCACCGGCCGCAGGCTCGAGCTCGCGATCTCCTTAGCCCGCGCCGCGAGCTCGGCGTCCAGCGCAGCGAGGCTCAGATCGACATCCTCACCGGCCAAAACGCGCTTCCGAGCGGTCTCGATTGCGAGTCGCGCCGCAGAAATCGCCTGGGCTCGCGGTACTCCCTCGGCCCGCCCTGCAAGGACCTCAACTGAAGGCAGTTTTCTCAGTACTTGGCGCTTGGTCCCGGCAGATACCTCCATCTTGTTCAGCGTACCTTCAGCCATGAAGTCGGCTGCCTTCTACGACGTCAATTGAATCTGCAGCGTCCGGCCATGAGGGCCTAGCCGGACATGCGGGTTCTTTTAAAGACTTGCACAAGGGGACATAACTACTCTAAGATTCATTTCGGTACTCAAGGAATCTTCGAGCATGGGGGGTTGCTATGGAAGGCCGGTCTCAAAGGCCGAGGATGCGGAGGCCGTTGCCCGAGCGCCTCACGGCAATGTTGGCGCTATCGACCTTCGGCGCTGTGCTCGTCGCAGCCCTATGGGCCTCCCCCAGCGGCGTCAGCGCGGCAGCTTCAGCGTGCCCCACCCCGGCAACGACGAGCCCCGGTGGCGCGATCGTCTACGTCAGCCCCTGCGCCGAGGAAGTCACGATCTCCTCCCCGGAGGTCCATACCGTCTTCGGCAGCGCGGGAGACGACGTAATCCGAGCCGCCCTGAACGTGGAAACGATCTATGCGGGCGAAGGCGACGACACTGTCTATGCGGGACCCGAGACCGACCTGGTCGAGGGAGGGGCAGGAGAAGACACGATCTACGGGGAACCGCCGGAGATATCGCTCGGCCTTGAAGCTGTCGAGGCCGAACCCGAAATCGAATACGAACCGGCAACCCCGACCCAAGCGCTGTTGGCAAGGCGGGCGCTCCGACAGAGTGACTCGATGGCAAGCGCAAGCCTGGTTTGTCCAAAAGCCCGATGCCTGGGGGGCGTGGGCGACCAAGAACTGCACGGGGAAGAAGGTAACGACGAGATCTTTGGCGAGCGCGGCAACGATGCCCTGTTTGGTGAACAGGGCAATGACGCTCTCTACGGCGGCGTCGGCGACGATCTTCTGCTTGGCGGCATCGAAAACGACTTCCTCGCCGGTGGTGGCGGAGCCGACTCGCTGGAAGGCGAGGGCGGCGATGACGTCGTCCGCGGCGACGGCACGATCGACACGATCAACGGCAACGGCGGGACCGACGCCCTCAGCTTTTCGACCAGCGTAACGCCCGGGTTCGAAGGCGCCTACCCCAGCTCCGTCACGCACGTCTCCGGCTTCCCCGAATCCGAAAGCGGGGAAAAGCGCGGCGTCTTCGTGCGCCTCGACGGGGGCGCAACCAACTGCACCTATCCGGCCTGCAATAACGGCGCCGGCCTGGGCGGGGGCGCAGACTCAGTCAGCGAAGTAGAGAACATCATCGGCTCCGCCTTCCCCGACATCATCGTTGGCTCGAGCGGCGCCAACAAGATCTACGGTGGTGGGGGTGGCGACGTGATCATCGGTGCCGGTGGTGCCGATGAACTCTTCGGCGGCGCCGAGGGCGACTATTTCGAGGGAAGCGGCACGGCCACCGTCTACGGCGGCAAAGGCACGAACAACTGTGTCAGCGTCGCCACCAAAATCGAATGCACCGGCACCTCGACGACGGTGAGCCAGCACGAAACTTCAACGATGACCGTCGGCGTGATGATGGTTAAATCTCCGGTTGCCGAGCACAACTCCGTGTATTTGGTCGGCAGCGATGGAGAAGACAAAGTCAACGCTCACTACGACGAATTCGAAGGGGGCGTGACGTTCACGAGTTACGGCTCCACCGTCTTCGCCGGGGAACTGGAAGGGTGCACCTACGAATCCAGCCAGAAAGTGCTCTGCCCCCTCCCCGCGGTGAGCCCCTCGCTCGACGCGGTCGTCCTGGCGGGAATGAAAGGCAACGACACTTTTTCGGTGGGAGGGAGCCCGACCTTCCCGTTGACTACCAATCCGATCCTCCTGGGAGGCGAAGGCAACGACACGCTGAACGGAAGCGGTACGACGGAAGATGTGCTGGTCGACGGCAATGGCTCCGGCGCAGACGTGGTGAAGGGCTTCCGGTACGACGACTGGCTGCTGAACAACTCGGGCGTCGACACGCTAGAAGGTGGAAATGGCAACGACCTGCTGCTATCGACTACGACCTGCGACGGTGACACGCTGCAGGGCGCCGCAGCGAGCGAAGACGACGGCGAAGCAAAGAACGACGCTTCTTGGGCCAAGCTCCCCGCCCCGACGTCCGTAACCGCATCCATCGCAACTCAGAGCTCGGGCAACTACTACAGCGAAAGCACCGGCAAACCCGCCTGCACAACAGGCACCACCAACAAACTCTACGGCATCGACGACTTGTCCGGCTCTCCACAAGGTGACGCGCTCTTCGGTGGAACCGGCCCCAATCTCATCGTCGGGCACCTTGGCGCAGACAACCTTCGCGGTGAAGACGGCAACGACAACATCGATGCAGAAGACAGCACTAAAGACAAAGTCAGCGGAGGAAACCAGGCCGAAGGCGGTGAAGACGCGTGCATCGTCGACACAGGACTCGATGAAGTGAGCGGCTGCGAGAAAACGACTCCGTAGCCACGGCAGGTGGACTTCCTCAGGTCCAACGGGCTATCGGAGTTAGCGGCTGATGGGGTGGGTAGCTGTGTGCCCATGAGCCACCGCCGGTCCACGATGCTGGCCACGCTGGCGCTCGCCGCCTTCCTGATGCTTCCCAGCACCAGCAGCGCAGCCCCGAGCTGCGCCGAAGGTCCTGAAACCGTCGGGACGACGGTCGTCGGCACGCCATGCGCCGACGTGATCCGCCTGCCGCGCGGCGTCACCACCGCCTTCGGCGAAGGCGGAGACGACCTGCTCTACGGCCAGCGCGGCAACGAGAGCCTGTTCGGCGGTGAAGGCTCCGATCGCCTCTTCGGCGGCGTCGGCGACGACCGGCTGCGCGGCGGCCTTGGCAACGACAGGCTCTTCGGCGGCTTCGGCGCCGACTCCCTCGACGGCGAAGTCGGCGACGACCTGGCCCGCGGCGATGCGACGGTCGACGCCCTCGGCGACTCGGGCGGCGGCACCGACACCCTCAGCTTCGCCACCGGCGCGACGCCGGGCTTCCCCAACGCCAGCTCCTTCTTCACCGACGCCGGCTTCCCGGCGGGCGCGGAGGGGCGCGGCGTCTACGTCGACCTCGGCGACGACTTCGCCAACAACGGCCTCGCGCCCTCCGGCGGCGGCGTCGACCAGCCGCTCGCGCCGGCAACCGACTTCAGCGCCTTCGAGGCGGTGATCGGCACCCCCTTCCCCGACTACATCGTCGGTACCGCCGACGCGGAGACCTTCCACGGCGGCGGCGGTGCCGACCTGATCGACGGGGAAGGCGGCGGCGACACCGCCCGCGGTGGCGCGGACGGCGACGGCTGCGTCGACGTCGCCGTCGAGGACTGTGAGCTCAGCGGCGAGGAAATCGACCTGCGCGACCCCGGCGCGATCGCCGTCGGGGTCGTGGCGCCGAGCTCGAGCGCCGGCCCCGCCCTCTACCTGACCGGCAGCGACGAAGACGACCGCGTGACGGCGAGCTACGCGCCCGGCGTGGTCACCTTCTCGCTGGCAGCCGGCAGCGAGGGAGCATTCGAGCCCGGCACCGCCGGAGGCTGCGCCGCACCAACGGGGAGCACCGTCACCTGCTCGGTGCCGGAAGCTCCCGACTCCGTCCTCCTCGCCGGCCACGCGGGCGACGACGTCCTCCTCGCCCCAGGCTTCCCGGAGACCGTCGCGATCGTGCTGCTGGGAAATCAGGATGGCGACTCACTCACCGGCGGCGAGACCGAAGACACGCTCGTCGACGGCGCGGGGAACGACTTCGTGGCCGCCGGCGGCCGTGACGACGCGCTGCCGAACAACGGCGGCGGCGACCAGCTCGATGCCGGTGCCGGCGAGGACCTCTTCATCTCCAACGCCGTCTGCGACGGGGACCTCGTCGACGGTGGCCCCGATCGCGACAACGCCAACTGGGCGAACTTCGGCACCGGGGTCACGATCGACATGGAGGCGGAGAGGGCCGGCCTGATCGGCCCGCAGGGTGAGCCGAGCTGCGCGACCGCCGCCCAGCTGACGACGCTGCAGGAAATAGAGGACATCGAGGGGACCAACCTCGGCGACAACCTCCTTGGTAACGCCGGGCCCAACCAGTTGCTGGGCAGGGCCGGCTCGGACAACTACCTCGCTGCCGCCGGCAACGACCACCTACTCGTCAACTCCGGCGACTCCGACCCGACCGTCGACTGCGGCGAGGGCTTCGACACGGCGCTAATCGACTTCGCGCCGCACATCGATGGCCCGCCGGTCGGCTGCGAGTCGGTCGAAGAGCGCGCCCCGAACAGCTTCCGCCCGCCCGACACGCCGCCCGACCCCGAACCGGAACCGGAACCGGAACCGGAAGAGCCTGGGCCTGAACCGGAAGAACCGGAACAGGCTCCGCCGCTGCCGCCCAATGTCACCCCGCCTCCGGTTCTGCGGCCGACGACGACGCCGCCCGATCGCATCTCGCCTGCGACGCGACTCAGCCGCCGTCTCCCTGCGCTGATTCTCACTGCCGCTTCGCGCCGCCGGGTCTCCTTCGCCTTCAGTGCCTCTGAGCCCGGGGTTCGTTTCCGCTGTCGCCTCGACCGACAGCCGTTCCGCCCCTGCCGCTCACCCCGCGCCTACCTCGTCTCCCCTGGCCACCACGCCTTCCGCGTCTACGCGATAGACGCCGCCGGCAACCGCGACCCGTCGGCGGCTCTGTTCCACTTCCGGGTTCGTTTCCGCTGAATCACGAGAGGCTCAAGGTATCCTGACTAAATGGCAGCCAGGGGATCCGGCTCACGCCTCACTGAGCTTTCTCACGGAGCTGGTTGCGCCTGCAAGATTTCCGCTGCCGACCTGAGCGAGCTTCGCCGAGTTGTGCCGCCTAGCGATGATCAGGCTTTGCTGGTCGGGCTCGATCCGGCCGATGACGCCGCCGTTTACCGGCTTGCCGACGACCTCGCTTTGGTCCAGACGGTCGACTTCTTCACCCCGATCGTGGATGACCCTCGCGACTTCGGCCGCATCGCAGCGACCAACGCGCTCTCCGACGTATACGCGATGGGAGCGACCCCCCTCCTGGCGCTGAACATCGTCGCCTTCTCGCTCGAGCGTCTGGGTGCTGATGTTCTCGCCGACATTCTCGCTGGGGGCGCCGAGGTGGCCGCTGAAGCTGGAGTCGCGATTGCCGGCGGCCACTCGATCGATGACCCTGAGCCGAAGTACGGGATGACGGTGAGCGGGATCGTCCATCCCAATGAGGTCCTTATGGCAAAAAGCGGCCAGCCGGGGGACGAGCTCTACTTGACGAAGCCCTTGGGCGGAGGCCTGATCACCACCGCGGCTAAGCGGGGGTTGGTGCAGACGGGATGGCTGGAGACGGCCGTAGAGGTGATGACGACGCTGAACGCCGATGCCGCGGCCGCAGCCCGCCAGGCTGGTGCCCATGCCCTGACCGACGTCACCGGCTTCGGTCTGCTCGGGCACCTGCACGAGATCTGCGAGTCGAGCGGTGTGGCCGCCGAAGTCGAGGCCGCTGCGGTGCCGGCGCTACCGGGGGCGCTCGAGCTCGCCGCTTCTGGCCGAGCCCTCGCTGGCGGTAGCGCCCGCAACGCTGCCGATACTGAGCGCTTCACCACGTACACGGAGGGGGTCGAGCCAGAGCGTCGTGTTCTCCTGAGCGACGCGATGACCTCCGGCGGTCTCCTCGCCGCGGTCCCCCCCGGAGCTGTCATGGAAGGAACGAGAATCGGTGTTCTGGTCGACGGGGAGCCCGGAACGATCTCGGTGGCCTAGCGATGGCGGACTTCGTCACCGTCGAAGAG
>Ga0173480_10000856_pt1 | contig 10776 bp, 7 predicted proteins | sample NitcycUS209509C1_FD_122622 | JGI IMG/M metagenome (GOLD analysis project Ga0173480, IMG submission 122622) | Soil microbial communities from Arlington Agricultural Research Station in Wisconsin, USA - Nitrogen cycling UWRJ-S209-509C-1 (version... | ecosystem: Environmental > Terrestrial > Soil >... | reverse complement strand
CGGGCGCGCATCAGCTCGCGGTTCGGCAGGGAGGTGAGGGGATCGTGATGGGCAAGGAACGAGACGCGCGCCTGCGTATGCTTGCGCTCGCCGACATCGCGGAATTCGAGGAGGCGCGCGGCGCCTTCGCCATATGCGATGGTGCGCGCAGCGACTTCCACCGAAATGGCCGCCCCGTCGCGATTGGTGATGTCGGTGTCGAGCCGCAACTCGCCCTCGCCGAGCAGGCGCTCGATGGCGTCCGCGTCGGCGAGGAATGAGGAGATCATCAAGTGCCCGACATCGTCGCGATCGATGCCTATCAGTCGGCAGAGGCTGGTGTTTACCGCAACCGCCTGCATGCCCGTGCACACCGCAACGCCTTCGTCGAGCATGTCGAGCAGCGCATTGAGCCGGCGCGCTTCATTTGCGGCATCGCGTGAGCGGCGCAGCAGCGTGGTGACAGCCGCCGCCACGGCGACAAGGAAGGAGAGGGCAAGTCCGAGCCCGGCCACCAGGACCACGATCGGGACGGATTCGCCACCTACCGACGCGGCGAACGCTTGTACCGGCAGGGCCAAGGCTGCGCCCGCGGCGAGCACGCCTGTGCGCAACCACACGCCGAAGGAGTTCGGCGGGCGTCGCTTGGCGTTCTGCCGCAGCGGGGCCGGCGGTTTCACAAGATCCTCGTAGCGGCCGGTGTCGTCACATCCCGCCATCCTAGACCCGGAGCCGCCGAGGAAGCGTTACCCGGTGGCGGCCGAAAACCTGAAAAGCCCAAAAGGCTTAAGAGGCTCTGAAGATCTGCGCCTCAGGAGCGAGATCAGGGTGTTACGGGTGCTTGGGATTACAACCGCAAGGCGGCCGGAAAGCGATATCGTGTCGCCGCGGACAAGGGGTTTACGCTTCCTTACCGGATTTTTCCTAGGCTCCCCGGCATCCATTTGCAGAACTGAGAGGGTGCCATGCCTATTGCGACGCGTCTGTTGCTGGCCGTGCCGTTTGCTCTCATCGTCCTGAGCTCCCAGGCCGGTGACCTGTCCGTCGTCGGGACCGGTGACGGTATCGACCTCCTGCGCGCGCTCGGCGCGGCCTATACCGCCGATCATCCCGACACGAACGTCATCGTTCCCCCGAGCATCGGGTCCGGAGGCGGCATCGCGGCGGTCAGTTCCAACAAGGAAGTCCTCGCCCGGGCAGCGCGCCCGCTCTCCGACTCCGAGAAGGAAGTGGGCCTGATCGCCACCCCGGTGTTCCGTCTGCCGTCGGCCTTCTTTGTGCATAGCTCGGCGGGCGTGAAGAGCCTCAGCGCCGGGCAGTTGGCTGATGTCTACAGCGGCAAAGTCACGAACTGGAAGGATGTCGGCGGACAGGATATCCGGATCAAGGTCGTGCGCCGTGAGGACGCCGATTCCACCTTGCAGGTGCTGCGCCAGTCGATGCCGGGCTGGAAGGATCTTGCGATCACCGAAAAATCGAAGACCGCCGTTACCACGCAGGACTGCATCAACACGGTGAAGGAGACCGCGGGTGCGATCGGTTTTGGGCCGTTCACCAAAGCGCTCGAGATGGAGCTTTCGGTGCTCAGGATCGATGGCCATTATCCGACCGACTTGACGTATCCGAGCGCCGTAACCCTGACGTTCGTGCACAAGGAAGCCACGGTCACGCCGGACGCCAAGCAGTTCATCGCCTACGCAAAGACCGGCAAGGCGAAGACCGTCCTCACCACCATGGGCGCGGTCCCTGTGAACTAGCACGGGGCTGCGCCCTCGAGGACTCGCCTTGCTGCGCCTTTCTTCGCTCAGTACCCGCCTGATTATCGCCGTCGTCGCGACAGCGACGGCGGCCTTTGCCGCATCTTTCGGCCTCACGATCATTCGGCTCGATCAGGGCTTGTCCCGGCAGGCCGAGCAGCTGAGCCATCTCTCGGAGGAAAAGCTTTCCCAGCGCCTCGATGGCGAGGCGAAGCTCGCCGGTGCCCGCGTGGAGGCGCTGTTCAATTCGGTCGGCTCGCGCCTGGAAAGCATCGCGCAGCGCGCCGACATCGCGAAGGCGATCTCCTCGGCCAACGTCGTGGCAATCAGCGAGCTGCTCGGCCGCGCCGCGCAGGCGGCTGACATCGACGGCATCCTCGTTGTCGATACCCGGCTGCAGGTTTTCGGCGCGCATAGCGACAAGATCGACATCGTTGCGGCGAACCGGGCGCTGCAGGAGAGTCCGCTCGCTCCGGATATCCAGGCGATCGTCGCCGACAACGACCGCAAGAAGCCGCGCGTCGTTCGCCGCGCGGTCGCGCTCGACGAGGAGGGAGCGGCCGCATTTGGTGCGCGCGACAAATCGCCCCTGACCTTCGTGGTCGCGGAGCCGATCTTCGATGATTTTGGCGATGTCTTCGCGGCGCTCGTCGCCAACCGGTCGCTGCGGCCCCGGGAAGCCATCCTGGACGAGTTCTCACGGTTGGAAGGGGCCGGGCTCGCCGTGATGGGAAGTCAGGGCGCGGTTTCGACCGCTGGGTTCGAGGGACACGCGGGCGAGATTTCTCCGTCCCTCGATTCCACCTTGCTGCACAGTGCGGATGGCCGCTTCTGGTCGCGTTGCGAGCCCATGTTTGGCCTATGGCGCATCTGTGCGCTCGCTCCGGTCGCCGAGCTCCACACGTTGCGCAACGAACTGATCCGCATCGGCGAGATGGAAGGCCGCTCGCTCGCTCTATGGCTGATTGTCGCGGCGATCGCGTCGCTGGCGATGTTTGCCGGCATCATGCTGTTTCTGTCGCAGCGCATCACGCGGCCGCTGGTGCAGATCACGGAAGCCGTGCGCGCGGTTGCGCGCGGCGATTGGAAGTCCGACGTGACGGGCACGAAGCGGGCCGATGAAGTCGGCGATATCGCCCGCGCCGTGATCGTGCTGCAGCGCTCGCTCCAAGAGCGCGACCGGCTCCGCTCCGACGTCGCGCATGCCGAAAGCGTCAAGAAGCGCCGCGAGGCCCTTGAAGATGCGATCCGCCGCTTCGATCGGATCATGCGCTCGGTGCTGCTCAGCGTTTCCAACAGCGTCGAGACAATGGATGAGACCGCGCGGGAGCTTGCGCGCGTCTCGGCGGTTGCGGAAGGCGAGGCGGTCGAGGCGGCGTTCGTTTCCGAGAGCACGGTGTCAAACGTTTCGTCCGTGCGCTCGGCGACCGAGCGGCTGAGTGCGGCGATCTCGGAGACGGTCGACGGTATCCGTCAGGCGGCGGACGTCATTGCTCTCTCCAGCACGGCCGCCCAAACGGCCTCGGAAAGCGCCGAGGGGCTCGCCCAGACCACTGCGGAGATCGACGCCATCCTGCGCGCCATCGCGGAGATCGCTGCGCAAACGAATGCGCTTGCACTCAACGCCACCCTACAGGCTTCGCGTGCGGCAGGCAGCGGAAACTTCGCGGCCGTTGTCAGCGACATCAAGACGCTGGCAAACCGCATCGCGGCCACCAATGACGACATCACCCGCCGCCTGGCGGCGATCCGCGGCGCCACCGGAGAAACGGTCGGCTCGGTGCGCGGCATCGTGCAGAAGCTCGACATCGTTTTGCATCAGACGCGCACGATCGCGCTCGCGATGGAGCGGCAGGACGCGGTGACGCGCGAGATCGCCGAAAGCATGACTGCCGCGGCGAACGGCTCGATCAACGTTTCCTCGAGCGTCGAGCGGCTCAAGACGACGATTGAAGACGCGCGTGGCGCGTCGATGAAGGTCGTGACCAAGGCGACCGACATGGCGGATGAGGCGCACCGCCTCGATTCCACCGTCAAGTCGTTCCTGCGGGAGGTGACCGCCTAGGCGCGCGCCGCGGCCCTCTACCGGCGCGATGCGGCCTGCGTGCGGCGCGGGGCGGATGCCGGCAGCGGTGGGATCGTGGAGGCGGGAGCAGGCTCTGTCCGCCCCCGCGGGACGGCCATGGCCGGAACCGTCGGCCGGGGTGCTTCGACCGTCGCGGCGCCGGGACGGCGCAGCATGGCCATGATCCGATCGACGAAGGACAGCGGTTGCGCGTTGGGCAGGAACGGGTCGGCGTAGCAGCGCGCCGCGGCGACGCGCGATTTGACCTTGACCGAGTCGACCAGCGGCGGAGGCCCGGCCACGTATACGGTGTCCTCCGGTCCGAGCGAGGGCAGGTAGTGCGTCGGCCGCCCGCGCAACACGGGATTGATGGCACCGGTCTCGGCAGTCGCGATCACCTCGCGCACGCCATCGTCTCTCAGCCATTCGAGGGAGCGGCGCATGTAGAGGCCTTCGGCATCGCGGCTGCCCGCGATCACGACCAGCTCGCGGTGCCGCTGCTCGCGGCGTGCCGCCGTCGCAACCGACCAGATCGGCGCCCAACCGGTCCCGCCGCCGACGAGGATGATGGGACCGTCGCCCTCGCGCAGGAACGCGCCGCCGAACGGTCCGCGGACGTGCACGCGGTGACCCGGTTTGATCGTCGCACCGATCTGCGTGGACACGAGACCGCCGGGGTAGCGCCGGATGTGGAAGATCAGTTCTCCGGGCGCAGCTGAGCCGTCAAAGCGCACAGTCGGGCTGAGATCGCGCGCCGGGAATCCCGCGAACTTCACGCTCAGGTATTGCCCCGGCCGCATGGCGATCGGCGTGTCGAGCAACACCGCGACCTCCACGATGTCGGAGGCAAGCTGTGAGATCCCGGTCACCAGGCCCGAACGCTTCGAGATTTCGGCCACGTGCTCGAAGGTGATCGCCGCATTGCCGATCACCTTGGCCTGACAGGCAAGCACAGTATTCTTCTCGGCCGTGCCGAAGTCGTCGACTTTGCCGCTGACAACGTTGACGCGGCACGTCTCGCACTGCCCCGAATTACAGTCGTGCGGGATCGCAACCCAGCCGGAAAGGCCAGCCTCCACCAGCGTCTCGCCGTAATTGGCCTTGACGGTCTTGCCGTTGATAACGAGTTCGAATGAACCGCTCATACTCAACTACTCAACTCGGGCGACTCGGCCCGCTGTTCATTCCTGCGTGACGATCTTTACGGGGCGCGGGTGGCGCGTGTGCCGAGTCTGGGTGTGATCGAACACCGCAACCCACATGTAGAGATCCTTGCCCGGCACGAAATCCTGGTCGTACTTGCTGCCGGTCTTGAGGTCGCGGCTCACGATCAGCGTCCAGTGACCATCGGCCCAGTGCGCCTCGCTCTTGAGGTGATAGCGGTCACCCTCGTGCTTGCCGGTGATCACGACGGCCGGAATGATGGTCCCGACAGGAATCTCGGCATCCTTTTCCTTGGAGTAAGGGATGACCTCGTCGAGGAGCATCCACCACTTCGAGCCATCGTCCACGCTGGCGTCGGGGCTCGGGTCCCATTTACCCATGTCCTTGACGATTTGCTTGTAGTCCTTGGGCAGCCACAGGATGTCGACCGCCTGGCCTTCCTTGTATTCGGAAGGTGCATAGAGCTTGAAATTATACGTGTACGGCGTGTCGCCGGGATCGCCCCAATAGCCGGCCTGATACCGGTTCACCATCGCCACTTCTTTTTCGGTCGGTGCGCGGGGCGGGCCGATATACATGTCGTCGACTTCGCCGAGCAGGCCGCCGCGGGAGGCCTTCCACTGCCACATGTCGACCATGTGGCCGTCGGTGTAGTGGAAGCCGCGTCCGTTGCGCGAGCCCTGATATTGCGCCAGCGGCTTTGGCCCAAGATGCGACACACCGCCGGAGCCGAAATCGTTCACGGTCGAGAAGATGACGGCGAACTTGTCCTCGTAATGCGTGGTCACATCATCGGTATAGGTGTTGTCCGCAAGGATGTGCCAGCCGTCTTCTTTCTTGATCAGCGGCTCGCGGCGCGTGGAGCGCGACGGGTCCTCCCAGTGGAAGGCAAAGTAGATTTTCTTGCCGTCGTGGACCGCGCGCACTTCGACGAGTGACTCGCCGGTACCGCCGAGGTTGATCCCCTGCTGCGTGTGGATGCGCGCGGGCGCAACGTTCGCCCAGACCGGATCGTTGAGGAGCTTCTTCATGTCCGGTGCTGCGGCGACGCGCTTGATGACGAGCTTGTCGGTGAAGACCGTGTCGGAGGCCGCGATGCCGGCGACGACCAGCGCGCCGACGCCTGCCGCGATCATCAGCGGCTTCGGCTTGACAGCCTGCGTGACGACCAGTTGGGCGGGGCGGAAAACACGGAACACCTGCCACCACCCGCCATAGAGATAGTGCGCTAGCGCGTGAATGAAGATGTAGGCAACGCCTATGAACGCTACGTAGGAGTGAATCTGAAGCAGCCATCCGCCGTGGCCGAGATAGAGGAAGATACCCGTCACCGTCATGACACCGACGATGAGGTAGGCGGCCCAGTGAAGCGCGACATTGAGGCCGCCGAAGCGCATCTTGGTTGCGACTGGCATGACCATCACGCGCGTCTTCTTGAAGGCGTTGCGGCTGAACAGCGCGGCGCGGCGCATGTAGACGAAGTAGGCAGCGGCGCAGAAGAAGAGGGTCAGGCCGGCGTAAAAATGGAACGTCCAGATTTCGCCCTGGGGCAGAATCGGAGAAAGCCACTTGGAGACAGGTGCATGGAGCGCGTCGGCCGCGATGCGGATGCCGGTGAACAAGCTGACGAAGAACGCGATCGCGGTGATCCAATGCAGCAGCAGCGTGCCGATGTCGGTCCGCGGCGCCTGATCCGCCGGGGCGACCCGTTGGGCGCTGCTTCGCCCAGCGCTGCGCGATTTGGCGGCGGGCCGTGCCGAAAGATCGTCACGGGCAACGATGTCCGCCATTCAATCCTCCCAGGAGTAGCGGAACACCAGTCGTGGCCCCGCCGCGCAGATGGTGAACGAAACGCGTAAACGTTTAACCAAGAAGAAGCGCCTTGCCGCACTTGAGGTAGTACGTTGCCACAACGCGATCATACGTATAGACCCACCGAGCCCCCTGTCCATTCCGATTTTTACGGATCGTTAATCGAAAAAGGGGACTCAACCCACTGAGGGTTCATGTAGATTATGTATCGTGAACCCCATTTTCACGTTTTGTTAGCCTAGATCGCGCCCGCCGCGAGTCAAGGCAGCGCTATGGAAACGGCCGGGTTCCTGCATTTTGCCGGACTGGCTTGCAGAGCGAAGGATTTCCGGCGCAAATACGCGCGCCCTGCTTCGGCCCGCCTGGAGCAGGTCCTCCCCGGGTTACGTGGTATTCCTAGGGCTTACGGCCCTTTGAACCCGTTCCCCTCCCGCCGCGACTAACCCTGTGAGCCGGTCAACGGCCTAGCGATGCAGACGACATCAGACGAAGCGCTGATCGGACGGATCGCAGCCGGCGACAAGCTCGCGATGCAGGTTCTGTTCGCTCGGCACCACGTGCGTGTCTACCGGTTCGTCCTCAGGTTCGTGGGCGATCCAGGCCGGGCGGAAGACCTGATCAGTGATGTGTTTCTGGATGTCTGGCGCCAAGCCGACAAGTTCGAAGCAAGGTCTCAGGTTTCGACATGGCTCTTGGCGATCGCGCGATTCAAGGCTCTCTCGGCCTTAAGAAAGCGACCGGACGAAGAACTGGATGATGAGACCGCCCAAGCGATCGAGGATCAAAGCGATGATCCGGAAGTCGCGATGCAGAAGAAGGATACGAGTGCGGTTCTGCGGCAGTGCATGACGAAGCTCTCCGCAGAACACAGAGAGATCATCGATCTGGTCTACTACCACGAGAAGTCAGTCGAGGAAGTGTCCAGGATCGTCGGAGTGCCGGAGAACACTGTGAAGACGCGCATGTTCTATGCGCGAAAGCGGTTAGGGGAACTGCTCAAGGCAGCGGGAGTGGAAAGAGGTTGGCCATGAATGCGATGTTCAAGACGAAAGCTGCCGAGCGCGAGGAGGTCGAAGCCCTCCTGCCATGGCATGCTGCCGGCACGCTGAGCCGCCGCGAAGCCGACATGGTCGAGCGAGCGCTGGCCGCCGATGCCGATCTTGCCGCCCAATACGAGACGGTGCGCGAAGACCTCGCCGAGACGATCGCGGCGAATGAATCGCTCGGCGCTCCCTCGGCGCGCGCGATGCAGAAGCTGATGGCCGACATCGAGGCCGATGCCTCGACGGCGCGGCGGACGCGCTCTTCGTTCAATCTCGGCGAATGGCTGAGCGAGCGGCTCTCTTCGTTCTCGCCTCGCACGCTCGCATGGTCGGCGACTGCCGCGGCGCTCGCGGTGGTGCTCCAGGCCGGGTTGCTCGCCGGAATGTTCGTGAGCGAGCGTCAGGGCGCGAGCTTCCAGACTGCGTCGGTGCAGACCGATCAGACGATGAAGCCCGGCACCTACGCGCTGATCCGTTTCGCTCCCGAGGCGACCACTGGCGACGTGAACAAGCTGCTCGAGAACTACAAGATCTCGATCGTCGATGGCCCGAGCGGCGGTGGCGTCTACACCGTGCGCCTCGCGGTGACCGGCATGCCGAAGGAAGAGCTCGCTCGCACGGTCAAGAAGCTGCAGGACGAGCCGTCCGTGCGCTTCATCGGTCCGAAGCCGGCCGAGTAAACGGCTGCTATTCGCGCTTGCCGGCCCGTCGAGGCCGGCATTGCGTTTCTAGACAGGCGGAATGGGGCTGTGGCGCGGAAGCATGTCCGCGCGCCGTGGAGGTATGCCCATGTCCGGCGCGAACCATTCTCGTCGACGTAAGGTCCAGATCGGCATCGCTTTGGCGGCGGCCAGCGCCATCACGTTTGGCGCGGTGGCGGATAGCTTCGCCCAACGCGGCGGGTTCGGTGGCGGCGGTTTTCATGGCGGCAATCTCGGCGGCGGTGGCTTTTCGAGCGGCGGCCGCATGCCGGGCGGCGACGGCCCGCGTAACCCCGGCGGTGGTTATCCTGGAGGCGGTTACCCCGGTGGCCCGCGTTTTCCGGGTGGGGGAGGGGGCATCATCGTGCCGGGCGGCTATGGCGGCCCCGGCACGGTCGTGGTCGTCGACGACGATGACAACACTCCTGTGGGCAGGCGTCGCTCGAAAAAAGCAGCAAAGAAACAGAAGCCGCCAAAACAGCAGAAGCAGATGGCGCAGCGGGGCGGGTTCAGCGTGCCGCCGGCCAACGAGCGCCGCTTCGTGCCGAACGAGGTGCTGCTCAACATCTCGACCGCGACGTCCGCACGCGCAGTCGACGACATTGCGCGCCGCCACCGGCTGACCCGTCTCGACGTGCAGGACTTCACGCTCACGCGCCACCGCCTGGCGCGGCTGCGCATCAATGACGGCCGGTCGGTCGCGGTCGTGATCCGGTCGCTGCAGTCCGATGCGCGCGTGCTCGGCGCACAGCCGAACTATCTCTACGCAATGCAGCAGGGCGCGGCCGCTCCCGTTGCCAGCGACCCGGCCCAGTATTCGTTGGCCAAGCTGCACCTCACAGAAGCGCATGTACTCACCAAAGGCGACCGCGTGCTGGTCGCGGTCATCGACACGCCGGTCGACAAGACCCACCCCGATCTCGCGGGCGTGGTCGAAGCCTCGTTCGATGCGACGGGTGCAGCTGACAAGCCCCATGCGCACGGCACCGGCATTGCGAGCGTGATTGCCGCGCGCGGCAAGCTGACCGGCGCGGCGCCGGGTGTGCGCATCCTTGCCGCGCACGCGTTCAGCTCGGCTGCTTCCAGCGGCACAAGCCTCAACATCCTGAAAGGCCTCGACTGGGCCGGAAGATCGAATGCGAGCATCGTCAACATGAGCTTCGCGGGTCCCGCGGACGCCGAGCTGCACGACATGCTGAACGCCTTGCGGGCAAATGGCGTGGTGCTGGTCGCGGCGGTCGGCAACGCGGGCCCGAAATCGGCGCCGCTCTATCCGGCGGCCGATCCGAGCGTGATTGCCGTCACGGCAACCGACATGGAGGACAAGCCGTTCGCGCAGGCAAACCGCGGAACGCACATCGCGGTCGCGGCGCCCGGCGTGAACATCCTCGCCGCTGCCCCCGACGGGGGCTATCAGATGCCTTCGGGAACCTCGTTTGCGGCGGCCCAGATCAGCGGCATTGCGGCGTTGCTCATCGAACGCAATCCGAAGCTCGATGCCGCCTCGATCCGCCGCATCCTGATGTCGACGGCGCATGATCTCGGGCCTCCTGGCCACGATGAGCAGTTCGGCTCTGGCCTTGCGGACGCGCTTGCGGCCGTGAATGCGGCCGCTCCAAGGCCGGGTGATGCCGCCGCCGCGGCGCCAGCGAACTGATTTGGCTTTGAACCTCAAACCCGGCATGGGCGACTAACTATCAGCGAACACACGCGAAGTTCGGTCGGCGCGTCTGCCCCATTCCACCTGCGCGTCGATCCGGCTGGCCCGCTCGGACGGTCCCCGTCCGGGCGGGCTGTCAGTTTCTGGCGTTAACGACTTTTCGCCGCGGTTCGACCCTCACGCTCCACTGGACGGGCTCTGCGGAATGTGGCTGTAAGTGCCGCAAGAGGGGACCTGCCGCGTCGATGAGTGAGACGATCCTCGAAACCGAGGACCTGACCAAGGAGTTCGCCGGCTTCGTGGCGGTGAATGGCGTGAGCCTGCGCGTCGCGCGCGGCACGATCCATGCGCTCATCGGACCGAACGGGGCTGGCAAGACCACCTGCTTCAACCTGCTCACCAAGTTTCTGCAGCCGACGCGCGGACGCATCACCTTCAAGGGCCAGGACATCACCGGCCTGCCGCCAACCGACATTGCGCGGCTCGGCCTTGTGCGTTCGTTCCAGATCTCGGCGGTCTTTCCGCACCTGACCTGTCTCGAGAACATCCGCATCGCCTTGCAGCGCAAACGCGGCGGCTCGTTCGACTTCTGGCG
>Ga0173480_10000853_pt1 | contig 10777 bp, 8 predicted proteins | sample NitcycUS209509C1_FD_122622 | JGI IMG/M metagenome (GOLD analysis project Ga0173480, IMG submission 122622) | Soil microbial communities from Arlington Agricultural Research Station in Wisconsin, USA - Nitrogen cycling UWRJ-S209-509C-1 (version... | ecosystem: Environmental > Terrestrial > Soil >... | reverse complement strand
TGCCCCTGGCTGTGGCCGTGGGCGTCGGCGTGCGCGGCAAGTGCGTCAGGCAACCTTGATCTCCCGCTTCGAGTAGTCGTACGCCTCTTCGGTCACCACCGGCTGGTCCGGGAAATTCTCGGGCAGCGGCGGGGACTGCGTCGTCCATTCCAGGCCGGTGGCGCCCCAGGGATTGTTCCCGGCAGCCTGGCCCTTGAAGATCGAATAGGTGAAGTACAGCACCGGCAGCACGTAGCCGACCGCCAGTACCGTAGCTCCGGCCGTCGACAGCACGTTGAACACCTGGAACTCGGGCGGATAGGCGTGGTAGCGCCGCGGCATGCCCAGGTAGCCGAGCACGAACTGCGGGAAGAACGTCAAGTTGAAGCCGACGAAGATGAGCACCGCCGAAAGCTTGCCCAGCGAGTCGTTGTACAGCCGGCCGGTGATCTTCGGCCAGTAGAAGTGCAGTCCGGCGAAGAAGCCCATGATCGCGCCGCCCACCATGATGTAGTGGAAGTGCGCGACGACGAAGTAGGTGTCGTGCAGGTGCACGTCGAGGCCGAGCGCCGCCAGGAAGAGGCCGGTGAGGCCGCCCACCAGGAACAGGCCCATGAAGCCGAAGACGTAGAACATCGGCGTCTTCCACCAGATCGCGCCCTTGTACATCGTCGCGGTCCAGTTGAACGTCTTCACGGCCGACGGGATGGCGACGGCGAACGACAGGAACGAGAACACCATCGCCGAGTAGGGCGAAATGCCGGCGACGAACAGGTGGTGCGCCCACACGACGAAGCCGAACACCGCGATCGCCAGGCTCGAGAAGGCCACGAACGAGTAGCCGAACACGCTCTTGCGCGAGAAACAGGCGATCACTTCGCTGATCACGCCCATCGGCGGCAGGATCATGATGTAGACCGCGGGGTGCGAGTAGAACCAGAACAGGTGCTGGAAGAGCACCGGGTCGCCGCCGAGCGCCGGGTTGAAGATGCCGAAGCCGAGGCCGCGCTCGAGCGCGAGCATGAACACCGTGATCGCGATCACCGGGGTGCCGAGGATCTGCACCAGGCTGGTGGCGTAGAGCGCCCACACCAGCAGCGGCAGCCGGAACCAGGTCATGCCCGGCGCCCGCATGCGGTGGATCGTCACCATGAAGTTGACGCCGGTGAGGATCGACGAGAAGCCGGTGATGAAGACGCCGATGCCGGTCAGCATCACGTTGCTGTTCGACGCCTGCGTGCTGTAGGGGGTGTAGAAGGTCCAGCCGGTGTCGACGCCGCCGAGCACCATCGCGCCCACCGTGACGAACATCCCGATCACGAAGACGTACCAGCTGATCAGGTTGATCTTCGGGAACGCGACGTCCTTGGCGCCAATCATCAGCGGCAACATGAAGTTGCCGAGGATGGCCGGCACCGCCGGAATCAGCACGAAGAACACCATCATGATGCCGTGCATCGTGAACAGCTTGTTGTAGGTGTCCGACGACCACAGATCGCCGGCCGGCGTTGTGAGCTCGGCGCGGACCCCGGCGGCAAAGAACCCGCCCAGCATGAACGCCAGCGTCACGAACACGAGGTACAGCAGGCCGATGCGCTTGTGGTCCTTCGTCAGCAACCACGACTTGATGCCGTGCTCGTGGTTGAGATAGGTCCTGCGCGGAAGTGCCGTGGTGGTCATGGTGCTTACCTCTGGGTCGCAGGCGCGGCTGGCGCCTGTGCGGCCTGTGACGCCGGTTTCGCGGCGGGCGGCAGGGACTTGATGTATTCGATGAGGCTCATGACGCCCTCTTCGTTCACCAGCCCCTGAAAGGTGGGCATCACCGGCTGGAAGCCCGACACCAGCTTCATCTGCGGCGTCAGGATCGATTCCCTGATGTAGCCGTCGTCAACCACGACGCTGGTTCCGTTGGCGAGCTCCACCTTCGAGCCGTAGACGCCGGCGAGCGACGGGCCGCGGCCGGTGCCGTCGTTGAGGTGACACGTGACGCAGGCGAGCTGCTGGAAGAGCTGCTGGCCACGGACCGCGAGCGGCTGGCCGTCGCTGCCACTCAGCCAAGCCTGATAGGCGGCAGGCTCCATGACGACCACGCTGCCGATCATACCGGAGTGCGAAGTGCCGCAGTATTCGGCGCAAAACAGGTGGAACGTGCCCGTCTTCGTCGGCTCGAACCAGATCTCGCTGTAGCGCCCGGGAATCGCATCCGCCTTGACGCGGAACGCCGGGATGTAGAGGTCGTGCAGCACGTCCTCGGAGGTGAAGGTGACCTTCACCGGCCGGCCCACCGGCAGGTGCAGCTCGTTGATTTCCGCCCGTCCGCTGATGTGCTGGAAGCGCCACATCCAGCGCTTGCCGGTGGAATAGATCTGCAGCGTCTCGGCCGGCGGCCGCACCAGCTGGAAATAGACGACCGTGGCGTAGGCAAAGATGCCGATCGCGATGACGAACGGGATGAACGACCACGCCAGCTCGAGCGGGATCGATCCGTGAATCGGCGCCCCCACCTTCGTTCCCGAATCGTCACGGTACTTGACCGCGAAGATCGCCACCAGGATGACGACGGCAATGGCGAAGAACGAGGTAACCGCGAGGATCAGGAAATACAGCCTGTCCACGTCGCCGGCGAACGTGGACGCCTGGACCGGAAAGAGCGGAATGGCGGACAACATAGATTACGCGCGACCCTCCGCGGGCGTGCGCGTTTCGCGACGCCGCATCAGCAGGATGAAGCCGGCCAACAGGGCCACGGTGACCACGCCACCCAGCCGGATCAGATTCATGACGACCACGCCATAACGCCCCGATTCCGGGTCGTAGTGAAAGCAGTAGAGCAGCAGCTCGTCGACCTTCGAGCCGATGGCGCCTTTGCCCGATTCGACGAGCGCCAGACGCAGCTCCTTGGGCGAGAACTCGATGCCGTAGAAATAGCGCGACAGCCGCCCGTCCGGCGTGATCAGCAGAACGCCGCTCGGGTGCGCGAACTGCTGCGTGCGCTCGTCCCACTGGTAGCTGAAGCCGGCCGCCTGGGTCGTGCGCCTGATCTCGGCCTCGGTGCCGCTGAGGAAGTGCCAGCCCGGCGCGGTGGCCTCGGTCGACCAGTACTCGAGGTGCGCCTTCTTCTTCTCGGCCGCCACCTCCGGCGTGTCGCGCGGGTCGAAGCTCACGAGCACCACGTCGAAGTCCTGACCGGGCGTGAACGTCAGCGGCTTGAGCGCACTGGAGATGCCGTTCATCACCTGCGTGCACAACATCGGGCAGCCGTAGTAGACGAACGCCAGCACGACCGGCTTGCCGCTCTTGAAGTAGTCGCCGAGCCGCACGTCGCGCCCGCTCTCGTCCTTGAACTGCGCGTCCAGGGGCAGCGGCTTGTCGAGCTGCTGGCGGAAGGTGACTTCTTTCAGGATGCCGGGCATCTCGCTGGCTGCCACGTCGCGCTTGGCGGGATCGCCGGCGTAGCGAAGGTAGCTTTCGGGATATTTCGGCTGCGCCGAGGCAGGCGTCGCCGCAGCGACGGTTGCCGCCACGCACGCGCACGCCATCAGGAGCTGCCTCACTATTGTCTCCGCCGCTCCAGCGTCCGGCCGGAACTCGAATCGGCCGGCATCATCCCGAGCCCGTCCGTCTGCGCCTGGTCAACCGCCTGCACCGGCAGCCCGCGCTCGATCATGAGGCGCATCGCCTCACTGATCGGAATGCGGACGGTGCCGGCCGCCTTGTTCTCCCACCCGTAGGAATCGAGCCGCGTCGTTTCGTCGGTGCGGAATGTCCGGAGCTCGTCGGGCGGGTGCTGTTGCAGCCGCGGTACCGGCGGCAGGCGCGGAGCTTCCGACGCCGCGAGCGGATAGCGCCGTTCGCTGCTTTCCGACGCCACGCCCTGGTCGATCATGAGTTTGTAGACGCCGGCCAGGCCGACGTGCGTGAGCACCGCGGCGATGAACAGCCACACCAGGAACTTGGCCACCGGCGCCACGGCGGCGTCGGTGTGTTCGTAGGCCGCGCCTTCCGGCGTGGCCGCGTATTCGTCGTCGGGCGAGCCGTGCCCTGCCGCAGGGTGATGGGCCATCAGTGGCCTCCTGAGCTTTGAAGCGCTTCGCGCAGGTACGGATCCCTGAACGCCAGCATCGGACGCTGCAGCAGCTGTGTGGCGAACATCCACACCCAGAGCCCGCCAACCGCCAGCGGCGCGGCCAGGTCGAGCCAATGCACGAAGAAGTGGCTTTCGTGCTCGCCGTGCAGCATGTGGAGGTTGCCGCCGTCAGCGCCGAATTCCGGCGTCACCAGCATGTAGAGGTCCACGTAGCGCACGAACAGGATCCACGCCGCGATGACGACCAGGCGGCTGGCCTGCCGCTTGTTGTCGCGCGAGAGCAGCATGAAGAACGGCACGAAGAAGTGGAAGACCACCAGGAAGATCGCCAGGTACTGCCAGCCGTGGTCCATGCGGGCGAGGAAGTACGGCACTTCCTCGACCAGGTTGGCGGCGTAGGTCAGGAGGAACTGGGAGAAGTTGAAGTAAGCCCAGAGCATCGTGAACGCCAGCGACAGCTTGCCGAGGTCGTGGAAGTGGTGCGGCTTGAGCAGTTCCTGCATCGGCGGCCGCCTGCTCAGGAACCAGCTGACGATGATGGTGAACGCCAGCGTCGAGAGCCCCTGGCCGCCCATCATCAGGAACCCGAACAGCGTCGAGTACCAGTGCGGGTTGATCGACATGATCCAGTCGATGCCCGCGAAGGTGACGGTGAGCGCGTAGAACACAATGCCGAAACCGCTCAAACGCTGGATCGAGGTGTTGACCTTCATCTCGCCCTCGTCCTGGCGCTTCGACCACTTGTTGAGCGTCCACGCCATGCCGATCCAGCCGGCGAAGTAGAAGGCCGCGCGCAGCAGGAAAAACGGCGTGTTCAGATACGCCGCCTTGTGCCGCATGATCTCGTCGCCGGCGACCAGGTCGTCGTGCGTCCAGGGATAGAGCGACGTCATGCCGAAGGCGACCGGCAGGAAGAGCACCGCCAGCAGCGGCAGCGTGCGGCTCGAGGCCTCGAACACGCGGCGGAACACGCCCCAGGCGCCGCCGGTGAGGTGCTGAATCATCGCCAGCGTCATCGAGCCGAGCGCGATCCCGAGGAACAGCAGGAAGGCGACGAGCCACGACCGGAAGAAGTGGTCGCGGTTGACGACGAAGCCGATCGCGCAGAGCACGAGACCGGCGACGCCAGCCATGAGCGCGCGCTTGCGCAGCAGCTCGAGGTCGGCGACCGGCGGGTTGAGGCTGGTGTCCACGTTCAACGTCCTTCTGGCGCGGCGGCGGGTGCGGCAGCCGGGCGGTCGAGATCGGCGCGGCGGTTGGCCGGCACGTCGGCAAGGGTCGCGCGCTGACTGAGCTGCAGGGCGCGAATGTAGGCGGCAATCGCCCAGCGGTCGGCCACCGGCACCTGCGACGCGTAGTCCTGCATCGCGCCGAAACCGTTGGTCATGACGTCGAAGAAGTAGCCGACCGGCGCGTTGCGCAGGCGCTCCTCGTGATACGACGGCGGCGCGCGGAAGCCGCGCTGGACCACCATGCCGTTGCCGCTGCCGGTCCGGCCGTGGCACGGCGAGCAGAACACGTTGAAGCGCTCCTGACCGCGCTGCATCACCGCCGGCGTCACCGCCATCGGAAACGTCGTGGCCAGCTGGCCGTCGACGCGCCCCTCGTTGAGATGGGTGTCTTCGCGCAGCAGGCCCCGCGGCACGGTGTTGGCGACCAGCGCGCGCGACGCCTGGCCGTTGGCGAAGAAGGTGCTCGCCTCGAGCGGTTCGTAGCGCGGGGCGTCGTGCATGTCCTGGCGGCAGCCCGCCAGCGCGAGCGACACCAGCACCACCGCGAGCGCGCGGGCGCGGGAGAGAGACGTGAGGTTACGGCGCAACGTCGGAGACTCCTACCGGATGCAGGCCCTCGAGGAACGTGCGCGTCGCCTGCGCCTCGAAGCGCGGATCCGTCGCCTCGATACACAGGAAGAAGCGATCGCGCGACGCGCGGTCGAAGGCCGGCACGTTGAACACCGGGTGATACGGCATGGGCAGCTTGTTGAGCGCCCACATACCGATGAAGCAGGAGAGCGCCGCGCCGAGCACCGTGGTCTCGAAGGTGACCGGAATGAACTGCGGCCAGCTGTTGAGCGGGCGGGCGCCGACGTTCATCGGGTAGGCGATCGTGGACGCCCAGTACTGGAGGCTGAAGCCGCCCAGGCCGCCGAGGATGCCGCCGAGCAGCACCAGCCGCGGCAGGCGCGTGCGGCGCAGGCCGAGCGCGTCGTTCAGTTCCTCGATCGGAATCGGCGAGTAGGCGTCCATGTTGCGGAAGCCGGCCAGCCGGGCGCGATTGGTCGCCTCGACGAGCGCCGTCGGGTTGTCGAATTCGGCCATCAGGCCGTAGAGCGTCGGGGTTTCGGCTGCGTGCGACATCACCTCACCCGTGGTGTTCTTTGAGCTTGGCTTCCGGCACGATCGTCTTCATCTCGAAGATGGCGATGGCGGGCAGGAAGCGCACGAACAGGAAGAAGAGCGAGAAAAACAGGCCGATGGTGCCGGTGAACATCGCGAAGTCCCAGCGTGTCGGGTAATACATGTCCCAGGACGACGGCAGGAAGTCGCGGTGCAGGCTGGTGACGATGATGATGAAGCGCTCGAGCCACATGCCGACGTTGACGAGCAGCGACAGCACGAAGAGCAGCGGGATGTTGTCGCGCACGCTGCGGAACCAGAACAGCTGAATCATCACCGCGTTGATCGCGATGAGCGACCAGTAGAAGTACGCGTACGGGCCGGTCATGCGGTTGACCATCATGTAGGCCTCGTAGGCGTTCGAGCTGTACCAGGCGAAGAACGCCTCGTTGGCGTAGCCGTAGGCGACGATCATGCCGGTCGCCAGCATCACCTTCGTCATGTTGTGGATATGACGCATGGTGATGAAGTCTTCGAGGCCGTAGAACTTGCGCAGCGGGATGGCGAGGGTCATGACCATCGCGAACCCGGAGTAGATGGCGCCGGCGACGAAATAGGGCGGGAAGATCGTGGCGTGCCAGCCGGGCAGCACCGACACCGCGAAGTCGAAGCTCACGACCGAGTGGACCGAGAGCACGAGGGGCGTCGAGATGCCGGCGAGCAGCAGGTAGGCCATCTCGTACCGCTGCCAGTGCCGCGCCGACCCGCGCCAGCCGAGCGACAGCATGCCGAAGATCGTGCGCGCCACCTTCGACTGCGCCCGGTCGCGCAGCGTGGCCATGTCGGGGACCAGGCCCGTGAACCAGAACAGCGCCGACACCGTGCCGTAGGTCGAGACCGCGAACACGTCCCAGATGAGCGGGCTGCGGAACTGCGGCCACAGGCCCATGCTGTTCGGATAAGGGAACAGCCAGTACACCGCCAGCCACGGACGGCCGGTGTGGAGCAGCGGGAACATCGCCGCGCACGCCACCGCGAAGAGGGTCATGGCCTCGGCGAAGCGGTTGATCGAGGTCCGCCACTGCTGGCGGAAGAGCAGCAGGATGGCCGAGATCAGCGTGCCGGCGTGGCCGATACCGATCCACCAGACGAAGTTGATGATGTCGAAGGCCCAGCCGACCGGGATGTTGTTGCCCCAGATGCCGATGCCCTCCATGAGCAGCTTGCCGATGGTCATGTTCAGGACCATCAGGAACATGAACGCGAGGGCAAAGCCGAGGAACCACCCGATGGTGGTCCGCTTGGTCAGGACGATGCTGCTGATCGAATCGGTGACCGATTCGAAGGTGTGACCCGGCGCGATGACCGCCGGCGTCCGCTGCAACAGGGCCAGTTCGTCGGGATCCGGCACGTGCTCTTTGGCGGCCATCAGCCTCGGTCCTCCCCGTTGGTCGCGCTGGCGGGCTCGAGCTCGGTGTTCGGATTGCGCACCACGGCCATGTAGCTGGTGCGCGGCTTGACGTTGAGCTCTTCGAGCAGCCGGTAATTGAGCGTGTGCGCCCGGAGCTTCGACACGCGGCTGTTGGGATCGTTGAGGTTGCCGAACACGATCGCCTCGGTCGGGCACGCCGACTGGCACGCCGTCACCACCTCGCCGTCGCGAATCTCACGATCGTCGAGCTTGGCCGTCACGCGCGCCTGGTTGATGCGCTGCACGCAGTAGGTGCACTTCTCCATCACGCCGCGGCTGCGCACGGTGACATCGGGATTGCGCTGCAGCTTCAGGCTCGGGGTATCGAAGTCCGAGTAAAGCAGGAAGTTGAACCGCCGCACCTTGAAGGGGCAGTTGTTCGAGCAGTAGCGCGTGCCGACGCAGCGGTTGTAGACCATGTCGTTCAGGCCTTCGTCGCTATGCGTCGTCGCGGCCACCGGGCACACCACCTCGCACGGTGCCGATTCACACTGCTGGCACGGCATCGGCTGGTGATAGGTGTCGGGGTTGTCGATGTCGCCGGTGTAGTAGCGATCGATGCGGAGCCAGTGCATCTCGCGGCCGTTGGCGACCTGGCTCTTGCCGACCACGGGCACGTTGTTCTCGGACTGGCAGGCGACGACGCAGGCGTTGCAACCGGTGCAGACGTTCTGATCGATCGCCATGCCCCAGGCGTGGCCCTCGTAGCTCCGCTCGGGCAGCAGGGTGAGTGTCTTCGGCGCCTCGACCTGCATCTTCGCGGCGAACGCGGGGTCGGCCGTGTACTGGGCCTGCGTCCCGACGCGAATCAGGTTGCGCCCCTCGAGCGACCAGTGATCCTGGGTGCTGGCGAGCTCGTAGGTCTCGCCGGTCTTGACGAGCTGCACGCCGCCGACGGTGTCGGGAGCCGTCGTGGTCCGCAGCGCGTTCACGGCGAAGCCGATGCCAGTGCCGGTGCGGCCGGCGCGCGTGCGGCCGTAGCCGGTGTGCAGCGTGAGCGTGTCCGCCGCCTGACCCGGCGCGATCCACACCGGGATGCGAACCGTCTGGCCGCCCTGCTTCAACTCGACGACGTCGCCGCTGATGACGGTGAGGCGGGCAGCCGTGGCCGGCGAAATGAGCGCCGCGTTGTCCCACGTGAGCTTTGTGAGCGACTTCGGCAGTTCCTGCAGCCAGGCGTTGTTCGAGTAGCGGCCATCGTGCACCGCGGGATCGGGCCGGAAGACGACCTCGAGCCCCTGTCCCGCCGGCGCGCTCGCCGCCGGCAGCGCGCCCTGCAGCGTCACCTGCTTCTGTCCAAACGCGGTGTCGGGCACCAGTCCGTCGTGCAGCCACCGGCGCCAGGCGACGTCGAAAGGCGACAGCGGCTGCTTGGGCGCGGCTGCGATCGGGGCGGGGGGCGCGGGCGCGCCCGCAGCGGCGCCACCAGGAACCGGTGCAGGCGGCGTGGCCGGCGCGGGCGCAGGCGTCGCGACCGCCACCGGCGGTGCCGCCGGAGCTGCCGTGGACAGGCCCGTCTGCTTGGCCCAGTACTCGCGCACGACGTCGTAGCCGGGACGCTCGCCGCCGCTCTCTGCGAACGCGGCCAGCACTTCGTGCGGCGACTTGCCGCCATAGAGCGGCGCGATGAGCGGCTGCACGATCGTGACGGTGCCGTCGTCGGCCCGCACGTCGCTCCACATCTCGAGGTAGTGCGCCTCGGGGACGTGCCACTGGCACCTCTCGGCCGTCTCGTCCTCGTACTGGCCGACGTGGGCGCGCAGGCGCACCTTGTCGAGCGCGTCGCCGAACTTGAGATCGGCGGGCGCCGTGTAGACCGGGTTACCGCCGAGAATCAGCAGGAACTCGACCGCGCCGGAGTTCATCTCGCCGACGAGCTCGCGCAGGCTCGCGAGCTGGTTCGTCGGGCGCGCCTCTGGCGTTGCGGTGTAGGTCAGCGTGTTGCCGACGTTGCCGAGCGCCGCGTTGATCGCGTGCACGACCGCGTGCACCGACGCCGGCTGCGCGTCGCCGGCAATGACCAGGCTCCGACCGCGGGCCTCCTGCAGGTCTTTCGCAAGCGGACCGAGGTACCGCGTGACCTCGGGTGACACCGTGACGGCGGCGACGCCGGGCACGTTCAACTGCGCGGCCAGCGACCGCGCCAGCCCCTCGATTTCCGACGCCTTGAGGGGCAGGCGGTGATCGGCGCGCGAGCCGCTGTTGGTCGGCGTGCTCTCCACCGCGTAGAGCCGGTTGCGGGTGCCGGCGTTGTCAGCTCGGCGTCGCGAGGCAAAGGCGCGCGCGTGCCGGAGACCCGCGGCGCCGACGCACATGAAGTCGGCGTCGAGCGACAGGATGACGTCGGCCTTCTCCAGCGCGTACTGCGGCGCCGCGTATTCGTTGAACGCCAGCCGGCTGCCCTCGCGGGCGTTGTGGCCGAAGAACGGCTCCCACTGCACCCACTTCGCGGCCGGCAGGCGCTGCAGAATCTCGTCGATCTGCGCCGCCATCGTCGGCGAGGCCACGGTTTCGGTGAGGATCCGGAGGCCAGCGCCCTTCTTCGACTGCTGCGCGCTCAGCACGCTGCGCATCGCCACGACGAAGGCGCTGAACGGCTGGATCTCGCCGAGGTTCGTGATGGTGGTGGAGCGGTCCGGGTCGTAGAGACCGAGAATCGACGCCTGCGCGAAGATGTCGGTGGCGCCGCGGCTCGACGGATGATCCGGGTTGCCCTCGATCTTCGTCGGGCGGCCTTCGTGGCTCTCGACCAGCAGCCCCATGCCCGCGCCGTTGAACGGCATGGCCGTGGCGTAGAAGAGCGACTTGCCGAGCACGAGCTCCTCGGGCTGACGCACGTAGGGCACCAGCTCTTCGTTCGGCTGACGCGTGCAGGCGCTCACACCGGCCAGCGCCAGCGACGCC
>Ga0173480_10000851_pt1 | contig 10781 bp, 8 predicted proteins | sample NitcycUS209509C1_FD_122622 | JGI IMG/M metagenome (GOLD analysis project Ga0173480, IMG submission 122622) | Soil microbial communities from Arlington Agricultural Research Station in Wisconsin, USA - Nitrogen cycling UWRJ-S209-509C-1 (version... | ecosystem: Environmental > Terrestrial > Soil >... | reverse complement strand
GGGCCACGCCCTGGGGGTGGCGGCGGCCGGCTACAACGGCCGCATGTACTTCGGCCTCACCGCCGACCGCGACGCCCTCCCCGACCTCCCCCTCGTCCGCACCGGCATCGAAGAGACCCTGCACGACCTCTCGCGCGTAGCGGCCTAGAACCGATCCCCGCGGATGCGCTAGCGTTGCCCTCCGGGCCGCACCCCAATGGCCCAACGCAGTTTCCCTGGGGGCGTAGCTCAGCTGGTTAGAGCGCCGGCCTGTCACGCCGGAGGTCGCGGGTTCGAGTCCCGTCGCTCCCGCTTTGGCCTGCCTGCTAATCCGTCGCAAGGGCACTGGGGCGCCGGAGCCGATCCCCGGCGCCCCCAGTGGCTACACGACTCCTTTGACTTTTCCGAGCATCGTGTTGAGGAACTGTCCCCAGAACATCCGCAGATCTCCGAATTGCCCCTCGGGATCCGGGTCCATGGACTCCGCTCGCCCATAGGCCATGATCAGCAGGCTCAAAGCTTCCATCGTCCTCCGTGCCGTGTTGACAGCTTGTTCTCCGGAGACGAGGCCGGGATCCATCTCGGCGATCTCTTTGATCGGCTCCCACAACTCCCGATAGAAGCGATGACGAGTATTGAGTCGGATCACGACCTGATCCGAGAAATGCTGAATGTCGATGAAGAGGGAGCCGGGAATATCCACCGACTCGACGATGACGGGAAGTTCTCGGGCTCGTTTGAGGTATTCCTCCTGTTCCTCGGGATCGTCCTTGCCAACGTCGAAAGCAAGCTCCTGAAGCGCCTGCTGCTGTTCCTCCTCGCTAGGAGCCTCCTGAATCCTGCTCTTCGGAAGCGTCCTGTTGATCTCCTTGACCGCCTCCTCGATCGGAGCGTGCTCCCCGGTCGTCTCCTGTTCTTTGCGGGACTCCTCGCCCCACCGTTCGTCGAGCTGCTTTCGTGCCTGCGGTAGGTACTTCTTAAGGCGTTCGCGGATCGCGATGCGCAGGTCGTCGACCGGCTCGACGCCCCTCTTGACATGTCGTACCCCGAAGTACTCGTCGAGATCAGGCGTGAACCGGATCTCGATCCCGATGAAGCGATCGGGTTTCATCACCCCTCGGGGGAAGATTCGCGGCACGTTCGTGTAATTGATCTCTCGGTCGAGCCTGACGAAGCTGATTGCGCCCTGGTTGTCGGGCACCCGAAGCTTCTTGGCGAACTTGTCGCCACCGATGCCTCGTTTCCGAGTCACCTCGGCGGGATAGAGAGTCACGCGCAGCTGGGCTGCCGAATTGTCGACCGTGATCGGCTCGTCGGCGATCACGGTGGCGGGGAAATGTTTGTCCTCCTTTGCGGGAAGGCCCAGCTGCTTGGCGATCGCTTTGTCGGCCCAGGTGTTCTCCATCAAGAAGAGGGGGTCATGGGGCAACAGCTTCTTTTCGTTGACGCAGAGCTCGATGCCGCCGTCGATGAAGTCTCGGAAGATCCGGGAAAGCTCCTTTTCCAAGTCCACCCGAACGGCGTTTGCGTCTGCCGCTCTCCTCGCCGTTCGCAGGCGGTCGATCTTCGACCACAGGACGATCGTCCCCGTGCCCTCCGGCTGCAGAAAGACGAGCTCCTCGGGTACGGGAAGGTCATCGGGCTCGGCGATCACGATCGAGTCACCGCGCTGCTCGGCAGCAAGGGCCTCCTCGAGGTCAAAGTAGACATGCCGCCAGCTGCCTTCGTCAGAGCAACTCCAGACGTCGACCCGCTCGGCGAAGTTCAGCGCTGCGAGCTTGGCGCCGACCCCGTACTTTCCGATCGTCTTGGTCGACATGTATCGGGTCGAGTAACCGAGCTGCAGGTAGTGCTGCAGGATCGACTCTCCTTCTGCCCCCGTGCCCATGCCCGTGCCGTCGTCCGCGATGGCAATCCGCTCTACATGGGTCTTGCGGCCCTCTTCGACGTCTTCGAGATAGACCTCGATCGCGTTGGCGTTGGCCTCGATCGCGTTATCGACTACCTCGGCGATCGCAGCCGGCAGGCTGTAACCCGCATCGCGCAGCGATTGCAGAGTGTGGCCGGTCATGATCGCGGGGATTCCGGCGCCCGATTTCGTAGTAGTGGTCATCTGAGTTCCTTTCTTTTCGCTCCCGCCGGCACTCGGCTCGGCGGCAACGTGGTCAGGTTTCAACTGTTACGGCACCGGATGACCCTGAGTTGTGTCATCCGGTGCCGGTTTTCGGCTAAGCCGCGGTGCGGTATCCGCAGTTCAGAATCCGGTCGCGCAGCCGCCCGACGGTGCGGTTCGCGGTAGCGCGCGAAACGCCGGCCTCGTCCGCTGCCTCGGAGACGGGCTCTCCGGCGCGCAGGGCGGCGAGGATCGTTGGGCCGTGCGCTCCCGATGCGCGGGCCTCCTGGGTCAACGCCGCCTCGAGCTCGGTGGCCTCGGCGCTGGCGGCGGGCGAGTCGCAGGCCACGAAGTCGCCCGGGAACCGCCGCCTGCCGGTGACCATCCGCGGCTGTGCGGAGGCGTAACGCTGGCCGAGCCGACGACGGCGCTTCTGCGAGCGACGGGCGCTGAACCGTCCATTGCGGAGCACGTCGGCGAGAAGGTACTCGCTGGGGTCGGGGTCGTGCCGCCGTCCAATCGCGAGGTCAATGGCGCGTTCGATGGCTTCGACATCGTCGATGTCATCGACCACGAGGTTCTCGATCGTCCGGTAACACTGGAGTGCAGCCTCTACGTAGGGCTGGCTGGGTCCTTCGTTGCTAGGGGGCATAGAGCCTCCTCCCTGGGCGCTGCATCGCGCAGCGCCACATATGTGTTTCCCCCGTTTTTGAGATCCCCGCGCATAGCGTCGGTGACCTCCTGGGGCTAACTCGGCCATTCTGGCAGCGTCCCGGGCGAAGCTCAACCCGTCTTCGACCGGTACGCCCGCAGTATGGCCTCACTCATTACGGCACCGGAACCGGCGCCGGAGTGTCAGCTCCGCAGCTCCGTCAGCCTGCGCATGAACTCCTCCCAGTCCGGCTCCGGCGTCAAATGGCACCAGGAGAAACGCAGGGCGCCGTCGAGGCGCTTGCCGTCGAGCCCCATTCCCTGTAGCACGTGGCTGCGCTCGAAGCTGCCGGAGTTGCAGGCGCTGCCGCTGGAGAGGGCGACCAGGTCCTTGGTCGCAAGGATTGCGGCTTCGGCGTCGATGCCGGGAAAGCTGACGTTGAGGACGTGGGGGAGGGCGCGTTCGGGATCGCCGTTGATGTGTGGGTCAAGTGGCGTGAGGGCCGTTAGCCCCCGCTCGCGGAAGGCGCGGTTGAGCCGCTCGCGCTCCTCGCGCTCGCTCGCGGCCGCCACCGCGGCGGCGCCGAAGCCGGCGACGAGGTGGACGGGGACCGTCCCCGGCCGCAGCCCACGTTCCTGGCCGCCGCCGAGCATCAGCGGCTGCAGCGGCGGGCGGTGGTACCCGCGCCGGCGGGCGACCAAGGCTCCGACTCCCTTGGGGCCGTGCAGCTTGTGGGCCGAGGCGCTGATCAGGTCGATTCGCGGGTCGGATATCTCCTCCCGCTCCTTGCCGACCCCCTGGGCGCCGTCGACATGGAAGTAGACCTCGTCGGGCAGCCCCGCTGCCACCTGGCGCAAATGCTGGAGCACGCCGGTCTCGTTGTTGACGTGCATCAGGCTGACGAGGCCGGTCTCGGGCCCGACCGCGGCGAGCAGCTCCTCAGGGTCGACCACGCCACCGGCGTCGGCACCGATCCGCGTCACGGCGAAGCCCTCTTCTTCAAGGCGGGCGATCGGCTCCAGCACCGCCTTGTGCTCGAGCGCGTTGGTGACGAGGTGCGTCCGGCCGCTCTCATGCAGCGCCGGCGCGATGCCGAGGATCGCGAGGTTGTTGGCCTCAGTCGCGCCGCTGGTGAAGAGGATCTCGTCCGGATTTGCGGCAACAAGCGTCGCGACCTCCTCGCGCGCCTGATTGACTCGCTTGCGCGCCGCGGCACCGAAGCCGTGGGTGCGGCTGCCCTCGTTGCCGAACTCGACCGTGAGGTAGCGCGTCACCTCCTCGATCACGACGGGGAGGGGAGGCGTGGTCGCGCAGCAGTCGAGGTAGACGGGTTCCGCCGCGTCTCCCTCTAACTTCGAATCGTCATGACGAACGGCACTCTCGAGCATCGCGAACTGACGGTAGCGGCCTATCCGGATCGCGCTTCAGTGATGCTGCGGAAAGGCCGCAAGGTGGGCGAGCGGTGAGCGCCTCTGCTTTCAGCGAGCAAGGCTTCGGCGCGACGGTCGCCGCGCTGGTTGAGCGCACGCAGCAGCTCTACCGCGAAGACGACGTCCCCTGGGTGGTCGGCTACAGCGGCGGCAAGGACTCAACCGCGACCCTGCAGCTGGTCTGGACCGCGTTGGAGGGGTTGCCGGCGGCGGAGCGGACGAAGCCAGTCTTCGTGATCAGCACCGACACCCTGGTCGAGAACCCGGTCGTCGCCGCCTGGGTCGGCCGCTCGCTCGAGGTGATGCAGAAGCGGGCCGACGAGCTCAAGCTGCCGCTGACCACGAACCGGCTGACGCCGAAGGTCTCCGACACCTTCTGGGTGAACCTGATCGGCAAGGGCTATCCGGCCCCGCGGCCCAAGTTCCGCTGGTGCACGGAGCGGATGAAGATCAACCCCTCCAACACGTTCATCCGCGAGGTCGTGACCGAGCACGGCGAGGCGATCCTGGTGCTCGGCATCAGGAAGGCCGAGAGCACGGTGCGGGCGCGGGCGATGGAGCGGCAGGAGAAGACGCGAGTGCGGGACCTGCTCTCGCCCAACGCCAGCCTCCCCAACTCGCTGGTCTACTCGCCGATCGAGGACTGGTCGAACGACGACGTCTGGACGTTCCTGATGCAGCAGCCGAACCCGTGGGGCTACGACAACAAGGACCTGCTGAGCATGTACCAAGGAGCCTCCGAGGACGGCGAGTGCCCGCTCGTCGTCGACTCCTCGACCCCGAGCTGCGGCGACAGCCGCTTCGGTTGCTGGACCTGCACCCTGGTCGAGAAGGACAAGTCGATGGCGGCGATGATCCAGAACGACGAGGAGAAGGAGTGGATGCTGCCGCTGCTGGAGCTGCGCAACCGGCTCGACGTCAGCGACGACCGCGACAAGCGGGACTTCCGTCGCATCAACGGCAGAGTGCAGCTGCACGGCGACCGGCTGATCCACGGTCCCTACACCCAGGCGTCCCGCGAAGATTGGCTGCGGGAGCTGCTGCAGGCGCAGCGCCACATCCGCGAGAACGCTCCCGAGGACGTCCGCGACACGCAGCTGATCAGCGAGGACGAGCTGCGCGAGATCCGCCGCATCTGGGTCGTCGACAAACACGAGTTCGAGGACCGCCTGCCGGTCGTCTACGAGGAGGCGATGGGCGAGCCCTTCCCCGACGAGAGCCTGGCGCCGCACCTGCCGCTCGGCGCCGACGAGTTGGGCGAGCTGCGCGACCTCTGTGACGGCGACCTTCACTACCAGCTGGTTCGTGACCTGATCGACGTCGAGCGACAGCAGAAGTTGAGCCTCAAGCGCCGCGACCTGCTGGACCAGCTGGAAGGGACGCTCGAACGACACTTCTACGAGGACGCCGAGGACGCCCTGGATCTCGCCCACCGTCGCCGTCGCCGCAAGCAGGTCGACGAGGCGCTGCCGGAGGACTACGTCCAGCCCGTCGCCTCGGGGGCGAAGGAGTGATCCTTCACAGTCTCACGCTCGACGGCGTCGGTCCCTACGCCGATCGTCAGACCCTCGAGTTTGCCTCCAACGAGCGCCGGCCGGTCACCCTTGTCGGCGGTCTCAACGGCTCCGGCAAGACGACCCTGATCCGCTCCCTGTTTCAGGCGCTCTACGGCCCCAGGGCCTTGGGCGAGCTGGGGAACTATCGCTCCTACGGCTCTTTCCTGGCCGACACGATCAACCACGAACGGACCGAAGCGACGCTCGAGCTGACCCTCGTTCTACCCGGGTTGCGAGATGGCGATCCGATCACCGTCCGCCGCAGCTGGGCCGAGAAAGCACGCGCCGACCGGCTCGACGTCTTCGTCGGCGACGCCTACGACGAGGAGCTGAGCGAAAGCTGGGACGAGACGATCGAGCAGATCGCCCCTCTCGGCGTCGCGCGCCTCTTCTTCTTCGACGGCGAGCGGATCGAGGCCCTTGCCGACCTCGGGTCCGCTGCCGATTCGTTGCGCACCGCGGTCGGCTCGTTGCTCGGCCTCGACCTCGTCTCCCAGCTGCAGACCGATCTGGTCGCGGTACAGCGACGGGTGCTGAGGGAGAACAAGACCGCTTCCTCAGATGTACTCGATAAGCGCCAGGCGGAGCTCGACGCCGCCGAGACGTACCTCGCCGAGGCCAAAGCGGAAGCGCTAACGGCCGAGCGCGATTTCGAGCAGGCCGAAGAAGAGCTTCAGCAGGCGGTCACCGCCTCGCGCGCCGCCGGCGGCGACCTCGTCGCCGAACGATCGGGGCTGGAAGCGCAAGCGGAGGAGTCCAGCGACGAGGAGGGACTGGCATGGCAGCAGCTGCGGGATCTCGCTGCCGATCCCTTTGCGCCGCTGGGGCTGGTGCCCTCGTTACTTGAGGACCTGTCGGAGACCGCTGAGCGCGAGCAGCGGAAGGCTCTTGGCAAGGACATTCTCGCGGTGCTGGCCGAGCGCGACGAGTGGTTGCTGGCCGAGGCCGAGCGGCTCGGCCTCGGCGACGCGTCGGCGCTCGGCGAGGCGCTGGTCGCCGACCGCAACTCGCGCAAGGGGGAGGGGGACTTACCGCCCTTCTCCCCGCTCTCCTCGGTGGAGGCGATCGAGGCTGTTCGCGGCGAGCGCCTGACCGACTGGAGAGTGCAATCCCTGCGAGCGATCGACTCCCTCGACGAGGCATTGAGGAAAACCGACGAGCTCGACCGCCGTGTCTCGAAGATTCCCCACGACGAGTCGGTGGGGAAGCTCCTCGAAGAGGTCGAGACGAGGCGGGCTAAGGTCGAGAAACTGCGCGAGCAACTGCAGGGCGCCCGGCAGCACTTCGCCGTTGCCGAGCGAAAAGTCGAGGCAGCCCAGAGCCGTCGCGATGCCGAGATCGCCCGCCTCTCCGAGGCCGAGGACAGCGGCGAGCGGCGGCAGCGGGTTACCCAGCACGCCGAGCGCGCGAAGGAGACGCTGGGCCGCCTCAGCACCCGGATCGCCGAGCGGCACGTGGACCGGATCTCTTCCTACACCCTGCAGTCCCTCGAACAGCTGCTGCGCAAGGACCGCTTGATCCAGGGCGTCGAGATCGACCCCAAGACCTTCGCGGTGACCCTGCACGGAGCCCACGGGGCGCTGCACCCTTCGGCCCTCTCCGCCGGCGAGCGCCAGCTGACCGCGCTCTCGCTGCTCTGGGCCCTCGCCCGCGCCGCCGGCAGGCCGCTGCCGGTCGTGATCGACACGCCGCTGGGCCGGCTCGACGCCAGCCACCGGCAGCACGTGGTCAAGCGCTACCTGCCGGCCGCCAGCCACCAGGTGGTCGTCCTCTCGACCGACACCGAGATCGACGCCGGCCTTCACGACCTCCTGCGGCCGAGCATCGGCGTGGAGCAGTGCCTCGTCACCGACGCCGAAGGCCGCACCGAGATCGACGACGGCTATCTGGAGGTGGCGGCGGCATGATCGAGACGGTTCGCATCTCCCCGGCGGGCAAGGACCAACTGGTCGCACTGAAGCGTCGCACCGGCCTCAAGCACTGGAACGAGCTCGGTCGCTGGGCTCTCTGCCGTTCGCTGGCCGAGCCGACGCGCCCTCCCGACGTGCCGATTCCGACCGAGGGGGGGATCGAGATCGAGTGGAGGACCTTCGGCGGCCGGGCCGCCGATGTCTATCTCGATCTCGTCCGACAGCGGTGCGTGGCCGACGACCTCGAGCCGGATGGCAAGACGGTGCAGAGGCAGATGTTGCTCCACCTCCATCGGGGGATCGGCTACCTGTTCGGCGATCCCAACTTGCGGAAGGCAGCCGACGGGACCCGGGTGCGCCGGGGCAGTGGGGTGCGCGACCTGCTCGGTGCAGCGCTCGAAGCGAACCCCGCCGCGCTCGGTGCCGGCAGCGGCTGAGAGCGCCACTCGCGCCCGCACCGCGCTTGCCCGAGTTGCCCTCTCGCGACCGGTGCGGCTCGCTGTCGAAGACGGTCTCGTCGTCGCCGGCGAGACGACCGTCCTCGACTACGGATGCGGGCTCGGCGGCGACGTCGAGCGGCTGAGCCGAGCCGGCGTCAGCTGTAGCGGCTGGGATCCTCATCACCGGCCCGGCGGCGTCCGTGAGCCGAGCGACGTGGTCAACCTCGGTTACGTCGTCAACGTGATTGAGGATCCCGACGAGAGGGCGGCGACGCTCCAGCAGGCGTGGAGCTTCGCGCGCCATGCGCTGCTGGTCAGTGCCCGCCTGGAGACGGAAAGCCCAGAGCTGGAGGGAGCCCCGTTCGAGGACGGACTTCGCACCTCTGCGGGGACCTTCCAGAAGCTCTACACCCAGGTGGAGCTGCGGGGGTGGATCGAGGAAACGCTGGGGGAGCGTCCGGTGGCGGCGGCGCCCGGCGTCTTCGTTGTCTTCCGGCACGCGGCGCTGGAGCAGGTTTGGCTGCTGCGGCGGCTGAGTCGTAGCCGGCGCCAGGCGCCGCTGAGCAGAGAGCTGCTCGACCAGCACCGCGAGCTGCTGCACCCGCTGATCGCCTTCGTCAGCGAGCGCGGCAGGCTTCCCCGCGGCCTGGAGCTCGAGTCGCGCGCCGCCATCGAGCGGCAGCTGGGCACGCTGCGGAACGCCTTCGCGACGGTGCGGCGGGTGACCGGCGAGGAGCGCTGGGACCGCATCCGGGACGAGCGGTCGCAGGAGCTGCTGGTCTACCTGGCGCTCTCTCGGTTCGACCGCAGGCCGCGGCCCAAGGACCTGCCGGAAGCGACCAGATACGACATCAGGGATCTGTTCGGCAGCCACGCAGCCGCCTGCCGCCAGGCCGACCGTCTACTCGCCGAACTTGGGAACCAGGAGCGGATTCGTGCGGCTGCGACCGCCTCGGCGGTCGGCAAGCGGCTGCCGGCGGCGCTCTATCTCCACACCGACGGCCTCGGCCGCCTGCCGCCGATCCTGCGGGTGATGGAGGGCATTGCCCGCCGCCTGATCGGCGAGGTCGACGAGGCGACGGTCGTCAAGCTCCATCTTGACAAGCCGGCGGTCTCCTACCTCGAGTATCCGGGCTTCGACGACACGGCTCACCCCGCCCTGCGCTCCGGCTACATCGTCAGCCTCGACCCCCTGGGCTGCGACTTTCGCGACTACTCGCGCCACCGAAACCCTCCGATCCTGCACCGCAAGGAGCTGCTGCTGGCCGACGATGACCCACGCCGCAAGCGCTTCGCGGCCCTGACCCGGCAGGAGGAGCGGGCGGGGCTTTACGAGAACCCGGCGGCGATCGGCAGGCAGGATGCCTGGGGCGAGCTGTTGCGGAGGAGGGGCCTGGAGATCAAGGGTCACCGCATGCGCCGGCTTGCGGCCGATCGCCGCATCCTGTGCAGCAGGGACCGCTTCGAATGAGCTACCCGGACCACCCTGCGACCGTGGTAGGGGTATCCCCCGGCCAGGCGAACGAAGACGGCCAGCCACGCGCAGACACCCCGCTCGGCGAGCCAGGCGGGTGCGAGGAGCGCGGCGGCGAGCGGGAATACACGCCGGCCGCCATGTGTGGATCTGCCCCACTCGCCGAGCAGGATCGAACCGACGCAGAAGGCGAGCAGCGGCGAACGCCGGCGACGCACGAGGCATACGGTGAGCAGAGGCAGGATGCCAAGCCACGAAGCCATGCGCGCCGGAAAGGCGAATTCCTCGTAGGCATGACGCACCCTCTGCTCGATGAAGTGGGCAAAGGACGGTGGCAGTCGCTTCACGTAGAGATCCATCGCATTGGCAACGGTGCCGTTCCGTGCTTCCACCGTCCGGATCAGGTCGAGGTTCTCGAAGAGGACGTCGCCGAGATATCCGTCTTGGTCCAGGAGGAACGAACGCCGCACACCCAGCGTCCCCGGAAAATCTCCTCCCAGCGCCCGGTTGAGGAGTATCCGCGCCGAGTCCCAAGCTGCGTGTAGCGGCAGGGGTTCGAAGAAGTTCTGAGGTCGCACGAGGTCGAAGCTCTCCAGGAGGGAAGACATCCTCTCCAGGGCCGGAAGGTCGAATCTGACGTCGTCGTCCGCGACGAGTACGCCTTCGCATTTCGCCACTCGAGCCCCCGTCCGTACTCCAGCGACTTTGCCCATGACGGCGGAATCGCAATCCGCCGGCTGGATGTGGGTGACAAAGGGCCAGGCAGCGGCGTTTGCCGCGAATACCTCCGGCGGCGAGCCGTCGACAACGATCACCTGAGCGCATAGATCCGCCAGGTGCCGCAGGTACTCCGTCAGGCTGGCACGCTCACTGCCGTCGCTCCATTTGACGGGCAGCAGGTACGACAGCTGAACCGTGCGAGGCTCGCCCCGAGTCACACTGCCTCCCCCTCACTATGATCCGGTCGCGAGATGACGGTGACGTGCGTAAGGTGTGGCCGCACCCGGGGGAGCGAGGAGGTGAGCTCCGGCGACGACTTCGGCGCGATTCTCGCAGCGAAGCCCTCAGCCGTCGCCGACCGGCTCTTCGAAGGCAAGGCGTGGGCCATGATCGACGGCGATGACGTGTGTCCCAGCTGCATCACGCCGGCCGAGGAACGTGACTTGGCCCACCGTTACATCGAGCTGGTCGAGCGCGAGATCGAGCGGGTGCGCGAAAGCGGAGAGG
>Ga0173480_10000850_pt1 | contig 10792 bp, 12 predicted proteins | sample NitcycUS209509C1_FD_122622 | JGI IMG/M metagenome (GOLD analysis project Ga0173480, IMG submission 122622) | Soil microbial communities from Arlington Agricultural Research Station in Wisconsin, USA - Nitrogen cycling UWRJ-S209-509C-1 (version... | ecosystem: Environmental > Terrestrial > Soil... | reverse complement strand
CAGCAGGTCGAGACAGTAGACCTGCCCGGCGCTGGCGACGAGCAACTGCTGGCTGCCGAGGCCGCTCGACACCATCTGCGCCGGCCGGCCGTCGTTGCCGACGTCGCCGAGGATGACGTAGCTGCCGTTCTCCAGTATCTCGACCAGCTTGTTGCCAACGATGAAAAAACAGCGCCCGTTCAGCGCATACGCGGCCCGGCCGCCGGAGGCTTCGGCCACGGTGACGAACGTCTCGATGCCGGGCGTCGGGTAGAGGACGATTTCCGCGACCGCGCCCGGTGCCTCCTGCTTTAAGACCTCGGGATACCAGTTGGTCGTCTGCTCGTCGTCGGCAGTCGGCGACAACGCCCGGTACGCGCCGTTGACGAACAGGGGAAACCTCATCGGGTCGCGGTATCGCTGTAGATGTTGTAGACGCCGGCACCACCCTGCGACCACACAGGGTCGGTCGCCATGTCCCGAAGCACGATGTTGGCCCGCTCGACGTCGGCCTTGGCCTGCTGCGCCAGCGCCGGCAGCGTCGAAGGCGGCTCGCGTTCGAACTCGGCGCACAGTTCCATCGCGAGGTTGGTGATGAGGAACCGCCGGTAGCCGGGCGGCAGCGAGACGACGTCGTCGTAGTTGTATTCGCCCATCGCGGTCGGCGCATACATCACGCCCATCAGCGAGGCGGACGTCGGTGTCTGCCACAGGTGGAGGGTGCCGAAGGGATAGGTCGGGTCGTAGTAGGCTGACCCCGGCAGGGTGCCGGTCATGCCCTTCATCGACACGGCCCGCCACTGCGCCTCGGTCAGGAGCGTTAGCGGTGTTTCCAGAAACTCGTTATTGGTGTCGATGTAGCGAAGCGGCGACACCGAGCCAAACTGCTCCAGATAGACCGGCCGGGCACGGTCGATGTCCTGCCCCGGGCCGACCAGATAGGTCATCTTCCCCGGCTCCAAGGCCCACGTCGTCCGCGTCTCGCCGTAGAGCAGCATCCGGTTGGCCGCCAGCGAGTCCACATAGCTATTGAACGCAATCAGCGCCTGCTGCAGCGTCTCGGCCTGCGGGGTGATGCCCTGCGCCACCACCCCGATGCGCCGGAGGGCAGCCGTCAGCAGGTCGCGGCAGGTCATCGCGCCGAGGCCGGCCGTCGTCACCCCGGCCAGCATCCGCTCCTGTGCCGGCGTGAACGTGTCGTAGGTGGTGGACGCGGTGACGCCCCCGACGCCTTCGAAGGTGAAGGCCACGGTGGCGAAGTTCGTCTCGTCGGCGCTCGGTCGGTAGGTGTAGTAGCCCTTCCCTTCGTGCGTGGCGATGCCGCCGTTCACTTCACCTTGCGTCTGGGTGCCGCCGTCGCCGGTCACGTAGCAGATGACCGGGCCGTCAAACCCGACGCCCGACAGGGCGTGGATGACCTGAGCGCCGGCTACCTGATTCGGCTTGTTGCGTATCACGAGGCCTCCTTCAAATGCGCTGGATGCGCCAGCCTGTCGCCCGGTTCGCTTCCATCCCGAGCCACGGCCGGAACTGGGCGAAGAGACTCAGGCCGGCAAACGCCGTCCCGGCGAACGTCATCGCGGCAAACATCAGACGCCCGCCATGACGTCCCACAGGGTAGCAATCTGTGAGCGTATTTCCGCGTCTGAGGCGCTCGTCTCGACCGCCAGCGCCTCAAAGTTGTAGGTCGTCTCGGCCGCCACCAAGTTGGTCGCGTTGCAGACGGTGTGAGCCAGCGACTGGGTCATAAACGCCGGGTTGGTGATGATCTGGTGCGCCAGCATCTTCCGCTTGTCGTAGGTCGCAGTCGGCGGGTCTGGCGGCGGGTCGGGAGCCGCTTCCCCGGCAACGACGATGGCTTCGCTCAGGAGCAGCGACGAGAGCCGCTTCAGGAAGTTCTGGTCGGTCGCGAGCGCGGATTGTGAGCGAGGTGTCGTTGGCATCGTCGGTTCCTTTTCTGGTTAGATGATCATTGCCATCGGCTGCCCGCTGGCGATCCATTTCAGGTTCGTTGTCACATAGGCTTCGGAGTAATTGTTTGGCCCCGCGACCGTCGAGAGAATATCCACCCCGACATACATCGTGTTCGCGTTGCCCGCAATCCCAAATGGCGGCGTTCCGTTAACGACCGGATAGTTTTCGTAGGCTCCTGCCGTGATCGAAAGCCCGGGCCACGGGTTGACCGTGTTTGGATATTCATACCAAGCATCTCCACCCGACTCCTCCGACAACACGTAATAGACCGCCCCGGTGACTAGCTCGTAATACTGGATAAGCCCGTAGTTGAACGCGCCCGGAACGCCTTTGCCGCCCGTAAAGTCCACAATCGTGCTACGGATGATCGTCCCGGCGGCGTCCTTCAGCACCACGCGATGCGCCAGACTGTTGCCCGGTGCTTTCCATCGCCCCAGCGCCATCACGCCATAAGCGGCATTCGCCGTGAACCGGTAGCCGAGCGACAGGGAGTCCGTCCGCTGGGTTGGCGATAGCGTGAAGTTGTACATCGAGGACACTTCGGTCAAGATGCCCTGCACCGTCGCCTTGCCGTCCGGTGCGAGCACCGAGATGTTGGCCCACGTATCGCCGCCGTAGACCACGGTCATGTCCGAGAGGAAGTAGTAAGTCCCGGCCTTCAGCTTCACGGGAGTCGGCAGCGCCACGTAATTCCATTGGCCCACGGTGCCTGCCGCCAGATCGACCGTCACCCGGGCTATCTCAGCGAGGGCGTAACCTTCCCGAAGCAGGATCGTGTGCTTGCCGGTATTGCCACTGTGCTTGAACCGACCCAGATGCGTCACAAGCCGGTCTTGTGCCCCGACCGTCAGCATCGTGCCGAGTGCGCCGGGGTGACCATTACTCAACGCCCCGTGGAGGACGTCGATGAACACCCCCATGTTGAGGCTGGAATTACCGGCGGCCGGGAAGACCGTGAGCGGGAGCGTTCCGCTGGCCCCTCCACTCGTCGTCACCGTCACCGGCTGGTCGCCAAGGCCGGAGGCAACGACATCGCAGTCAATCCGGGTGGCGCTCGTGATCACCACGTTAGAAAACGTCAACCCGGGGCCGCTCACCGTGGCTCCGGCGAGGAAGTTCGTCCCGGTTAGGAAGATGCGCTCCTTGATGCCCATGAACGCCTGCGCGGCTCCACTGCCGTAGGTGTTGATGGCCGTGAGCGTCGGCAGCGGCGGGATGATCGTGACCGTGACGGCGTTCGACGTGCCGTTGGGGTTCTGGACTTGGAACTGTCGCGTCCCGAGCGGGGCATCCGCCGCGATGTTGAAATAGAGCGCAATCAGCGAGTCGCCGCCGTGCGCGGCGAACGGAGCCGAGCAGCCGGTGGCCGGGGTGAAGACCCCATACGTGCCGCTGACGAGGCCCGCGCCGTAGACGTGCGAGTAGAGGTTGACCGTGCCCTGCCGGTAGGTGAAGGCATCGAGGTTGTCGATGCGTGGCACCACCGGGGCCGCCGGGGTCGTGAACGTCCCGTTGGTTGTGAACGTGTGAACGGTGTAGCCGCCGTAGGAACTGACGGTGCCGCCCGTGCAGATTTGCGGCCCGGCGTAACGAAGCACGGCGATGCCCTGATAGCCCGCACCGCCATTGAGGTTGGCTCGGACGCCTGCGCCCCCGCCACCAGCCCCGTAATACCCGCCACCGCCGCCATTCTGCTGGAGGATGCCGCCCTTGCCCCCGGCATAGTTGCCGCCAATACCGCTCGGCTCACTGCTGTCACCGCCACCACCACCGCCGCCGCCGTAAACGACACCGCCCGTGAAGTAATTGGCGAGGCCGTCGCCGCCCTTACCGCCAGTGCCCTGCGAGCCATTGGCTCCAGCCTGCGTCATGCCACCGCCGCCACCGGAGCAGTTGGATAACCCAATGCCGCCCTTATAACCCTGCGTGGGGTTGCCGCCAGCCGCGTTCGCGCCGCCGCCGCCGTTGCCGCCAGATAACCCGGCCTTTGCGGTCTGGAACTCCCGGTCAGCCCCACCGCCACCACCGCCGCCGTAAGCCCAGTTGGTGATGTTGTAGACCGCCGTGTCGCCACCGTTCTTCCCCATGCCGTTGCCGCCACTGTTGCCAATGCCGCCTGCGCCACCCGCGCCGATAACGACCGAGCAAGCCGTTGACCACGGTGCATCGATGGCGCTCTGGAGGATACCGCCGCCGCCACCGCCGCCACCGCCCCAGTTCTGTTCGGCGATGCTGCCACCGCCGCCACCCCCGCCACCGACGACGACGAACTCGACATAGAGGCCCATCGGCTAGACCGTGTGCTCCAGATTCACCGTCGCACTGAGCGTGGTCGGGGTACCAACCGGAGCGGAAAGTAGGACGGTAACCTCGTCGTTCACCGCCAGCGTCTGGTTCAGGACGAGGCCTTGGCGAGTCGGAACCATCAAGATGGGCGTTCCGACGTTGGCCCCGTTGACTCGCACTTGCGCCGAGATGCTCGTGCCGGAAACAATCCGCCCAACAATCGACACGATCTTGGTGGTCTGCGGAGCGACGAGGTCAACGAAGAACGACGGCAGCACCGTGATAGCCGTCAGGTCGCCAAGGACACCCCACGTATGGCTCGTGCGGAAGGTCTTAACCACCGGGTCGCTGCCGCCGATGGCGTGGGTCGGCGCGTGGAGGCCGGGCGCGTTGCCAGTCGGGGTCGCAAACGTCTTGTCCGCTCGCAGGAACTGCGTGGTGCCGCCGGGGTAGCCCGTCAGCCCCTTGACGTCCACGGGGTCGGTGCCGCCCTGCGCGTGGGTTGGTGCATGGAGCGCCGGGATGCCGCCGTTGATCGGGGTCGCCGCGAAGGTGCCGTCCGCTCGCAGGAAGTTCGCCGTGCCCCCCGGGTAGCCGCCGGTGTGCTTCAGGACGTTGACCGAGAGCTTGGCGTCGGGGATGGGGGCGACGATGTTGGCCGGGTTGATCGGCGTGGTGCCGAGGCCGCCAAACTGGCCGAGCGGAGCAGACACCGAGGCCGTGGCCTCCACCGACGTCGCGTGAACCTCGGTGAAGGTGCCTTGCCCGGCGGTCACCGAGGAGGCCTCCACTTGCGTGGCCGTCACGTTGCCATCGACGTTGACGTTGCCATCGACCTCGACATTGCCGCTGACGTTCACCGTGCCAGCGTTGACGGTGTCGAAGTCGCCGACCGGCGCGTTGACGCTGGTGGCCGACGTAATGGCCCCGGACGTCGTAATCAGCGGGAAGTTGGTGCCGCTCTCGATGTCCTGCAGCGCCTTGGCCGTGATGGTTTCGGCAATCAGGTCGCCGACTTCGATCATCCGGGCAAAGGTCGTCTCCTGAGCACGGTCAATCGTGAACTCGTTCCCGTTGATGGCCGTGACGCGAGCCACCTCGGCCGTCTGTATCGTCGGGATGGTGCCGTATGTCCAGATGGTGACGTTGAACGGGGCCGGCGGCCACAGGTTCACGTGCTCCCACTGGATGCGGAGCGTGTTCCCGATATGAGGCGGATCTGGAGCCACCGCCACCGACGAGATGGCGAGGTTTCGGTGCTGGTCGAACGGCATGGCCGTCCCTACACTTCGTAGAGCGCGACGAGGCCGGTGGCGGTCGTGCCGGTGGCGTTGATGCGCCGGGCCTTGAGCGGCAGCCACGAGCCTGCCGGGACGGCGGGGAACACCTGCACCACGTTGTTCTGCTGCACGGCCGCGACGTCGCCACCCCCGCCGACCCAGAGCGAGTCGGTCAGGGCGTCGAGGTCAAGCGTGTTGCTCGGCGTAATCGGTTTCCAGACGTTGAACGCGGCGTTCATGCGGCACTCCAGACCTTTTTCCAGTAACCGAAAGATGGCGGGCGACTCCCGCTCGCGACCGTCGTGCCGAGCGTGTAGTGCGCGGCAATGGTCGCGGGACTGAGCACCGTGGGATAGAGCGCCACCTCGTCAATCGTCGCGGTCGCGAATCCGGCGAAGTCATCGCGCCCGATATAGCCGGTGCCGGTCTTCGCGGGTGACGCAAACGCATTGGGCACACTGCGTAACACCCCATCCACAAACAGGTCTAACTGTGTGCCCGTGCTGACGCCGACGAGATGGTGCCACTGGCCGTCGTCAATGCGTGTCGCTGACCACGCCACGACATTACTGTTGTTCCCGAATTGGGGTTGCCCCGACGCGAGTTGTAAGTAGGTATTCGTGGACGCACCAGAATTGCGATTCGTCCAGATCATGTCGTCGCCGCTGCCGGTCGCGCTCTTGACCCACGCTTCCACACTACAGCCCACGGGCGTCGTGATCGACGGCAACGCGATCTGTCCCGTCCCATCAAACGTCATCGCCTTGTCGCCATCCGTCAACGCTCCCGCCTGATTGAGCGTCACGCCGCCGCTGATGGTGCCGTTTTTCGCGCCGACGACATCGACTGCTGACGTGCCGCTCGTCTCGTTCAGCCGCCAGTAATTCGTCGCACCGTCCGCGATGACCTTGTCGCTGTAGGCACTCACGCAGGCGGCTCGGCCTTCTCCACCTTCTTGTGGTGCGACCGTTTCGCCGGGAGCTTGGGGGCCGGCGGGTCGGGCGCGTGAAACTCGGCCGCGTCCTGCGCGTCCGCGAACTCCTGCTGGGCCTTCTCGCTCATGCGTTTCACGTGGAACGCGGCATTCGCGGCGGCGTCCGCTTCGGCCCTCGCCGCTTTCTCAAACGCCGCCAGCGCCTCGGCCGGCGTGTCACACCAGCCGACCCGGGCCGCCGACTCGTGTTCCTCGGCGCTCTTCACCGTGCGCCAGCACCGCGCCGAAAACGCATCCGCCACGGCATCGCCCGTGCCGGCCAGCGGATGCGCCACCATCACCTTGCCAGACCCGGGGTAGCGGTCGGCCTTGTAGAGCATCTTCGGATACGGCTCGTAGCCGTCACACCGCATCCCGCCCTGACTTTTGGGGATGTCCCACTTGGCGAGTTCTTTTCCCAGTTCCGAGTCGGGCGAAATGATCATCGGCATGTTGGATTATCCTTTGGCTCTCGGCGTGGCCGTGTCCTTGGCCTCGCGGGCTTCCTTGGCCGCCACGCCTTCCCGTGTCCACGGGGCGACGTAGTAGTTGGGTCGCGGGTCAGCAATCGGGGGTTCCGACGTGCCCGGCTGCCGATACATCTCGCCCTCCAGCGGCGAGTCGCTGAAGCCTTCCTTCGTCCACGTCTTTTCCTCGGCCGCGTTGGCGACCATCGTCGTCCGGCCGTCCTCGTGGTAGAGCGTCTTCGGGAAGGTCAAGGCCTCCGGGGTCGCGTCCTTCTTGGTGCGCTTCGGGGTGTCCTTGTCGTCCTTGTCGTCGCGGTCGTCTCGGTCTTTGGCGGTCGTCATGTCAAACCTCGTGAAAAGTAAGGGAGGCCGGGGCCGCCATGGCCCCGACCCGATGCAAGACCGCCTACGCCGGAGGCGGGGAGCCGCCGCCGAAGTTGATCCAGCGTTCGTTGCAGGCAATCGCCGTGAACGCCGCCGAGGCCGGAGCCGCCGGGAACGTCACCACGTCCGAGGCCGCCACGCCACCGAAGCCGCCGGCATAGGTCACCGTGTGCGCGGCCGGGCTGATGTTGGAGACGGTCAGGATGTCGCCGTCCTGATCCTTGCCCGGGTTGGCGAGGGTCATCGCGAGCGGCGCGGTGCCGGTCAGCATCACGAACAGGTCAGTGCCGGGCTTCGGGAGGGGCAGCGCCCCCGCGACTCCGACGCTCTTGATTTCCCTGACCCGATTGGCCGGCGCGTTGACCGCCACCGGTGACTGCGCGGGCGGGTCAGCGAAGTCGGCGGCCGTGCCGATAGTGACCGACGCGCCGAGCGCATGATCTGCGCCGGCCGAGCCGTTCCGGCCCCTGAGGACAGGCACGAGCGTGGTCGCCTGCCCGACCTTGTAGGCCGTGGTGATCTGGAGCCATTCGGCGTCGATCTTGACGCCCATGCCTTCCATCAGCCCGGCGGTGTTCGTCACCGACATGGTCGTGTCGTTGACTTTTAGCTCCGAGGCGAGCGTGGTGCGAATGAGAGCCATTGCTACCTGTCTCCTTAGCCCCAGACGCGGGCCGCGAGCCGCGCCTGCAATGTGGCCGCACCGATCAGGATGTCGAGCCGGGTTGGGTTCTGGTCGGAGCCGATTTGATACTGCTCGACCATGCGAACCGAGAAGCCGTATTGCTTGCTGCGAGCCACCGAGGACTTCGCGCCGGCACCGGGCTTGATGAGGTCAGCCATGACGAACGCGAAGGCGTCCGGGTGGAAGACGAACGACTGCGGGCTGCTCGTCGCCACGAGGGTGCCGCCGACCGCTGACGAGGCACCGAGCACCCCGATGGACGCGCCGGCCGAGGGGGCCGCGTTGACCGTCTGCTGGGATGAGGGGCCGAGGATGATCGGGGGCTGGATCTGGAGGGTCATCAGGCCGCCGGCCTCGACGCCGTCTGCCGTCGCCACGAACTGCTGCAGGCGGCCGACGTCGTTGTAGCTCTGGGGATTGACTTGCGTCACGCCCGCGATGGTGAAGACGTCGCCCTTCTTGAGCCGTGCGCCGGTCGCCCAGCCCGAGGTGTTGAGCGTGGTGCCGGTCTGGCCCGCGCCGACCACAATCGGGGTCGAAGCCCCAAACGAGCCGGTCACATGCACCGGGCGGTTCTGATCCTGATACCACTCCTCGATGCCCAACTGTCTGCGGCCAAACATGCCTTCGCGGTAGTTCTCGCTCTGGATGGCTGAGGGGTTGAACATCGCGGCCGACGTGCCGGCCATGGTCGCCATCGCCAAGGTGTCCAAGACCGCCACACGGCCGCCGAGCGGGGCCGCGCTATCGGTCAGCTTGACGCCCGCGTTCAGGAACGTCTGGATGGCCGAGGGGGTGACGCCGGGGATGCCGACGGACTGGTAGACGTCCTTGTAGACCGCCTGAATCGCCAAGACGTCGGCGACGTTGGCGAGCGCATCGGCACCGGGCTGCACGAAGCGGGTGCGGACGTTGTCGAGTTCCGTTGTCTCTTCGGCGCTCGACCACGAGAAGGCGACGTGCTTTTGATTCGTTAAGCTGATCGGCACCGTCTGGTCATACAGCGGCTGAATCTGCATGGCCTGCCCATCGGCAGCATAGAAGCGTTGGGGGAGTCGTGCCTGCACCGTGTTCCCGACCTTCGCGCCATTCTGGACATACGCACCGTCGTAGGTGCGGTTGACGTTGGCGAGGAACACGAGCGAGTTGACGAATCCCCGGGCAACCTCGGTCGTCACCCATTTGGAGTTCGCAATAGTATTCACGGGCTGCTCCTGCGCGGATTATCCGCGCTGGTCGTCAGAGGCGGGCGCCATACGTCCGGCGCGGATTGAGGCCACGTTTGCGAAGCTGGTCGTCGCGCTGGTTCATGCGACGAATATGCTCGTCCACGTCCACCTCGTCGCCGGGGATGTCGTTCCCGTCTGACTGGCGGCTCGCCACGTTCCCCACTGGCTTAATGGGGGCGGGAGCCTTGCTATGTTGGGCGACGGGAGGGGGCGAGCCAGAGTGAGCGCCTTCCAACCGTGCTTCTAACTTCTTCATCTCGCCGTAGGCCAACACCGGATGCAGCGCCGCTATGCGGTCGATTTCGTGGGAATTGCGAGCCAGATAGAGCAGCATCTGCGGCCCCACTTCGGAGTCCTTGATGGCGTCTACCATTGGCGCGGCCAGCAGGAGGTCTTCCCGGTTAATCTCCTGCTCAAACGTCGGGTTCGCTTTCGCGAACGCCTGATACCGTGTCGAATAGCTTTCCTGTCGCTTCGCTTCCCAACTGGCCCGCTGGGCCGCCTGTGCCCGCTGCTGATCGCCGTAGCGTTCGCGCCGGAGTTCGACGCGAGCCGCCCAGCCGGTCAGCGCCCGCTGGAACTGCGTGTAGTCCTGAAACGCGCCTTCCTGCGGCTCCGGGTCACGCGGGTCATACCCGGGGTCGCGGCCATCCGGTGGCGGCGACGGCCGGCTGTCTGTCTCGCCCCGGGCGGCCCGCTCTTTCTGCTGCCGAAGCGTCTCGATTTCCCGCTGTAACTCGGCCCGCTCGGCGCGGCCCCGTTCCGTCTCGCGAGTGACCTCGCCCCGTTCCCGCACCAGCGCGTTGATCTGCTCTTGGATGGTCTGCTTGCGGCCTTCCAAGCCCTTCTTGCGACTCGCCAGTTCCTTACCGGCCTGACTGGCTTTGTCCTGCTCCTGCTCGTCGTCGGCCGGCTCGTCCGGTAACTCCGGGAGTTCCGGGAGTCGTTCCGAGGGCGGTTCCTCGCTCGGCTCCCTGACGGGCGGTGGTGGCTCCGGCGTCGGCGTGGGTTCCTGTCTCGGGGCACCTTCGCCGTAGTCCGTCGTCTCGACCGCCGCGTTGTCCGGCATCACCGGATTGATTGCCATTCGTGCCTTTCGCTACGTCTCGTGACAACACCGCAGGGCACCACTCGCTGTCCCGGCCGCTCACGCCCGCTGGAGAGAAACGGTATGCCCCCCCGATGGCACGGGGGGCCGCTTGGTCAACGGGGAGCAACGCTTCAGAGAATGATGCCCTACGGTATCGAAGCCTCGGCGCGGCCGTAGACCCGCGCCGGGGGCAGTTTTGCAAGGTGTGCGCGTTCTGTCTAGCCCTCTTCTGGCCCTTCGGCCTGCTCGGCCGCCATTTCCCGGTCAGCGTCGGCCTGCTCGGCCTCGTGCAGCCGGGCGGCTTCGGCTTCGCCGCTTTCGAACTGGCGGCCGGCCTCGGCCTCGCCGCTCTCGTGCTGCCGGGCGGCCTCGCTCTCGGCCATTTCGGTCTGGCCGGCGACGGCGTCGAGCGCCTGTTCGTGTGACTGGGTCGCGCCGAGCGTCT
>Ga0173480_10000849_pt1 | contig 10795 bp, 8 predicted proteins | sample NitcycUS209509C1_FD_122622 | JGI IMG/M metagenome (GOLD analysis project Ga0173480, IMG submission 122622) | Soil microbial communities from Arlington Agricultural Research Station in Wisconsin, USA - Nitrogen cycling UWRJ-S209-509C-1 (version... | ecosystem: Environmental > Terrestrial > Soil >... | reverse complement strand
CCGTTGCCCGTCGTGCCGCCATTCGTCCCGCCCGAGCCGGAGTCCGTTCCGCCGCTCCCGTTGCCCGTCGTGCCGCCATTCGTCCCGCCCGAGCCGGAGTCCGTTCCGCCGTTCCCGTTGCCCGTCGTGCCGCCGTTGCCGGCGGCCGGCATGCCTGACATGCCCGACGTGCCGCTCATCCCGCCCGTTCCGCCCGACCCCGGAGCCACGCTGCCGTCGATGCCGAAGAACCGCACCACGTCGTCCCACAGCTTCTCGCCCGTAAGGTCATGGCTCAGCCCGGAACCGCTGTTGGCCTCGACCACGACCCCCGTGCCGTCGTCGTACGCGTCGCGATTCCAGGCGTGCGACGCCCCTGCCGGCGTGAGGCTCGACTGGGTGGCATCGCCGCTGCCGACGCCCAACACGTTGGTCCATTGCGCCACCTCCGCCGCGTAGGTCGGCGTGTACGCAATGGTGCTGTCCCCTGTCCCGTGCCAGAGCTGAATGCGCGGCCTCGCCCCCGAGTATCCGGGGTTCGCGTTTCGCACGATCTCTCCCCAGTCAAAAGCGCTCCTGGTGCTCGGGACGGTCACGCCGAAGGAAGTCCCTCCGGTCCAGGCGCCTGCGGGCGCCCCCGCCAGTGACGAGCCGGCCTTGAACACCTCCGGGTAGGCGGCGAGCAACGCCTGCGTCATGCAGGCGCCGGAGTCGGCTCCCACCGCGAACACTCGCTTGTCGTCGCCGCTGGCGTTGGCGACCACGTAGCTCACCATCGCCACGATGTCGGCACGCTCGCCCAAACGGGTCGGCGTCGCATCGAAGCAAACGCCGTTCGAATGAGGCGTGATGATGAGGAAGCCGTACTCGAGCGCCCTCGACTGCAACCATACCTGCGCGGCGGTGGACTGCCCGCCGCAGTAGTGGATGGCGACGACGATCGGCGCCTTGGGCGCGGCCGGCGCGTCCGGCACGAAGAGATCCATGTGCGTCGTCCCGCCGCCGTAGGGGACGTCGTTCGCCCATGCGGCGCCGTTCGCCGGGGCGGCACCGAGAACGATCATCGCCGGCCCGAGGACGGTCGCACCCCTGATCCGGCGGAGCAGACGTCGCCCCCCGGCCCCTGGTGGTACGGCACTGTGGGACGAAGCGGGCGTTCTCAAAGCGATCTCGCGAAAGCGCGGGCGTCGAAGGGTATGCAGTATACGCCGCCCGGCCAGGGACGCGCTTCTCCTAGCGAAAATGAGCGGCGAGGGCGCGACGGACGTCGCCCGGGGTCGTGAGCGCGCGGTCACGCCAGCGATCCGCCCACAGTGATCCGCTGCGACCGAGCAAATCATTCACCGTACGCGCGACGCGGATGGTCACGCTGCGCATGCCGAGCGAGAGCGCCCGCGCGTCGCTCGCCTTCACGACGAGGTAGAGGTGCTCGCGCTCTGCCGCGCTGTGCAAAACCTGAAAGTGCTTCGGGTCCCGCGCGGCGGACCCTCGCACGGCCCGCTCGATCGCCGAGCACACGCGAGGCGTGTCGAGCGTCGTGAGGTGCGACCGCAAGGTCACGAGCACGGGAGTCGAGGCTCGATACCGTGGCCGCGCGCGATGCGGCGTCATCGGCGTGGGGCCGGGTTTCCGCCCCGCGCCGGGCCGGGCGCCACCCCAACCGTTCGAGCCTCCGCGTCGCGCCTTGGCCGCCATCCGAGGTGCGGCAAACTAGCAGGAGCCGGGGGAAATTGTCACACGCGAAGCTTCCCAATGAGCCGGTCGATTCGCCGTCAGCGGGGAAGAACGCCATGGCACGCGACGTGCTTCGGATGGGGCGTGAACCAAGAAGCCCTTTCCGGCGTTTCCGTGATCGCCATCACCGAGCCGGCCGACGCGATTCCTTCCGATTCCGAACGCGCGAGCACCTTCGTGCCCGAGGAGGACGAGCTCGTCGCGAACAGCTACCGCGTCGTTGGGCTCATCGGCGGAGGCGCGATGGGCGTCGTGTACCTCGCCGTTGACGTGCGTTTGAACCGGTCCGTCGCGCTCAAGGTGATTCGCGACCAGCTGCCCCAGCCGGGGTTCCGCACGCTGTTCCGCGAGGAAGCGCGCGCGATGGCGCTCGTGAACCACCCGAACGTGGTCACGATCTACTCGTTCGGTGAGCACGGCGATCGGCCCTTTCTGGCCATGGAGCTCGTTCAGGGGAAATCGCTCGATCGCCTGCTCGACGAGAACGATGGCGAGCTCGAGCTCGACCGTGCGCTCGGGCTCCTCGATCAGGCGTGTCAGGGTCTCGTTGCCATTCACGAGGCGGGAGCCGTGCATCGCGACATCAAGCCGTCGAACCTGCTCGTGGACGCGCACGACCGCCTGCGCATCTGCGACCTCGGGCTCGCCACCTCGTACCGCGACGCGAGCGGCCGTCGCGAAGTCGTCGGTACACCCGGCTACATCGCTCCCGAGATCTTGCTCGGGCAAAGCGATGCGAATCCGCGCAGCGACGTGTATTCCCTGGGGTGCGTCGCGTACGAGCTCCTCGCAGGTCGGCCGGCGTTCCGCCCGACGCCGGGTGAGGAGCACCGCTTGGACCATCTCGCGCGGCAGGCCCCGCCGCCGAGCGAGGTCCGCCCCGCGCTGCCCAAGGTCTTCGACGGCGTCATCATGGCGGCGCTCGAGCGCGATCCCCACCGGCGTACGGCGAGCGCGGAGCGATTTCGGCAGGCGCTGCTCGACGCACGCGCGGCTACCTTCGATCCCGCCCGGATCCTCGTCGTCGACGACGATGCCGACACCCGGCTCACGCTGCAGCTCGCGCTCGAGCTCGAGTTTCCGAGCGCTGAGATCGAGAGCGCGGCGGACGGGGAGGCAGCGCTCGCTGCCTTCTCGCGCCAGGCTCCCTCCGTCGTCGTTTCGGATCTGCAGATGCCGGGCACCGACGGCGTCGGTCTAGTCAAATCGCTGCGTGCCCGCCCGGACGCGAGCGCCGTTCCCATCGTGCTCCTCACCGCGAGCGGAGGACCGGACGCGTGGCGGCGAGCCTCGGCCCTCGGCGCCGACGGGTTCGTCGTGAAGCCGGCCAACGTGCAGGATCTCACAGCCGTCATTCGACGCGCCATGCGCGAGCGGCGCGCGCGTGCGAGCGGCTGACCGCAGCTCCGCTCAGTCGCGCATCGCTTCGATCGGCGAGACGCTCGCGGCGCGCAGGGCGGGGTAGAAGCCGCCGAGGATGCCCATGAAGCCGCCGAAGACGAGGGATCCGACGAGCACGGCGGGATTGGGGTCGAAGGAGAAGGTGACTTCTTGCCAGGTGGCGAAGTTCATCATCGAGAGCTTGACGAAGCTCATGCAGAGCGCGCACGCGATGCCGAGCAGGCCGCCCGCGAGGGACAGCACGGCAGACTCGAGGAGGAACGACGTGAGGATCGAGAAGCGCGAGAAACCGAGGGCGCGCAAGGTTCCAACCTCGCGCTGGCGCTGGGAGACCGCGGCGAGCATCGTGATGAGCGCGCCGATCATGGCGCCGCCCGAGAGGAAGAAGACGATGACGCCGCCCATGATCTTGATGAACAGGGACGTGCCGCTCGACTGCTTCTCGTAGTAGGCGGGCTCCGTCAGCGCTTCGAGGCCGAGGCGCTTGTCGCTTTCCATCGTCGCTTTGAAGGCGTCGAACTTGCTCGGTGAATCGAGGCGCACGGTGACGGACGAGACGAGGCCGTCGCGGCCGAACGACGAGCGCGCCGTGTCCACGTCGCACCAAACCTCGGACTCGAAGCTCGAGCCGCCGGATTCGAACACGCCGACGACCTTGAGTGGGCGGTTCTTCTTGAGATCGAAGCTCTGCTCGAGGTCCATTCCGGCGTATTTGCCGCGGAGACCCTTGCCGATCATGACCTCGTCCGTGCCGGGGCGGGGCGGATGGCCTGCGACGACGTGCACCTCGGGCCGCACCTCGAGCGCGGTCGGGGGAACGCCGCGCACGAGCACGTTCGAAACCTGGCCTTGCGTGCCGAGCTTGTCCTGCGCGATGACGATCACGATCTCGCCGGAGAGCAGGCTCGTGCCTGCCGACGAGCGCTTCACGCCGGGCGCAGCGCCGATCATCCCGAGCGTGCTCACCTCGAGGCTCGACGCCATTTCGGTGTCGGAGCCCTTGCGGAGGACGATGGCGTTGCTCGAGTTGCCCGCGCCGACCATCGTCTTCGTGATGCCGGTGCCGAGCATGAACGCGGAGGCGAGCACGAACACGACGAGGCCGATGCCGAGCGCCGTGGCGACCGTCGTGGTCTTGCGAACGAGGAGGCTTCTGACGTTGTAGCTGAGGGGGATCATGGGGGCCTCATCCGACGCGGCGCAGCGCGCTCACGACCTCGAGTTTGGCCGCGTTTCTCGCGGGAATGATCGCGGCGATCAGCCCGAGCGCGGCCGCCAGGAAGAAGGACGTCACGACGAGCTCCGGGGTCACCCGGAAGAACGCGAAGAAGGCGCCGAGATTCTCCTCCATGGCCGGCCCCATGCCCTTCTGGACGAAGGGGTAGCCGATGGCGAGGCCGATGATGCCGCCCAGCATGCCGAGCACGAGCCCCTCGCTCAGGATGAACATCACGATGTGCTTGGGCAGAAAGCCGATCGCCCTGAGCACGCCGTACTCGTGCGTGCGCTCGCGAACGCCCATCGCGATCGTGTTGCCCAGGATGAGGCCCATGATGAGCACCATCACGACGCTCACGACGTCGATCAGGCGCAGGATGGCCGACACCATGCCGAGGAACGACGCCTGCAGCGCGCGCTCGCTCATGCTGAGCGTCTGGATGTCGCGGTCCTCGAACTTCTTGTCGACGGCCTTGGCGATCTCGGCGGCGCGACCGGGATCGTCGACGCGTGCCATCACCCAACCGACCTGATCCTGCAGGCGCTGCGGGCGCGACTCGTCGAGGTACTTGTATTGAAAGTACAGGGTCGAGCGATCGACGGTCGGCGAGTTCGCCGTGTAGATGCCGGAGATGTGATACTCCCAGTTTCCCGGATAGATCGTGCCCTGGAGCACGATCTTCTGGCCGAGCTTCCAGCCGCGCTTCTTCGCGAGCACGTCGCCGACGATGGCGCCCTGGCGATCCTGCTGCCACGTCTCGAACTGGTCCTTCGGCAGCTTGATCTCGTCGTAGACCTCGAGGAATTCCTTGGGCTCGACCGCGATCGTACCGAAGAAGTCGTCGGTGTGGTTCGGATCCTTGGCGCCGAACCAGCTCGCGTGGGCGACCTGCTTGATGCCGGGGATGGAGCGCATCTCCTCCACGTAGCGGCGCGGGAGCTGCATGATGAAGCTCACCTTGTGCCGCGTGCCGATGCGATCGCGCGCGCCCTGCTCGGCCGACGCGGTCCACGACCAGATGACGGTGCGGAGCAGGAGGAAGAAGATGACGAGCACGGTCACTGCCGACAGCGTCAGCACCGTGCGCAGCTTGTTCCGCCAGACGTTGCGGACGGCAATCGTGACGAGTCCCATGGCGGTTCCTCGGCTTGGCGCGGGTGCGCTAGTTCGCGAGGACTCCCTTGTCCAAGCGGTGGACGGTCTTGGCGCGATCGGCCGCTGCCGGATCGTGCGTGACCATGACGATGGTCTTGCCGAACTCGGTGTTGAGCTTCTCGAGCAGCTTCAGGATCTCGTCGGCGCTGTGGCGATCGAGATCGCCCGTCGGCTCGTCCGCGACGATGATCTTCGGGTCGGTGACGATGGCGCGCGCGATGGTGACGCGCTGCTCCTGCCCGCCGGAGAGCTGGCTCGGCAGGTGGCCGCCGCGATCCTCGAGGCCCACGGCCCGGAGGGCGATCTCGGCGCGCTTGCGCCGCTCCGCGGCCGGGAGCTTCGCGAGCAGGAGCGGAAGCTCCACGTTCTCGACCGCCGTGAGGACCGGCATGAGGTTGTAGGTCTGGAAGACGAAGCCGATGTTGGCGGCGCGCCAGCCGGCACGTTGACCCTCGCTCATCGATCCGATGTCGGAGCCGTTGATGATGACCTTGCCGGAAGTCGGCTGGTCGAGCCCCGCGATCAGGTTCAGGAGCGTCGATTTGCCCGACCCGGAGGGGCCCATCAGGGCCTCGAACGAGCCCTCCTCGATCGTGAGGTCGAGGCCGCCCAGCACGTCGAGCTGCTCCTTGCCTCGCATGAAGCTCTTCCGAACCTTCTCGAGGCTGATCATCGTGCCCTTGCTCGAGCCCTTTTCCGCGTCACCCATGGCCGCCCTTCCTTAATGCGCTTTCACGCGGCCGCAAGGGGTGACGCGAATCAGGCGTTTGAAACACCCGCGTGACGCGCGAAATGTCGCGCCATGGCGGCAGAATCGGCCCGCGGTCTCGGACGAAAGCCTAGTTCGCCGATTTCTCTTTAATCCGCTGCCCGTCGGCGAGGCCGGCTGCGGGCTTCTTCACGAGCTTCGTGCCGGCTCCCGGGCCGCGTGCGAGCTCGAAGCCGCTGCCGAAAGGCGGACCGAGCTCGACGGGCGTCGCGCGAACCTTGCCGTCCTCGACGACGTAGACGACCTTCGCCCCGCCGAGCGTCGCGATCGCCTCGCTCGGCACGATGATCTTCGGCGGTGCTTTGAGCTCCGCCTTGTCGAGCTCGCTCGAGAGGAAGCTCACGCGCGCAGCCATGTCGGGCATCACGCCCTCGCGGTCGTCGACGAAAGCGACCTTCACGGTGACGGTCGCTTTCGTCCGATTCACCCGCGGAGTGATCTCGTGGGCTTTGCCGCGGAAGCGCTTGGTCGGGTACGCGTCGAGCACGATCTCGCACGGACCGCCCACCTTGACCTGCGACAGGCGCTGCTCCGGCACGTCGGTCTCGACTTCGAGCGTGGAAAAATCCGCGATTTCGACGCCACCCATGTCGACGGCGATGCCGGCGGGCTGCGGCGCGACCATCTCGCCCACTTCCGGTGGCTTGTTCACGACCGTGCCGCTGAGGGGCGCGACGACTTTGAACGAGTTCAGAGTGACGTTGAGTGCGGCGACGGCGGCGTTGGCCGCGCTGGCTTCGGCTTCGGACGCCTTCACCATCGCCTCGAGCGAGGTGACTCGGGTCTCGGCGTCCTCCGCAGCGGCTTTGGGCCCGATGCCTTCCTTCGCGAGCGCTTGCGCGCGGGCGAGCTGAACGCGGGCCTCGGCGAGCTGGGCCCGCGTGGTTTGCGAGCGCGCCTTGGCTGCGGCGACCTGGCTCGCGGCCGTCGCGATCTGAGCTTTCACGTCGGAGGGATCGAGCTCGAAGAGCACGTCCCCCGCGTTGATGTGCGCCCCCTCGCGGAAGTTCGCCTTGATGACTTTGCCCGGCACTTTGGCGGCTACCTTCGAGACGGCCTGCGCCACGATGTAACCCGTCGAGGTGAGCTCGACGCTCGCCTGGGCCGGGGACACGAGGGCGATCTCCGTGATCTCGACCTCGGTCTTGAAGACCTTGGACTCGAGGTAGGGCATTCCGACCGAGTAGCCCGCGAAAGCGGCGCCCAGCACGAGGGCTAGCGCAATGACGCGACCGACCCAGCGGCCGCCGCCCTGGCGCGGAGCGGGGTTTCGCTCGATGCGCAGTGCTGCAAGATCGCTGCTGAGCTGGTCGGCCATGATGAAAGGGTCCTTAGTGCCGCGCCCCCGGAGTCGCAATATGCGCGGCGGGGCCGCTCGATTTGGCACAATCGGCAGAAAGCGAGCGGCCGCGGGTCCGGGCGGGGCCGCGGATGTGGTATTTCGCAGGGTCCGCCGCCCGTCGGCCCCGTGTCCCGATGCGAAATCCGCTGAACCTGAGGAACGCCGCGATCCCGCGCTACCGCGAGACGTACGTCGAGAATCAGTACGCGCGCGAGAATCGGTTCCTCACGCGGTCGCGGCGCAACGTCGACTCCTGGCCGACGCTCGCGAAGAGCCGCGAGACCACGTTGCCGGCGCCGCACCTGCCCGGGCTGCCGAACGCGGCTGAGTGTTATTACCATTGCTGGGACATCGCATTTCGGAACTTCCGGCGCGCCACGAACGAGAACGGGTTCGTGTCCGACTACTCGTCGACGATGTACGACGATGCCCTCTTCATCTGGGACTCGGTGTTCATCACGCTCTTCGGTCGTTACGGCGATCGGGCGTGGAAGTTCCAGCGCACGCTCGACAACTTCTACGCCAAGCAGCACCCCGACGGCGGCATCTGTCGCCAGCTCCGCGAGGCGGACGGTACGGAGGTGTTCAGTCGCTTCGACCCCGCGGGCAGCGGTCCGAACCTGCTCGCCTGGAGCGAGTGGGAGTACTACCGCTTCAAGGGCGATCGCAGCCGCCTGGCCGACGTGTTCGCTCCGCTCGCCGCCCACGCGGAATGGCACCGGCACTACCGAACCTGGCCGAACGGTAGCTACTGGGGCACCGGCTGGGCGACGGGCATGGACAACCAGCCCCGCACGCCGAGCGGCGCGCACATCTGGTTCGATCACGCCCACCGCACGTGGGTCGATACGAACCTGCAGGCAGTCCTCAACAACCGGCTGATGGTGCGCATGGCCGAGGAGCTCGGGCGCGAGGAAGAGGTGCAAGCCTTCGCCGCCGAGAACGCCACGCTCGTCCCCTGGGTCAACCAGCACTTGTGGGACGAGGGCACGGGCTTCTACCACGACCTCCGGCGCGACCAGTCGCGCGCGACCGAGCTCAAGACGATCGGGGCGTACTGGGCGCTGCTCGCGCGCGCGGTCCCACAGGAGCGACTCGAGCGGTTCGTGGCGCACCTCGAGGCGCCGTCGGAGTTCCGGCGCGTGCACCGTGTGCCGAGCCTTTCCGCGGACACGCCCGGCTTCGATCCGGACGGCGGGCACTGGCTCGGCGGCGTGTGGGCGCCGACCAATTACATGGTGCTCCGCGGCCTGACGGAGCAGAAGAAGGACGATCTCGCCTACGCGATCGCCGAGAATCACTACCTGAGCGTGCTCGGATCCTTCGAGAGAACGGGCTCGATCTGGGAGCACCACGCGCCGGATGCCCCGGCCGAGGGCCGCGGCCGCAAAGACTTCGTCGGCTGGACCGCCATCACGCCGATCGCCGTGCTCTTCGAGTACGTGCTCGGCTTCCGCGCCGACGCGGTGAACGGAGAGCTCTTCTGGGATCTCCGCCGCACCGACGAGCACGGGGTCTACCGCTACCCTTTCGGAGCCGAAGGATCGGTCGACCTGATCGCTGCGGCACGCGCCGACGCGAACGAACGCCCCGCGCTCACCATCAAGAGCAACGTCGCGTTTCGTCTTCGCGTGCGCTGGGCGGGCGGCGAGGACACGATCGACGTCGCGCCCACATGACGGATCTCGTCTCGATCGACGGTCGCATCGTGCCGCCCGAAGCGGCGACCGTGAGCGTCTTCGATCGCGGCTTCCTCTACGGTGACTCCGTCTTCGAGGTCCTCCGCACGTACGGCGGTGTCCTCTTCGGCTTCGAGGAGCACCTCGCGCGCCTCGCCAGGAGCGCCAAGCTCGCGCTGATCGATTTCTCGGACATCGAGCTGCTCCGGCGCGAAATTCTCGCCGTCATCCGCGCCACCGGCAACGCGGAGACGTACATCCGCGTCGTCGTCACGCGCGGAACCGGCAAGATGCTCGGCCTCGATCCAGCGCTCGCCCGCGCCCCCTCTCGCGTCGTGATCGCGACGGCGGTCCCGCCCATGCCGCGCGAAATGTACGAGCGCGGCATCGCGGTCATCACCTACCGCACGCAGCGCGTTTCCGAAGGCACGACCGCCGCCGGCGCCAAGCTCGGCAATTACCTCCTCAGCATCCTCGCGACGCACGAGGCACACGCCCGCGGCGCCGAAGAAGCTTTGATTCTCGACGCGCGCGGCCAAGTGGTCGAGGGCACGACGTCCAACGTGTTCTTGGTTCGCGACGGCGCCCTCGTCACGCCACCCGACGAGGCGGGCCTCCTCGCGGGCATCACCCGCGGCAAGGTTCTCGACCTCGCGCGCGAGATGGGCCTCCCCATCGGCATGCGCACCTTCCCCCCGAGCGAGCTCGCGAGCGCCGACGAGGTGTTCATCACCTCGAGCATCCGCGAGCTCGTGCCGGTCATCGCCGCGGACGGCGTGCCGGCCGGTGGAGGGAAGCCGGGCGTTTTGACGAAGCGCCTGCTGGACGCGTATCGGGCGTCGACACGCGTGAGCTAGCGGAGCTCGGAGCGAGCGCGGGAGAGCGTCGGGAGTAGGGGTAGGCCCCCCCGACCGCTGCCAGTTCCGACCAAGCCCGCCTCCCCGGTGCCCAGCCTGGCGAAACCGTTGACGCGCAGTCTCACGCCGTACAAAATTAACAAGCTCCCGAGGCGGTGCAGCGCTCCGGGAGCTTTCAGTGGCAGGAGGCCTGCCAACCCCATGGAGTGGGACCGCGGGGAAAGGTTCCCGAAAACGTATTTTGTGCGTCCTACCGAGGGGTTGAGCGCTCGGACGGGCATTAGCCGGCCCGGGTCGCCCGGAGCCGTCTCGGGCCGATTTCGTACGGGGGGCTGAACGTCGATTGGCGGGCGCGAGCCCGCCCGCGACGACGTGGCGGTCTTGGAAGAACTGATCGACAGGCCTGGTGTCGCCACAAGCTCTACAAGGAACCGGCGAGGCCGGCACCTCTTGCTGGCGATTCGGGAGGATCGCCCCGACCTTTCACGTTGATCTGGACTCTTCAACCGGCCGCTGCCGGTTCAACAGGCCGGTTCGAGATAGGCACGCGAAGCTGTCCGTTGCCCTGCGCCAGGAGTACGGCAATGGCCTTCTCGAAGAAGCCCAAGAGGAACGGCACCTCGCGCGGGGGATCGGTGATGAGGCCGGCCTTCTCGACGG
>Ga0173480_10000846_pt1 | contig 10819 bp, 2 predicted proteins | sample NitcycUS209509C1_FD_122622 | JGI IMG/M metagenome (GOLD analysis project Ga0173480, IMG submission 122622) | Soil microbial communities from Arlington Agricultural Research Station in Wisconsin, USA - Nitrogen cycling UWRJ-S209-509C-1 (version... | ecosystem: Environmental > Terrestrial > Soil >... | reverse complement strand
TTAACATCCACAATGCATCACGTACTTCTGCCTTTAATGCACGTTCATAATTCTTTGTTGCCCTCGGCCTGCCTTCAACTCTATTCCACATCATCGCCGTCGGGAATAAGAATTCAGCAAGGACCGGTGCGATATCGTCAATTGCGTATGGCATTATTATTTATTTAGTCAGTTTAATTTTATTTTTTAAAAAATTACTGGATCGGAAGTGTTAATTGCAAATCCGCCAGGTACATTCCTATTGTGATCGGATACCGTGTAACCGGCGAAACAAGTGGTGGAAGATAACGTGCATACACAGTCTGATCGATTTGATAAGGCTCAACTGCCCTTAGTCTTGCGCTGTCAAGTGAATCATGTAAAGCATCCACAATATCCTGCCACACCCAATTACCCGTTAACTTAGTCGGTGTTACGAGCAGCATTGTTTGAGGGGCCTCGGTATTAGGCCGGTCATAATGAAATGAAAGACCCGTAGTTTCATTCCCGAGAGGAATCACCTCGGTCCATTCATCAACCAGAAAGCCACATGTATAATTCGGAGACGAAGCTGCAGTGTTTGTTAATGCAGTATAAAGCAAAAGATCATTCTCCTCAAGTTTGACTTCAGCTGGAAACGGCATGGCAAGCCAATGATAATTTTCATCTTTAAATGGAAGTTGTACAGCATGAATTCCAAAATCAGCTTCGACCAATCCCAGTGCCTCCCGCAGCAGCAAACAATTTTCTGCATGATGAATTTTCTCGCGGACACGGGCAACTCCATGCAACCAATCTTCTTCCGGATCAGGATATACAGGCTTATGATCATTTTTCAAATAATGTAACAGGTCATTACTATTCCATGCATTATTCAGCTCAAATTTTTGTTGAGTATCCAACTCATACCGGGGAAGCAACCTGAATTCATCTCCAAAAATTGCTTTTGCTGCGGCATCGATTTGCTTCGCCTGCGTTTCGGGATCAAGCGTATTTAAAGCCTTGAGCGCATCTGTTGCGGTCTTTGTAGATTTCTTTCCCAAATCAAACATGCCTTGTGCCCTGGCTTTAACCGTATCAAATACAAAGCGAACAATAAACGTCTCATCGCTTTTCAAATCAATTGTTTCCAGGTCGAAATCTCCAAGATCGGAAGTCAGGGTGCGAATGCTGCTAAGGAAACTAAATATTCCTGTAACCAGGTTTGGATTTAGTAATCCTTCCAGTGCACTGAGTTTTGCATCGAATTGAGATTTCTTAGCATCTACAGCAATTTTGTTTATCGCATCCAGTTTGGAGTATTTCGTGGTAACGAGCGCTTCAAGTTTTTGTAATTGTGCAATTGCGTCTTCAGCCACCGGATCAAAAACCGGTTCAAGCGTTTCATATTCTGATTTTCTTTTTTCAAAACGATCGATTACATCTTTTACTTTTTTACGCAACGATTTAATTATTTCCTGACGGGTATGGTACAATTCACCAGTCCCGGTTTGCGGTAATCCGAATTTGTCGAACTGGTCCAGGTGATTAATAAGTGTTGTTAAATAAGCATCCACATTCTGCTTTATATTTTCAGCCTGCACATCAGTAGGATCGACGGGAAGTGCATTTAAAACATCGAGCACCTGGGTTTTATAAGTATTGTCCAGTTTATCATTAAGATCAGCGATCACGGCATCCACCCTTGCACGATCGAGTGTAACGGAAAGTTTCGAATTCACACTTGTTTCCCGCGGCATACTTACATCGGTTGGTTTTAAATTCGCCGACTGCAGTAGTAATGCCCGAAGACTTTTTACCAGCGATATGATTTCAAAGACTGAAAATTTTGTAATATCTGCAGGACGGCTGGTATATTCCAACACTACATCCGTGTCGAGTCTTGTTGGCTTATTCTGATAAACGTAATGCAAAATTTTCTCGTCGAGCTGCGTGAGCGCAGCCTGGCCGTTGGTGTTTAGTAAATATAAAATGTCGATCGGTGATAATCCCAGTTGTGCTAATGTCACTGTATCTGTCTTCGCTTCATTAGTTACCCGGTCGACATATTTAAATGTACATACCACATTTGCCATCGGTGGTACCATAGCCGAAAGCCAATTGTTCAAAGAGGGTTCTGCAGATCCGCGTGGATTTGATGCACTGTAAACGACAAGCGGAATAAAATCTATCTGCAGTCCCACGCGGTGCGTTAGCGTTGGACCGGTGCGTGGCGTTCGGATAACATCCGGTGTTTGCGGGTAACTTCCATTGCTATACGATTCCAACACGCCGGCGGCCCTGTCATAGTTGCCCAAACAAATTTGGTGAACACTTTCCGCCATTCCCAAATCGGCAATTGCGTCTTCAATATTCATAATGTAATTCACAGCATCTGTGATTGCGCCTTTAATGTCATTATCGGCGTTTGGTAATTCATCCGAAGCAAATCCAAAAGGATACATCTTATTGCTGCCGGTCTGTTTCTTCACATGATTGATCAGGTTTTTTCCGTGCACCACATTCCTTGCTTCGATAGCTGTGATCGGTACGGTATTGGGATCGACGGAAGGATCGTTTTCAACCTTTGTATCAAGAATATGATTTGCATTCAACGGGAAACGCTTACGCAATGAAAAAATAAATGTGTGGATGCCTTTGCCGACGAGATCGTTCCTGTCATGAAGAACACGCTCAAATTTATAACCAAGCAATGCTGCAAGGCTTTGACCATTTTGTATTCCCTCTATAACGCTTAACGCAAGCCTGATCCGCTCGGAAGAAAGATTGACTGCGAACTCATCATTGTTATCTATCTTACCATTGGTGAGATAGGCATTGCGAAGAACAGCTGCCGTCACTGCCTGGTTTACCGATGGGGCATGTATAAAACCCGCATTCGCACTATCAGAAACATATGTTTCTTTAAAATCTTTTTGCAGTTCTTTATCGAGTGTCTTTGGCGTTAAAATTTTTTTCTTATCGGGTACTACATTTTCCAACCAACCAAATGCCCCGAGATAAATTCCTTTTTGCGATGCAACTTCAGGTTCCTGCTCACTTCCTGGCTGGTTATCCCGCATCAACATTAGTTGCAGTTTTGTGAAAGCTTGTTGCCATGCATCCAATCGATAGGAACAGCAATCGAGGTGTTCGACAAATGCGCGTTCTAATCGCGCAGTGGAGATGTTTTCCAGGTGATGAAGTGCCTCCATTTGTTGTTGCAATCCGGCCGAGATAAATTTCAACTCAAGTGGGTTTGCGATCAACTGGCTTACACGTTCGGCGACCGTTTTGTTTGAAGCAATCCTGTCGTCCCTTTTATATAGTAATGCATACCGGCTTTCTACCATCCTGTTTTCCCAATTCATATGAATATACGGCTGCTCCGTCCTGACCATTGCTGATTCACCCGGCGTAAAGACATCCGCCAGTTCATGTAATCGCACTGCTGTATCAAAATAACCCTGCTCCAATGAAAACTTCAGGAACGAGAATAGCAACGCCGATGGATTTTCAGATAACCCTTCATTTTTGCGCAGCGCATCCAGCGACTTGCCTGCTGCTGCTATAAGCGCAGTGATGTAATTTTTTTTATCAGTTGTGTACTCGCGCAGTCCCTTACTTTCTGATAACGGCACTGTGTCAATTATGATCTTATGTTCCCATTCGTCATTAAGCCCGTATAACTTACTAAGCAAAGGTAAACGTCCTTCGGCATCATTTTTTAACGGATCATATCCCAGGTCAAGAAGAAGTTGATAAGCTCTTCCGAACTCCATTTTATCAAAGCCCATTTTGCCTTGTTCAACCGGGAATATAAAATAGGCGTATGAATAGAGCATCTCAAGCGTCTGCAAATAACGTTTATGAAATTCAACGGAGTTAGGATGCAAACCGAGTATGTCCAATAACTGCTGATGAGATCTTAAAGGTTTTTCAGCGCTAACATGAGCGACCTGTGGTACCAAAAGCGATTTCCAATCAGATCGTATTTTGAGAAGCAATTCATACAACCCTTGTAAAAAAGAAGTATGGACAGTGGGTATTCCTGCAAAATTAAAACGATAGCCCCTTATGTTATTATCAATACGCTGCGGATACATCCATTGCTGGCGTTGAAAAGCCGTAGCCGGAAGGATCCCGTAAGGTTGATTCCCGATCCGAATCGCAGGCACAGTACCACGACCCGAAACAAACATCGAAAAAAACTGGCGGGTAATATCTATGGTTGATGCGTTAAAAACAGGTTTCATCATTGCATCCATAGCATAGCCGAGCGTACCCGGCCAAAGTGCTAAATTCATATTCAATGCATCGGCCTGATCATGCCCGTCGGCATTCAAAATTTTTTTAAAAAAATCTTCGTTGATACCTAACCATTCTGACAACCATTGCCCGTCTTGCCTGCTTTGCCAATCGGGTGAATGCTTAAATGATGATTGCTTTTTGAAATAATAATTGAATGTCGCATCAGTATCTTCGATGTCCTGCTTCCCGGCACTTTCCTTTTCGGTATTATTTGTTGGCGTGCCCTGCCTGATCATACTGAATCCTTTCGAACTGTAGTAATGATGATCAAATAATTCACTTAATAGTTTTTGTCCTCCTTCAGTTGTTTCATCGGAACTCAGCCGCAGACCAATTACAAAAAGGCGATCAACTCCATTCTCATTTTTAGATGTCAGGTTTACCCGGAACCCCATTCCATTTTCCACCGCCTTGTTAAAATCAACGATCCATTGCACTTCTTTTGGAATGTTAAGATCACCTTCATCTGTTGGTTTAAAATTATTCGCTTCGGTGTTATTCGGATCAAATCCCACCTGCAGAGGTGAAGGAATAAGTTTGCCTATTTCTTCAATGACCAATTCATTATTTTTATAGCCAAGCAACACAAATCGTTCGGGTCCGATCGATACATGTGCCGCCTGCGACCAGGAGCTTGTTTTTCCAGTACTGTCAATTGAATTCGCCAACAAAACAAGAGCAACCTGTAAATCGGCTTCTTCTCTTTTAATACCAACAGGCAGCGGTTCATAAAAATTAACGGGTAAAAATTTTTCAATCAGATCTTCAGCATTGGGTACTGAAGCCTTAACAGTATTAATCTTGCCTTCATCTTTTCCTGCTAACCACAAATTTTTAAGAAAAGTAAAGATCGTAGCCGTGTCTGTGAGTATCGATTGATCTTCCGTAGCGATAGTAAGTATTATAGTTTTTTCTGAATTTCTCTTTGGAAATATCGAACCGGGTAATGGTTTTGCTTCGTCCGCCTGGGTTATCCATGCTGCACGTCCCGCACCTTCTACCCTTGCAATAAAGGCCCAGGCAGCTTTCTGCATATCCAATGTTTTTGGATCGGGATTGTTTTCATCCACGATTTCACCCGCTGCATAAAATTCTGCCCAGAAACGGGCTGCATTGCGCAATTCCTGTTCTGATAACTGCGGGTCAAAAGAATCGACCATGCATGTATCGGGATAAACCCTTACCCAAAGTTGTTTTTTATCTCGTTCCGAATCCCGATCTCTTATGGTTTTAAACCGGGTTTCTATTCGCGTAGGTAATAAAAGAAATGGTGTGTTATTTTTAAAATGCAGCGGTAGTTGTACACGCGGATCGGTCAAAGATTCGAAATCAGTAAGGATGGAGCCCAGATCACCCTTCAATCCATCAAGCAGAATTTGTTTTTGATCACGCTGTCCTTTTAATTCTAAAATTTTTTCTTTGATAGCTGCTTCTTCTCTTCTGCTCGTCGTATTGTCCGAATTTTTTTGTCTGCCAAGTGTTGCCTGGCGGCGCTCAAGCAGTTTCAATCTTTCATTGATAGCAAATAGCTCAAGGCGCGTTGACTCATGTTGTGAACGTGTATGGTTTAAAACTTTGCGCTTGCTATTAAGGTCAGACATGGTTAATCGGTTTTAGGTAACATTTCTGATGCATGAACAGCTACCAGCACAGGCACCTGGTAAAGAATGTAAGCCAGGTCAGCAGCATCTACAGTATGTCCATCTGTATTCCAGAATATTTTTTTGTCTTCATCCCGTTGCGCCAAAAAAGAAGGCGAATCATTTTCCGGAGCCGTTGCCGAAATCTTTGGCGGGGTTGGCAGGTTTACATCGATCACACCGTTTGCCGGTAATATTTCAGACCATGAAAGATCATTCCAGGTAAGATTAGGATTAGCATCCACATCTTCTTTTGGAATATCAAAACCAAACCTGGGTTCTCCAGGTCGTTCTTTGATAACAAAGAACCAGCCTGCATTTTTCAATGTCGGAGTTTCCGGATCGCTATCGCCTTTTGCAACATCAACACCCAACTTAAATCCAAAAAAAGTAATATCAGGTTCTACCTGGGCTTTATATAAAGGTGTGCGAATGATATCGAAGGAAGGATGCTCATTGTCTCCTTCGCTTTCCTGGTAAAGCATTCTTGCCTGTGTTTTATCAAAATTGTGTTGTGGTGTTTCATCTTTTTGCCATATTGCTTTATGTGCATACACTACAGCGTTGGGATATTTTTTCAATAACTCACCCCGAATGACGAGAACCACTTCTTCCTCTTCGGGTTCACCGGGTTTTTGCCTGTGATCATGCTCCCCGAGTTTGCTTTTGCGTGACCAATAATGCAGTTTCGGAATGTCGCGATACAGTTCCCGAATTTGTTCTTCTGTTTTTCCTGCGTGAGATGGATCATTTGTATGTAACAAAGTGCTTACATCCCAGAATTGACGGAAATAACTTCCCCGCTGATCCGTGGGATACTCTCTCCATAATAACTCGCGGGCAAATTCATGATTGAGTCCAACCATGTATGCTTCGATGAATTCCTGGTTGGTTTCCAGCAACGTGATGCTATTGAATTCAATTAAATTGATATTAGGAAGGAACAGTTCTGCAGATATGTCTGCAAGCGGTTTGTACATCGGCAGATCAAACCGGGGATAAGCCATGGCTTCGGTAAAAAATTCAGGCTCCATCTGGGCCCTTATCCATTCAGGAATACGAATATTTTGCCAGGTCCATGCTGGTATGGTAACAGCCGGGTTAAGTTTGGTTAACGTAAAGTCAATAACCTTTTCCGTATTGAATGATTTAAAGCGGACCGGAGCTGGAAGAGTTTTTCTTGTTGCCTGCACTAATTCAAATACGCCCCGTAAACCTTCTTTAAATTTCACTGCATCCGGACTATCGACAGTACCGCCGACGTTCGGCTTAAAGTCATTTCCAAAAGACTGTAAAGTGAAAGCACTACTCTTCGGCAAATTATCTACTGCTTCGGGTTTTTGATTTTCCGGCTTGATTGCATCTGCAGCCTGAATAGACTTTTTCCATTTATTAAAAAGTTGAGAAAAGTAAACAAGGCCTGCTGCAATCAGAACTCCGGTTGCAGAGAGGATTATTCCTCCACCTAAAATAAACAGGAGGAGAACGATAATCGCAAGAATTATCATTGCGATGGGCAGCCATGGAAACCGGCGCAATAAATTTAAAAAGAATGATGGGATGTTTGCGGGTTCAAAGAGTGTACTCAACCCAGTGGCTGATGGCATTGCCGGAGCAATCGTTTTTTCAGGAGACACATGAATCTCGCCGGCGATTAATTTTTGAACCACCGCTTCAGGTCTAAAATTCGATTCGGTTGAATGTGCTTGTAATGTTTTTACAAAGCGGCCGCGAGGGCGGGCGATCCTTCGCATGGCTGCTGATAGCACAACATTTGGCAAAACACTTTCACGCACTGTATGGTAAATCGTAGTGCCATCCATAAGAATACGTGTCTGAACCGGTGCAGTCATCATCAATGCTTTTGAAGAATTGGCTGCTGCTAACTCAACTAAATTTTTTTTGTAATAAACCTCTGCGGCTGCCTGGGCGAATTGTGCGAAACGAATTTGCTTGTTAGCCTTCAGCACATCTCCTACCTGCTCCCACGCAGCATTCATATAATCCTCCTGGTTTTGTTGCACCACCCTCGTTCCAAAATGTGCAGGCACCCGGTATCTTGGATCCAAATTTAGTTCGTTGATCCAGTTATAGTCATTATGTATCGCATTGCCATTGCGATCTTCGAGAACACGTTCGATCATTGCATGCCATCGTCCATAAATAGGCGGAGTGATCAATGGATCTGCATCATCATTGGGGTCTATTGGTAAATCTGCCTGCAATTCTGCATTTGCATTTGCCTGCTTTGATGTCCTGTAGTTATAGTCATCGGCAAGGTTAAGCAATGCAGCAACTTGTTTTTGAAAAGGGTGTGGTAACCTGTCTTTTCCCCACCCGTCAAGAAGATTCAAAAGATCTCTTTCAGGTTTTGGTAAGGTTTTACGCGGCACCTGTAAAGCACCACCCAACCTTAAGACTCCCTCCAGGCTAAAATCATCTGCTTCTACCCACTTGAGATTTGCTCCTGGTTTAGTCATATCCATATCTCTGCGGCCTACACGCAGATCACATGGCTTTGGTTTAAGTAACCGAACAAGATATTCGAAATCTCCAATTGTACCGGTGGCGAATTGCCAGCGATAATAAATTGGAAAATCTGTTGGTGTTGCTCCGTCCCAGGCAATTTTTGTACCTGCTGCTCCAATATTTGCGGCGGTATCTCCGAGTCCTGCAAGCCTGCCACTTTCAAATGCAGGAACTACAAAAGCATGATAGGTTGTATTCGGTTCTAATTTACGTGGGCATATGAGCCGCGAATATGCTTTATCAGGATCATCGTCAAGAATCGTTTGCAAACTATCGAGTACACCATTCATATCGGATTGCGTATCTTTTACTGTGGTGCCAACAACATCAGTATTCACATGCACATGTGCCCAGGCCCAAAGTTGATTTGGTTTTGAAAAAACATCTGCAGCCGCAATACCTTTAAGTGTGAAATAAGGTAGCGGGCGGTTCATCAAATTTTTGCCTTCATCAAACTCACCTTCTTTCAGAACAACCAATGCGAGCCACGGCTTTAAACGGTTTGGTAATTCAGGTTCCAATGGCGTGTATCTCCATGGGAAATCTTCATCATAAAAATCTATGCAGGCGACATAATTGGGTTCGAAGTTGGTGATCCAGTCATGCGGATCTGTTTTTAAGATTGAACGCGGATCTATACCCACGATATCACCCGGGCCATAGAGTTCCACATCGCGGGGAGGGACGACTTCTGACTTAGCACCTTTGTCTCCTTCCACCGTTAAGTTCACAGTATAAACTGCTCTTGCCCCGCCAGTGTTCTTTAAACTATTGGCAAGACCCTGGCGTAAGTAAGGAAGAAAACTATATGTTGCAATACTCATACTTAGTTAAATGAATTCAGCTTTTTATTAATTCAAATTGGCCTCGAACTCAGCTATTACATGAACTTCACCTCTCTTATTTGGATCCGTGTCGATCAATGAATGCATATAATCCCGCGCCATTCCCTCGCTTGCAAAAACAGATTTACCATCGACCGCTTTATTATCTGCTAAGCCAGCAACCACATAAGATGCAGGTTTTACTTTAATCCTTTCCTCCGGACCAAATGGTACTACTGATTTTTTGTATGACCTGGAAAGTTTTGATTTACTAACAGCGGCTCCGCGAATAAAATGATTGAACAGTGCGCCGATCGGTGCAAAAAAATGAATCACGAAACGTTTAAAGTTTGAATCAATAATAATTGTTTCGTATCGCACCACTCTGCGAACAGCTTTACTTGAACCTAATTGGCGACCGGCTACTGATAATGCGATACCTCCATTATAATTTTGAAAAGAAGGCCTGGTTAATTTCTGATCATCACTCATGTCCTGGTACTGTGCTATCGCAAATTTTTCCTGCGGCTTTGATCCTGTATCCTGCAAACCAAGTGTAGTGACTTTAATTCCAAAGATCTTTCCGTCTTCAGCTTTCCGGCTACCTACTTTGTCAATATTGAGATCTAATGGAACCGCTCGTTGACTGATCTGAAGTATACCCAGTGGATGCAATACCAGGCTTTCGGATTGTGACTGTAGTTTTCTTAGCGAAACAAGCAGGTTGTTACTGTCAGCTATTTTTGCCTGCCAGTTGTCAATCTTCTTGAATTCTTCAACAAGAATTGTCAGCACTTTGATCGATGGCATTACTGCGTTCTGTGCGTCACCCCAGGTAATATCGAAGCTGGCAGAGATCTCGATTTCAAACAACCACAGATCAATAGAAAGTGTACCGGTGCCTTTTGCATGCCATGGCGTTGGTCCTTCCAATATTAATTTGAGATGGATACTGAACAGTCCCATGCCAAATACTTTCAGACTAACTGAGAAAGAAATTTGTATGATAAATTTAAATGGAGAAAATTGGAATAGGGCATCAAAAGTAAAATTGCCGGTAACTTCAACGACTGCCAAACCTATAAACAGGTCGGCTCTTGCACCGAACTGTACTGTATTGGATGTAACGGCGAAATAAGTTTCCACGCTGAGGCGCTGAAACGCATTCCGCAAAATATCGATACGAATACGACGAGGGTTGGGGAACGGTAATGGTGGCGGATTAAAGAGCGGATGAAATCCGCCAACGCTTAATACAAATTCAGATTTGTCGCTGTAATCCATCAACAAACCCATATCACCTTCAAGCGTAAGAAAGAGAATTCGCGAATCGAATATTGAAGCAAAGAACCAAAGTCGTTTCTTGTCAAATTCCAATGCGCCGATGAATCCTACATTGATAACAACAGTAGCCAACTCTTCAGCCGGTAAGGCAACACGTAATACGCCGATAATGGCAATGTTGCCTGGGATTTCAATGATCAATCCAAAAGAAAGACTAACCAGTGTCGGCGTACCCCAGCCGAGTTTTACCATTGGCCCGATAAGAAAGCGTCC
>Ga0173480_10000844_pt1 | contig 10829 bp, 13 predicted proteins | sample NitcycUS209509C1_FD_122622 | JGI IMG/M metagenome (GOLD analysis project Ga0173480, IMG submission 122622) | Soil microbial communities from Arlington Agricultural Research Station in Wisconsin, USA - Nitrogen cycling UWRJ-S209-509C-1 (version... | ecosystem: Environmental > Terrestrial > Soil... | reverse complement strand
GCGGCGCCGACACCTTGTCGGGTCTCGGCGGCAATGACGTGCTCGACGGCGGCGACGGGCAGGACCGGCTCACCGGCGGTGCCGGCGCCGACCTGCTCACCGGCGGGCTCAAGGCCGACGTTTTCCTGTTCACCGCGCTCGGCGACAGCACGCTCGCCGCGAGCGACCGGGTCGCCGACTTCAGCCACTCGCAGGGCGACGACATCGATCTCTCCGCGCTCGACGCCAATGCCGGTCTCGGCGGGAACCAGGCGTTCAGCTTCATCGGCGGCGCCGCGTTCTCCGGCGGCGCGGGCCAGCTGCGCGCGTTCCAGCAGGGCGGCGACACTTTCGTGCAGGGCGACGTGAACGGCGACCGGGTGGCGGATTTCCAGATCATCGTCGACCCGCTGGTGACCTGGATGTGGATCGGCGGGATCATCGCCCTCGCCGGGGCCCTGATCGCCCTCTGGCCGACCCGTGGCCGTCGCCGCGGCGCGCTGGTCCGGACCGAAGCCGACGCCCGCAAGGAAGCGAAGTACCGCGAGATCCGCGACGCCGAGCTCGACCACGCGGCGGGCAAGCTCAGCGATGAGGACTTCGCCGCGCTGAACGCCGAGCTGCGCCGCGAGGCGCTGGAGATCCTCGATAACGGCAACGGGTCCCGACCCCAGCAGCCGGACCAGCAGCCGGAAAAAGTCACGCAGGGCTAGACTTTCCCGTCGTGTTCACCTTCTTCGCCATCATCCAGGTGCTCCTCGCCGTCGTCCTGATCTTCCTGATCCTGCTGCACTCGGGGAAAGACGCGGGGCTCTCCGGTGCCTTCGGCGTCGGCGGTGCCGGCGGCAGCGGCATCGGCGGCGGCTCGATGGTCGAGAAAAACCTTGACCGCGCGACGGTCGTCGTTGCCGTCCTTTTCGCCCTGAACACGTTCCTGCTCCTCAAGATCTAGAGGAGAGCTATCGGCTGGTTTTTGTCCGCAACCTGCGGACAATTTGCGCTGCGCTGTAGGCGTCCTTGACAAAACTGCGATCTGTGTAAAGCTACAGGACGGTTCGTGGGAAATTGACAAGGAGGGGTTGTGGAGGCTCACGCCGAGCACGCGCATCACCATCACCATGAGCACGTCGAGGTCAACCCGGCGGAATGGACCGACGGCAAGCGCTACGCCTGGCTACTGGGGATCGTCGTCCCACTCTCGCCGTTCTTCGCCTGGTTCTACTGGTCCCTGACCGACATCGGCGCCTTTTGGTTCATCGGCCCGGTACTCGTCTTCGTCATCTTTCCCCTGCTCGACATGGCGATCGGGATGGACTCCACCAACCCGCCCGACAGCGTTCTCAAGTTCCTCGAGCAGGACCGCTACTACCGCTGGTGCACCTACCTCTTCATCCCGATCCAGTACGCCGGCCTGATCTTCGCCTGCTGGCTGTGGTCGAGTGGCGACCTCAACACGATCGAATCGATCGGCCTGGCGCTGACTATGGGCGTGGTCGGCGGGATCGCGATCAACACCGCCCACGAGCTCGGCCACAAGCGAGCCAGCTCGGAGAAGTGGCTGAGTCGCGTCGCCCTCGCCCAAACCGGCTACGGGCACTTCTTCATCGAGCACAACCGGGGCCACCACGTCAAAGTGGCGACCCCCGAGGATCCCGCCAGCTCGCGCCTCGGCGAGAGCTTCTGGGCCTTCCTGCCGCGCACCGTCATCGGCAGCCTGCGCTCGTCCTGGGGAATCGAGGCCGCCCGCCTGGACCGGCTGGGCAAGTCGCACTGGGGAATTCACAACGACGTCCTCAGTGCCTGGGCAATGACGATCGTTCTCTTCGCCGGCCTGGGGATTGTCTTCGGCGCGGTCGTCCTGCCGTACCTGCTGGCCCAGGCGGTGATCGGGTTCTCGCTGCTGGAGGTCGTCAATTACCTCGAGCACTACGGCCTGCTGCGGCAGAAGCGGGAGGACGGCCGCTACGAGCGCTGCCTCCCGGAACACAGCTGGAACAGCAACAACGTCGCCTCCAACGTCCTCCTCTACCACCTGCAGCGGCACAGCGACCATCACGCCAACCCGACCCGCCGCTACCAGGCGCTGCGCCACGTCGAAGAAGCGCCGCAGCTGCCCACCGGCTACGCGGGGATGATCGTCCTCGCCTGGTTCCCGCCGCTCTGGCGCCGGGTGATGGATCCGCGCCTGCTCGAGCACTACGACGGCGACGTCAGCCGCGCCAACATCCACCCGCGCAAGCTGGGCCGGGTGCTGGAGCGCTACGGGCGGGCCGCATGAGCGCCTGGCGCTGCCCCAGCTGCGGCTACGTATACGACGAGGAGGCCGGCCACCCGCGCGAGGGCTTTCCGGCTGGGACCCCGTTCGCCGAGGTCCCCGACGACTGGCCATGCCCCGATTGCGGGGTGCGGGACAAGATCGATTTCGAACCGGTCTCGGCCGACGCTTGAGCGGCGCCGCTGCGACGATAGGGGGTATGCAGAACGGCAGGACCCCCTATCAGGAGGCGGCAAGGGAGCTGCTGCGCCAGACGGTCTTCGACGCCGCCCGCGACCAGCTGGGCCGCCAGACCTGGTCGGAGATCACGATGGCGGACATCGCCAGCGGCGCCGGCGTCAGCCGCCAGACCCTCTACAACGAGTTCGGCAATCGCAACGAGTTCGGCTTCGCCTTCGTCATCCACGAGGCCGAACGGTTCATGGACGACGTCGAGAAGGCGGTCCGCGAGCACCTCGACGACCCGCAGGCGGCGGTCCTGGCGGCGCTCGAGCACTTCCTCCAGGCGGCCGGTGGCGATCCACTGATCCGCATCCTGCTCAGCGACGACGGCACCGGCGGCATGCTGCCCTTCGTCACCACCCAGGGCCTGCCGGTGGTGCAGTGGGCGACCGGCCGCCTGGCGACCGTGATCGAGGACGGCTGGCCGCAGGCCCCTGCCGCCGACGTGCAGACGCTCTCCGAGAGCCTCGTCCGGCTGGCGATCAGCTACGTGACGACCCCTGGCGAGTCGGCCGAGGAGACCGCCAAGCAGGTCGCCGACCTGCTCGGCCCCTTCATCGAGCAGGCGCTCGGCTCGGCGGTCGAGTAGCGCCTACCGAGCGTCAACTCAGCCGGGCGTCGAAGTAGAGCATCGAACCCGAGGTGCGGATCTCGGGATCGGCGAATCCGGCCTCTGCCAGCCACCGCCCCGTTTCCTCGGCGCTGCCGGGGTTGCCGAAGTCGCCGCGGCCGGGCTTGACGAGGAGCCGGCCGCGCAGACGGCTGCCGCCGAGCACGAAGGTGGAGCCGACCAGGCGCCCGCCCGGCTTGAGGATCCGTCCCGCCTCGCGCAGGGCGGCGGCGGGATCGTCGAAGCAGTGCAGCCCCCAGTAGGAAAAGAAGAGGTCGGCGCTGTCGTCGGGCAGCGGGATCTCCGTCGCGTCGGCTTGGATCAGCTCAACCTGCGATAGGGAGCGGGCCTCCGCCCGGCGCAACATCGAAGGGGAAAGGTCGATCGCGAGATAGCGGACCTGCTGACCGGCATCCAAACCGCGGAACGCCGGTCCCGCGCCGCAGGGGCAGTCGACGATCGTGCCGCCGTTGGGAACCTGCGCCGCTGCCGCCATGCTCTCGTAGTAGGGGCGAATGTCGCTGCCCCAGAACGTCTTCGCGATCAGCCGGCTCAGCCGCGGCCGCTCCATGTAGGCGGAGAAGGCGGCGCCGAAGGGGGAGGCGTAGTAGTCGCTCCGCGACATCGCCCGCGAGTCTAGGCTCGGCCGATGGAGTTTTCGCCGACGCTCGTCACACGCCGGTCGGCGGCCCCTACCTCGACAGCGTCGTCTACGGAATGCTGGCTGAGGAGTGGGGGAGCGGTACCGCTTGAACAAATGAACCCAGCTGTTTGGCCGGGGTGGCCTTTGCCTGTGAGGGCGCCGCGGGTTAGCGTCGGTGCAAGCGCAAAAGGAGGTCGTATGAGCGCACAGGCAAACAAGGAATCGGCCGAAGCCGCCTACCGGGCATTTGCCAACGGCGATGCCGCCGCCGCGATGCAAGACATGAGCGACGACGTAGCTTGGACGGCTGGGGGCGACAGCGCCCTCACCGGCACCTACAACGGGAAGGAAGAGGTTGCCGGGCTGTGGGCCAAACTCGGCGAAAAAGGGCTCAAGACCGAGCCGCACGATTTCATCGCCGACGGCGACAAAGTCGTGGTCCTGACCACGGTCACCCTCGACGGTCAGACCAACGAGGCCGCCGACATCCTCACCTACAACGCGGAAGGCAAGCTGGTCGCCTTCGAGCAGCTCGGCGATCCGAGTCTCGCCAACAGTCTCTATCCGCGTTGAGAGCCAAGGGAGGCCGCGCCCGGCGTGCGGCCTCCCCCGAGTTGGGAAGATGGCGCATGCGCCCGAACCCTTTGTTTGCCTCTGATGACCCGGAGCTGGTGCGGGCCCTGGTGCGCGAGCATCCGTGGGCGACCCTGGTGACCACGACCGAATCCGGCCTCGTCGCTTCTCACTATCCGGTGATGCTGGACGAAGACGCGCCTCGGCTGACTCTCCTAACTCACGTCGGCCGGCCCGACGACGAGGTGCTGGAGATCGAGTCGGGGGAGGTCCTGATCGTCGTTCAGGGCAATCACGGCTATGTCTCGCCGGGCTGGTACACGCCGGAGGAGCGCCTCGTCCCGACCTGGAACTTCACTGTCGCCCATCTACACGGCACGCCGCAGGTCCTCGAGGAGACCGAGAACTTCGCGGTGCTGACCAGGCTGGTGGAGTACTTCGAGCGCCACCTCGACCAACCCCACCGTCTCGATCCGGCCGACGCCCCAATCGCCAAGGGCACCGTCGGCCTGCGGATCCCGGTCGACCGTTTCGAGATGAAGCGCAAGCTGGGCCAGAACAAAAGCGCCGAGACCCGCAGCAAGGTGATCGCGGCGCTACGCGAGGACGGCCCTTACCGGCATCCGCTACTGGCAGACGAAATGGAGCGCGAGCTGGAGGAAAACGACTAAAAGCTCCAAGCCAGGATTGAAAACTTTAGCCCTGAGAGGCGATTTGGCCGAATGTTTTAGAGATCTTTTCGAACATTTGTGGTGCCATGTCTCTTGTGTTTTCTCCTGCCACCCGGATCAAGGCGTCTCTCGGCTTGCTCGCGGCGACCTGCGTACTCGCGGTCGTCGCGATGCCGGGTGCTGCCGGCGCAGCCGTCAGTTCGGGCTCGGAACTGACCTTCCCCTCGGATGAGGCCCATGTGGCCGGCTCCAAAGCATCGTTCTGGGTCGAGTGCTCGAGCTCGGAAACGTGCAACGGCACCGTGACGCTGACGGCGAACGGCAAGAAGCACAACCTCCCTTTCTCGGTCCCCGCCGGCACCAGGCAGAACCTCAGCGTCCGCGTAGGAGCCGACTCGACCACCAAAAGAGTCGTCGCCGTAGCCAAAACCGCCCAGGCCGACGGCCGCTACGTCCGCTCCTGGGGATTGCTGGAGCTTCGTTAGTTCCGCAGGCGGGAGGTCGGCCGAGAACGTGAAAGCCCCCGCTTCACGGGGGCTTTCCGATGCGGCTGAATGGAGTCGAACCATCACGGGTGTTTCCACCCACAAGGCCCTCAACCTTGCGCGTCTACCAGTTCCGCCACAGCCGCTCGAGGGCGAGGGATTCTAGATGTTTGCCTGCAGGGGGAGGCCGCAGGTTGCGGGTGTCCGGGGGAGGCGCTAACTTACGAACAAGTGTTCGAAGGCAATTTGCGCCTATTTGACGTGGGTGACCCGGCACCGGAGGAAACTGGAAAGACGATGGAACTGGATCTAACCAAGAGACAGAAGGAGATCTTCGACTTCATCCGCAAATACGCGGCGAAAACCGGTTATCCCCCGACCGTGCGGGAGATCGGCAAAGCCGTGGGTCTGCACTCGTCCTCCACCGTCCACGCCCACCTGGCGAATCTCGAGAAGCTGGGCCTAGTGAAACGTGATCCTTCGAAGCCGCGGGCGATCGAGCTGCTCTTCGACAAAGCCAAGCGGACGATTCGGCCTGAAAACGGCCTGCCGCTGGTCGGCCAAGTCGCCGCCGGTGCACCGATCCTCGCCGAAGAGAACATCGAGGAGTATCTCGAGGTCCCCGACGTGATCGGCGGCGAGGACGGCGATTACATCCTTCAGATTCGCGGCGAAAGCATGAAGGACGCCGGCATCATCGAGGGTGACTACGTGATCGTGCGGCCGAGCGACGATGCGATCGACGGCGAGATCGTCGTCGCCCTGATCGGCGAAGAGGCCACCGTCAAGCGGATCTTCCGCGAAAAGGACCACATCCGGCTCCAGCCCGAAAATGAGGAAATGGAGCCGATCCTCACCACCGAGGCGCGGGTGCTGGGCAAAGTGGTGGGCGTCTTCAGGAAGGTCTGAGCCCGGCGGCTAATCGCCGCTTTTAGGGCCACTTCCCGGCTTCGATCAGCTTTTTGTAGCGCTGCTGACGGCGGCGGGCATCCCACAGCAGTAACGGCAGGAGCCGGATCGCGACGCGGGGGAAGAGGTTGACGAGGCGGAGCATCGGGCCTCGCCAGCGGGGGACGATGATGATTGGCCGGGGGCGATCGGTCAGCTTGCCAACCTGCGCCGCGACCTCCTCAGCGGTGAGCAGGTGGCCGGAGAAGGAGGCGGCCGAGTCGACGTCGTCGAGCTTGTCCTCCAGCATCGGCGTCCAGATCCCATCCGGGCAGACGGCGGAGACCTGGACGCGCTTGACCCCCGTGCGGCGCAGGTCGAAGAGGGTGCCGAGGGTGAAGGCCATCGCCGCGTGCTTGCTGGCCGAGTAGGCGACCTCGCCTGGAGCGGGGACGATCCCGGCCAGGGAGACGATGTTCACGACGTGCCCGCGGCCGGCAGAGCGCATCGGTCCGAGCGCGGCGATCGTGCCGTTCATCAGGCCGGTGACGTTGACGTCGAGCATCAGCTGCCGCGTCTCGACGCTCTGCTCCCACGGCGGGCCAGGAAAGAAGACGCCGGCGTTGTTGACCCAGAGATCGAGCGAGCCGGTGCGGCCGATCGAATCAGCCAGCCCGCGGCAGGCAATCTCGTCGCGAACGTCAAGCGCCGACCCCCGCGCCTCGCCGCCCAGTTCGGCGGCGACTCGATCCGCGGCGCCGGCGTCGACATCAGTCACGTGAACGCGATAACCGCGTTGGGCGAGCTCGATGGCGATCGCGCGGCCGAGGCCGCTGCCAGCGCCGGTTACAACCGCCGTTCGCATGTCCGGCACCATAGCCGCCGGACGCTTGGCCGGAGCGAAGTGTCGAGCTACCATCGGGGGGCGGGCCGAGCGACCGCGGGGGGAGAGAAAACCCCTCGAGGAAAGTCCGGACACCACAGGGCAGGGCGGTGGGTAACGCCCACCCGGGGAAACCCGCGGGAAAGTGCCACAGAAATGACACAGCCGATGGCGCGACTGCAGCTGCGTCGCGCACAGGCAATGGTGAAATGGTGCGGTAAGAGCGCACCGGCGTCGCGGTGACGCGGCGGCCAGGCAAACCCCGCCCGGTGCAAGGCCAAGCAGGATCGTCGACCCGGCTCGGCGAGGTCCAGGTAGGCCGCAGAGATAGATGGCCGCTCAAGACAGGATCCGGCTTACAGGCCCGCTAAGGAAGAGGCCCCCGGAGGGGGCCTCTTCTATTGCGTCGTTTCCACCTTTTGCGCCCCTGGAGGGGCCAAAAAGGTGGAAACAACGCCTGTGCAAAGTTTCCGTCTTAGCGTTTGCTAATCTGCCGCCTACATCCGCTCAATCTCTGCTCACATATCGCAGAGAGCGGGGGACCCAAGTAGTTGGGGCGAGTCGCGGCCGATTGCCGCGTAGCGCAGCTCTTTCAGCGCGAGCCCGACAGCTAACCCCGTAAGCGCTTGGAAAGAGATGCAGACGATCAACCAAACCTCCCTGCGCTGGGCCCTGGGCCTGCTCGCGTTCTTCGCCCTTTTCGCCGGGGTCGTTGCCGGTGCCCAGGCGGCGACGGGTGGCGCCTCCGCTACCGTCCCGACCGCCAGCGCCAGCGACGAAGAAACGGCTTTCGGCGCCTGGCGCTACGGCGGCGCCAGCTGGTACGGACCGGGGCTCTGGGGCCGTTCGACCGCTTGCGGTCAGACCCTGCGGCCGCAGACGATGGGCGTCGCTCACAAGACCCTGCCCTGCGGGACCACGGTCAAGTTCGTCTACCACGGCCAGACCGTCGTCACCCAGGTGATCGACCGCGGCCCTTACATCGACGGCCGTGCCTGGGACCTGACCAAAGCGGTCAGCGACGCGCTCGGCTTCGAAGGCGTGGGGCGGGTTCGCTACGCGGTCGCCATCGACGACGCAGCCGCCGCCAGCAACCGCTAAATCCGGGAACTTCCTCCGGCCGCTCCGAGGATTACCCTGCCGTGTTTAGGCAGGTCCAATGACGAGAGGAGCCTTATTCATGTCGAGGTTGTTGTCGAGGTCTTCGCAGGGAGCAGTAGCCGCCGCCGGGATGCGGAAGGGGCACTGGTTGTTCTTGGGTCTCGCCGTCTGCTCTCTGGCGCTCCTCGCCGGCCTCGCTTCCAGCAGTGACGCGGCGAAGGTCGGCCGTACGACCGTGATTCTCGGTCAGACCGCGACCGAGCCGGACCCCTCCTGTCCCGACCTGCCCTGCCAGGCGATCGGCAGCGTCACCGGCTTCCAGGTCAACAATGGCCAGACCAACCTGCCGTTTCTCGTCACCGCTGACGGCACGATCAAGGCCTGGACCCTGACGCTGGCCCAGCCGACCAACAGCCAGCGGACCTTCTTCAACGGTTTCTTCGGCACCCCGCCGCAGGCGCGCCTGGCGGTCCTGCGCCGCGTCCCGGGGACCAACCCGCCGCGCTACAGCCTGCGCCGTCAGGGCTCGGTCAAGGTGCTTACCCCCTATCTGGGCCAGACGGTGAAGTTCAGCGCCAACCTCAAAGTCGAAAAGGGCGACATCATCGGCCTCACGGTGCCGACTTGGGCACCGGCTTTCGCCCAGGACCTGGATGCGAGCAACGTCTGGCGCGCCAGCCGCGAACCGGGCACCTGCAAAAACGCGACGGACATCCGCCAGGGCGAACCGCAGGAAAAAGTCGGCCGCCGCGCGACCTACGGCTGCAAATACACCACCGCGCGGCTGCTCTACACGGCGACGCTGGTAGAGGGGCGTTAGCCCCTCTACCGCTTACGCCACCGGGGGAAGCGCCCTCGGGCCACCCTGGTCTTTGGGCAACGCCGCCGCGCTCGCGATCAGGCTCTGGAACTCATTCAGCGCCAGGTGTCCGACCGCCTCGAGGATCTCCTCGTCGGTCCAGCCGATCTCACGCGCCTCCTCGTGGAGGTGGAGGGGCGGGGGCCCCTCGGGATCGAGCGTCTCCTTGAGGAAGACGAGCAGGGCGGCCTCCTTGGGGTCTGAGGAGGTGAAGCTGCGGGCTTTTGAGACCTCATCGAGGCCCAGCCCAGCCCGGCGCGCCGACTTCGCGTGCTGGGCGATGCTGTAGTTGTCCCCGCGGTACTCGGCGACTGCAAGCGCGATCCGCTCTCTCGTCGCCTGCGGTAGGACGCCGCCGCGGAGCTCCGAGCGCATCCGCGTGTACGCGCGCAGGACAGCCGGCGCTCCGGCGAGCACGCCGACGAACTTCGTCACCGCGCCGCCGGCGGCCTGAATGCTCTTGATGAGAGGTGCGCTCTCATCTGGCGCCGTCAGCTCGTCGTGGATTTGGAATCTGCTTACTGCGGTTTTTACCGTCACTGGCTTCTCGCTTTTTGGCTCTGTCTAAGGGCGGCAAATCGTCTTTACAGAGCCGTTATCTGGCCTTTACTTTACTTTTAGCCGCTTACTTACCTGTCGTAAGTTATACCTAGATAACCGGACGCTTTCAAGCCGTTACGCGGCTCTTTTCTTTACCCGTAATACGGCTTTCCGCACCAGATCGGTTCATTCGCCTAACCTTGCGGCCTTCCGGACAGCCCAAGGAGGCAATGAGGCATGGCAGAGCAACCCCGCAGCGCCGCCGACGTAATCGAGCTCGTCAAGGAGCACGACGTTCGCTTCATCCGCCTTTGGTTCACCGACGTGCTGGGGCAACTGAAGAGCTTCTCGGTCAACGCGACCGAGCTGGAGGACGCCTTTGCAGGCGGGATGGGCTTCGACGGCTCCTCGATCACCGGCTTCAACCCGATCGAGGAGTCCGACATGCTGGCGGTGCCGGACCCGGCGACCTTCGCCCTACTGCCCTGGCGACCCGAGGAGGACGCGGTGGCGCGGATGTTCTGCGACATCCAGGTTCCCGGCGGGGGGCCGTATGAGGGCGACCCGCGCTGGATCATGCAGCGGGCGCTGAAACGGGCCGAAGACATGGGCTTCGACGCCTACAACATCGGCCCCGAGCTGGAGTTCTTCTACTTCCGCTCCGCCAAACCGGAGGGCGGCGTGCCGGAGGTGCTCGACGAGGGCGGCTACTTCGACCTGACCACGCTCGACGCCGGCTCCGACCTGCGCCGGGAGACGGTGCTGGCGCTGGAGAAAATGGGGATCCACGTCGAGTACACCCACCACGAGGTCGGCCCCTCCCAGCACGAGGTCGACATGCGCTACAAGAACGCGCTCGAGATGGCTGACGACTGCATGACGTACCGGATCGTCGTCAAGGAGTACGCGATGAAGTACGGCTACCACGCGACCTTCATGCCGAAGCCGCTGTTCGGCGAGAACGGCTCCGGAATGCACGTCCACCAGTCGCTCAGCCGCGACGGCAAGAACGCCTTCTACGACGCCGACGACCCCTATTACCTCTCGCCGACCGCGAAGTCGTTCATCGCCGGCCAGCTCAAGCACGCGCGCGAGATCTC
>Ga0173480_10000843_pt1 | contig 10830 bp, 9 predicted proteins | sample NitcycUS209509C1_FD_122622 | JGI IMG/M metagenome (GOLD analysis project Ga0173480, IMG submission 122622) | Soil microbial communities from Arlington Agricultural Research Station in Wisconsin, USA - Nitrogen cycling UWRJ-S209-509C-1 (version... | ecosystem: Environmental > Terrestrial > Soil >... | reverse complement strand
TGGGTCGGATCCTCTCCTTCCAGCTCCCTCTCGCTGACGTTTTTGAAGAGCCATCGCTTCGGGCAGTCGGTGTTGACGAAGGCGAGGTGCCGCATCCTCAGGAAGAGCTCCACGTTGCCTTCCGGGACATGCTCATAGATCGCGTCCCAGTCCTGCTTTATCTGATGGTGTTCGCTCTTTTGGGCACGTTCAAAAAGCTCGTTCTTGATTTTGTCGGCTGCGCTCAAGGCGACGCCGCGAGCGTTGAGGGTCCCGAAGACGCTGAAAGCAAAGGCCTCATCGCGAACCACTATTCGGGATCCGATGAAGGCGTCTGCAAGTACCGACTCGATCGCGCTGATTCTGTTGACGAGTTGATCGTCGGGGAGAACGGCGAGGTCCTCGCGCACCAGCCTGCGGAGAGTGTCGAAGCCATTTTGGAGGTGGAAACTGCCCCTTCTCTGCTTGATCGCGTTACTGAGCTGCCCGAAGGCCTGCGCGCGATCGGCGGCGCTTCTCGGTTCCACTACGTAGCTTTGGAAGAGCAGGTCGAACTGCGAATCCAGTTGAAGTCGCGGCACGCTGGGGTTCGAGCTGAACAGCAGCCAGCGCGTGAGGGAGGTCTCCAGGTTTTCCGCCACCTGCCTAACTTCAAGTGCGGTGTCCTCGCGGCTGCTCACCTCTCGGGCGAGTTCGCGGAGGATCGCAGCCAGCATGCAGACGCTCGTCAGGCGTTGTTGCCCGTCGACGACCTCGTATCGGCCTTCTTCCAGCTCGTAGAAGAGAAAAGCGCCGAAATAGTGGGGATTCCGCAGTGGAGCGCTGCGCGGCTTCAGCCTGCCCGCAGCCCCAACTTCTTCGAAGAAGTCCTCTTTCGTCCTCTGCACGTCAGCCCAAAGTGCACTCAGATTCCCCTCCTTCCAAACCCAGGGACGCTGGTTAAGGGGGATCTCGAAATGCCACCCTGAGTTGAGAACGAGATCACCCACCGAAACATTCTCCTGAACCGGGATCAGGGAATCCATGTGGGTTACCAGCGACACGGTCCGGAACTCTATTCGGCTATTCGATCTGATTCAGTGACAGCATGACCCAGGGTGTCTCGCCGCGGATATTCCTGCCGAAGGAACTCCAGAAGGAGTGCGTTTGGTCTCGAAGTCGACTCGCGCTGGTGCTGGGCGACGACCATCGGGGTCAAACTAACCGCTCCAATGCATCGGGCCAACGTTGTCCCGATCCGGGTCGGCCGGTGCTGTCAGGCTGAGACCATGAGCCTGCGCACCCGCCTAGCCCCGTTTCTGCTCCCCCTCGTCCTGGTTGCCTTAGTGCCCGCCTCGGCCACGGCCGCCTGGCCCGGCGCCAACGGGCCGGTGATCTACGTCGGGCTCGACCCGGTGCCGGAACCGCTGACCTCGATCGTCCGCTACCACGCCACCGGGCTGCGCAGCTTCGTCCCCGGCGTCCCGGCCTCGGTGGTGCAGCTGACCACCGACCCCACCGACCGCGACCCGAAAGCCTCCGCCGACGGGCGCCGAATCGTCTTCACCCGCACGATCGGCTCCGCTCCCGGCGAACGGGTCTCCGGGATATTCGTTGCCAACGTCGACGGCAGCGGCCTCACTCAGGTGACCGCTGGCGGCCCGGGCGGCGCGAGCGACGTCGACCCCGCCTTCTTCCCCTCGGGAAACCGGATCGCCTTCGTCCGCGTCGGCGGCCCTTCCGACCCAGACAACCGCGGGCGCCTGCACTCGATCCGTCTCGACGGCGGCGGCCTGCGCACGATCGCCTCCGGCTACGCCGAAGTCCGCACCCCGGCGGTTTCGCCGACCGGGCGCCAGATCGCCTTCCAGTGCCGCCACTTCCGCCGCGGTCTCGAGTACAGCTGGGAGCACATCTGCTCGGTCCGCCCCGACGGCTCCCACCGCCGCGACCTCACCCCCGGCTTCAAGGACGGCCAGCCGGCGACCGACCCCGACTTCAGCCCCCTGGGCCGCGTGGTCGCCTTCTCGGTCGGACCCGGCACCGCCGCCGACGTCTTCACCGTCCGCGCCGACGGCGCTCGCCTCGGTGCCCTCACCAACCGCGGCCCGCGCGGCGGCAGGAAGTTTCCCCGCGCCCGCGGCTACGACAACCCGTCCTTCGCCCCGGCTGGCGGCGTCCTGATCGCCGTCGCCCGCTCGGGGACCAAACCGCGCTTCGTCCTCGTCCAGCCTCCGATCCCAAATCACCCGCAGGAGCTGGAGGCGTCGATCCTCGGCCGCTCGCCGGCCTGGGCGCCCGCGCCGCGCTGAGGCTCAGCGAGCGGCGTCCAGCCAGTCGCGCTCCTTGCCACGCATAACCGGCGTGGCAAGGAGACTGCCGGCATGCCGCTGGAGGGAGCGCAGCGGGGAGCTGTCGGGCGGCAGCAGCTTTGCCAGCTGGCGGTACTCCTTGGAGACCTGGGGAGCGCGAAAGACAGAGGCGATCTCGGTCAGAAGGTCGGCGGGGTCGGCGACGGTCGTGCGGGCGATCTCCTCGCCCTCGACGCGGATCGCGAGCTCGGCCGGGTAGCTGCGCGCCGGCGGCGGCTGTAGCGGGCCGGCCATCGCCTCGGCGATCGCCTCGCGCAGGTGAGCGTGGGCCGCGGCCGGGGCGACGGAGCGGGCGCGGGCCCGTCCCAGTCCCTCCTTGGTCACGAGCTTGCGGGCGCTGCCGAGCTCTCCCTCCTCGGCCTCCTCGAACAGCCAGCGGTCGCCGCTGGCGACGAGGATCGGGATCCCCTCCGCGGCCAGGGCCTGGGCGTAGGTCTGGGTCTCGCTCAACTGTTCGCCGTTCAGCAGCACCTCCATCTCCCAGATGAAGGTGTGGGAGCAGAAACCGCGCGGACTCGGGGTGTGGGCGTGGTGGCCGACCATCACCACCGCGTCGAGCGGGCCGCCGTGGGCCTTGGCGATCGAGGGCTCGGCCTCGTTCAGCGCCAGGTCGGCGATCGGCCGCACCACTACCCCGGCCGGCACCCGCTCGCGTTCGATGTTGGTGCCGACCATGTGCCAGTCGCCGACGCTGATCGTCCCGGCGTCGCCGGCCCGCAGCGCCTCGACCGCGACCAGCACTTCGTCGGTCAGCAGTCGCCGCCCGCGCGCGTAGCGGCGCGGGTGCGAGGGGAGGCAGTCGCCGTAGTGCTCGATCCCGGCGACTCCCTCCATGTCGGCGGCGATGAGGACGTTCATGGACGGAGCCTATTCCGCCTGTACCGAAGGAAAGACGAACGGCGGCCCCTCCCGCCCGGGAAGGGCCGCCGTTCTCATGGATCCTCTAGACCCGTCTGACTAGAGGCCCAGCTTGTGGAGGCGGGACAGGTCCCAGGCCGCGACCTGCTTGCCGACCTTGGCCGCGGTCTCGTCGGAGAAGCGGTAGTGGACGCCCTCCCAGACCCGGCCGTCGATCGTCTCGTCGGTGATCTGCGACCAGCGCGTGTAGGTGTGGACCGAGCCGGGCGCGGTGGCGCTGGTGGCGGCGATCGGCTCCGGCGCCTTGGGGCCGGTCAGCCAGGTCAGAACGCCCTCGGCGGCGCCCGCGTAGCCGGCGTGCCCACTCGGGTACTCGGGGTGGCGCGGGGTCGCCAGCAGCGGCGTCCAGGTTGGGTCCGGATCGACGCTGCCGGTCCGGATCGCCGTCACCGGCCGCCAGAACACGTAGACGTACTTGGCCTCGTGGATCGCGATCTGGGTATCGACCGAGACGACGTGGAAAGCCGCGACCGCCCGCGCGTACCACTCGAGCGAGTGGCGGGTGTCCTCCAGCACCGCCCGCAGCGCCTGGCCGTAGAGGGCGTAGGAGTCCTGGATGATGAATTTGGCGGTGTCGGTCTGGGCCGGCGTGCGGACGCTGCTGGTGTCCTGACCGTAGGCCCGCACCTCGGCCAGCGCGGCGAGGAACTCCGGCGAGTCGATCGCCGGCGGCGGCCCGGGTCGGAACTGGTCGTTGCTGGCCAGCAGGAAGGCGCGACCATCCTTCTGGCCGAAGCGGACCGCGGGCCCGAACGTCGGCGGCGTCGGCTGCCAGACGCCCGGCGCGGCGGGCGGCGGGGTGAACGGCTTTTCCACCGAGGTGGTGTCGAGGCCGTCGCCGGCGCGCCCGGCGAGCACCGCGCTCGCCTCGTCGGAGCCGGCCTCGATGCCGCGCTCCTTCTGGCGGTTGTTGGGGATCTCGACCAGGGAGGCTGCGAGCGCCGAGTCCAGCTGCGGCTGCTGGCCGGGGACCTGGGCGAGGAGCGTGTCGTGCAGCGCAGTGGCGAAGGCCGCCCGCTGGAAGTGAGGAGAGGAGCCGTCCTGCACGGCGCGCGCGGCGGCAAGCCAGCTGACCGCCCAGGCGCGGGTCTGGGTCACCGGCTGCGGGAAGCCGGCCGCCGCGACGGTCTGCTGGGTCGTGTCGAACCACTCGAGGGCGAGCTTCTGGTCGGAGCTGGCGCGCGAATGGTCGCGGTGCGCGTCGGCGCTGCTGCCGTTCAGCAGAATCAGCCCGAGGGCGAAGGCCGCCAGCAAGGCCAGCAGCGCGTGCCGCCTTTGCTGTCGGGGAGCGGTGGAGAGGTAGTTCATCTGATCGTGCCTCCTTTGCATTGGGGAATCGGGAGGCCTGATCCCGTTGCCGGCCGAGACAAGGCGAGCGGCATAATACATAAAGCTGATCAACTAACTCAAGAATAGAACCGACGAAAGGAGCAAAGGGCATTCCCAGCCTTTAAAACGAGATCTGGAGGCAGCTGCTGAGACTCAGGCGGCGCGCTTCAAATCATCCGGCCGGGGCCGCAGCTCGATCAGCTGGCCGCCCTTGCCGTGCACCGGCTCGAACTCGGCGACCGAGAGGACCACGTAGCTGTAGCCGCAGGGGCAGACCTCGCGCTCGACGGCAGCGAGGTCGTCGACCACGACCTCGGTCTCCTCGGCACAGCTGGAACACACGACGGTGATTTGGAACATGCTCCGATGGTGGCGCCCCGTCCGGACGCCAGAGCCTTTCTGCAAGGGAAATCTCACGTTCCGGTCCTGCCCGGCGTCTTATATGTATGAGCATGAAGCGCTGGACCGTCTACGAGAGCCCGATCGGGCGGCTGACCGTCGCGATCGGCCCACACGGCATTACCGACCTCAACTTCCCCGGGCGCACGACCCTGAACGACGCGGAGAAGGGAGCGCTGCCTGAGGTGACCGAGCAGCTCGACGCCTACTTCGCCGGCGAGCTGCGCGAGTTCGACCTTCCTCTCGACCCCCAAGGCACCCCGCTGCAGAAGGCGGTCTGGCGAGCCCTTCTGGATATCCCCTACGGCCAGACCGCCAGCTACGGCGAGCAGGCGGCAAAGATCGACCCCTCCCTCTTCGATGCCGACGTCGAGCCCTGGCAGCGCGCCCGCGTCGTCGGCGCCGCCAACGGTCAGAACCCGATCGCGATCGTCATCCCCTGCCACCGCGTGATCGGCGCCGACGGCTCCCTCACCGGCTACGGCGGCGGCCTCCACCGCAAGCAGGCCCTGCTCGACCTCGAGAGCAACCGCCAGCTAGCGATTCTGTGAGCCGAAAGGCTGGTATTCGCAACGACCCCGTGGGATAGTCGGCAGGGGACTTTGGGAATGCTGACCGACCGGGAAGAGACGCAACTGCCGCGGGCGCTGGAGGCTCCGACGATGGTCGAGGCCTTCCAGGTGACCGTCTCCGAGCACGGCGGGCAGACCGCGCTGCGGACCAAGGGCGACGAGTTCAGCGCCACCTGGGCCGAGTACGGGGAGCGGGTGCGGGCGGTGGCGGCCGGCCTCGCGGCCCTCGGCGTCGGGCGCGGCGACACGGTGGGGATCATGCTCACCAACCGGCCCGAGTTCCACTTCGCCGACACCGCGGCGATGCACCTCGGGGCGACGCCTTTCTCGCTCTACAACACCTCGACCGCGGAGCAGATCGAGTACCTGGTGGCCGACGCCGCCAACTCCGTGCTCGTCACCGAGCAGGCCTTCCTCGACACCGTTCTCGCCGTGCGCGCGGCCGACAACGCGCTCGAGCACGTGGTCGTGGTGGACGGCGAGGCGCGCGACGGCGCGATCTCGCTCGCCGACTTGGAAGGGCGTAGCGATCCCGGCTTCGACTTCGAGGCGACCTGGCGGGCGGTGGAGCCCGAGGACGTGGCAACGGTCATTTACACCTCCGGCACCACCGGGCCGCCGAAGGGCGTGCAGCTCTCCCACGCCAACATCCTCTCCGCCTTCCGCTCCTTCGACGACATCTTCCGCCTGCCCAGCGAGGGCGGCCTGATCTCGTGGCTGCCGATGGCCCACATCGCCGAGCGCAACGCCACCCACTACGGGCCGATCGGCTCCGGCGTCGCCACGACCTGCTGTCCCGATCCGCGCCAGGTTGTCGCCTACCTGGCGGAAGTGCGCCCGATCTGGTTCTTCGCCGTGCCGCGGGTCTGGGAAAAACTGAAGGCGGCGATGGAGATCGGGATCGGGGCCGAGCCCGACGAGAACCGCCGCCAGGCGATCGAGTGGGCGCTCGGCGTCGGTCAGCGGATGGTCGCCGCCGAGCAGGCCGGCGAGGAGCCCTCGGCCGAGCTCGCCGCCGAGCACGCCAAAGCCGAGGAGGTGCTGGCGGCGCTGCGCGAGCGGATCGGCTTCGACCAGCTGCAGTGGGCACACGTCGGCGCCGCTCCCTGTCCGCAGGAGACGATCGAGTTCTTCCACGCGATCGGGGTGCCGCTGGCCGAGCTCTGGGGGCTCTCGGAGAGCACCGGCGCCGGCACCTGCAACCCGCCGGAGCGGATCAAGATCGGCACCGTCGGCCCGGCCGCTCCCGGGGCCGAGCTGAGGATCGCCGAGGACGGAGAGGTCCTGCTGCGCAGCGGCGCGGTGATGCCGGGGTACCGCAACGCTCCCGAGAAGACCGCCGAGGCGCTCGACGACGAGGGCTGGCTGCACACCGGCGACGTCGGCGAGCTCGACGAGGACGGCTACCTGCGGATCGTCGACCGCAAGAAGGAGCTGATCATCAACTCGGCCGGCAAGAACATGTCACCGGCCAACATCGAGGCGAAGATCAAGGCGGCGAGCCCGCTGATCGGCCAGGTCTGCGCTGTCGGCGACGACCGCCCCTATAACGTCGCCCTGATCGTCCTCGACCCTGACTTCGCCCCCGTTTTCGCCCAGCAGCACGGGATCGACGACACCTCGCCCGAGGCGCTTGCCGAGGCGCCGGCGATCCTCGCCGAGATCGAGGCAGGGGTCGAGCGCGGCAACGCCGGCCTCTCCCGCGTCGAGCAAGTGAAGAAGTTCAAGCTCCTACCCACCGACTGGCAGCCGGGCGGCGACGAGCTGACCCCGACGATGAAGCTCAAACGCCGCCCGATCGCCCACAAGTACGAAGCCGAGATCGAGGCGTTGTACGCGGACTGAGAGCGGCTAGCGGCAGACGGCCCGTTCGGCCGTCTCCGTCAGGACCTCGATCGTCTTCTGAAGCGAGAGGCCCCGCCCGGTGTAGAGCAGATCGAAGCTCTCGAAGCTGCTCAGCATCCAGAGCACGTCGACCGCCTGCTTGCGGGTGAGGTCCTCCCGCAGCAGCCCCTCTTCGTCGAGGTGGCGGGCGACTTTGCCCATCCCCACGGCCCGTTCTTCTCCCCAGCGCCGCACCTCGCCGCCCAGGGTCTCCTCGTCGAGCTGGGCCATCGAGTAGAGCACGCGGTAGGTATCGCGGTTGGCCGCCAGCATCTCGCTTGCCGCCCGGATGCCGCCGCGCAGGTGCTCGATCGCGTCCGGGTGCCGGACGGCCTCCAGCAACCCCTGGTACTCGGCCCCGTGGATGTGGGCGCCGACCGCCTCGAACAGGCCCGCCCGCGAGCCGAAGATCGCGTAGATCGTCGAGCGGGCGACCCCGGCGGCGGCGGCGATCCGCTCGACCGAGATCGGCTCCGAGGGCGATTCGTGCAGCAGCTCGATCACCGTCTCGACGACGCGCCGGCGCGTCTGCTCGGCGTTCTCGGCGCGGCGGCGCTGCTCGTAGGGGCGGGAGGCTGCCATCCGTCAATTCTACGGTATTGACCAGACAGTATGTCCGATGAAGTGCTACAGTCAATTTTGACAAGACACTCCGTCTGATGAAAGTTCGAGCTGATCATGCATAACCAAGTCGAAGAAGTACCCGTCCTGGTCGTCGGCGCCGGTCCGGCGGGGTTGACGGCGGCGACCACGCTCGCCAGCTACGGCGTCGAAGCCCTGCTGGTCGAGAAGAGGGCAAAGCCCTCGACGGTGCCGCGAGCGACCGCGGTCAGCACGGCGACGATGGAGCTGATGCGCTCATGGGGAATCGAGGGGAGCATCCGCGCCGGAGAGATCGGGGTCGAGCTGCGCCCCTGGGTGACCGAGACGCTGGCTGCGGCCGCGGCGGGAGAAGCGGTCGACGCCGGATTCCCGAGCCGCGAGCAGAGCCTCCTGCTCAGCCCGACCAGGCCGGCCGGCGTGGCCCAGGACCATCTCGAGCCGGTGCTGGAAGAGCACTTCGGGAGCCTCGGCTGCGGCCGCCTCGAGCGGGGCACCGCGGTGACCGAGCTGAAGCGCCGAGGCGATGGCTTCGAGGTGGCGCTCGTTGACGACACCGGTCGCCAGCGCTCGGTCCACGCCTCCTACCTGATCGCCGCCGACGGCCCCCGCGGCACGGTCCGCCCGGCGCTGGGGATCGGCACCTCCGGTCCGGGCGAGGTCGGCGAGCGCCGGATGGCCCTGTTTCGCGCCCCGCTCTGGGACCTGGTCGGCGAGCATCGCTACACGATCTACTTCCTCACCGGCAAGGACCCGAGCGCGGCCTTCGTGCCGGCCGACCGCGCCGACCGCTGGATCTTTGCCTCCGAGTACGACCCGGCCGACGCCGCTGCCCTGACCCCGGAGGGGATGACCGACGCGATCCGTCGCGCCGCGGGCGACCCCGGCCTCGAGCCGCGCTTCGAACGGATCGAAACCGTCACCTTCGGGGTCGCACTGGCCGACCGCTTCCGCGACGGCAATGCCTTCCTCGTCGGCGACGCCGCCCACCGGGTCACCCCCCGCGGCGCCACCGGCCTCAACACGGCGATTCGCGACGGCCACGACCTCGGCTGGAAGCTGGCCTGGGTCCTGCGCGAATGGGCTGGCGAACAGCTGCTCTCCAGCTACGAAGACGAGCGCCGTCCGGTCGCCGAGCACAACGCCGCCCGCTCGGCCGACCCCAATGGCTCGATCCGCGACACCGGCTCGGCGCTGCGCGCCGACCTCGGCGGCCGCATTGCCCACCTCTGGGTCGACGGGCAGGAGGGGCGAGCCTCCACGCTGGACCTGCTCGGCCCGGGGCTGACCCTCTTCACCGGTCCCGAAGCCGGCCCCTGGGCGCCCGCCGCCGCCTCGCTCGGCGCAGGCGCGCCGGTGGAGTTGCGACCGCTCGACGAGCTCAGCGCCCAGGCTCTCGGGATCCGTGGCGGCGGCGCCCTGCTGGCCCGACCAGACGGTCAGCCGGTGGCTCTCTGGGACCGCCCGGCGGCTCACCCGGGCTGGGCGACCGGCTCCGCCTCGGCGATCTCGACGGTGTCGGCCGAAGCGTTCTCGCGCCGGGAGAGCGCCAGGCAGGGCAGGGCCAGGGCCGAGATCCCGGCTCCGATCAGGTAGGAGGGCGCGTAGCCCCAGGCGTCTGCGGCGCGGCCGAGCAGCGGTTGCGTCCAGACGCCGCCGGCGGAGGACATCATCGAGTCGAAGGAGAGGATCGTCGCCCGCTGCCGGGAGGGGATCAGGCCGTTGATGTAGGCCTGGCGGATCGGCATCGTCGCCGCGAACAGCAACCCCCAGACGACGATCGCGCCGATCACCGCCCAGAAGCTCTCGACGAAGCCGATCAGCCCCAGTGAGACGACGCTGAGCCCGGCCATCAGAAGCAGCGCCGAGGTGCGGCGGTGGAAGAGTCGGCGGATCCGCGGCGCCGCGATCCCGCCGGCGATCTGGGCGCCGGCGACGATCGCCGCCACCAGGCCGGCGACCTGGTAGGCGTCCGGGTCCCCGTACAGCTCCAGGAGATACGGCTGCAGGGCGTAGAAGGCGTAGATGCCGACGCCGCCGGTGAACAGCGCCTCGACCATCAGCCACTTGACCGCCGGCACCCGCCAGCCGTAGTCGATCGAGTTGGCGCTGATCTTCCGCATCTCGGCCAGCGGCCGGCCGCCGCGCTGGGGGGTGAAGCCGATGTCGTGCATGGCCCTGAACGCGACCCCGAACATCGCGATCAGGATCACGCCCCGCAGCACGAACGGCACTCCGAGGCTGGTCTGCTCGGCGATGAACCCGCCCGCCGCCGAGCCGCTCAGCATCGCGATCCCGGTGACGATCTGCCCCCGCCCGAACACCGTCTCCAGGTCGCCCTGGAAGCCGGTCGCCTTGAGGGCGTCGACCAGCCAGGCCTCGACCGCGCCGGAGAAGAAGGTGAAGCCGAGGCCGAGCAGCATCGAGACCAGCGCCCACTCCCAGAACGGCGCCCCGATCTCCCAGAGCAGGACGTAAAGCAGGGTCGAGACGGTCAGGGTCACGGTGCCGAGCAGGTAGGAGGTGCGGCGCCCGATGGTGTCGGCGACGATCCCGGTGGGGATCTCGAACAAGACCATCCCGGCGGTGAAGAAGGCGTTGGCCGCGAACGCCTCCAGGTTCGAGAGCCCCGCGTCGAGCAGGAAGATCGTGTTGATCCCCCAGATCAGCGATGCCGCCAGCGTGTTGCCGAGCAGCAGCATCAGGTAGACGCGCTGGATCGAGCGGGGGGTCGGCACCGGGCCTCCTACTGTAGAAGTACCGCGTGCTGATCGACGGCCTCCCGCTCGAAGCTCCCG
>Ga0173480_10000842_pt1 | contig 10830 bp, 8 predicted proteins | sample NitcycUS209509C1_FD_122622 | JGI IMG/M metagenome (GOLD analysis project Ga0173480, IMG submission 122622) | Soil microbial communities from Arlington Agricultural Research Station in Wisconsin, USA - Nitrogen cycling UWRJ-S209-509C-1 (version... | ecosystem: Environmental > Terrestrial > Soil >... | reverse complement strand
GTGTAACGCCGAGCGGCACGGGTGACGCGACACGACGCGCCCAGGCCGTTCGCGTCGGGCTTCTAGTCTTCCTTGCGCTTCTTCTTCGCCTTCGCGCCCTTGGCGAGCGCGGGCACGACCGGCGGCGGAGGCGCCTCACGGGCCGCCTTCGGCTCCGGCGGCTCCGAATCGCCTGACTCTTCGCGAGACTCTTCGCGAGGTTCCGCCTTCGGCGCCGGAGCTGCCGCACGTGCCGGGAACGCGATGGGACGCGCGCCGCCCGTTGCCGGACGTCGCGCCGCTCCGAGCGCCGGCTCGCCGTCGGTGCGCACGAGGCCCTTCACGAGGGCGCCCGTCGCCACGCCGATGCGCGGCGCCGTGAGATCGCCGACCACGCGGGCTCCGCGCTCGAGCAGCACGGCTTCGCTGCCGCGCACGTCGCCTTGAACGGCGCCCGAGCAGGTGATGTGCGAGCCGGAGACGCTGCCGCGAACGGCGCCGTCTTCGCCAATCACGAGCTCACCGTTCACGGACACGTCGCCCTCGACGCGGCCGAGGATCTCCAAGCTGCCGCTGCCGCGCACGTTGCCGCGCACGACCGTGCCTCGACCGATGACGGAGCCGTTCATGCGCTACTCCGTCACACGTCCATGTCGACGTTGCCCTTGAACGAGGCTCCGTCGGCAATCGTCAAACGCGAGGCCTTCACGTCGCCGATCAGGCGTCCGCCGGCCTGGAGGTCGACACGCTCGGCGGCCGTCACGTCGCCGGTCACTTGTCCCGCGATGGTGAGGCTCTGCGCGCTCACGTCCGCTTCGATCACGGCGGAGCTGCCGACCGAGACTGCGTCGGTCGTCGTCAGCTTGCCGCGCAGGTTGCCCTGCACGACCACCTCTTCTTCGCTCGAGAGGTCGCCCTCGATGCTGAGCCCTTCACCAATCACCGTGCCTGCCATGACGTCCTCTTCCGGTTGATGCGCGCGGGCTACCTGCGCCGCGGCGCTCCGAGATCGAGCTCCACCTGCGTGTCGAGGCGCACCGAGACGCGCGACCCGGGCTCGATCGAAATTTCACTGCCGCGGAGGTCACCCCGAACGACGGCGCCCGAGCGCACCGCGATGGGGCCCCGCGTGACGGCGTCGCCGAGCAGGGAGCCCGCGATCTCCAGGCTTTCAGCGTGGACGCTGCCCTCGACGCTCGCCCCTTCGACGATTTCGGCGGTCCCGCTCACGCTGATGTCGCCCTTGATGCCACCTTCCACGCGGAGAGCGCCCTCACCGCTGATCCTCCCGGTGATTCGGGTCGACGGTCCGAGCACGCTGCCTTCGGAACTGTGCCTCATCATGGCGACTCGGCGGGCGACGCTAGCATCAGCGGCCAGAAAGCCCCAGCCAAAAAAAAGGCCGGCCGCGCCCGCACGATACGCTCACAAATCACGCGGTGGGGCGAGCGCCGCGAGGATCTCCTCGGCGCGCGGCACCGACCGGAACAGTCCGACCGCGTACCAGCGCCGCTCTTCCTCCGGAGTGAGGTCACCCGGCCGACCGTCGAGCGCGGCAGCGAGCAGCACCGCGGCGGCGACGCTCAGGTTCAGGCTCTCGACGTAGCCGCGCATCGGAATCCGCACGCTGTCGTCCGCGGCACGGGTCAAGGCTTCGCTGATGCCGTCGTGCTCGTTTCCGAGCACCAAGCACACCCGCTCGATCGAGCGGAGCGACGACGGCGTGAGCGAGCCTTGCGGATGCGTCGCCACGAGTCGAAACGAGCGCTTTCGGAGCGACGCGACCGCTTCCTCGGTCGTCCTGTGCTGCACGACGTCGACCCAGCGCTCGGTGCCCTGCGCCACGCGATGCCCGACCAGAAACCCCTCCTCCCGCAGCACGACGTTCACCTCGGGCACGCCGAACGCGTCGGCGGAACGCACGACCGCCGCGCCGTTGTGCGGGTCGCGCGGCATGTCCATCAGCACCGTCACGCTGCCGACGCGCGCCCGCGTCACTTCGAGAATGCGCGCGCGCCGCCGCTCTTCGGAGAGCGGCTCGAGCACCCGGATGACCGCCTCCGGGTTCCATCCTGGCGGTAGGGTAGGGCGTCCCGCTGTGAGTAACGGCGTATTAAGCGGGGGTTGCTTCATGGGGGGGCGGCATTATCTTGTGTAGCTACTGGAGACGCTGATGGCATCCGAAAAGATCCACCTGTTCAATGACCTCAACTTCGAATCCGAGGTGCTCGGGTCGCAGGTTCCCGTGTTGGTCGACTTCACCGCAACGTGGTGTGGCCCGTGCAAGGCGCTCGCGCCGATCGTCGATCAAATTGCCACCGAGCTCGACGGGAAGGTCAAGGTCGGCAAGCTCGACGTCGACGACTCGCCGCTCACGGCAGGTAAGTACGGCGTCCGCGGCGTGCCGACGGTGATGGTGTTCAAGAACGGCCAGCGCTCGGCGCAACACGTCGGTCTCACCACCAAGCAGAAGCTCCTCGCCCTCGTCGAGGCGTGAGGTCCGCGTCGGCGGGCACCCGATGCTCCTCGCGCGCGGGTGCCCGGCCGTTCTGCTCGCGGCGCTCGTAGCCGGCTGCTCGGGGGCGCGGCCTGTCGCACCACTGCGCGCTCGTCCGCCGGGGTCTCCGGCTTCGGCGGCGAGTTCCGTCGCGTTTCGCTACCACCCGCGCGGCGCGGCGCCGATGCTCGCGAGCGTCGAGCTCGAGGACGGGCGCGTGCTCTTTGCCGGCAAGCGCGGTGAGCGCTGGCTCTACGATCCGTCGTCGAAGAGCCTGGAAGCCGCTCTGCCTGCGGGCGAGGAGCTGCTCGCGATCGCTCGCGACGCCGAGCGCGGTCTCTGGTTCGTGGGCAAGAGCGGAACGAGCTACGGCGCCCGCACGCCGCTCGGTCCGTTCGTCGAGGTGAACGTCCCGCTCTCGCCTCTCGCACGCGTTTCGGCGTCGGGCCGCGTCTTGCTCGGCGTCGGACGCGATCAGCGGCTCACGCGGAGCGACGACGACGGGCGCACCTGGAGCCCGGTCGGTCCGGAGGCGACGGCGTTCGTGGACGTTGCGATCGACGGGCGGGGCCACGCGCTTGCCTTGGCGTCTCCGGAGGCGCTCTGGGAAAGCGAGGACCGTGGCGCGCATTTTCGCCCGAGCCAAGCGCCGCCGAGCGGCGTCCTTTCGCTCACCGCGGAGCCGACGGGGGACGGAATTCGCATCGCGAGCGTGCTCGGCTCGCTGCGCTGGGGCGCGGCGGAAGGGGCGTTGCACTCGCCGCTACCGAGCCTCGAAGAGCTATTTCGGCGCGGCGCCACGGTGCCGCTCGGGGCCGACGCGGGCGCGCTTGCGGCGCACGCCGCGGATTTCGGAGGGCCCGGCTATGTCGAGGTGCGCTCGGTCGGAGAGGGGAAGCGCGAATGGCAGCTCGTTTCGGGCCCGCTCGGTGGCCCGCTCAAGGCCCGACCGCTGCCGGAGGCGAAGGGATGCACGTCGCTCAGCGTCGGCAGCTTCGGTCGCTTCGTCACGTTCGCGTGCTTCACGGCGTCGCCCGCGCTGAGCCAGCGCGCCCAGCTCTTCGCGAGCGAGGATGGGGGCGCGAGCTTCCGCCGCGTTGCGCCGGACTTTTGGGCCAAGCCCGCGCGCTTTCGGCTCGCAGTCGGCATGGGCGGCACGCTGCTCGTCTCCGGCGCCTGTCCGCCGAGCGTCGAAGCGCAGGGGTGCGCGCCCGCAGGCGTTCTGTATCGCCGCGCGGTGCCGGAAAGCGCCGCCAAGGCGAGCGCAAGGCTCGAGCCGAAGAGCGCTCCCTCGCGCTCTAAATCAGCGGGGGAGGCCGCGGCCGAAGCACCCGGAGGTTTCGAGCTCGCCGTGGCCGCGGTGCCTGCGCTCGCCGATAACGCGCCCATCGAGCTCGCGTTCGATACGGAGGGGCAGCGCGCGTTCGCGTTGAGCGGCAGCACGAAAGGCAGCTCGCTCACGCTGTTCGTGTCGGAGGACGGGGGACGGCACTTCGAAGGCCACGACCTCGGCGAAGTGACGCGCGAGCAGGATCTCGAAGCGGGGCTGCCGCTCACGCCGGGTCGCGACGGGACGCTCTCGCTCGTGCTCGGCTCGCGACGTGGCACACCGGGCGTCGTGGTGGTCGACGCGGAAGGGCGCGTGCTGCGCGTGAGCTCGCCGCCGGAGCGCGCGCTGCTCGGCGCGGCCGGGCTCGCCATCATCGCGGTGGGCGCCGAGAGCGGCAACGTGCTCGAGTCGCTCGACGGCGGAGCAACCTGGGAGTCGCGCGGGAAGCTGCCGTTCGCGCCCTGCCCGGCCGATTCCGCCTGCGACGTTCCCGTCCGCTGCTCGAGCGAAGGGTGCGTCGTGGGCGACGAGCTCACGCGCGTCGGCTTCGGTGCGGGCGAGGGGGCGACCGTGGAGGCGTACGCGCCCGTGGAGCCAGGCGGCAACGGCCTCGAGCGACGCCTGCGCACGCCGATCGCGTGCACCCTCGCGCCCACGACCTGGCGCGTGCTGCCCGGCGTTCGCGAGCTACCCGACGCCGATCAGGCCGCGATTGGCGATACGGCGTGGTTTGCCGTGGCCGACGACGCGAAGAGCGGTGAGGTGCGGGCTTTTCACGCCAAAGGCGGCGCGAAGCAGCGCGTGGACAGCCTCGAGCTCTTGCCGCGCCTCGCGAAGCCCGAGCAGGTGGCGCAGCACGTGACCTTGCAGATCGAAGGGGCGGCCGCCGTGCGCTACCGCCTCCCGGAAGCGGGTGCCTCGGGCGCGAAGCTCCGCGACGTCGAGGTCGTATGGGACAATCTGTTCGAGGGGCACGTGGGCCGGGCCCGCGTGGCGGACGCGGGGCTCTACACGCCCGGGGATTTCGAGCACGGCTCGGGCGGCGTAGAGAGCGCGCGGCCGGATCTCGTGAGCATCGCCGAGCGCGGGATCTACGTGCGTTTGCATGCGCGGACGCGCAGCGACCAGCCGACGCTATTTCTCGACGGCGGGGCCAGCGTGACGCTCCCGAACATCGCGTGGCCGTCGGCGATCCCGCGCGCGGGACACGCGGAGATGGGGCACCTCGGGACCGACCACGTCGGGTTGATGCTGCTCTCCAAGGGCGGAGCCCTCGCTCGCGCGCGGCTCGAGGGAAACGCGTGGACGTTCGACGCAGCGGGGTTCGGCTTACCGGATCCGGAGGCGTTCGGCGTCGTTCAGGTCGTGAACATCACGTATCAGGCGGGCCAGGCGGCGCTGCACGTGGAGGAGCTCGACGAGCGCGGACGCAGCGCGCGCGCTCGGATCTTCCCGTTGCGCGCAGCGGGCGCCGCGATCGGCACGCCGACCGCGGTGCCGACCGAGCTCGATCTTCCGTCGCAGCCCGTCGCGTGCAGCGCCGCGGAGCGCGCGAGCACGGCGCGGTTGGTGGCGCGCGGCTATCCCGGCACGCGACACCCGGTCGTCGTGACGGACGCGATCGAGCCGCCGCGCGCGCTTCTGACCGGCGACGCCGTGCTGTACGGCAGCCGCGCCGCGCCCTGTGCGGCGGCGTTCGAGATCCATCCGGTTCCAGGCGGCGTGCCCGATCCAGGCGTGACGGAAGGCGGCATCGTGCTCATCGACGATCTCGAGCACGCGTGGCTCTTGCGTAAGCCGCGGGACACGGGGGCCGAGGGCCCGCGCATCGAGTACCGAGGTATGAGCTGCCGCTTCGATCCTCTGCTCGAGCTCCCGCAGGAGATCCTCGGCGCGGCCGAAGCGCTTGCGCCGCATCGGTAGCTCTGCCAAGTAGCCCCCGAAAAGTCCCATGATCCCCCGCTACACGCCCAAAGATTTTGCCGAGCTCTGGTCCGACCGCACCCGCTACGACGCGTGGCTCGAGGTGGAGCTTTGCGCCTGTGAGGCGCTCGAGACGGCGGGCCACGTGCCGCGTGGGACGGCGGCTTCGATTCGCGCGCAGAAGCTGACGCTCGATCCGTCGGCGATCGAGCGCATCGAGCAGAAGACGCGCCACGACGTGATCGCGTTCTTGACGCACGTCGAGGAGCTGGCGGGCGACCCGGCGCGCTGGCTGCACCGCGGCATGACGTCGAGCGACGTGCTCGACACGAGCTTTGCGGTCTTGCTCGTGCGCGCGACGGACAAGCTCTTGACGCGCACGGATACGCTGATCGAGAAGCTCACGGCGCGTGCCCAGGAGCACGCGCGGACGCCGATGATCGGCCGCTCGCACGGCATCCACGCCGAGCCGACGACGTTCGGCGTCGCGCTCGCCGGGCACATGGCCGAGATCCGGCGCGGGCGCGTGCGCTTGCAGCGGGCGCGCGAAGAGATCGCTGTCGGCAAGATCGCGGGCGCCGTCGGCACCTACGCGCACCTTTCGCCCGAGATCGAGGCCCAGGCGCTCGGCAAGCTCGGCCTCGTGCCGGAAACGGTGTCCACGCAGGTCGTCGCGCGCGATCGCCACGCAGCCTTTTTCTCGGCGCTCGCGCTGCTCGCCGCCGGTATCGAGCGCCTCGCGACGAACGTGCGCCACTGGCAGCGCACCGAGGTCGGCGAGGCGGAGGAGAAGTTCTCGGCTGGGCAAAAGGGCTCGAGCGCGATGCCCCACAAGCGCAACCCCGTGCTGAGCGAGAACCTCTGCGGGCTCGCGCGCGTCGTGCGGGCCGCGGTGACGCCGGCGCTCGAGAACGTCGCGCTCTGGCACGAGCGCGATATCTCGCACTCCTCCGTCGAGCGCATGCTGGCGCCGGACGCGACCGCGACGCTCGCGTTCATGCTCGATCGCGCCGCCGGGCTCGTCGAAGGGCTCGTCGTGTATGGCGATCGCCTCGGTCAGAACCTGGCGCGCACGGGCGGCCTCTTCTTCAGCGAAGCGATCATGCTTGCGCTCGTCGAGAAAGGGCTCGCGCGACAGGCTGCGTACGAGATGGTGCAACGGAGCGCGATGGGTGCCTTCCGTGGCGAAGGCGAATTTCGCGCGCTGCTCGGCGCCGACTCCGACATCTCGAGCCGCCTCACGCCGAGCGAGCTCGACGCCTGCTTCGATCTCGAGCACGCCCTGCGCTACGCGGAGCTGCTCGTCGAGCGCGCGACCCGCGCGTAACGCCGTAGGATCACGCCCAAAATCGACAGGACGTGCCACGGCCGCAGGCCGCTCGCTTCGTCCGCGTAGACGGGACGGACCGGCACCTCGCGCACGCGCATCCCGTGCGCGCCGAGCAAGAGCAAGAGATCGTTCGGGTAGCCGTAGCGCGGCCAGAGCTCGCCGAGCGGCAGCCGGCGCGCCGCGTGTGCCGCGAGCGCCGTGTAGCCGCACTGGCTATCGCCGAGGGCGAGCCCGCTGGCTCTCCGCGTCGCGCGCGACAAGAGCTCGCCCCCGACGCGACGGGCGAGGGGCATGCGACGCGCTTCGGCATGCCTGAAACGATTGCCCTTGGCGTAGTCGGCGCCCGCGAGCACCGCCCGGACGAGCGGCTCGAGATCGTCCGGGTGCATCTGATCGTCGCCCGCCATGACGGCGAGCACGTCGTGGCCGTCCGCGAGCGCCCGCTCGTAGCCCGTCACGATGGCGGCACCGACCCCGCGATTGGTTCCGTGCCGGAGCGCGACCACACGCTCGTCGGTCGCGGCGGACGCAACCTCGTGCGTGCGGTCGGGGCTCGCGTCGTCGACCACGTAGATCCCGTCCACGAAGCTCGGCACGCGCGCGAGCATGCGCCCGAGCAGCCGCTCCTCGCGGTGAGCGGGCACGATGACGGCGACGCGGGCGGACTCGAGCAAGGGGCCGAGCCTTAGCGCGCGTGGCGCCTCAACTCAATGCGGCACTTGCGATTCCCGCTTGCAGGCGGAGCTGCAGCCGTCGCCGTTGCGGTTGTTCTTGTCGTCGCACTCCTCGTACGGCTTGTCGACTTTGCCGTCGCCGCAGTGCGCGTCGTAGACGCAGCCGTCCTTGCACATGCCGTAGCCGCCGGCGTTCTCGCCGTCGTCGCATTGCTCGAAGTCGGTCTGCACCACGCCGTCGCCGCAGTGCGGGCCGATCTCGCAGCCGGGGGCGCATTCGCCGTAGCCGCCGTCGTTGTCGCCGTCGTCGCAGTCCTCCCCCGTCTGCTTGATCTTGTCGCCGCACTGCGCGCCGAGGCGGCAGTTGCCGCAGTTCGGGTCATCGGGGTCGTCGCATTCCTCGCCCCAGCTCGTATCGACGTGGCTATCGCCGCAGCGCGGGCCATAGTCCGAGCAGTCGCTCGTGCAGCTCTCGTAGGTGTTGTCGTTGACGCCGTCGTCGCACACCTCGTCACCGTTCTTGACGCCGTCGCCGCAGGAGGGGCCAATTTTGCAGTCCTTCGTGCAGCCGTTGTACCCGTCGGTCGTGTTGCCGGAGCCGAGGTCGCACTCCTCGAACGGCGTGTCGATGTTGCCGTCGCCGCAGGAGGGTGGCGTCTTGCAGCCCGGCGCGCAGCCTGACTGACCGTAGAGGGCGCGGTTGCCGTTCGAGTCGCAGTCCTCCGGGCCGTTCGTCATGTCGTCGCCGCAATAGGGGCCGAGCTGGCAGGTGCCGGCGGTGCATTTTCCGTATTCCGGCGTGGCCGTGTTGCCGTCGCCGTCGTCGCATTCTTCGGGCGGAGTGACCGTGACCGTGTCGTCTGGGTTCTTGCCGCAGATCGGCGTGCACACGGACTTTCGCAGGTTGAAATTCTGGAGCGACAGCCGGTAGTTCGACTCGCAGGTGTTGCGCTCGGCCTGGAACACCACGATCTCGTAGATGCCGTTGTTCGTGAGGTTCAAGTCGGCGACGGACGTCGTCGGGCCACCGATGGGCGGACCCTGAACCGGTCGGGTCACGTCGGCATCGCCGTCGGCACGCAAGGCCACGATGCCTTCCACCGCCGGGTGCGTGCCGCCGAGATCGAGCACGAGCTTGCCCGCGATGAACACCCACACGTCGTCGTCGCCGCGGAAGGTGAGCTTCGGGAGCGAGGCCGTGTCGAACTGGAACCAGTGGTGCACTTCGCTCGTGAAATGGAAATTGTGCGTGGGGGCCGTGCCCTGGCCCGAGATGTCGCACTGCCCGAACTTCGTGACACCGGGGGCATCATCGAGGGGCCAGAAGCCCTTGTAGCCGGTGCCGGGGTTGCCGTAGGCCGTGCCGTCGAAGCGGTTGTAGTTGCTGTCGTACACGTAGGTGCCGGCGGCCTGCTGCGATGGATACGTGCACGCGTCGCCGGCCGCGTCGGCGCCCGTGCAGCGATGCATCGGCAGCGAGCGCAAGTAGGTGTTGTTGTACGCGTCGACGTCCGTGTACCAGCGCGAGAAGCTCGTCGCGTTCTGCACCTGGCGCACGCAGTAGACGCCACCCCCGTTGTTGGCGTTTCGAATCAGCGCGCCGAACGGGAGCGGGCACAGGCTGCCGCTCGCTTTGACCTCGCTGTCCGCCCATTTGAAGAGCGGCTTCTTGCTCGCGCTGAGCGTGTCCTGCACGAAGCCGTACTCCATGCCGCCGGTGCCGCCCAGCGTGACGCCCGTCCCGAGGAGGGTGCCGGTCCCGAAAGCGTCACCTGCGCCCGGTAACGTGGGGTAGTTCGTCCAGTTGTCGGCGTTGTTCGCGTCGGGATCGGCGTTGCCGAAGCTGCCCCACTGGAAATCCCCGTCGCCCGTCGAGATGCCGGTGTCGGCGGTCACGGTGTACGGCGCCGACGGCTTGAAATCCCGCAGCATCATCGGCAGGTTCAAGAGGGCAGGGGAAGCGCCGTTCGTCGTGCACGAATACCCCTCTTCGATCGTACACGTCGACGAGCAGCCGTCGCCGTCGGTGTTGTTGCCGTCGTCGCAGGCCTCGCTCGGGAACTTGATGCCGTCGCCGCAGGCCGACGTGCATGCCGCGCCGTTCGCGCAGCTCGGCTCTTTCGCGCAGGTCGGCGTGCAGCCGTCGCCCCAGTCGTGGTTCTGGTCGTCGCACGGCTCGGTGCTCACCTCCCCGTTGCCGGCGTCGTTGCCGTTTCCGCAGATGGCGGTGTGACAGTCGGATTTTGCGCTCGCGCTCACCGTGCAAACGCTGCCGTCCTCGACGATGCAGCCCGCCGAGCAGCCATCGCCGTCGGCGGTGTTGCCGTCGTCGCACTGCTCTTCCCCGCGCACGTTCTCGTCGCCGCAGAGGGTCAGGCAAGGGTGGCCCGGGCGCGCGCAGGCGTAGCCGTCCTCGATTTCCGTGCAGTCGGCGCTGCAGCCGTCGTCGTCGTCCGTGCCCCCGTCGTCGCACACCTCCGTGCCGCTCACGATGCCGTCGCCGCACTCGACGGTCGAGTGGCAGACGCTCTTTTCGCCCTGCGTCACCGTGCAGTCGAAGTTCGCTTCGATGAAGCATTGCGGTGAGCAGCCGTCTCCGCCGTCCGGGTTGCCGTCGTCGCACTGCTCGGTTCCCTCGAGCACGCCGTCGCCGCACACGATGAGCTTCGTGCACGGCTTGTTCGGCTTGCCGCAGGCGTAGCCGTCCTCGCGCTTGCACGTCGCGCTGCAGCCGTCGCCGTCGTCGCCGTTGCCGTCGTCGCAGGTTTCGCTGCCGTTCACGCGGCCGTCCCCGCACTTGTAGAGCAGGATGCAGGGCTCGCCGGGTGTTGGGCAGACGTAGCTCGAGTCCGAGCTCAGACAGTCGCTGCTGCAGCCGTCGTCGTCGTCGTTGTTCCCGTCGTCGCACACCTCGCCCGGATCGCGCTGGCCGTCGCCGCAGCGGATCGTGGATTCGCACGGCATTCCGGGCTCGTCGCAGCGGAAGTACATCTCGACGACGCACACGCCCGAGCAGCCGTCGCCGGGCAGGCTATTGCCGTCGTCGCAGTCCTCGCTGTCTTGATTGATTTCGCCGTCGCCGCACGCCGGGCCCGAC
>Ga0173480_10000841_pt1 | contig 10837 bp, 9 predicted proteins | sample NitcycUS209509C1_FD_122622 | JGI IMG/M metagenome (GOLD analysis project Ga0173480, IMG submission 122622) | Soil microbial communities from Arlington Agricultural Research Station in Wisconsin, USA - Nitrogen cycling UWRJ-S209-509C-1 (version... | ecosystem: Environmental > Terrestrial > Soil >... | reverse complement strand
CGGTCCATGAGCTCAACCTGCTGAATGCCGATGGCTCGCCCGCGAGCTTTCCGCAGTACTGGAAGCGAAACGCCCTGGTCATCGACCTGACGGGCGTCAGCGGAGCCGGCAATCTCGCGGCCCGACTGCCCGAGGAAACCACGTGGCCGGTCCGCATGGCCGTTCGCGTGCGCCCGGGTAGCGTAGGTCAGGTCGAGATCCAGGGCGAAGAACGCAGCGTGCTGCCCGTGACCAACGAAGGCACGTCGAACCTCGAACTGGAAATCGGCCCGAGCCTCTACACGGCGAAGACGGCGGCTATCTACATTGCGTGGGGTCCGACCCCCGTGTTCGCCGAAGCGGCGCCGGTCGAAACCGCGCCGGTGTTCGTGTCACCGACCGAGGTGCCGAAGCCCACGTCGGAGACGGCACCCGCCGAACCCGGCGCGGAGCAACCCGCGCCCGGTGCCAACGACATCATCCCGCCCGCCGAGGCGCAGCCCGCTCAGCCGTCGCCGCCGCCCGGCGCCTGATGGCCTTTGCAGGCTAGCTGAATCGGCGGGTCGTCTCCGTCCAGGTTCACCGCGGTCAGCGAACCGCCCCACACGCAGCCGGTGTCCAGTGCCAGCAGGTCGCGTCGGCGTTTGTAACCCAGCGTCGACCAGTGCCCGCATACCACGCGTATGTCGGCGCTCTTGCGTCCCGGCGCGTCGAACCAGGGGTACATTCCCTCGGGCTGGTCGCCCGGCGAGCCTTTCACCTTGAGATCGACGGTGCCGTCGCCGTGGCAGAAGCGCATGCGCGTGAACGCATTGATGACGAATCGCAGGCGATCCATGCCGCGCAGCGAATCGCTCCACTTGTCGGGCTTGTTGCCGTACATGGCGTCGAACAGCGTGCGCGCGTCGTCGCGCAGCACCGCCTCCACTTCGCGCGCGAGTTTGGCCGCGGCGCGTGGCGTCCATTCGGGCACCAGGCCCGCGTGAACCAGGAGGTCGCCGCGCGGCTCGTCGAAGACGGCGAGCGGGCGCCCTAACAACCATTCGAGAAGCTGGTCGCGGTCCGGCGCGGAGAGCACCTCGTCGAGCGTGTCGTCGTCCCTGGGCTTGCGCTTGGACCCGAAACGCACCGCGAGCAGATGCAGGTCGTGGTTGCCGAGCACCACGGTGGCATTGGCACCGAGGGCGCGCACGAAGCGCAGCGTCTCGAGCGATTGGGGACCACGGTTGACGAGATCTCCGACGAACCAGAGTTCGTCACGGTCGGCCGAGAACTTGCAGCGAGCCAGCAGCGCCTTCAGTTCGTCGCAACAGCCCTGGATGTCACCGATGGCGAAGCGTGCCACGCGGTCAGCCGATCAATGCAGCAGCCCGGGCATCGCCAGCCGGAACGCGGCGATGGGCGCATCGAACTGCGAGCCGTCGTCGCCCACCATCTGGTAGCTGCCCTGCATGGCGCCGACGGGCGTCTCGAGCACGGCACCGCTGGAATAACGAAATCCCTGGCCGGGCTTGAGATAGGGCTGCTCGCCCACCACGCCGTCGCCGCGCACTTCCTGCACCTTGCCGTTCGAGTCGGTGATGATCCAGTGCCGCGTGAGCAGGCGCGCGGGCACGCTGCCTTCGTTGCGGATGGTGATGGTGTACGAGAAGACGTAGCGACGTTCTTTCGGATCGGATTGCTCTTCGAGGTACGACGTGTCGACCTCGACGCGGATCTTGTGGGGGTCTTGCTCCATGTGGGGCAGATGATACCCAACTCTTCCGGGTTATTCGGGAACCTGGGCCGCCAGTTTCGCGAACTCCGCGGGCGTGAGTGTCTCGGGCCGCAGCGAGGGGTCGATGCCTGCGGCAATGAACCCCTCGGGGCCCAGCAGTGAACGCAGGCCGTTGCGCAACGTCTTACGCCGCTGGGAGAAGGCGGCCGACACCGTGCGAGCAAACGCGGGTGGCACGGTGAACGCCGGCTCGCGGCGCACGGTGAGTCGAGCGACCGCGGACCACACGCGAGGGGGAGGCGTGAATGCGCCCGGGCCGACGTCGAACAGGTGTCGGGTTTCGAACCACGGCGCCAGCATGACGGTGAGCCGTCCATACGATTCGCTGCCGGGAGCCGCGGCGATCCGGTCGATGACTTCCTTCTGGAGCATCACGTGCAGGTCTTCGATGTGCTCGTGGGCCGCCGCGATGTGGAAGAGCAGCGGTGTCGAAATGTTGTAAGGCAGGTTGCCGATGACGCGCAGCCGTCCGCCGCGCATGCGTGCCAGCGCGGCGAGGTCGAAGTCGAGCGCGTCGGCCACGTGCAGCTCGAACGCCTGTGGCGCGCCCCAGCGTGCGCGCAGCTGCTCGGCGAGATCGCGATCGATCTCGATGGCATCGAGCGTGCGACAGAGTCCGACCAGGCGTTCGGTGAGCGCGCCGCGACCCGGACCGATCTCGAGCAGTGCCTGCGAGGGAGCGGGTGCGATCTCGCGCACGATACGGTCGAGCACGCTGCGGTCATGCAGGAAGTGCTGGCCGAAACGCTTGCGCGCGAAGATCAAGCGGCCGTGGCCTGGCGCGTGCCCCGGGCCGCGAATTCGAGTGCGAGGCGGGTGGCAGCAACGAGGCTGCCGGCGTCGGCGCGTCCCGTGCCGGCGAGATCCAGCGCCGTGCCGTGATCCACCGAGGTGCGCACGATGGGCAGGCCCAGCGTGACGTTGACTGCATTGCCGAAGCCCGCGTGCTTGAGCACGGGCAGGCCCTGGTCGTGGTACATGGCCAGCACCACGTCGTAGTTAGACAGCGCGCGCGGCACGAAAACCGTGTCGGCGGGAATCGGTCCGTCCACCAGCATTCCGCGCGCGCGGGCGCGCTCGATGGCGGGCTGGATCACGTCGCGATCCTCGGTGCCCAGGTGCCCGCTTTCGCCGGCATGCGGATTGAGTCCACACACGGCCACGCGCGGACGCGAGATGCCCCAGAGCCGGCGCACGTCGTCTTCGAGGATGCGCAGCGTCGTATCGAGCAGCGGCGCGGTGATCGCGTCGCTCACGGCGCGCAGCGGCAGGTGCGTGGTCGCGAGCGCCACGCGCAGCGTGTCTGCAGCGAGCAGCATGACGGGGTGCGCGGCGCCGGTGCGCGCGGCGAGGTATTCGGTGTGGCCGGTGAACGGGATGCCGGCATCGTTGATGACGCTCTTCTGCACGGGCGCAGTGACCATGGCCGCGAACTCGCCGTTGACGCAGCCGTCGGTGGCGCGATCGAGCAGGGCGAGCACGTGACGTGCGTTGGCGGTATCGAGCCGGCCAGCCACGCAGGGCGATGCCAGCGGGATGTCGAGCACCTGCAGGCGGCCTGCGTGCGGGGCACGCACGGGCGCGCCGGGTAGATAGGCATCGAGCTCGACGTTCAGGCCGAGCTGGCGCGCACGCTCGGCGAGCAGCGCGCGGCTGCCGAGCACGACAAGAGGGGAGGTCAGGGCCAGCTGGAACGCATCGAGGCTGGCTAGCGCGAGACAGAGGTCCGGCCCAATGCCGGCGGGCTCACCCGCCGTGACGGCAATGGGCTTGTGGGCCGTGCTCAGAGCTTGTACTCGACGTACGCCTCGTCGCGCAGGCGCCGCAGCCAGAGTTCGGTTTCTTCGTCGGCCTTCGATTCGCGCAGCGCCGCGAACGCGCGCTGGCGGCGCACGTCGTCAGTGGTATCGAACTGGCGGCGGCCTAACAACTGGATGATGTGCCAGCCGAACTGCGTGCGGAACGGCTGGCTGATCTCGTCGGGCTGCAGCTGCGCGAGCTGCTTCTCGAACTCGGGGACGAACGTGCCCGGACCGGCCCACCCGAGGTCGCCGCCTTCGGCCGACGAGCCCGGATCTTCCGAGACCACCGAGGCGACCGCGGTGAAGTTCTCGCCCTTGTTGACGATGCGATCGCGGATGGCGAGCAGCTTCTGCTGCACCGTGGCGTCGTCCTGCAGTTCGTTGGGCTTGATTAGGATGTGCCGCGCGTGCACCTGGTTCACGATGACCTGCGCGTTGCCGCGCACTTCGTTGAGCTTGACGATGTGGAAGCCGGACGGCGTGCGAAGAGGTTTGGTGACATCGCCTGCCTTCATGCCGGAGATGACTTCGGCGAGGAACGTCGGCAGCTCCGAGCCTTTGCGCCGACCGAGCCGTCCGCCTTCGAGCGCGGTCTGCGCATTCGAGAACGACACTGCGAGCTGACTGAAATCTTCACCCGCCGCGGCGCGCTTGTAGACTTCGTCGGCTTTCTTGGTCGCGTTGTCGAGCTCTTCGGGCGTCGCGGCCTGGGGCACGGCGATGAGGATGTGCGACACGTCGTACTCGTTCGACTCCGACGGCATCTTCTTCTGCCGCTCGAGGAACTGGTCGATTTCGCGCGGGCTCACGTTGATGCGGCCGATCACGTCGCGCTGGCGAAGGATCTGCATCGCGAGTTCCTTGCGGATGCCTTCGCGATAGCTGGCGTAGTCGATGCCCTGCGAGGCGAGGGCGGCGGGCAGGTCCGCGAGCGCGATCTTGTTCTGCGAGGCGACGTCGCGCAGTGCGTTGTTCAGCGTCTCGTCCGACACCTTGATGCCAGCGCGGTTCGCTCGCTGCATCTGCAGCTCCTGCAGCACCAGGCGGTCGAGCACCTGCTGGCGCAGGACGCTCTGCGGCGGCAGCTGCTGGTTCTGCGAGCGCAGGCGGTCGGTGATGACCAGCATCTGCTCGTCGAGCTCGCTGGACAGTACGACGCCTTCGTTCACCGTGGCCGCGACGCGGTCCAGGAGTTCACCGGAGCTGCTGGCTTCGCGGGTCTGGGAGAACGCGGGGGCCGCGAAACACGCCATCAGAACCAGGAAGCCGCGCGAAAATTCTTTAGAAATCATGTAGTTGGTTTTCACTCGGCGGGAGTTTCCGGCGAGTATCCTCGAATTGTGTGTTCCAGGAAAGCGTCGGCATCTCCGACACTCGCAAGGCCGTTCAGTTCCAGCTGGATGTAGAAGCTGGACTCCTGCGTTCCCTCGCGATTCGACACCGATCGACGCGCCACGGCGCGCACGCGCCAGCAGCAGGCCTTGTATTCGAAGCCCGCGAATCGCTCGAGCATCTTGTCGTCACGCAAGCTGTAGACCGCTCGCGCGTAGGCATTCCAGTGCCTGCCGAGAGGCCATGCGCCCGACACCTCGGTCTGCTCGAGGCGCTCGCGCTGGGCGCGATATGACAGGTTGAGCACGCGCTCGCCATCCGGCCGGTACTGCAGGCGGAACTGCGAGCGTTCGCTGCGCGAGTCCTCCGGATTCCACTGGAGACCGGCTTCCACGTTCCAGTTCTTGTAAGCCGTCAGAGAGACCTGGGCGATGAAGTCGGATGAGTCGCGCGTGGCCACGGGCTCGTCGGGCAGCACGACTCGCGGCTTCTCGAAGTAGTAAGCCTGCCCGAAGCTCGCCGCGAGGTATTGCGCGCCCGTGTCGGCGTTGAAGAGTCGCGAGGTGAGGCCGAACGACACCTGGTTGGCGTCGTTGACGCGGTCGGCGCCCACGTAGCGGTTGGCGCGGAAGAGCTGCACGAGATTGAGATCGGGCAGGCCGGTGTCGAACAACGGCAGGTCGGTCTGATCGCGGAATGGCGCGTAGAGGTAGAGCGCGCGCGGTTCGAGCGTCATGCGTCGCTGGCCTTTCGAGCCCGCGGCGCGCTCGAACACGAGCCCGGCGTCCAGTGACGCGAACGGCAGCGAGCGAGTCGGAGAATCGTCCGTGCCAGGATCGTTGTTCTCGAGCGAGTACTGCGTGTAGCGGAATCCGCCCGAGGGTCGCACGAAGAAACCCGGTGCCGACCAGTCGAACCCGGCGCGCGGCGCGACGTCCAGGCGCCAGCCGGTCACGCCGGTGTTGCGCTCGAAGTTCACGACCTCCGCGTCGAATCCATAGTCGATCGCGCCGCGGCCCAGGTCCCAGTCGCCCGACGCGAGGATGCGCGGCGTACGCGCATAGGGCCGATCCTCGTCCGGGAGCGCCTCGTCGATGGTCTGGAAGTCCTGCACCTGCGCACGCACGTTCCAGTGCTCGTTGCGGTAGGTGGCTTCCGCGAGCCGCTCGGTGAAGGGAATGCTCGTGCCTTCGGGGCCGTGCGCAAAATCTTCGAAGTAACTGCTGTCGCTGACGTCCGTGGCATCGATGCGGAAGCGCCAGTCGCCGGGCAGGTCGGCGATGTGCTCGAGCTTCAGGCGGTAACGGTCGTTGTCCGTCGCCAGAGGATTTTCCGACTGGTATTCGGAATCGTTCGGCAGGTAATTGAATTCGAGCGAGCCGTGCTGCCGCCTCGTGAGGTAGCGGAACTCGCCGGCGAAGTCGAAGCCGCGCTTGGCGTAGTAGACCGGCTCGGCCATGAGGTCGGCATTCGGACGGATGTTCCAGTAGTAAGGCAGCGAGATTTCTGCGCCGTTGCGCGTCGAGCCGCCGATGTTCGGGAAGAAGAAGCCGCTCTGGCGCTGCGGGCCGACCGGGAACGTCATCCAGGGTAGATAGATGAACGGCACGTCCTTGAATTCCACGCGCGTGCCGCGGCCGGTCCCCTTGTTCGCCTGGGTGTCGATGACGATCTGGCGGGACTTGATCTCCCACGCGCGATCGGTGAGCGGGCAGGTGGTGAAGGCGACGTCGTCGAGCGTCACCGTGCCGTTCGCGTCCACCTGCATGTTGCGCGCGGCGCCGCGCGCGTTGCGTTCCGGCAGCTCGAACTGCGCGCCTTCGAACTGTGCACCGAGTGCCGGGGAATATTCGCCGCTGTTGCCACGCACCTTGAGCGACGGGCCTTCGAACTCGACGCCGCCCTTGAGCTTGAACTGGCCGTCCTTCGCGTCGTATTCCAGTCGGTCGGCGCGGACGACCTTGTCGGCCTGGCGCATGATGACGTTGCCCGAGAGCACCGCGTTGCCATGGATGTCGAGGGTGAAGTCCTTGTCGTCGGCTTCGATGGTGATCCGATCGTCGGTTGCGACCGGGGTCGCGATCGCTGGTGGGGGAGCAGGGTTGGCTGCCGCAGCAGCCGCGGTGTCGGGGCAGACGGATTCGCCTTGTACCGCCACGTCGGACTGAGCGGGTTCTTCGGATCGGACCTGGCCGGACGAAATGCTGGCGATCGCCAGCATCAGCAACGGTATGGTCGGGGTCTCTCTCGCCATTTGCGCACTATACTTATCAGAATGCTCAAGAACGACGCGCGACTCTCTCATCTCCGGTCCTGGCTGACACGCGACCTGGGTTGGCGCATCGGCCAGATCACCGTGGCATCCGCTGACGCCAGCTTCCGCCGATACTTCCGAGTGTCGCGAGGCGACGTCGATCCGGCTGCCTGGGCTCCCAGGGCCGACACGCTGATCCTCATGGACGCGCCTCCCGGCAAGGAAGACGTCGGTCCCTATCTCAAGGTCACGGCGCTGCTGGAACAGGCGGGCGCTCACGTGCCGCACGTCCACGCGTTCGACGCGAAGCGCGGGTTCATCGCGATGGAAGACCTGGGGAACACCCAGTACCTCACGCTGCTCAGGTCCGGTCGCGGCGTCGACAATCTCTACGGCGAGGCACTGACCACGCTCGCCAACATCCAGGTGCGTGGCCTGCGGGCTGCCGCGTCGCTAGAGCCCTACGATAGGGCGCCACTCGAGCGCGAACTCAATCTCATGCCCGAGTGGTTCCTCGGCAAGCACCTTCGTCTCGACCTCACGCCCGAAGAGCGCGCGATCCTCACGGTGACCAACGAGTTCCTGATCAACGAAGCGCTGCTTCAGCCGCAGGTGTTCGTCCACCGCGACTTCCACTCGCGCAACCTCATGGTGTTGCCGAGCGGCGGACCCGGTGTCATCGACTTCCAGGACGCGTTGCGCGGTCCCATCGGCTACGACCTCGTCTCGCTGCTCAAGGATTGCTACATCAGCTGGTCGCGTGAGCGCGTCGAGCGATGGGTACGCGGTTACCGGCGCGTGCTCGGCAACCTCGGCGCGAACATCGGCGACAGCGAATACCAGTTCATGCGCTGGTTCGACGTCATCGGTGTGCAGCGGCACATCAAGGTGCTCGGCATCTTCTGCCGGCTGTGGTATCGCGACGGCAAGATCGGTTACCTCGACGATCTGCCGCTCGTGCTGAGCTACGTACTCGACGCCTGCCAGCGTTATCCGGAGCTCGTCGAGTTCGGACGCTGGCTCGAGTGGCGCGTATCGACCCAGCTGCCGCTGGCGAATGCGCGCGAGAAGGAAGCGCCGCAGCGTCGCAAGACCCGCGTGACGCGCAAGGCCAGACCCAAGTCCAGGCCCAAATCCAGACCCAAGACCCGGACCCGGAAGAAGACACCGAAGAAGGTGAAGGCGAAGGCGAAGGTGCGCGCGAAAGTCCGCGCGAAAGTCCGCAAGGTCGTCCGCAAGGCGCGCAGGGTGCTCAAGGCCAAGGCACGCAAAGTCGGCAAGAGAGTCGGCAAGAAAGTCGCCAGGCGAAACACAAAGGCACGGCGCACCGCGCGGCCAAGACTCAAAAGACGGCACAAATGAAGGCAATGGTGCTGGCCGCGGGCCGCGGTGAGCGCATGCGCCCTTTGACCGATCGGGAGCCCAAGCCCCTGCTGCGCGTCGGGGGGAAGCGGCTCATCGAATTTCACCTCGAGAGGCTGGCCGCGGCCGGTTTCCGTGAAGTGGTCGTCAATACCGCGTGGTTAGGCGACATGATCGAGGCGGCGCTCGGAGACGGGCGGCAATATGGGCTTTCCATAACCTACAGCCACGAGCGTCCGGAGGCTCTCGAGACCGGCGGGGGCATTTTTAATGCGCTTCCGCTGTTAGGATCTGCACCGTTCCTGCTGGTGAATGGCGACGTGTGGACCGACATCGATTTCGGAGCCCTGCGCCGTTCGCCCCCCGAGCGATCGCTGGCGCATCTCGTGCTCGTGCCGAACCCGCCGCAGCACGCTCGTGGCGACTTCGTGCTCGAGAACGGGCTCGTGTCAGATGGCGAGGGGTTGCGACAGACTTACTCCGGGATCGGCATATACCGTCCGGAATTGTTCGCGGGTTGCGAGCCCGGAAAGTTTCCGCTGTTGCCGCTCCTGCGAAAGGCAATTGCCCAGCGCGCGCTCAGCGGTGAACTGCACCAGGGCCAGTGGTACGACATCGGAACCACGGAGAGGCTCGCCGCGCTCGATGCGCGGCTCGCGATGAAGGTTTCCTAGGGAGGCAAGATGAAAAAGTTAGTCGTTGTGGCCGTGGTTCTCGCGGCCGTGTTGCTCGTGGCTCCGTACGGCATCGGCAAGATTGCCGAGAAGCGTCTCGATCGAGGGCTCGACAAGCTCGTCGAAGAGGCGCCGTACCTCACCATCGTCGAACGCAAGTACACCCCGGGCTGGTTCAAGTCCGAGCAGGTCGTGACGTTCGAAGTGTTCAGTGCCTGGGCGAAGGCGCTCGAACCGAAGGCGATGGAAAAGGCCATGGAAGACGCGGTCGAGGCCGGCGACGAAGCCGCTGCCGCCGAAGGCGACGCTCCGGCGGATGCCGCTGCGCCCGCGCCCGACGCCGCCGAAGGCGCGACGCCCGACGCCGCGGAGCCCGCGGTCCCGGAAGACGCGCCCAAGCTCAACGAAATGATGCGCTTCACCGTGCGCAACGAAGTGCTGCACGGCCCGGTGCTCGGCCTGTCCGGCTTCGGCATCGCGCGCGTGGATTCACACTTCGTGATGACCGACAAGGTCCGCAAAGAGGTCGAGGAGATCTTCGGACCCAAGACGCCGCTCGAAATCAGCACGCGCATCGGCTTCCTGGGCGGCGGCACCATGCACTTCAAGTCCGAAGGCCGCACCATCAAGCCCAAGGACTCCAAGGCGCAGATCACCTGGGACACGTTCAAGCTGGCGATCGGGTTCTCGAAGAATGCCGACAAGTACGACATCGACGGCAAGTGGCCGAAGTTCGAAGTCATCGACAAGTCCGACAACACACACGTCGTCATGACCAACATGACGATGGACGGTGACGGCAAGCGTGTCAGCGGTGACCTGTTCGACGGCGACTTCACGTTCGCCATCGACAAGATCGGCGTGACCAGCAAGGACGGCGAGAGCTTCGAACTCGCGGGCCTGCACTACATCGTGGCCAGCACGACGAAGTCCGACTTCACCGACGTGAGCGCCAAAATGGGTTCCGGCGAAGTGAAGTCGAAGGAACTCGCCGCGGTCGGCGTCAGCCTCAAGGAAGTCCACTACGACATCGGCGTGCGTCATCTGCACGCGCCGACGCTCGAGAAGATGATGAAAGGCTTCAAGGAGATCTACGCCAAGCCGCTGAACAACGCGACGGAAGCCAATGACCTGATCTTCGCGCCGCTCAAGGAAAACGGCATGGAGCTGCTGAAGTACGACCCCGAGTTCGTCATCGATCGCGTCGGCATCGTGACGCCGGACGGCGATGGCTTCATCAAGGGCACCGTGAAGCTCGTGGGCGCCACGCCCGAAGACTTCGGCGCCGGCAGCATGGGCCTCATCCCCAAGATCGACGCCGACATCACGGTCGACGTGTCCGAGAAGATGATCCAGAAATTCCCGAACGGCTCCACGGCGGCGGGCGCTGCGGTGGATTCGGGCTACGTCAAACGCGAGGGCGACCGGCTCATCTGCAAGATCACCTTCAAGAAGGGCGAGGCCACCGTGAACGGCAAACCCCAGGCAATTCCGGGACTTGGCGGTCCTCCTCCGGTTGAGGGAGGGGAAGGTCCGCCGCCGCAGGAGTAGAATCCGCGGCCTCGATGGCATCTCTAAAAGACATTCCAGTCGTCACCGAATCGCGCGCGATTCGCAGTGGCGAGAAGTACGTGACACCGCAGGGCTTCACCGCCAT